>WNEZ01001657.1_pt1 | contig 18791 bp, 16 predicted proteins | sample 5400521 | NCBI WGS metagenome assembly WNEZ01 (sample SAMN13153339, study PRJNA577476) | soil metagenome | isolation source: 120 cm saprolite under Douglas fir tree site 2 hole 1 replicate 1 | place: USA:California | collected 2015-04-18
CTCGTTCGGCACGTCGCGGCGCTATTGGCGGCGGCTCACGCAGGCCGGCGCCGAAGTGCGCGCCTTTCACCCGCTCTTCACCAGACACGCGTTCGACGCGTTCTCCCGCGACCACCGCAAGCTGCTCGTCACCGACGGCAGTTGGGCGATGACCGGCGGGCTGTGCATCGGCAACGAGTGGGCGGGGGACCCCGCGCGCGGGCGCAGGCCATGGCGCGACACCATGGTGGCCGTCACCGGGCCCGCCGCCGCAGCGCTCGACGACGCGTTCGCCCGCATCTGGCGGCGCGCCGGCAAGCCGCTTCCGCCCGACGAGCTGGAAGCCGATCCCGCGGAATGCGGGTCCTCGACGGCGCGCGTCGTATCGGGCGTGCCCGGCCGGGCGCGCATGTACCGCACCGTCCAGCTCCTGGCCGCGAGCGCGACGGACCGCCTGTGGATCACCGACGCGTATCTGATCGCCCCGCCGCCCCTGTACGCCAGCCTGCTCGACGCCGCACGGGCCGGCGTGGACGTGCGCCTGCTCGTCCCCGGCACGAGCGACCTCCCCGTCCTGCGGGATTCCACGCGGATCGGCTACCGCGACCTGTTGCGTGCGGGTGCCCGCATCTTCGAGTGGCAGGGCCCGATGCTGCATGCCAAGACGCTGCTCGTCGATCATCGCTGGGCCCGCGTCGGGTCGAGTAACCTCAACGTCTCGAGCTTGCTCGGGAACTACGAGCTGGATCTGTTCGCCGAATGCAATCAGCTCACCGCCGCGCTGGCGCAGCAATTCCTGCGTGACCTCGCGACCAGCCGCGAAATCGTGCTGCAGGCCCGTCGCCGATTCCTCCCGGCCCGGCTCGTCGGAGCGCCCGCCACCGCGCCGGCGTCCGTTCCCGAGCAGCCGCACAAGCGCTCGGGGTACGAGCTCGGCGCGGTGGCCGTCGTGACGGTGCGCCGCGTGGCGGGCGGGCTGCGTCGCGCGATCACCTCGACCGCGGCGCTCGTGTTTGCCGGGATGGGCGGGCTGCTGCTCGTGTTCCCACGCGTCATGGCGATGGTGCTCGCTGCCGGGGCGTTCTCGTTGGCCCTGGCGTTCGCGGTATACACCTTCGAGCGGCGCCGCACACGGGACGCAGACGATGGCTGATCCCCAACCCCCGCAGCCGGTCGCGCGTATAGCTCAGCAGGACGAGGCCGACCTGGTCGCCCGCGCCGTCGCCGGCGAGCGCGCGGCGTTTGGCATCCTGGTGGAGCGGTACGCCGGTGTGGCACGCCGCGTGGCGCGCGCGGTGCTGGGCAACGCCGAGGACGCCGACGACGCGGCGCAGGACGCCATGCTCTCGGCGCTCGTGAAGCTCGGTCAGTACGACGCGCGGCGACCGTTCGGCCCCTGGCTGCTGCGGATCGTCGCCAATGCCGCCACGGATCGGCGGCGGCGTCGCTCGGTCCGGCGCGTCGAGCCACTCCACGTCGGGCTCACGGCCGGCGGCCCGCGACCCGACACGACGGCCGAGCGGCGGGCGCTGAACCAGCGGCTGCGCGAGGCCCTCGCCGAGCTGCCCGAGCGGCGGCGCCTGGCGGTGGTGCTGTTCGACGTGGAAGGCTACTCGCACGGTGAGATCGCCGCGATCCTCGGGATTCCCGAGGGAACGGTCCGATCGGAAGTGTTTCACGCGCGGCGCCGCTTGCGAGTGTTGCTCGCAGACTGGAAGGAGGAGGCATGAAGGATCCACTGCCGTTCGATCACCGGCCCGATCTGGTGCTCGGGAAGGCGCTGCGCGAGGCGCTCGACCCGGGTGACGCGCCGGTGTTCATCGCGCGCGTGCTGGCGCGCGCTGCGCACGTCCGTGTGGCGTCGTGGGACACCGTGCTCGCCCGTTGGGCGCGCACCGGCGTCGCGGCCGCCCTCGTCGTCGCGCTGGCCGCCGGCTACTTCGTGGGTCGCGCTACGGCGGCGTCCCCTCGGCCGACTGTCTCGGACGTCCTGATCGCGCCGCCGGCGCACCCGGCGGAGGTCGAGGTCGTCCTCGCCTCGGTGATCGGCAACAACTAGCAAAGGAAGGGATGTCATGCTGAACCGTTCCACAACCTGGGCAGTGCTCTTCCTCGTCGCGACGTTCGCGGCGGGGATCGCCGTCGGGGCCGGGGGCCGCGCGCTCTGGGTCCGCTACGCGTCCGCGGCGGCGCCCGATCGCGGGCGCGGCCTCGATCGGATGATGGACGAGCTGACCGAGGAGTTGCGACTCGACCCCGCGCAGCGCGACTCGGTGCGGGCAATCGTGCAGCGCCACCGGACGCGGATGACCGCCGTGTGGGAAACGGTGCGCCCGCGCTTCGACTCGATGCGGGCGCAGATGGACTCCGAGGTCGCACTCCAGCTCACGCCTGATCAACAGGCCAAGTACCGCGACCATGTGACCCGGTACCGGCATCAAAGGGATCAGGAGCAGGCCGACACGGGGTCGGGAGGACGGAAGGGACGGAGGAAATGAGGGCTGCGCGACGGGGAGTGGTCGCGGGCATCGTGTCGGCGTTCGTCTCGACCGGTGTCGCCGCGCAGCAGAAGCCCGCTGCCGGGCAGCCGGGACAACTCCAGGTGTCGCTGGTGGAGGCGGTCCGTCGGGCGCTCGACGTGCAGCCGGCGATGGTGCGCGCGCGGGGCGACGCGACCAACGCGGGTTGGCAGAAACGCGGCGCGTTCGGAGCGTTCCTGCCCACCGTCACGCTGGCCTCCACGGCGTCGCGCCAGAACGCCAAATCCGTCGGCGGCATCGGGGTTGACCTGCAGCCGGGCACTTACACCTATAGCAGCGGACTCACCGCGTCGGTCGACCTGTTCACCGGCTTCCGGCGCCTCGCCACCTACCGGAACGCCGACGCCACGCAGGACGCGGCCGATGCCGAGGTCGTGAACCAGCGCTACCTGGTGGGCGCCGCGACCGCGCAGCTCTTCTACACGTCGCTCGCCAACGAAGAGCTGGTGCGCGTCGCCGAAGCGCAGCTCGAGCGCGCCAAGGAGGAGCTCCAGATCTCCGTCAACAAGTTCCAGGCCGGAGCAGCCACGCGCTCCGACACGCTCACGTCGACGGTGGATCTCGGCAATGCCCGTCTCGCGCTGCTGCAGGCGCAGGCGAATCTGGCGACGGCCCAGGCGAACCTCGCACGGCAGATCGGTGTGGATGGCGTGGTGCGGGCGACGCCGGACTCGCAGCTGCCGCCGGTCCCGGACACGACGGAGCTCCGGACCGTGGCCCTGCGCCAGGCGCCGGCGGTGATGCAGGCCGCGGCGTCGGAGCGCGCCACAGCGGCCACGCTCTGGTCCAACCGCTCGCAGTATCTCCCGAGGCTCACCGCGTCGTACAACACCTCGAGCCAGGGACTGAACGAGCCGTGGCAGGGGTTCGACGGGGGGAACCGCAACTTGAACCGGCTGAGCTTCGCGCTGTCGTGGACGCTGTTCGACGGCTTCCAACGGGAGCGGACCGCCGCGCAGAGCTCCGTGGACCTGGACAACGCGCGGGCGCAAACCGCGGACACGCGTCGCCAGCTCGGCGCCGACCTCACCCAGCAGCTCGCGGCCATGTCCACCGCGTTTGCGAAGATCGAGATCACCGGCGCCAACGTGGTCGCTGCAGCCGAGGCGCGCCGCGTCACACAGGAACGCTATCGGCTCGGCGCGGGCACCCTACTCGACCTGCTCACCGCTCAGGCCAACCAGACCCAGGCCGAGGTGAACCAGGTTCAGGCACGCTATGACTACCTCATCGCCCGCGCGCAGGTCGAAGCGCTGGCAGGACACATTCTGTGACCAGCGTCCAGCCGACCGCGTTCCGCACCGGCGATACGCCGCTGCCCGACACCGTCATCCTCACGCACAAGCTCACGCGCGACTACGACATGGGTGGCGAGGTGGTGCACGCGCTGCGCGGCGTCGAGATCCAGATGAGACGCAATGAGTTCGTGGCCATCATGGGCCCCTCGGGCTCGGGGAAATCGACGTTGATGAACCTCATCGGCTGCCTCGACACGCCCACCGCGGGCGAATACTGGCTCAACGGGCAGCAGGTGAGCGACTTGTCAGACGACGAATTGGCGCGGATTCGTAACAAGGAGATCGGGTTCGTGTTCCAGACGTTCAATCTCCTGCCGCGCGCCAGCGCGCTGCACAACGTGGAGCTGCCTCTGATTTACGCCGGGGTGGCTGCGAAGGAGCGCCGCGCGCAGGCAGCCCGGGCGCTCGAGCGCGTCGGGCTCGCCGACCGGATGACGCACAAGCCGAACGAGCTGTCGGGCGGGCAGCGCCAACGGGTGGCGATCGCGCGCGCGCTCGTAAACGACCCCTCGATCCTGCTGGCGGACGAGCCGACCGGGAACCTCGACTCCGCCACCGGCGAGGAGATCATGAAGCTGTTCGAGGAGCTGCACGACACCGGCCAAACCATCGTGCTGGTCACTCATGAAGCCGACATCGCGGCGCACGCCTCCCGCCAGATCCATTTGCGGGACGGGCTCGTCGAGCGCGACCTGCAGACGAAAGGCAAATCGTGAAGGGCCTGTTCCGTGCCGGGCATGTCGCCATCCTCGTGAGCGGCGCCGCCGCGTGCGAGAAGGCCCAGACGGCACCGCTCTACGAGGCAGTCCCGGTGGCGCGTCGCGACATCGTCGTCACCGCGAGCGCGTCGGGCGTGGTGCAGCCGATTCTCACGTTCATCGTCAAGTCCAAGGCATGGGGCGAGATCATCGAGATGCCCGTCCAGACGGGCGACGAGGTGCGAAAGGGCCAGCAGTTGGCCCGGATCGACCCGCGCATTCCCCAACAGAACCTCGCCCAGGCACAGGCCGCGCTGGACAAAGCTCGCGCGCAGCTGGAGACGGCCACGGCGCAGCTCAAGCGGAGCGAAGCCTTGTACCGGTCGCAGTCGATCTCGGAGACCGAATACGAGTCCTCCAACCTGGCCCACGCGACGGCTAGCGCGGCGGTGGTCAACGCCCAGGCCGGCCTCCAAACCGCCAAGGATGCGATGGAAGACACCCAGGTGCGGGCACCGATCACCGGCTCGATACTCGAGCTCGATGCCGTGCTGCGCACCGTGATCTCGAGCCCGACCTTGGGCGGCGGCACGGTGATTCTCAAGATGGCGAATCTCGATACCGTCCAGGACTCGGCCATGGTGGCGGAAACGGACATCGGCCGAGTGCAGCCGGGCCTCCCGGTCACGATTACAGTAGATGCGTTCCCGAACCGCACCTTCGACGGCACCGTGCTGAAGATCGGCCCTCAGGCGCAGATCATGCAGAACGTCACGAGCTTCCCGGTGTTCGTGAACATCCCGAACCCTGGACACCTCCTCAAGCCCGGGATGAATACGGAGGTACGGATTCACACCGGACGGCGCGACGGTGTGCTCGCGGTGCCGTACGCCGCGCTCCGGACCCCGCGCGACGTGGCCTCCGGCGCGGCGGTTCTCGGAGTCGACCCCCAACTGGTCGAGCAGCAGATCGCCGCCGCGACGGCGGCGGCCGCGCCCCAGCACCGCGCGGGCGACTCGACGGCCCACCCCACCTCGCAGGCACAGGTACCCGGAACGTTCACCACTCCGAACGGCCGGGTGATCACGCTCCCACCGGGGGTGACAGCCGATCAGGTACAGCAAGCGATAGCCAAGATGCGGAGCGGCGCCGAGCCGACCGCTGCCGAGCGAGCGCTGCTCGCCCAAGTGTTCGGCCGATCGCAGCGTTCCGGTGGGGGCGGGGGCGGCGGGGGCGCGAGAGGCTCGCGGGGAGGATCTGGAAACAGCTATATCGTGTTCGTGCGCCGCGCCGGCAACGTCACCGCGGTGCCGATCAAGACGGGCTTGTCTGATCAGGACTACGTTGAGGTCACGGCCGGCGTGGAAGAGAAGGACACCGTGCTCGTCTTGCCGAGCGCGTCGCTGGTCCAGTCGCAGCAGCAATTCCGCCAGCGCTTCCAGAACGTCACGGGCGGGGGGCTGCCGGGATTGCGGCAGCAGCAGTCGCAGCCCGCGGCGGGGGCGCGATGACCACGCGGACCGTGCATTTACTCGCGGTGGTCGCGACATTGCTCGTCGCGATCGCATCCTGCCGCAAAGCCACGCCCGCCCCGGCCTACGAGACGGTCCCGGTGGCGCGGCGCGACATCATCGTCTCCGCCACCGCGTCCGGTGTGATCCAGCCGATCCTCACCCTGAGCGTCAAGTCCAAGGCGTCGGGGGAGATCATCGCCATGCCCGTCCAGACGGGCGACGAGGTGAAGAAGGGCCAATTGCTCGCGAAGGTCGATCCGCGCATTCCCCAGAACAACCTGACGCAGGCCCAGGCCAACCTGACCGTGGCGAAGGCGCAGCTCGACAACGCCACCGCGCAGCTCAAGCGTAGCCAGGCCCTGTATCAGACGCAGTCGATCACGCAGGCCGGGTACGATTCCGCACAGCTCGCGGGCGCGACGGCCCAGGCTGCCGTCGTGAACGCGCAGGCGAGCCTGCAGACCGCCAAGGACGCCATGGAGGACACGCACCTCGGGGCGCCGATCACCGGGACGGTGCTCGAGCTCGATGCCGTGCTCGGGACGGTCATCTCGAGTCCGACCAATGATGTGGGTGGCGGCACCGTCATCCTCAAGATGGCGAACCTCGATACGGTTCAGGTGTCGGCCCTCGTGGACGAGACCGACGTCGGCAAGGTCCAGGCCGGCATGCCGGTCACCATTACCGTCGACGCGTTCCCCAACCGGACCTTCGACGGTAGCGTCCTGAAAATCGAGCCGCAGGCGCAGGTCACCCAGAACGTGACGATGTTTCCGGTCCAGGTGAACATCCCGAACTCGGGGCACGTGCTCAAGCCGGGGATGAACACCGAGGTCGAGATCCATGTCGGACAGCGCCAGGGCGTCCTTGCAGTGCCGAACGCCGCGCTGCGGACGCCGCGTGACGTCGCATCGGCGGCGAGGGTGCTCGGCCTCGATGTGCAGGCCGTCGAGCGGCAACTGGCGTCGCCCGATGGCAACGGCGGAAATGCGACTCCGCTGGCGGGCGCCGACACGACCGACGGCAGCAAGCTGCACGCGGCCGAGCCGAAGCCGGGCCGCGCGACCTTCAAGACGCCCAGCGGGAGAGTAATCACCCTGCCCCCGGGAGTGACGGCGGAGCAGGTGAAGACCGCGTTCGCGAAGCGGATGACCGGGCAGGAGCTGACCCCCGCCGAACAGGCGCTGCTCGCCCAGATCCGTAGCCAGTTCCAGGCCCCGCCGCACGGTGACGCCGGGGGGGGCGGGGGGGGCGGGGGGGGCGCGAGCGCCGCGCGCTACATCGTGTTCGCGCAGCGCGGGGGAAAGATCACAGCTGTGCTGATCCGAACGGGGCTCACCGATCAAGACTACATGGAGGTGACGGGAGGGCTCTCGGAGAAGGACACCGTGATCGTGCTGTCGGGCACGGGGGCGCAGTAGCCATGCTGCTCGGCGAGATCGTCCGGGTCGCGTTGGAGGCGCTGCGCGCCAACAAACTGCGCTCGCTGCTCACCATGCTGGGCATCATCATCGGCGTCGGCGCGGTAATCACGATGATCGCGCTTGGCTCGGGCGCGCAAAAGGCCGTGCAGGACCGCATCCAGGCACTCGGGCCCACCCTCTTGAGCATCTACCCCGGGCAAAGCTTCATGCGAGGGGTCGCCAGCGGTAACCGCGTGAGCCTCACGATGGACGACGACACGGCCCTCGCCAACAACGCCCGCTACCTGAGCGCGGTCGTGCCCGAGCTGTCGAGCAACCTCCAGGTGCAGAAGGCCGACCAGAATATCAACGTGACCGTGATGGGCACGACCCCGAACTACGCGACAGTGCACAATTACACCGTCACGGCGGGCCGCATGTTCACGGCGGGCGACGACGCCGCGCGGCGGCGCGTGGCGGTGCTGGGATCGGCCGTCCCGCAGATGCTCAACTCCAATCGCGATGCGATGATCGGGCAGGAAGTGCTGATCCGCAGCATCTCATTTGAGATCATCGGTGTGCTGTCGGAGAAGGGCTCTCAGGGCTCGTTCTTCAACCCCGACGAGCAGATCCTCATCCCGCTGCAGACTGCGCGATATCGCGTGATGGGCACCGACCGGTTGCGCGACATCACCGTGCAGGCACGCGACCTGAATTCGATGAACCTCGCCATGCTCGAGATCGAGCGCGTGATGCGGCGCCAGCACAAGATCCGGCCCGGCCAGGACAACGACTTTCAGATCCGTAACCAGACGGACATCCTCGCCACCTTGCAGCAGACCACGGATACGTTCAAGTACCTACTCGCCGGCATCGCGGCGGTCAGCCTCCTCGTCGGCGGCATCGGCATCATGAACATCATGCTCGTGTCCGTGACCGAGCGCACCCGCGAGATCGGCGTGCGCAAGGCGCTCGGCGCCACGCGCTTCAACATCCTGTTTCAGTTCCTCGTGGAGGCCCTCGTTCTGTGCCTCGTCGGGGGCCTGATCGGCGTGGTGATCGGGTCGTTCGGCGCCGTGGTCCTGTCCAAGCTGGCCCACTGGAACACCTTGATTTCGCCGCTCGCGATTCTACTGGCGTTCGTCTTCAGCGCCGCGGTCGGGCTGTTCTTCGGCATCTGGCCGGCCCGCCGGGCGGCGAGTCTCGACCCGATCGTGGCGCTGCGTTACGAATAGAAGGCGGAACGCGGAACGCGGAACATCAGGATGAGCTGACGATTAGTAGGTGTGCCCTCGACGCTGGCTCGTCCGTTCCGCGTTCCGCATTCCGCGTTCCGACTTATATCTTTCACCGCATGTTCGCCCTGCTCCTCCTCCTCCAGGGCGCCGCCGACGGCGGCCCGACCTACAGCGGTCTCACCAAACAGCTCGACGTCCGCATTCCCCGCATCGAGGCCACCGTGAAGATCGACGGCGTGCTCGACGAGCCGGCATGGAGCCGCGCCGCGTTGCTGACGGGCTTCTCTCAGTACCGGCCGGTGGACGGGCGCCCCGCCGAAGACTCGACCGACGTGCTGGTGTGGTACGCGCCCGACGCGATCTACTTCGGGATCCGCGCCTTCGAGCCGCACGGTCACGTGGTGCGCGCCACGCTCGCTGACCGCGACAACATCGACGCGGACGACCACGTCGCCATCCTGCTCGACACCTACCTTGACCATCGCCGCGCCACGATGTTCGCGGTGAATCCGCTCGGTGTGCAGGAGGACGGTGTCTGGAGTGATGGCGTCGCCGCCGGCGCCGCCGGGGGGCCGAGTGCGGGTGGCCGGTTCGACGCGACGATCGACTTGAACCCCGACTACGTATACGAGTCGCGCGGCCGCGTGACCGATTGGGGCTACGAGGTGGAGGTGCGGATTCCCTTCAAGAGTCTCCGCTATCAGAGCGCTAACCCCCAGGACTGGGGCGTCCAGATCCTGCGCTCCGTGCAGCACTCGGGGTACGAGGAGACGTGGACCCCCGCGGTCCGCGCCAACGCGAGCTTTCTCATTCAGTCGGGTCGCCTGGTGGGCCTCGGCGACGTGCGGCGTGGCCTGGTGCTCGACCTCACACCCGAGTTCACCACCAAGGTGGACGGCGCCCCTACCACGCCGGGCTACGACTATCGCGGCACGCCCGAAGTCGCGGGCAATCTGCGCTGGGGCGTCACCCAGAACCTCGGCCTCACGGCGACCGCCAACCCGGACTTCTCGCAGGTCGAGGCCGACATCGGGCAGGTGACGCTCAATCAACGGTTTGCCCTGTTCTACCCGGAGAAGCGACCGTTCTTTCTCGAGGGGCTCGAGCAGTTCGACACGCCCAACAGTCTCATCTACACCCGGCGCATCGCGCAGCCGGTGTTCGGCGCCAAGCTCGCGGGCAAAGTCGGCAGCATGGGCATCGCGTACCTTGGCGCGGTGGACAACAGCGACCAGTCGGCCACGGGCGCACACCCTGTCTACAACATGCTGCGCCTGCGGCGCGACCTCGGGCCCACCTCCACGCTGGGGATCGCCTACACCGACCGGATCGACGGCGACGACTACAACCGCGTGCTGGGCGTCGACGCGCACGTCGTGTGGCGCAAGATCTGGTTCTCGGAAGTACAGGTCGCCGGGGCCTGGACCCGGGACCTGGGCGGTGCCCGCGCGGGCAAGCTGTGGACCGTCACGTTCGGCGACCGCACCGGTCGCGCGTACGGCAACCATTTCGAGCTGCTGGGCGTCGAGAAGAGCTTCCAGGACACGAGTGGATTCGTGAATCGCACGGACTTCGTCGCCGGCCGCACCTTCAATCGGTTCAGCTGGTACGGCCGCCCGGGCGCGCTGGTCGAGCAGTTCACTGTGATTCTCGGATTCGCCCCGATCTGGCGCTACCGCGACTTCGGCCGATTGAACCGGACCATCGAAGACACCCTGCAGACCTTCTGGATCGCGAACCTGCGCGGTGGCTGGCAGGCGCAAGTCACGCTCAACGTGAATCACTTCGGCTTCGAGTCCGCGGACTACGCGGGCTACACCGTGGAGGCAACGCCATTCTCCGTGCCCCACGACCTGTATCACCTCCCTGGCGCCACGTTCATCCTCAACACACCGAACCGGGCGGTGTCGGGGAGTATGGTGGTAGGCCATTCGGCCGTGGCCATCTTCCCCGAGGCCTCCGAGGGACGACAGGTCGCCCTGACCACCGTCGCCGCCCTGCGCCCCACGCCCGCGCTCCGTGTCGAGGCGCGCTGGGTGCACCAGCGCCTCACCCGCGCGCGCGACGGCAGCCGCTTCTCGACCGCAAACATCCCCCGGCTCAAGCTCGAGTACCAGTTGACACGGGCGATCTTCGTGCGCTACATCGGGCAGTATTTCGCGGAGAACCAGGCCGCGCTGCTCGACCCGCGCACCGGGCAGCCCCTCCTCGTGAACGGCGACACCGCGCGCGCGATCGTCACGAACGACTTCCGGAACGATCTGTTGTTCTCCTACAAGCCGACGCCGGGCACCGTCGTATTCCTGGGCTACGGCTCGTCGCTCACCGAGACGGATGCGTTCCGGTTCCGGAATCTGAGCCGCACGTCGGACGGGTTCTTTCTGAAGCTGAGCTATTTGTTCCGGATGTAGACTCTCGCCGTCCAGGAGGGATGCGACGTAATGGATCGCCACACCGCACTCTGGGCCGCGTTGGCGCTCGCGACCGCGTGCGCCACCGGTCGCCCGCAGCCGGAAGCAATACCCACTACCGCAGGTGCCGGTACCCCGTCGGCTCGACTCCATGCGCTCGCCGACGAGATGTGGGACACTACGCTGGCGGTGTCGCCGACCATCGGGACCTTCCTGGGTCTGCCCGGGGCACGACACGACCGGATGGACGACAACTCGCTCGAGACCGTACGTCGCCTCCAGGACCTGCGCGACGCGTGGTGGGCCCGCCTTCAGGCGTTACCGACGGAGACCTTCAACGGCACCAACGATGCCGTGCTGCTGGCCATAGTGCGGGAGACCCTTGCGACCGGTCGGCAGCGGCGCATCTGCCGCGGTGAGCTCATGCCCGTGAGCCAGCTCTTCGGGTGGCAGGGAAGGTTTGCCTACCTCACGCAGATCCAGCCCGTCGGTACGCCCGAGGCCCGGTCGCAAGCGCTGGCGCGCTGGCGCCAGCTGCCTGCCTACCTCGAGCGCGAGCTCGCGGCGCTGCGCGAAGGAGTTCGGCAGGGGTACGTGGTGCCCGCCGGCAACGTCCGGGTGGTCCTCACCCAGCTCGACGCCATACTCGCCCTCGGGCCGGACAACTCGCCGTTTGCGGACCCGGCGCGGCGCGACTCGACGTCCGTGTTCCGCGCGGCGTGGCACGAGCTCATGGAGCGCGAGATCACACCGGCGGTCCGGGGGTACCGCGACTACCTCGCCACCGAATATCTCTCGCATGCCCGGACGACCACGGCCCTGGGCGCTCTGCCGCAGGGCGCGGAGTGCTACCGTGCGCTGGTACGTGCCTACACGACGCTCGACCGCGATCCGAAAGCGGTGCACGAGCTCGGGCTGCGGGAGATGGAGCGAGTCGAGCGCGACATGCGCAGCATCGCGGAGCGGAGCTTCGGCACTTCGGACGTGCACGCCCTCCTCGTGCGGCTCCGCACCGACTCCCAGTACACATTCCGGAGTCGGGACGAGATGCGCGCGGTCGCGGAGGGGGCGCTGGCGCGCGCCAAGGCGGCCGCGCCGCGCATGTTCAACCGGACCCCGAAAGCCGACGTGATCGTCGACCCGTGTCAGGCGTTCGAAGAGGAGTCGGGGTGCCCGGGATCGTACGTGCCACCGGCGATCGATGGAAGCCATCCTGGGCGCTATCGCATCAACCTGCACGCTCCCCGCCGTACCCCCCGGGCCGGTGCCGAAGCGACCGCTTTCCATGAGATGATCCCTGGGCATCACTTCCAGATCGCGCTCTCGCTGGAGCGGGAGGGTATACCGCCGCTCGAGCGCTTCTACTCGAACAGCGGCTTCGCTGAAGGCTGGGCACTCTATGCGGAGCAGCTGGCCCACGAGATGGGGCTCTACTCATCCGATCTCGACGAGATGGGCCGGCTGTCGGAGGATGCGCTGCGTGCGGCCCGTCTCGTGGTCGATCCGGGCCTCCACGTGCTCGGTTGGTCTCGCCAGCAGGCGATCGACTATATGCTGGCGCACACCGCGCAGTCGGAGACCCAGGCGACGTCGGAGATCGACCGCTACATCATTACCCCCGGCCAGGCCACCGCGTATATGATCGGCCGGCTCGAGATCGAGCGTCTGCGGCAGCTCGCCACCATGCAGCTGGGATCGCGCTTCGATGTGCGGGAATTCCACCAGCGCATCCTCGAGGACGGGACCGTGCCACTCCCGTTGCTGGACGACAAGATCGACCGCTGGATCGCGTCGGCAAGATAAGAGCGCCGCGCCCCTCTACCCCTCTCCTCCGCAACGGGTCATTTTCTCCTCCATGCCCGACGCGGCCGACCTGACCGACCAGCTCGCTGACGAAGACCGCGCCAAACAGCGCCGCTATGTGCTCGCGAACACGCGCGCGCGCTGGCGGTTCGTCGCGCTCGGGGCAGGCCTGCTCGCCAGCCTGCGCCTCACGCGGGTCACGCCCGTCTCTTGGCCCTTCATCCTGGGCTTCGCCGGCGTGTTCGCCGCCATCAGCTACGCGATGCTCCGGTTGGCGCGGAGCGGCGAGTTCCGCGGCTGGCACGCGCTCGCCGACATGGCGGTGAGTGCCGCGATGACCTCCGCGATCCTCTACGCGGTGGGTCCGACGGGACACCTGCTGTACGTCGTGTATCTGATCGCGCCGCTCCAGGCGGCGCTGTATCTCGGCCAGACGGAGGCGTGGCAGGCGCTGCTCGTCAACCTCACGGGCTTTGGGCTCGCCACCGCCGTCCGGGTCAGCCAGGGCACGCCGGGCTGGGCGTGGAGTGCGTTCGCAGGGGAGACGCTCGTGCTCGCGCTCGTGAGCGCGGCCCTGGTCCCGACGCTGGCGCGGTTCGTCACCCGGCTGCAGGCCGCGCGCAGCACACTCGCACAGGTGGAGCGCGGCGACCTCACGGTGCAGCTGCAGGACGAGGAGCCGGACGAGCTGGGCTACCTCGGCGCCAGCGTGAACCGGACCACCGGCGCGATCGCCGGGGTGGTGCGCCAGGTCCAACACCAGTCTCAAGACCTCGCCGCGATGGCCCAGCAGCTCGCCGCCTCCGCACAGGAGCTGCAGGCCGCGTCTCAGGAGATCTCCGCCGCCGCGGAGCGGCTGACCGAGGGCACCTCGCGCCAGCGGCAGCTCATCGGCCACGGGCGCGACGACTCGGAGGCCGCGGCGGACGTCGCGGCGCAGCTGCACGCGCGCGCGCAGGAAGCCGAGCGTCAGATCGCCGGCGTGGCGCAGCAGGCGCAGCGCCATGGTCAGGAGATCGCGCGGGCCAGCGAGCTGCTCGTGACCCTCGTCGACCACTTGGACCAGGTGTCCCGCGCCGCCGGCACCCTGGAGCTGGGCTCGCGCGAAATCGGAAAGCTCGTGGATGCGATCACCCGGATCGCCAGCCAGACCGATCTCCTCGCGCTGAACGCGGCGATCGAAGCGGCGCGCGCGGGGCAGCACGGCCTGGGATTCCGGGTGGTGGCCGACGAGGTCCGCAAGCTCGCGGAGCAGAGCGCGCGGTCGGCGGAGGAGGTGCGGGCCCGCGTGCGCCAGACGCAGGACCAGATCGGAAAAGTGATCGCGGCGATGGACGAGGGGCGCCGTACGGCCGAGGGCGTGGGCGCCGTGTCGGCGGCGGCCCGGCAGGCGCTGGACGCCATCTTCGGCGACCTGAACGCCACCGTGAAGTTCGCCAGCGCCTTTGCGGGCGAGACCGAGGGTCAGACGCAGCGGATCCGCGAGGTTGTGCGGCGCATGGAAGAAGTCGCGGGGATCGCCGAGACGGCGGCCCAGGGCGCGGAACAGACCTCGGCCGCGACGGAGCAACAGATTGCCTCGCTGGGCGAGCTCACTATGACCTCGCAGCACCTCTCGGTCGCGGCGGCCAAGCTCACGGAGACGATTCAGCGGTTCAACGTGAACGGGAAGGCTTGACCGGAACCCCGGGGCCGCCGCTGGAGTTCTTGAGCATGGTGCGGCAACCTGAGAGTCCGAGGAGCAATCATGTCCATTCGACCAATCAAGCGAATCGTGCAGTCACAGCCGACCATCGAAGGGGCCGGCGTGCGGTTGCGCCGCGCGTTCGGCTTTGGGGACACCAAAGAATTCGATCCCTTTCTCCTGTTCGACGACTTTCGTAACGAGAACCCCGAGGATTACCTCGCGGGGTTCCCCTGGCACCCCCATCGTGGGATCGAAACCATCACCTACGTCCTCGCGGGGACGGTGAACCATGGTGACAGCCTCGGTAACAAGGGTGCCCTGGGAGCCGGTGACGTGCAATGGATGACCGCGGGCAGCGGGATCCTGCATCAGGAAATGCCGCGCGGCGACCCGCAGGGACGCATGCACGGCTTCCAGCTCTGGGCCAACCTGCCGTCTTCCCTGAAGATGACCCGGCCGCGCTACCAGGACATCTCGGGCGGCGACATCCCTGAGGTGACCGACGACGACGGCACGCGCGTCCGGGTGATCTGCGGCAACTTCTGGGGGAAGGCCGGCCCGGTCGAGGGCGTGGCGGCGGACCCGCGCTATCTCGACGTGTGGGTCCCGCCGGGCAAGCGCAAGTCGCTCCCGGTCGAGACGTCGGGGCACGCGTTTGCCTACGTGTTCGAGGGCGGCGGCACGTTCCGCGACGCCTCTGAGCCGGGCGCTGTCCGCACCGAGCAGGTGGGACCGGTCGTGCCCGGGGGAAGCGGAGGCAGTGGGGAGGTGCAGAACCGCTCGCTGGTGCTGTTCGACAGCGGGGACACGGTGACGGTGCAGGCGGGCGACGCCGGTATCCGGTTCCTGCTCGTGTCGGGGAGGCCGATCGAGGAGCCGGTGGCGTGGTACGGCCCCATCGTGATGAACACGCCGGACGAGCTACGGCGGGCGTACGCCGAGCTCCAGGACGGCACCTTCATCAAGCCGCGCTAGGGCCGACTGACGTGCCCGTGCGGCGCCCCACCCTACTCGCCGTCGACGTCGGCGCGGGGGACCACGTGCTGGGGTATCCCGACGCGCGCCTGACGCTCGTCCAGTACGCGGATTTCGAGTGCCCGTTCTGCGGTCGCGCGTTCCCCGAGCTGAAGAGCGTGCTGCACGACCTGGGGCGGCGCGTCCGCTTTGTGTTCCGCCACTTCCCCGTGATCGAGGCGCACCCGCACGCCGAGTCCGCGGCCGAGGTGGCGGAGGCGGCCGGCGCGCAGGGCAAGTTCTGGGAGATGCACGACCTCTTGTTCCGGCGACAGGCTGCGCTGGACGACGACCACTTGGTCGCGTACGTGCGCGAGCTGGGACTGGACGCAGCGCGCGTGGAGCGCGAGCTCGAGCAGCAGGTGCACCGCGCGCGAGTGCTGGAGGACATTCAAAGCGGTCTCCAAAGCGGAGTGAGCGGCACACCGATGTTCTTCATCAACGGTCGGCGCCACGAGGAGCCGGGCGACGCCCGGACGTTGCGAGCGGCGCTGCTCCGGGCAACTTAGCAGGACAAGCGCACGATCAACCCGTCAATCAGAGGAGTGGTATCATGTCGCACGAGACCATGAACGACCTTCCCGAGAACGTCCGCAGCCAGGTGAGCGATCTGCTCAACAACCGGCTCGCGGAAGCGATCGATCTCCAGACGCAGGCGAAGCAGGCGCACTGGAACGTGAAGGGCCCTCAGTTCATCGCCCTGCACAAGCTGTTCGACGAAATCAACGAAGCGGTGGTGGAGTACGTGGATCTGCTCGCGGAGCGCGTCGTTCAGCTCGGCGGGACCGCCGAGGGCACCGCGCGCGTGGTGGCCGAGCGCTCCGAGCTGCCCGAGTACCCGCTCACGATCTTGACCGGCGAGGAGCACGTGTGGGCCCTGTCATCCGCCCTGTCCAACTTCGGGGAGCGCATCCGTCGGGCCATCGACCAGACGGCGGATCTGGGCGACGTGGACTCGTCGGACATCTGCACCGAGATCTCGCGCGGCACGGACAAGTGGCTGTGGTTCGTCGAATCGCACGCCGAGGGGGCCGTGCGGGCGCACCTCAAGGGCTGACCATGCGGTGAAGCTCGGCCGCAGAGCGGTCGGCCTCCCGCACGATTTCGTCGATCGGCGCGGTGAGGAGCTCGTGGCCGAGCACCACCGGCTTGCCATCCACGAACACATCGCGCACGTCGCTCGCGCACGCCGCGTACACCACCAGCGATACCGGGTCGCCCATCGCCGGGTGGAGGTGCGGCTCGCGTAGGTCGAGGACGACCAGGTCGGCGCGCTTGCCGGGGGCGATCGAGCCGATCTCGCCTTGGAGGCCCAGCGCGCGGGCGCCGCCGAGCGTGGCGAGCTCGAGCACCCGACCGGCGGGGAGCGCGTCGGCGCCGAGCCGTGGCTTCTGGATCAGGGCGGCGAGACGCATCTCGGCGAACACGTCGAGCCGGTTGTTGCAGGGCGCGCCGTCCGCCCCGATGGCGACATGGCACCCCGCCGCCAGGAGCTCCGGCACCTTCGCCACGCCGCTCGCGAGCTTGAGGTTGGACGACGGGCAGTGTACCACCGTCGTGCCCTGGCGCGCGAGGCGCGCCGTTTCGTGCGCGTCCACCCACACGCAGTGAGCGAGTGCCGCGCGCGGGCCCGCGATCCCGACCGAGTCGAGGTAGGCGATCTCCTCGAGCCCCGTGGTGCGCAGCACCGTCTCGCGCTCCACGATCGTCTCGGCGGCATGCGTGTGCAGCTGCGCGTCGAACCGCTCTGCCAGCTCGCTCGCGGCCCGGAGCAGCGGTCCGGAGCAGCTGGGGACGAAGCGCGGGGCGAAGCACACTCGTAGCCGGCCGCCGGCGTCCCCCCCGTTGTGCCAGCGCTTGGCCAGCGACTCGGCCTCCGCGAGCGCGTTGTCGGTCGATTCCGCCAGCTCGAGCGGCGCGCCCTCGGGATGCGCGTCCATGAGACACTTCCCCACGGCCGCCCGGATGCCGATCCGCTCCAACGCCTGGAACGCCGCGCCGGTGTGCCGCACCGTCTCCATGTCGAGGATGGCCGTAGTGCCACCGAGCAACAGCTCCGCGGCGCCGAGCAGGGCGGACCAGTAGACGGTCTCCTCGGTGTGGGCGGCCTCGAGCGGCCAGATGCGGCGCACCAGCCAGTCCTCGAGCCGCAGGTCGTCGGCGAGCCCGCGGAACAGCGTCTGACAGAGGTGGACGTGAGCCTGGATGAGGCCGGGGATGATCAGGCAGCCGTTGCAATCCCGCACCGACACGGGCGTGGACTTTCGGTCCGCCCGTCCGTCCGTCCGCCCGACTGCCTCAATCCTCCCGCGCCGCACGGTCACGTCCGCCCGCTCGACCCGCCATGCGCCGTCGTGCAGCAGCACATCGCCGCCGACGAGGAGCAGGTCGGGTGGATTCGGGGGTTGCGGCACGGCCTCAGGTCGCGACGCGCGGCTGGGCGCTGGTGGTATCGTCCGGCAGGTCGAAGTAGACGCGCAGCTCTTCCAGGAGGTCGTCGTCCGCGTACACGCCCGTGAGGATGCGCTCCGGTCCGCCGGGATCGATCAACAGGTACCCGTAGGGATAGTCGAGGCCCGACAGCAGGATGGCACGGCGCGTGTGGTTCGGGAGCTCGACGTAGACCGTGTCGGCGTTGGTGGCGAGCAGGGTGATCCCGCCGGCTTCAAGGGCGGGCGCGATCTGTTCCGTGTAATACTTCAGGTCGTCGAAGGTGTCGGCGCGGTCTTCCGCGGCCATGGTGTCGGCCGCGCGCAGCCAAAACAGCACCACGCTGGGTTGCGCGACCACGCGCGGGACGAGCAGCGCGCCGTGGGTCGAGTCCTGCGGCCCGATCCGCGCGAATTCCACCGAGTCGCTTTGCTGCGCCATTCGGGCGAGCGACCGCGTCCGGCACCCGGCCACGCACAGAAGCGCCACCAGCGCGCCGATTCGCATGGGTGGGAATATATTCCATCGATTGGACGGGCGGAGTACGACGTGCCGTTCACCTTGGCTCATCCCGCAGCGATCGCGCCGCTCTGGCCTCTGGTCCGGCGTGGCTACATGCCCGTGTGTGCATTCGCGATCGGCGCCATGTCCCCCGACTTCGAGTATCTCTGGCGGTTGAGCACCGAGTGGGAATGGGGCCACAGCCCGCTTGGATTGGTCTACTTCTGCCTCCCGGTCGGGCTTGTGGTGCTCGCGCTATGGGTGTGGGTGGTGCG
>WNEZ01007086.1_pt1 | contig 18777 bp, 15 predicted proteins | sample 5400521 | NCBI WGS metagenome assembly WNEZ01 (sample SAMN13153339, study PRJNA577476) | soil metagenome | isolation source: 120 cm saprolite under Douglas fir tree site 2 hole 1 replicate 1 | place: USA:California | collected 2015-04-18
TGTCGTAGTTGCCCTGGTTGGTGTAGAACTTGAGGGCGAAGCCGCGGGGGTCGCGCACCGTGTCGGCGGACCCGAGTTCCCCGGCCACCGTGGAGAACCGCAGGAACACGTCGGTCCGCTTGCCGGGCTGGAGGAAGTCGGCTTTGGTGTACTGGCTCACGTCTTCGGTGACCTCGAAGATGCCATGAGCGGCGCCGCCCTTGGCGTGGACGACCCGCTCGGGAACGCGCTCCCGGTTGAAATGGGCCATCTTCTGGAGCAGGTAATGGTCCTGCAGCAGGATCGGTCCGTCGGGACCGAGCGTCAGGGAATGCTCGTCGCTGGCCGCTGGGATACCGGCATCTGTCGTGGTCGTCGGAGACTCGTCCGTCATAATCCCTCCTTCTCTTTTTCCGTCGGTGGCGGGCATCTTAGCCAGGGCCCGCCCGTAACGCCGGTCCGAGGTGCCCATTGGGGTCCCGATCTGCGAGGGTAGAGCGGAGAAAAAGTGGCTCGCAGCGACGAAAGGGGTGTAGGCATGGCAAAGGTTGCACGGCAGATGGTTGAGGAGGCCGGGCTCGACGTGAACGTCCTGCTCGAGAAGCTGATCGCAGCGGCGGGTGCCGAGTTCACTACGTTCTACTACTACACAATCCTGCGGGTCGCAGCGATCGGGATGGAGGGCGAGGGCGTCAAGGAGATCATCGAGGACGCCCGCATCGAGGACCGGAACCACTTCGAGGCCCTGACGCCACGCATCTACGAGCTCGGCGGCGAGCTGCCCCGCGACATCCGCAAGTTCGCCGACATCGCCGGCTGCCCGGACGCCTACCTGCCCGACTCGCTGGCGGGCGGCAAGACGCCAAGCGGTCCGTCGACGACCGACCTGCTGAACGTCCTCGTGGAGGCCGAGCGCTGCGCGGTGCGGACCTACACGGACATCTGCAACTACACGGCCGGCAAGGACCACCGCACCTACGACCTTGCGCTCGCCATCCTGAACGAGGAGATCGAGCACGAGGCCTGGTTCTCCGAGTTCCTCGGCGAGGGCCCCTCGGGCCACTTCCGCCGGGGTGCCCCGGGCGACTCGCCGTACGTCCGGCGCTTCATGACCGCCGGCAGCTGAACGACAACGCCGGGGACGTCCCCGCCTTGCCCGGGCTCCCGGCGCTCCCGGCGCTCCCGTCCGGCGACCTGGCTCCGGGAACCCTGCGGGAGGTGGTCGTCGACCGCAGGCGCGTGCTGCTGGCGCGCCTGCGGTCGGGGGAGGTGTGCGCCACCGCCCCGTCCTGCCCCCACGAGGCGGCCCGGCTCGCCGACGGCACCATGCGAGGGGACGCCGTGGACTGCCCGCTCCACCACTACCTGTTCGACCTGCGGACGGGCAGGAACCTGTACCCCATGCCCGTCTACCCGCGTTGGAAGCGCGAAGAGGTGGGCAACCTGGACCTGCGGACGTTCCCGTGCCGGGAGGAGTCGGGATGGATCCTCGTCGAGGCGGCAGGTCCTGGCGACCTTACGGGGTAGCAGCCCCCTGGCATACCGGCCGCGGGCGTCGCGGAGGCGCAAGGCGTCCCCGTCCCCGCTGTCCCGCTTTGGCCCAAGCAGTCCAGTTGGGTGCACCAGAACCCTTGCAACATTAACGAACAATAACTTGAGGTATCAGCCGGACCGGCCGTAGTCTCATGTAGACACTGGGACCATGCCCCGCGGGGCTGACATGGGTCCCAGGGGGGCCGGGGAACTCCATCGTCATCGGCACGGACGTCCAGTCCGGCGACGAGCGACAACGTCATCGAAGCAACCGGGGGATCGCCTACATGCAACGGGGGGATACATCGCGGGCGCGTCCCGGCTTGGTTCGCCGCGTGCGGGGGGGCATATTCAGCATCCGGAAGTCCGCAGCCGGCCTTTGCCGCGCCGTCGTGGTGGCTGCCTGCCTCGGCACGTACGTCACTGCCCAGTTCCTCGCCTTTGCAACCGTCGCTGCGGCGCCGGCGGCCGCAGCCACCGACCCGGTCGTGATGGCGGCAGGGGACATCGGCTGCGACCCGACCACCCAGTCCCCCTCGGGCTGCGCGATGAACACCACCGCAGGCATCATCAACGGTGGCAAGCCCGGCTACGTGCTGGCCCTCGGCGACATCCAGTACACCGACAACTTCCCCCCGGGCCAGCCACCGACGCCGAGCATGTACACGAACGGCTACGACTCGGCGTGGGGGCAGATCCCCGCCTCGGTGCCCGGCGTGTCGATCAACCCGGTCGCAGGGAACCACGACTGGGGGGACCCGAACGACACCAACAGCTCGTCGGGCGCCACCCTCGCCAACTACATTGGCTACTTCAACTCCAAGGGCCAGTTGCGCTCGGGCGTCACCGCAAGCGCGCCGTGGTACAGCTTCGACATCCCGGTTACGGGTGGCAGCTGGCACGTGATCATGCTCGACAACGAGTGCGGCTCCGACGGCGGGTGCGGGTCGGGATCGCCGCAGGAGACCTTCCTGCGCAACGATCTGGCCGCCCATCCCAACGTCTGCACCCTCGCCGCGTGGCACCGGCCACGGTTCTCGTCGGGCGCCATCGGGAACCAATCCGAGTACGCGCAGTTCTGGACGGACCTGTACAACGCCCACGCCAGCATCGCCCTCGCCGGGTCGGACCACGACTATGAGCGCTTCAACCCCCAGACGCCGGCGCAGGCATCGTCCAGCGTGGGCATCGCCCAGTACGTCGTCGGGACCGGCGGGGCGTTCCTGCCCGGCAACTTCGGCTCCATCCAGCCCAACTCGGCCTTCCGCGACGCCAACCACTACGGGGTGCTGAAGCTCACGCTGCACGCCGGCAGCTACGACCACGCCTTCGTGAACACGTCCGGCACCACCGACTCGGGGACGGTCAACTGCTCCAGCACCGCCAGCAGCGCGCCCTCGGTGTCGGGGGTCAACCCCACGACCGGCCCTGCCGCCGGCGGCAACTCGGTGGTCGTCTCCGGCACCAACTTCACGGGGGCCACGTCGGTCAAGTTCGGGACCGTCGCCGCCACGGGGCTGACGGTCAACAGTGCGACCCAGATCACCCTGACCGCACCTGCGGGCACGCCCGGTGCCACCGCGGACGTCACCGTCGTGTCGCCGAATGGCACGAGCATCACCAACACGTCCGACCGGTACACCTACCAGACCACGCAACCCCAGGTGACCAGCGTGAACCCGCCATCGGGGCCGGCCACCGGTGGCACGTCGGTGACCATCACGGGCATCAACCTGTCCGGTGCCACCGCGGTCACCTTCGGGACGACTCCCGCCGCCAGCTTCACCCCGGTCTCCTCGACGCAGATCAGCGCCGTCTCGCCCGGCGGGACCAACCAGACGACCTTCGACGTGACCGTGACCACCCCGGTGGGCACCAGCACCACCGGGCCGAGCGACAAGTTCACCTTCGGCACCATCACGACCCCGCCGACCATCGCCGCGGTGACGCCCATCTCGGGGCCGTCGACCAGTGGCAACTCGGTCTCCATCACGGGTTCCGGATTCGCAGGTGCCTCCGCCGTCACGTTCGGGACGGTCGCCGCCGCCGGCTTCACGGTCAACAACGCCGGCCTCATCACCGCCACACCGCCGGCGGGTACCGCGAACCTGCTCGACGTCACCGTCACGAACCCGGCAGGCACGTCGGCGACGAGCCCCGCCGACCAGTACTCCTACACCTTCTCGAACAACGGCTACGCCGTGAGCCTGTCGGCGAGCACGGCCGCCCCGGCGATCGGCGCCGCCGTGAACCTCACGGCCACGGCGAACCAGGACGTGGGCCCCACGCCGTACGGCCTCGGCATCGTCGACGTGACCACGGGGACCGAGCTGCTCCATGCAGGGTCGGGGACGACCCTGTCGATGTCGATCACCCAGTCCTCCGCCGTCAGCCACCGCTACATGGGCTACGTCTCCAACGCCAACATGACCAACGCCCAGGCCAACTCGAAGCCCGTCGTCGTCGCCTGGGGCGGTGCGACCACGCCACCGGCCGTCTCGGGCATCGCTCCCACGGGCGGCCCGTCGGCAGGCGGCACCGCGGTCACCATCACAGGGACCAACTTCACGGGGGGCACCGCCGTCAAGTTCGGCGCCACCAATGCGAGCTTCACCGTCGGGTCGGCCACGTCGATCTCGGCGACCGCACCCGGCGGGCCCACCGGGGCCGTGGACGTCACCGTCACGACGCCGGCCGGCACGAGCGCCACGGGCGCCGCCGACCAGTTCACCTACGCCCCGGCGATCCCCGCCCCCACCGTCACGGGGGTCAGCCCGGTCACCGGGACCACCACCGGGGGCACCAGCGTCGTCATCACGGGCACCAACTTCACGGGAGCCACTGGGGTCTCGTTCGGCGCCATGCCGGCGACCTCGTTCACGGTCAACACTGCCGGCCAGGTGACCGCCACCTCCCCCTCGGGATCGCCGGGCACCGTCGACATCACCGTGACGACCCCGGGCGGGACCAGCGTCACCGGCCCCGCCGACACGTTCACCTTCGTCGCCCCTGCCCCGGTCGTCACCGGCGTGGCGCCGGCCAACGGCACGACGGCGGGAGGCACCTCGGTGGTCATCGGCGGGACGGGCTTCACCGGCGTGTCGGCTGTGAGGTTCGGGCCAGCCCCCGCGACGTCCTTCACCGTCAACGGCGCCACGCAGATCACGGCGACCTCGCCCGCGCGGGTCGCCGGACCGGTGGACGTCACCGTCACCACGCCGGGCGGCACCAGCGCAACCGCCGCCGCCGACGTCTTCACCTACGTCACACCCGCACCGGCGGTGACGGGCCTCAGTCCCAGCACCGGCAGCACGGCCGGTGGAACCCCGGTCTCGATCACCGGCACCAGCTTCAGCGGGGCCACCGGGGTCTCGTTCGGGGCCGCGGTGGCGACCGCGTTCACTGTCAACAGCGCGACATCGATCACGGCGACCGCGCCGGCCGCAGGCGCCGGGCAGGTGGACGTGACGGTCACCACACCGGCGGGGACGAGCGGGGTCGTGGCCGCCGACGCCTTCACCTACGTCGCCCCGCCCAGCCCGCCGACCGTGACCGGGGTGAGCCCCGCGAGCGGCACGACGACCGGTGGCACCTCCGTCGTCATCGCGGGCACCAACTTCACGGGGGCCACCGGGGTCTCGTTCGGGGCAACGGCGGCGACCGGCTTCACCGTCAACAACTCCGGCCAGATCACGGCCACCTCCCCGGCGGGAGCCGGCGGGAAGGTCGACATCACGGTGACCAACCTGGGTGGCACGAGCCCCACGGGGGCCGCCGACCAGTTCACGTACGTCACGCCCCCTCCGGCGGTCACGGGCGTCAGCCCGAACAGCGGGCCGGCCGGCGGCGGCACCTCGGTGGTCATCACGGGCACCGGCTTCACCGGCGTCACAGGGGTCAAGTTCGGGACGGCGAACGCGGCGAGCTTCACGTTCAACAACGCAGGCCAGATCACTGCCGTGTCGCCGAGCGGGGCGCCGAGGACGGTTGACATCACGGTGACGACGCCCGCAGGCACGTCCGCGACGAGCGCCGCCGACCAGTTCATGTTCGTCACGCCGCCGCCGTCGGTGGCCTCGGTGAGCCCGAACACCGGCCCGACCGCGGGCGGGACGGTCGTCACGATCACGGGTACCAACTTCACGCCGGGGACCCCGGTCGTGAGCTTCGGCGCCGGCTCTGGTTCGGGCGCCGGCAGTGTCACGGCCTTCTCCGCGACGTCGATCACCGTCACCCCACCGGCGGGGACGGGGGTTGTCGACGTCACGGTCATGACCCCGGCGGGGACGAGCCCCGTGACCAGCGCCGACACGTTCACCTACGCCGACGTCACCGGGCCGCCGACCGTGGGCGGGGTCACCCCGATCTCCGGCCCATCGACCGGGGGCACCTCGGTGGTCATCAGCGGGACCAACTTCGCCTCGGTCAGCTCGGTGCAGTTCGGTTCGGTCGCCGCGACGAGCTTCACGGTCAACTCCACGACCCAGATCACCGCCACGGCGCCGGCGGGGACGACGACGGTGGACGTGACCGTGGTCACCTCCCGGGGCACGAGCGTCCGCAACACCGCCACGGACCAGTACACCTACACGTTCGCCAACAACGGCTACTCGGCCACCATCGCCGCGACGGCCACGACACCCGCCGTCGGTGCCGCCGTGAACCTCACCGTCACGGCCAACAAGGACGTGGGACCGACCCCGTTCGGGCTGTCGATCATCGACGTCACCAGCGGCGTGGAGCTCGTGCACGCAGGCTCGGGCACCTCGGCGACGATCTCGGTCACCCAGAGCGCCGCCGGGTCCCACCGCTACGTCGGCTTCGTCTCCAATAGGGGAGGGGCCAACGCCCAGGCTGCCTCGGTCCCGGTGGTCGTCTTCTGGGGCGGCACGCTGCCGACCGTGTCGGGCGTGAGCCCGGCGACCGGTTCGACGGCCGGGGCCACCTCGGTGGCACCAGCGCCACCGGGGCCGCCGACCAGTTCACCTACCAGACCCCCGCCGGACCCCCGACCGTGTCGGGCGTGAGCCCGGCCTCGGGGCCGCTCGGCGGCGGGACCACCGTGACGATCACCGGTACCGGGTTCACCGGCGCCAGCGCTGTGGCATTCGGGAGCAGCCCGGCCACCGGCTTCACCGTCAACTCAGCAACCTCGATCAGCGCCACCGCCCCGGCCGGCGCCGCCGGAGCCGTCCACATCGCCGTGACCAACGGGATCGGGACAAGCTCGCCGGTCACCGCCGACCAGTTCACCTACCTGGCGGCCCCAACGGTGACGGGGCTGGGCACGGCGTCGGGGTCGACTGCGGGGGGCACCTCGGTGGTCATAACGGGTACCGGGTTCACCGGCGCCACCGCGGTCAGGTTCGGATCGACGAACGCCACGACCTTCACCGTCAACAACGCCGGGCAGATCACCGCCACGTCGCCCGCTGCAGGCGTCGCCGGCACCGTCCACATGATCGTGACGACGCCGGGCGGGACGAGCACGACGAGCAGCGCCGACCAGTTCACCTACGTCCAGCCCGCCCCGGCGGTCACGTCGATCAGCCCCGCCACGGGAACGACGGGCGGCGGGACGGTCGTCACGGTCACCGGGACCAACTTCACCCCGGGCACCCCGACGGTGGCCTTCGGCGCCAACGCCGGCAGCGTCACCGCCTTCAGCGCCACCTCGATCACCGTCACGGCGCCGGCGGGGGCGGCGGGCCAGGTGCACGTCGTCGTCACGACGCCGGCGGGCTCGAGCCTCGCCGGGACGAGCGACCTGTTCACCTACGCCACCGGGAACCCTGGCCCCCCGACCATCTCCGGGACGAACCCGCTGTCCGGGCCCTCCGCCGGCGGGACGTCGGTGGTCATCAGCGGCACGAACTTCCTCAACGCCACGTCCGTGCAGTTCGGCTCGGTCAACGCCACGAGCTACACCATGAACTCCGCCACGCAGATCACGGCGACCGCCCCGGCGGGGACGACGACGGTCGACGTCACCGTGGTCACGCCCCAGGGCACGAGCGCCCACGGGGCCCTGGACGAGTACACGTACACGTTCTCGAACAACGGCTACTCGATCACGCTGTCGGCCTCGACGACGTCGCCCGCCGCCGGCGGCTCGGTGGTCCTGACAGCGACCGCCAACAAGGACGTCGGGCCGACGCCGTACGGCATCTCGATCATCGACGTGACGACGGGGGCCGAGGTCGTCCACGTCGGGTCCGGAGCCAGCACCACCGCCACGGTGAGCCAGGCGGCGGCGAGCACGCACCGCTACGTCGCCATGGTGAGCAATGCGGGCGGAGCCAACGCGCAAGCGGCGTCCACACCCGTGGTTGTGACCTGGCACTGAGCACTCGCGACCGCGGGTGCAGGTTCCTGCGGCTCCGAGAACCTCCGCCGGCACAGCCGCCGTCCGAACGGGTCTCGTTGGGCCTTGCGAGTCGCCGCCTGAACCTGCACCCGCGGCCTTCCGGGTCCGGGCGGGTCAGGCGAACCACGGGGCATTGGTGGGGGCCTCGACGCTTTTCGCGTGGACCGTTCGGACGTCTTACTTCAAGCGCTACCAGGCGGTGGCACTGGGCCGCCCCTGCGCTCCGTCAACGCAGATATTCGCACCGTTTATCCCGCTCGCGTGCGGCGAAAGCAGAAAGGCGACGACATCCGCAACTTCATCCGCCGTGACGAGACGCCCAGCCGGGAAGTCGCGCTCCTCGAACTCGCTGAAGAGGTGTGGCTCCCGCTGCCGATAAAGGTCCCACCCGCCGCCGGGAATCATCACCGAGCCTGGGCTCACGGCGTTGACGCGGATGCGGTCGGGGCCGAGCTCGCGCGCGAGGGCAGAGGCGATGTAGATCTCAGCGGCCTTTGCCGCGCCATACTGGGCCTTGGGAGCAGGCTTCCAGCCGGAGACCGACGCCACGATCACAACTGCTCCTCCATCGCGCTTGCGCATGTGTGGAACACACGTCCGGATTGCCCTGGCCGCGTGGAGCACGTTGAACTCGAAGGTCCGGGTCCAGTCCTCGGCTACGGACTCCAGAAGGCTGCCACCGAAAGCACCTCCCGCGTTGGCCACGAGCAGGTCCACACCCCCGAGATCTTGCGCCGCCTGGTCGATGAATCGCTCGACTTCGCCCGCGACGAGTAGGTCGAGCGTATAGCCAGCCGCATGCACACCCAGCGCTTGGAGGTCCTTGACGGTCTGCTCCACATCGCCGGCTGTCCGTCCGCAGATCGCTACCGGGCAGCCTTCCTCGGCCAGGCGGATCGCTACGGACCGACCGATCCCCCGGCTGCTTCCTGTGATGATGGCGACCTTGCCAGCGAGCCCCGAGTCCATAGCCCTCTACGACGCATCGCGGGTAGGAAAAGGAAAGAGGGCCCGAAATTGGTCCTCCAAATTAAGAGTGATCGAAACAACTCGCTGCTGTCTTAGCTTCTTGAGCAGCTCAGCGAGTCGCTTGGCTATCGGGTCGGTCCGCCGTCCTGATGCACAGATCTCCAGCGCCTCCGCTCCGATCCCGCCCGCTCCCTCAAGCTCGCCTTGTTGCACCAGGGAGGCCGCAAGGTCGATGCGAGCCATGACGCGCGCTACCGGCCAATCGGCCGGGGCGCCGTCGCACAAGGCAATTGCCTGTTCGGCAGATTCCTGCGCCAGCTTCGGCTCTTCCAGCCATACGTAAGCGGTTCCTGCGTAGTAAGGGAGGTAGGGATGGTCGAACGAGAAGATACTGCCGGTCGGCTTCTGTACGAGGTTCCCAAAGGCCATCTCCGCCGCCCCCATAGCACGCTCGGCGTGTGCGCGCTCACCCATCCGAGCGTACGCCCGTGCTTCTTGGGCCCAAAGACGCACTGCCGTAGCCGAGCCCTCCGGCACGACCTGTCGGCCAGTTTCACAGAACACGACAGCCTCCTGCGGGTGGCCGTCGTACACCCCGACCATTGCCTGAGTCCCCCGTGTCCAAGCGGTAAGTTCATCGAGGTCAGTCTCAGCGGCTAAGTGCAGCGCAGTTTCGCAGTGACCGTTAACAACTTCTGGGCCCTCACCAACGTCGAATGCGAGATAGCTCAGCAGCACGGAGAGCCATCCTGCCACTCCGTAGAGCCTGGCCCTCTCGGCGAGGGTCTGTCGTCGGTTCAAGAGATCCGCGACGTGGAGTCGACAAGATCGAACCGCATCAAACATCACAAGGAGAGGAGTATGAAGGTATTCCAGACCGAAGCGCCCAACGGTGGGCTCGAGCTGTTCCAGCGTTGCGGGGCCAAGGTCGGAGGCTTCAACTTGCCGGTCAAGCTCGAGCGATTCGAGGCGTGCTCCGGTTACCGCTGATCGGGAGGGGGGAGCCAACCCCAACTCCTGGGCTGAGGTCTGGAACAGCAAACACAAGAGCTTCGGGTAGGGAGCTCGGGGAATGGTGCCCTCCCGCTCCCAGCGGCTGACAAGGTTGCGGGTCACGCCGAGCTGCTTCTCGCCGATCTCGATGCCGGCACCGACCAGTCCCCGGACGACGTCCTCCTGGGACCAGCCCCGCGCCAGCCGTTGAGCCCGAAGGCGCTCGTTCGCCACAACCTTCACCTTAAGGACAAGAACCTTGTGGCGATCCTACTCACCCATCACGAGGGCCTCAAGTCAATGTCACCGAAAGGCTACCGGGTGATGCTCCCAGGGATTCAGGCGCTCCGTAGGGTCCATGGTCATGGACGAACGCTGCAAACACGACCTGCTCCGTGGCCAGTGCGGCTTCTGCCTGTTCGTTTTGCCAGGGCCGGCGGAGCATGGAAACGGTCATGACCCCACGGAGTGGGTGGAGAGGTTCGCCAACCTTCAGCGCAGGCCGTTCCGCAGCGGAGACCCAACAACGAATCACTTCCGCATCGTGAGAACCCCCAGCCCGGGGGCGAGCGCAGGTTCCACGGCCATCCCGGCCATTCCCGTCAGCGGCAGTGAACCATCCCGCCCGCCGCCACAGGGACTGGAACTCCTCGCCCCGGGCTGGGGGTTCTCAGCTTCTGAAGGTGTAGGGCTGGGCGGCTTGGGGGAAGCCCGCCCAGCCCTACTTCACGGCAGAGCTCGACGCCGTAGAGCGGAGCCGGGGGTCAGGTGAGGCGGAAGGCGATGCTGCGGGCGATTTCTTCCGCGTAGCCGTGGTCGGCCACTTTCTGGCCCTCGAGGTCGCGGACGTAGAAGACATCGACGACCTCCTCGCCGTAGGTCGAGACCTTGGCCACGGCGATGTCGAGCTCCATCTCCACCAGGGCCCGCGTGATCGTGTAGAGGAGGCCGATCCGGTCGGGGGCACGGACCTCCACGACGGTGAAGAAGTCGGAGGCTTCGTCGTCGACGATCACCTCCGGGTCGGCCCGCTTCTCGGTGAGCGGCGCGTCGGCGTGGCGGCGGCGCAGATCGATGAGGCGGGCGTCGATGGACAGCCGCCCGCGGAGGGCCCTGCGGGCGTCCTCGGTGATGGACTCGATGTCGGCGGTCCCCGCAGCGTTTGCCTCCAGTTGGAAGACCTCGAGCGCGACCCCGTCGTCGCGGGTGTAGATCTCGGCCCCCAGGACGCTGAGGTCGTGGAGGGCGAGGACGCCGGACACCTTGCCGAACAGGCCGGGGCGGTCGTTGGCGACGATGATGAGCTCCCAGATCCCCGCGTCCGGGTTGGCGACCGCCCGGATCCGCAGCTCGTCCCCGCGGCGGTACTCCAGCATCTGGATCGACTGATCGACGAGCCCCCGCATGTCCTGCGACAGCAGCCAGGCCTTCGGCATGCCGGACAGGTGCCGCTCCAGGACCGCCGGCGGGTAGTCGGCGAGGGCCGCCTTCAGGGCTTCGATCTTGTCGGCGGCTACTTCGGAGGTGTCGGCCCCGGCGAGCTCGCCGCGGCGCAGCACGTGGCTCACCCGGGAGAACAGGCGGGAGATGAGGGTGGCCTTCCAGGTGCTCCATGCCGCAGGACCGGTGGCCCGGGCATCGGCGACGGTCAGGAGGTAGAGGAGGCGAAGCCGGCGTTCGGAACCGATGCGGTCGGCAAGCTCGATGGCGAGGGCCTCGTCGCCGAGGTCCCGGCGGGTGGCCACCCGGGACAGGAGGAGGTGGTTGCGCACCAGCCAGACGACCTCGGAGGCCTGCGGCTCCTCGATGCCCATGCGCTCGATGGCGCTGCGGGCCAGGGTCTCGCCGCGCAGGCAGTGGTCCTCCTCGGACCCCTTGCCGATGTCGTGGAGCAGGCCTGCCAGGAGCAACGTCTCGCGGTCGGCCTCGGACTCCCTGGCCACCCGGCGGGTCAGCTCGTCGGCGCTGCTGCGCAGCTCGGCCAGCTCGGCGACCACCTCGTAGCAGTGCACGTCGACGGCGTACCGGTGGTAGACGCTGCGCTGTGGGAGGCAGCGGATGCCGGTCCATTCGGGGAGGGCCGTCGCCAGGGCGCCGGTGCGCTCCAGGGCGCGGAAGCCGGCGCGACCCTCGGGGCCGGTGGACAGGAGCCCGACGAAGCTCTCGCGGGCCGCGCTCGGCCAGGTCTCGCTGGGGTCGGCGTCGAGGGAGAAGAGGCGGAGGAAGCTGTCCGCCTCAGCCGGGCCCTCACCGGCGTTCAGGAGGGAGTCCAGGGCGAAGGCGATGGTGCGGCAGCTCTCGTAGAGGGATCGCATCAGCTCGATCTCCGGTGCCGGGCCCGACGGGTCCGGTGCGTCGGGCGAGAGGGCCTCGGCCACCGGCACGTGGTAGTGCATCTGGAAGACGTCGGTGTTGCGGCCGGTGATGTAGTGCAGCTCGTTGCGGACGCGGTGCAGCAGCTCGGCCGCCTCGGTGAGGGCGCCGGGCTCGCAGGGGAGCTCCTTCGGCCCGACGACCGACTCGATCCAGCGGATGGTCGCCAGGTCGGCGAGTCCCCCCGCGCCGTCCATGAGGTCGGGCTCGAGGCAGGAGCACGCATCGTCGGTCGAGGAGCGGCGGGCGCGGGTCACGGGGGCGAGGCGGTCGAGGAACCCCGCGGAGGACCCGCGGCTGTACTCCATCAGCTCGGCCTTCCAGCCCTTGAAGAGCTCGGCGTCGCCAACCAGCAGCCGGGCGTCGAGGAACCGCAGCTCCGAGTCGACACGGGTCCGGACGAGCCGGAGCGCCTCCTCGGGTGTGTAGAGGGCGTAGCCGAGATCGAGTTCGGCTGCCCACAGTTCGTAGGAAAGGGCCTTGGCGGCATCCGTGGGGTCGGTTCCCCACGGGTGCAGGACCAGCAGGTCGAGGCTCGAGGCGGGAGACAGCTCCTGCCGGCCGTATTCGCCGAGGGCGATGAGGGCGCAGCGGTCGTCGGCGATGCGTTCCCAGAGGCCGATCACCGCGCTGTCGAGCGCGTCCGAAAGCTGGCGGACCACGAACGTCCCCGTGTCCCCCGCAACGTGCCGGGACCGGATGCGTTCGCGCTCCAGTTTCAGGTTGCGAATTTCCTTCGTCGCCATGTGCGTCTCCGCTCCGTTACCACTTGCGGTACGGGAGGAACTTTCCGTTGAACGTCAGCTTCACCCGGTCACCCTTGGGGTCGGGGATTCGCTCGATGTCCATCTCGAAGTCGATGGCGCTCATGATCCCGTCGCCGAACTTCTCGTGGATGACCGCCTTGATCGCCGGCCCGTAGACCTGGGTGATCTCGTGGAAGCGGTAGATGAGCGGGTCCACGGGCACCGGTGTGCCCACCGCCCCCTTGGTCGGTGGCTCCTGCAGGACGTCCAAGACCGCTTCGCTGACATCGGCGTCGAGTCCGAGGAGGTCGACGAGGGTGGCCGCCTCGGTGGCGTCGAGGGTGCACTGCCCCATCAATGCTGCCGCGGTCCAGATGACATGGCGGCCCAGCTTGTCCGCGATCTCCTGGTAGGTGAGGCCCGCCTTCCGTCGTGCCTCTGCAAGGATCCCGGTGCATTCGTCTCGCGTCATGTCGGCTGGCCCTCCCGCGCGCTGCCTGGCCGGGACGCCGCATGCTCCTCGGGATCCCGGTCGAACCAACGGATCCGATCTCTCAACCGTACTACCTCTCCGATAACGATGACATTCGGCGACCCACCCCCGCCTCGGCCGCGCGAGCAGGCAGGTCCCCGATGGGGGCGACGATGACCCGCTGCATCGGCGTGGTGCCGTTCTCGACGATTGCCGACGGCGTCTGGGAGTCCAGACCGCCGGCGATGAGCTCGTCCACGATGTGCGCCAGGACCGCCGTTCCCATCAGCACGACGATGGTGTCGGCGGCCGTGGCGAGCCCCCGCCAGTGCACCTCCCTGCCGGGTGCCGACTGCCCCGTGACGATGGCGAGCGAGGATGCGCAGTGGCGGTCGGTGACGGGGATGCCGGCGTAGGCGAGCGTGGCGATCGCCGAGGTGGGGGCGGGGACGATCTCGAAGTCGATCCCGGCGGCTGCCAGGGCCTCTGCCTCTTCGGCGCCCCCGGCCGAATACGAAGGGGTCGCCGCCGTTGAGGCGGACCACCCGCTTGCCCTGGCGGGCGAAGAGGACGAGGAGCATGTTGATCTCCGCCTGGGCCGGGCCGCTCCGTCCCGGGTCCGCACCCGGCCCCTCCCCGACATAGACGGCGTGCTTGCCTTCGACGAGATCGGGCGACACCAGGCGGTCGTAGACGACGACGTCCGCCTCGTCGATGAGCGTGCGGGCGCGCTCGGTGAGGAGACCGGCGTCGCCGGGCCCGGCACCCACGATGGCCACCCGCGGCACTGCGGCACTGGGCGGCGCGCCCCTGAGCAGGTGGCGGCGGGCGCGGGCGGGCGCCTGGTCGGTCCTGCCGCTACGGACGAGCCCGAGCAGGTCGTCGTCCAGGGCCTGTTCCCAGCGGCGAGCCCACATGGCGGACCGGCTGAGACGCTGCACGCTGGCGGGGAGGGAGTGCCGCACCGTCGTCAGGAGGTCGACGAGCTCCCCGTACTCGGCACCGACACTGCGCGACAGCTTCTTGCGGAGCCACCTCGCCAGGGCCGGTGCCCTGCCCCCGGTGGAGATCGCCACCTGCAGGTCGCCCCGGCGGAGCACGGACGGGAAGGCGAAGTGGGAGTGCTCGCTGTCGTCGACGGCGTTCAGCAGCACCCGGAGCTCGTCGGCCTCCGCGTGGATCCGGCGGTTGACGTGCGGCGAGTTCGTGGCGGCGAGGGCGAGGAAGGCACCTTCCAGATCGCCCGGCTGGCAGGCCCGGGGCAGCAGCGTCACCTCGCCGCGCTTGCTGAGTTCCTGGAGGCCGTTGGTGAAGCGATCCGAGATCACCGTGACGGCGGCACCGGCCTCGAGGAGGGTGCGGGTCCTGGTCTCGCCCACGACGCCCCCGCCGACCACGACGGCGTGCCGGCCCGCGACATCGAGGGCGATGGGCAGGCCAAAGGCCACGTCAGGCACCCCTGGCGGTGTGCGGCTTCCTCGGTCCACCTCGCTGCCGCGTGTCCAACACCACCTGCCCCCATCCAGCGTTCGGCTGGGCGGGCGCCGGGGTCGCGAAAAACGACGGACCCGGCACCGGCGACCCGCTGTAGGGGTTGGATGGTAGGGGCGGTTGTTTACGTGGGAGTTTCTGCTGAGTTACGGGCAGGCAAACTCTCGGTATCGCTCCTGCCGCCGGTGACCGTGGGCGAGCGGCCGAGGACCCAGATGCCGAAGACGATCAGGCATGCCGCCAGGGTTTCCACGACCAGGGCCCCTGGGTCGGCGCGGATGTGCTCGGAGAAGAGGATGACCCCGACGGCGGAGCTTGCGACGGGTTCGACGGCGGTCAGCGCCGGGAGGGAGAGCTCGAGGGGGCCAGCCTGGAACGCGCTCTGCACCAGCAGCAGCCCCACGAGGCCGACGCCGATGAGGGCATAGAGATACCAGCCGTCGAGCAACTCCATGATCCCCCGGGTGCTCAGGACGTCCACGGCGCTCTTGAGGAGGGCGTTGGTCATGGCGAAGGTGATCGCGGCGGCGACGGCCAGCAGGATGGGCTTCGCGCGTGGGGGGCACTTCCGGGAAAGGGCGACGAGGGCCAGGGACGTCACGGCGACCAGGCCCCCGCCGACGATCCAGCGGTGGAACGGAACGACCAGCTGGCCCTCGGATGGCGCCTCCCCGAGAAGCAGCAGGGCCAGCCCGCCGATCAGGGCGGCGGAGGCGATCCATTCCCTCCCGGCGATGCGTCGCCGCTCGAGGATGGCCGTCAGGGCGAGGGCGAAGAGCAGGCCGGTGGTGAGCAGCGGCTGGACGAGGACAAGGGGGCCGCGGCTGAGGGCCGAGGCCTGGAGGGCGAAAGCGGCGGCGTCGGCGGCGATGCCGGCGGCCCACATCGGCCGCTTGACGAGGTGGGCGAGCAGGCCGAGGCGCAGCGACTCCGACTGGGGGGCGGCAGCGGCCTCCTTGTGCTGCAGGACGGAGGCCAGGCCATAGAAAAAGGCTGAGAGGGTGCCGAGAACGTAGACCATTTCCCCGATTATGCCCTTCGGGCCGCGGGGACTCCCTTACGGGGGCTGGGCCGGGGCTGTGTTGGGTCTCGGGGCGGGCCGGGGTCGGGCCGGGTTGACACTTCCGGTGGCGTACGAAAGCGTCGGGCCTGCGGCCGCCATCCTCGGCGGTTACTTCACGTGGAGGAGGACTCGATGACGAACAGCGACACGTTGAACTTCTTCATCAACCTGGGGTTGGGCAGGACCGCGGCCTCCGTGGCCGCCTTCCTGACCGTTCCGGCGAAGATCCTGCTCATCATCGTGCTGGCGGCGGTCGCTAGCAGGCTGGCGGTTCGGCTCATCCATCGGTCGATCACCGCCGTCGGGTCCCGCACGCCGATCCAGGCCCGTTCCGAGCGGGCGGGCAAACGGGCGACTGCGATCGCCTCCACCGTGGCGAGCATCGCCCGGGTGGCCATCTGGGCCATCGCGGTGCTGATGATCCTGGGCGAGGTTGGGCTGAACCTGGGGCCGTTCGTGGCCGGTGCCACCATCGTCGGGGCGGCGCTCGGGTTCGGCGCCCAGAGCCTGGTCAAGGACCTGCTGGCGGGGTTCACGATCCTGACCGAGGACCAGTACGCGGTGGGGGACACGATCACGGTCGGCGCCACGAGCGGCACGGTGGAGGATGTCAACCTGATGCGGACCCGGTTCCGTGCCGACGACGGCAAGGTGTGGTTCGTGGCCAACGGCGAGATCCGCCAAGTCGCCAACGGGAGCCTGGGCTGGGGCCGGGCGACGGCGGATCTGGTGCTGCCCTACGAGGCGGACATGGATGCCGCGGTGTCGGCAGCGGCGTCCGAGGCAGGCACCATGGCCCAGGAGCCGGAGTGGGTGGATGCCATCATTGCGCCGCCCGAGGCGTACCGGGCCGGGATCCGCGTCGACGGCTGCACGCTGAGGGTGACTGCCAAGACCCGCCCGACGGTGAGCGCCACGGTGGGCCGGGTGCTGCTGGAACGGGTGGACCGTCGGGTGCGCCGGGGGCCGGAGGGCGGGGATGGGGGCGGAGATGGGGATGGGGGCGGCGACGCCGGGGGGGATGGGGGCGGCGACGCTGGGGACCCTGCACCCGCAGAACCGGTGGCGGGGTAAACTCAGGGTTCAAGGTTGTTTGGGAGGTTCCCATGCTCGATGGCATCTTCAGTCCCGAGAAGCTCCTCCTCATCGCCGCCGTCGCGCTGATCTTCCTTGGCCCGAAGCGCCTCCCCCAGATCGGCCGCAGCGTGGGCCGCTGGCTGGGGGATCTCCGCCGGGCGACGGGGGGCATCGCCGATGAGCTCAAGACGGGCCTGAGTGAGTCCGACGCCCCGGCGCCGGTCCCACCCCCCGCCACGGTCGCACCGCCGGTTGCGCCGCCACCGGTCGTTGCGCCGCCTGCGGCTCCCCCGGGCCCGGTGGCGGAGGCGCCGCCTCCTCCGCCCTCCTGATCCTTCTCGGTCACCTCTGCCACGCATACCGTGGTCAATGTGACCGGGAAGGGTCGGCTTTTCTAGGCGCGGAAGTGCTTGCTGAGCATCCGCTCCTGGTGCTGGTACGACGACCCGATGTCCTGGCCGTAGAGGATCGATGGGGGCTCGGCAAGCTTCTCGAACACGAGCTTGGCGACCCGCTGGCCATGCTGGAGCATGAAGGGCACGTCGTGGGCACGCACCTCCATGACAGCCTTGCTCCCCTGCTGATCGACGCCGGGGGTGTGGCCGAAGCCCGGGTCGAAGAAGCCTGCGTAGTGGGTGCGGAGTTCGCCGCTGGTGGGGTCGTAGGCGGTCATCTCGGCGGAGTAGCCCGGCGGGATGCGGACCCGTTCCTTTGAGATGAGCAGGTAGAACTCCTCCGGCTCCAGCACCAGGCGGTTGCCCCGCTCCCGGTGGACCGGCTCCCAGAAGTCCTCGGCGTCGTAGTGGTCGCGGCGGGTGAGGTCGAGGAGCTGGCTGTTCTTCTTGGCCCGGAACCCGACCCGGCCGTGGTTCCGGCCGACCAGGTCGACGCTCAGGAACAGGCCGTCGGCGAGGACCAGTTCCCCCGGTGGGACCGGCTCCGACCCCGAGAAGAGAATGGGGTCCTCGGCGTGCAGCGCCACGACCTCGGTGTCGTCGCGGCGGGACTTGCCCACCTGGAGGCGCAGCTGGTTGAGGCTCAGCTCGGTCCGGACGAAAACCGTGAAGGTGCGGGACACAAGCTCCAGGTAGAGGCGACCCCGGTAGCCGGCAGGGACCTCGTCGAAGCTGTGACCCTCGTCGGTGATGACCCGGGTGAAGATGTCCAGCCGGCCGGTGGAGCTGCGGGGGTTGGTCCGGGCAGCGACCTGCGGCGGGAGATCCAGCTCCTCGATGATGGGGATGAGGTAGGGCCGGTTGCGTTCGAGGATAGCCCCGTCCCGTAGGTCGACCTGCCCCATGCTGAGCTCGGAGAGCTTTGTCTGGACGGGTTCCCCCTCGGGGAGGAAACTGCAGCGCAGCCGGTAGGCGGTCTCTCCGAGGCGGAGGTCGACGCTGGCGGGCTGGACGCTGCTGGACGGGATCCGGTACCGCTCCGACGTGATGGCGCCCTGGTCGATGGCCCGTTGCAGACACTGGCTCGGCAAGATGCCCCGGAGGCCAGCCGGGAGATCGAAGGATGCTGCCACCGCGCTGTCTCGTCTCATGGCGCCCAATGTGGTGGCCACCTTATACGGTCAGGCGGCGTCGGCCAGCGGGGGGCTGTCGCCTCCGCGGTCGGGTGCAGAGATGCGTCAGGGGGCCACGGGATAGGCGTCGTGACGGTGGAGCCATGCCATCGAATGCGGGAACCCGTCCTCGTCGCGACCTTTCGG
>WNEZ01002793.1_pt1 | contig 18771 bp, 19 predicted proteins | sample 5400521 | NCBI WGS metagenome assembly WNEZ01 (sample SAMN13153339, study PRJNA577476) | soil metagenome | isolation source: 120 cm saprolite under Douglas fir tree site 2 hole 1 replicate 1 | place: USA:California | collected 2015-04-18
GGGATCAGTGGACGGCGCCAGGCCCTGGGCAGCCAGGGCGTGCAGGCGCTCATGCGCGAACGCTGTCAGCTGATCGCCCAACCAGCAAGCATGCCGGGTGCCTTCTTTGGTCGCTATCGGCTCATGGCCATCGATGGCAGCGTCTTTAACACCCCCGATACCCAAGCCAACGCAGCGGCCGGATGCCGCGCAGTAGCAATCAATATGGACCCGGGGCCTATCCGCAGGTGCGCTGTGTGCTCTTGGCCGAGTGTGGCAGCCATGCGGTGGTGGGGCTCTCGATCGACCGTTATGATGTGTCGGAAGTGCATGGGGCGCACCACTTGCTGGAGCAGGTGGGCCCCGAGATGCTGGTGCTGATGGACGCGGGCATCACTTCGGGCGGGTTTCTCGAGCATGTGCGTGAGCGCAGGGCCCATGCCCTGGGGGCCTTGGAAACCGGGGCGTGGGAACAGCTGGCTCACCAACGCCGCCTGGCCGATGGCTCGGTGCTGGCCTGGGTGGGTCCCATGCGCCCCAGCCAAGCGCACTATCCGCTGCGGCGAGGGATGTGGGTGCGCATCATCTCCTACCGGGTGACCGATGAGCGCTTGGGAGAGCCTGGCAAGGTGTATCGCCTGGTGACGACTCTCCTCAATCCGCGCGTGGCGCCTGCCCTGGAACTGATCGCCTTGTATCATGAGCGCTGGGAAATCGAGTTGGTCATCGATGAGATCAAAACGCACGAGCGAGCCCAGCGCAAGGTGCTGCGCTCCAAGACCCCCGAAGGAGTGCGAAAGGCGACTCTACGGCATCTATTTGGCTCATTACGCCGTGCGCCTCCTGTTGGCGCAAGCGGCGGTGGAGGCCGAGCTGGATCCCGATCGCCTCAGTTTTACAGCAGGACTCTTTGAACTGACCGAGATGATCTCGCTGGCCCTGACCTTGGAGCCCGAGGAGGCAACTGCACCGCTACTGGCACGCTTACGGCACAAGATGGCCCAGCACGTCTTGCCCGCACGTCGCCTGCACATCAACCGTCGGGAGGTCAAGCAGGTCTACAACAAATACAAACCCAAGAAGCGCCAAGTGCCTCCACCTGCACCTTTTGATCCTGAGGAGCAGTTTCTCGATTTTGTCGCCCTGCTTGATCCTCTCAAGGTGGAACTTTCCGTGGGAGGTCCTTAAGTGAGATGTATTGAGCACAAGGCCCCCTCATCCACCCCACTGCGCCCCTTGTCCCTACAGGAGGCAGGACGCACCTTCCCCGATGCGGTTGGCAACATTCATTATCGGCCAATGGCCCGTCGATGCCCTCCCCAGGCCGATAAATCGGCGATGCGCCAATAAATTGTGCGCCTACGGGGTATTCCCGATGTTGCTTGCTCTCGCCACATTCTGTTGAAAGGCCGTTAGCCCAGATCGTTTAAGCGGCGTTCCGCTTCCTCGATTGAGATAGCACCTGTGCGCAGCCCCTCGAGGATAGCGCGGCGTTCCGCGTCACGTTCCTCCCGCGGCCGTGATGTGGAAGAGGTGCCCATCGAACTGGTAGAGGAGTCTTCATCGAATGGATCCTCCACTTTATCATACTCGACACGCACGCGCTGGGACTTGGAACGGTGCTCGCCTTTATTAAAAGATGAGGATTCGGACTCCGCCTGGCGCTTGTTCCATTTATGGCGAATAGTTGCGAGCGCTTCTTCCAGTTCGGCCATCGCTTTATCGACTGCTGCCATCACATCGCGTTCCACAGCATCCCAATTCGTATCGCGCACGTGCCGGGCCGCGCGTTTGGCATAGTGCCTGGCATGCTCAGCAGCGCGGCGGGTTGTCCGCTCGGCTTGCTTGCGTAGATCGTCCCAGTGCTCTTCGTAATCGCCATACGCGTGTGCTCCTCGACCCTGCTCCCACTCGAATCCGAAGTCAGGGGAAAACGGGATGCCAAATCCGTCAGGGTCGTCATTCTGAGTAAATGGACCCTGGAAATGGAACTGGGCATGTCCTGGTCCTCGATCCCACTGTGTGCGGAAGCGATACCGTCCAAATCCACCTTCCCATGTCCGTGGGCCGTCTTCCTCGCGCTCTTTGTTACCTGAAGCAAACTCTTTGTTCATGAAGTGTTCCCTTTCATCGCTATCAGCGGCGATAATGGTAATGTTACCGTACTTGCTGTTCAAGGTGACAGTGGCGTCACCGCGTCCAATGACTCCAACTAGATTGCGCCTGCGCCCATGCTCTACCATTAATGGCAGCCGGGTTTGTATCTCTCCTTGCGAAGTCTGAGCGACAAAGCGTGCATTGATTTCACCGTGGGTACGTAAGGTTACGCTGGCAAGCGCGTGCACCATGAACTCGGCATGTGCACCGAGTGTTGTATCCAGCAGCGCACCACCCTCTACTTCTGCGAGCACACCACGGGAAGCGTCCACAACTACCAGGTTGCCACCCACTTTCCCAATGCTGACACGTCCAGAAGCGTGGAACACGTTTGCATCGCCGGTGATTTCTCGGACCCTTACTTCGGCACTGGAAGGGACATGTAGCTCACTTCTTCCGGGGAGCCTTGCAAGACGCACTATGTCATAACCAGGTATATTTTCAGGCGTAGATTCGCCAGGAATATTGAGGAACACCTGCGCTGCTCCTCCTATAATCATTGCGTCCCCCTCGACTATACCTATCTCGATACGTCGCGGTTGAACGGGCTGCTCTATGTCCCTACTTGCCATGACTTTACCTTTCCGTTTTGCTCATGGGCATGCAGCACGCTATTTGATAGGCCAGCTTTTATCTGTAGCATCGTTTGCGAGTATCTGCAGGGCCTCATCCGTAGAAATACGTCCAGCGGCCAGGTCGGCTAAAATCTCACGGCGCATGCGCCGGCGGTCTGCAACAGGCAAATCTTCTTCAGGGCCAACCCCCATAGTTTCTAGCACATTCGCTAACCGTGCCTTTACTGTCGGATAAGAAATGCCCAGCATGTCCTCGACATTCTTGATAATGCCACGACAGCGCAAAAAGACCTCAACGAACTCCAGTTGTGTGCTATCCAGGCGTGCCAGGCGTCCAAAGCGCGCTTCACCACTACGATCACCGCCAGGTGTAGGGCGTTCAGCTAGCGCAAAAAAGCCTACGAGTGCGCTGCCGCAGTTACTACAACTGAGGCGGGAGATCACCATGCCATAGCCACACACAGGACAACTTCCATCAACCTGATTCGTCCGCTCCATATTTACCTCTCCCCTATCAATTTGGGTCTTCGTCCTTGCGGGGGAATGCATCCGTAGGGGCGAGGGTGGTGGTGAGTGGTGGGGAGGGCCTTTATGGTCGCCCGCGTTGCTCTTTCCCCTGAAGGGATGTAGACCCATCAATTTTCGGTGCTTGTTTTCTCCCCATAACGAGATGCAGGGCGAGTACCATCTACTACTATGAAAAATATAACATGGATGATTAACAAAATCAATACCCACATTAATAAAATTAATATGAATGTTAATTTTATTAAGGCAAGGTTCAAATGAACTTGACAGTTCCCCATCAACAGAAAGGTCCAGCTTTGTCATCCTGAGCGCAGCGAAGGATCTCGCTGCCGATCGCGACGGACCCTTCGCGGAGTTTACACTGAGCGGAGCGAATGTGCTCAGGGTGACACGGTGTGACTGTTCAAACTGTCAAGGACAATTTGTCCAAATTGAACCTTGCCTAATGTAGGCTTTCACGAAATGTACTGCGCCCTCACAAACAGCATGAACTTTCTCTCACGATCAACCAAAACATTCTTTGCCAGGAATATACCTTGACAAGAATATTCCTTTTAGGGTATACTGAGGATATGAAATCAACATGGATTGCTCTTGCTGAGCCCAACCGCTTACACATTGTCGAACTCTTGCGTGATGGACCTCTGACCGTGGGGGAAATCGCCGAGCGACTTAGGCTCCACCAGCCGCAAGTTTCCAAGCATCTCCGTATCCTTGGTGATGCCGGGTTCGTCGAAGTGCATCCGCTGGATGGCTGGAAACCTTCAAGCACGTCTGGGAGACAAGATTAGACGCCCTTGACGAATACCTACATCAGCTACAGGAAGAACAACATCGCGAAAGGGAGAAAACTATGACCGATACAAATAACGTCAAAAAACGCGATCTCGTCGTTACCCGCACCTTTAACGCACCGCTCGAGCTCGTTTGGAAGGCCTGGACCGAGCCTGAGCACGTGATGCGCTGGTGGGGGCCAAATTACTTTACGTCGCCCACCTGCGAAATCGATTTTCGTGAGGGTGGAACCTCTCTAGTCTGTATGCGTTCACCAGAGGGCCAAGACTTCTACAGCACCTGGACCTACCGGAAAATCGTGCCGCTGCAGCAGATCGAATTCATCCAAAACCTGGCCGGCAAAGACGGCCGGCGGGTCGATCCTGTCAAGATGGGCCTGCGTCCGGATTTCCCACAGGATATGCGTACGGTGGTCACCTTCAAAGCCGTGGGCGACCAGACGGAACTGACCATTACGGAATACGACCTGCCCGACACCCAGATGTTCGAGTACGCCGAGCTCGGCTTGAACCAGTCACTCGATAAGATGGCTGCAAGCTTTGCCAGGGCTTAATCGTCAAGTAACAACGAAAGGAAAATCACTATGGGAAAAGTCTCTACAGGGTTCTCAATGTCACTGGATGGTTTTGTCGCCGGGCCCAATGAAGACTTCCAACACCTCTTTGCCTGGATGACGAGCGGCGATACCGATTATACCCTCACGATCGGCAAGAAGGAGCAAAAACTCAAGATCGCAGCGGAAAGCGTCGAGAGGTTCGATGACGCCATCAACACGACAGGAGCATTAGTGGCCGGACGCAGATTGTACGAGCTCACCAATGGATGGGGAGGCCATCATCCCGTGGGTGCCCCAGTCGTTGTCGTGACCCATCGACCCCCACCGCAATGGGTCAAGGAGGAATGGCCGGTGACTTTCGTAACCGATGGCGTTGAAAGCGCTATTGAACAAGCAAAAGTGATCGCAGGCGTCAAAAAGGTCGTGGTAGCTTCCGCGACGATTGTGCAGCAGTGCCTCAACGCTGGACTGCTCGACGAAATCCACATCGACCTGGTACCCGTCCTGCTTGGTGACGGTGTCCGCTTGTTCGAGCACCTCAAGACAACACCTGTTGAACTTGAAAGCCCGTATGTGAGCGCCGGCAAAGGGGTCACCCATCTCACGTACCGCATCGTCAAGTAACAGACGGTTCGCCCGGATTCGCGCGTGGAATGCGCATCATTCCGACTCTTCGCGAGGTAAACGCTGTTGGGCCTACTAGTTCAGCGATGCTCGGAGTAGACGGCGCTGTTACAGTGTGTCTGCCACCTCGATAATGCAGCCCTCATCGCTGCGTAGATGCAGGGAGGCCAGGTCAACGGGGCCTTCACGGTCGAGATGGGTAGAGATAAGTATGCGACCGCTGCCCATCGCCGGTAACTGTAGCTGTTGCTCATCGCCAGAGAGGTTAAGAGCGATCAAGCGCCGCTGATTCTCGAACCGGCGTACATAGACGAAGCAATCGGCGGGAGCACCCTCGATCGGAGTATAACTTCCCGCTGCAAGAGCGGAGGTCGTGTGGCGCATCTGGAGCAGTGCGCGTGCCAGGGAGAGCATTGAGTGGCGGTCGGCGCGTTGGGCTGCGACGTTCACCTGTGTGTAGTCAGGCGCGATGGGAAGCCAGGGCTCGACGGCAGATGGGCAGAAACCAGCATGTGGGCTGTCGTCCCATTGCATCGGGGTGCGCTCTGGATCGCGGCCAGGGCCTATGCCAGGCAGCCTCTTCTCCCAAGGGTCTTGTATAGACTGCGGGGGAATGTCGACATTATGCATGCCGATCTCGTCACCGTAATACAGGGTTGGTGTGCCGCGCAGGGTGAGCAGAAGCATCATACCCACACGGGCCTGCTCCTGGCCAATGCGTGTTGCGACGCGTGGTTCGTCGTGGTTGCCAAGCACATAGTTCGGCCAGGCTCCTGGCGGTAGAGCGGCCTCGACCGAATCCACGAGGTGTCGCACGGCCCCGGCATTCCACGGCACGCTGACCAGGCCGAAATTGAGGGGCATGTGGAGTTCATCGAGCTGCGCACCATAATAGCGCGCCCATTGTGGCCAGTCGTAAATATGCATCTCACCCAAAGCGACCCGGGGTGACGATGTGCTGTAGGTATCCAGGAGCTGGCGAAGCTCGCGATAGACAGCATGGATGTCGGGGTAGCCTTTATCATAGAGGTGGAGTTGGGAGTCATAGTCGCCCAGGGGTTTATATGCAGTTGCGTTCGGGTTCGGGTTGGGTGGATTATCACGCATCTGTGGATCTTTCATAATATGCTGGGCAGAGTCGATGCGCAGGCCGTCTACTTCCCTGTCGAGCCAGAAACGCACGACATCGAACATCGCCTCTTTGACGTCCTGGTTGCGCCAGTTGAGATCGGGCATAGCCTTGTGGTAGGAATGCAGGTAATACTGTTGGGTGGTCGCGTCCCACTCCCATGCTGAGCCGTCCCAGCTCGCCAGCCAGTTGTTAGGAGGCGAGCCGTCAGGACGACGATTAGCCCAGATATACCAATCGCGCTTGGGATTATGGCGCGCGGAGCGCGATGCAATAAACCAGGGATGGCGGTCGGAAGTGTGGTTGGGCACGTAATCCATGATAACTTCAAGATCATGTTGATGTGCCTGGGCAACGAGCGTGTCAAAGGCTGCGAGATCGCCGAAGATCGGGTCAATGCCGGTATAATTGGAGACATCGTAGCCGAAGTCGACCATCGGCGAGGGGTAGACAGGCGAAAGCCAGATGGCATCTACACCCAGCCAGGTGAGATAATCGAGCCTGGCAATGATACCCGGCAAATCACCAATACCGTCGCCGTTGCTGTCCTTGAAGCTGCGCGGGTAAATCTGATAGATAACTCCTTGCTGCCACCAGTACGCTTGAGCTTGCCGGGCATTGTGTCCCGTGTTTATACTGAAATCCCCTCTCAATTTGCAGCCAGCGTTTCCAGTGCTCTTGCTAATTGAGACCCATCGCGGAAACGCATCTCAGGCACCTTTTCCAGACAGCGCATGATAACCTCTTCCAGAGTTGGGGGTATGGTAGGGTTGAGCTGGCGGGGTGGCGTGGGTGGGTCTTGAATGTGCTGCATAGCTATAGCTACGGGGTTATCACCATCAAACGGCGTGCGACCTGTGAGCGTCTCATACATCACAATTCCAAGTGAGTATACATCAGCAGCGGGAGTCACAATCCCGCCCTGGGCTTGCTCTGGCGGGAAATACTGGACAGTTCCTACTGTCATGCCAGTCTCAGTTAGCCGCTCAGCATCCACCACAAAGGCTATGCCGAAGTCGGTCAACTTAATCGACCCATCTCTACCTATCAGTATATTCTGTGGTTCCACACTACGATGCACAATGCCACGACGATGGGCAGCGCCCAGTCCAAGGGCGACATCGTGAGCAATAATGACAGCCGTATGTATATCTAGTATCCCACGCACACGCAAGTAACGACGCAGGTCGGTGCCCTCTACCAACTCCATGACGATATAATAATTGCCATCTGTATACCCATAGTCATAGAACTGCACGATATTGGGATGCTGCAAGGAGGACATTGCCTTTGCTTCTCGCTGAAAGCGTGCCACAAACTTTGCATCGGTACTATAGATGTCACGCAGCACTTTGATAGCTACGACACGATCCGTACGCAAATCCCGACCACGATAGGTGGTGGACATACCATCCCGACCTATCGGGTCTTGTAACTGGTACCGATCACCAAATAACTCAAACTGCATGATATTACCTCCACTCGTGATATCAACAATTATCACCACAGGCCATCTTACCACTAGAAGTCAATCAGTCTGTCATAATGGTTACTCCTGCTCAAGCACCCACACCAAGTCTATGTAACGGATAAACGTGGTTGCATCTCTGTTCTCCAGACTTTCTACCCACAGCATATACATCCCTGCCGCCTTCACACGAGCACTACAGGCTTTGTTATCCGTGTCTTTGTAGCAAACAAGAGTCCCGACTGGAAGTGGCCTATCCTTAATGAACAAATTTGCCTCGTCATAGAAGCCCCTGCCATATATAGCTGGCATTGTGTTCCTCTCTTTTCTTTTACTACAATCTTGTTGGTGCAACTTAGTCGGCACAAGAAATATTGTACAGGATACTCTGTAGTACAGTCAACCGTACAATTCTGCTACACTCATACAAAAAGAGGCGTAGGACGTGGTTAAGAACAGAGTCAAAGATGTAGCAGAGCCGAAAGGGTATACGATGACAAGGCTAGCAAGAGAGACGGGGGTATCATTTAATACCATTAAGAGACTCTGGAAAAACCCAACGTTAGGCGCTAACGTTGATACTCTCACAAGGATTGCAAAGGCATTGAATGTGAGTATAAGTGACCTGATTGAAAGTGATTAACGCGCAAAAAGAGAGCCGTGATTGCTCACGGCCTCGATCTGTTTGAATGCTGTAGGTGCTACTTCTTAATCAGTTCGGGCGTTGCATATACCACTCGCGATATTCCTTGCAGCGCCCTTCCTCGTCAAAGCGGAGAATGAAGATATTGTTCCACTCGGCCCTGGGCGTGGTACCATCCTGCTCGAAGTAGCTGCTCCGGCCATTCGCCACGGCACGGTCACCTTCGATCATGATCGGTTCGTAGTGGCCATCATAAGTGCCGTCCTGGTCAGGATGCTCCAGCCAGGAGACGACGATGGCGGCACGCCCGCGTACAGGCTCGCTGAAAGGGTCATAGGAGTAGGAGGCGTCTTCGCTGAAGAGGCTGCCGATAGCCTGCGGGGAGTAGGTCTTCCAGGCGTGGACGTAGGCATCCAACCAGGCAGTGACTCTAGCTCTATCCAACATGAGGTGTTCCTTTCACGCACATCTGATAAGACTCGGGTTGACTCTCGTACTGAGAGTGCTTTTATTTGTATCGAGTTTATCACGTAAAGCGGTTAAAAACAGTCCTCATTTTTGTCGTTCTGTCAAAAATCAGGGGTTACCGGGAATGCCCATGCGTAGGAGCAGGGTGGGGATGCTTCTCCTTGCGTCTCACCTGACCGCGAAGCGGTAGCTGCGCAGTGCCTTTCGTCTCGGCTGACCGCGCAGCGGTAGCGACGCAGTCGCGTTGCCAGGACGGATACGTGCCAGGTGAGACGGATAGGTGCCAGCATCGCCCCGGTGGAACCAATAAGCAGGTGCTTCTATTTTACCATATCCATAAGAGCACTGCCTGCTTGTCAAACGAGAGCATGATCCGAGAGAACTCTTGACCTGTTCTCTGTTGTCCAGCGTAACGGGCGAAACCAGGGAGAGAGGCGAACCTCCCTCCCGGTAGCCTACGGTTGGCGTAACCGTCCGATGACAATCTTCCAGGTACCATTCTCATCGATGAGCGTATAGTCACGGATGTTGCTGCCTCCGTTAGCAAAGGTGAAGCTGATACTGCCGGTACCTGCGGTATCGTCGACATTACTCACCGTGCAGTCGGTCACCTTCGCGGTCCAAAGGCTCGCAAACTGCGCTTCAGATTGCTGACGTTGCCGACCACTGGAGAGCTGACTATAGGCGAGTGCGAGATTTCCACTCTTCACTGCACTGCAGAAGATGAGAAGCGTTAGCGTCGGCGTGGAGCGAACTTGTTCACTCTGGAGCTTCCAGGTGCCACCCTCGTTGACCAACCTGTCTTCTGCGGCGATCTTACTGCCGCCACTGAAGGTATAGGTGATCGTGCCCGTTCCTGTAGCATCGTTGACATAGCTCACCACACAATCAGTCAGCGGTCCAGAGCCGAAACTAGCCGCGAACTGCGCTTCCGATTCCTGGCTTTGAGCCGTACTGGAAAGCTGAGTATAGGCGGTTGGGTAATCGCCCCTCTTGATCGCATCACAGTAGGCGTGCAGTGTGAATGTCGGCGTGGAGGGGGGTTGCTGACTATTTATCTTCCAGGTGCCACTCTCATTGACTAACGTAAGGTCTGCGGTGAGCTTAGTGCCGCTACTGGACGCGTAGGTGATCGTGCCCGTTCCTGCGGCATCATTGACATAGCTCACCATACAATCAGTCAACTGGCCGGAGCCGAAATTGGCCGCAAACTGCGCTTCCGATTCCCGGCTTTGAGCCGTGCTGGAGAGCTGAGTATAGGCGGTTGGGTGATCGCCCCTCTTGATCGCATCACAGTAGGTGTGCAGTGTGAGTGTCGGCGTGGAGCGGGGTTGCTGACTATTGATCTTCCAGGTGCCACTCTCATTGACGAATGTATAGTCATCGACCACCGTACTGCCGCTCGCAAAGGTAGTGCTAATCGTGCCTGTGCCAGCCGCATCGTTGACAGTCGTCACCGTGCAATTCGTAATCTTGCCCAAACCGAGATTGGAAGCGTATCCAGCAGCAAACTGGGCTTCAGAGCCAACCTTGCTTTGCAGACCACTGGCGAGCTGATTATAGGCCGTCTGGTAATCACCGCTCTTGAGGGCGCTACAGAAGGCATTTAGGGACTTGGTCGGCGTCGAACGATTCACATAGCCGATGACCCCGAAGAGAACGAGGCCGATCACCAGCACCGCAGCAATAGCCCCCAGGATGATCCAGAGTCCGCGACGCTTGCGTGGTTGTGTCGGTGCGGGAACGGGGGCACTATAGTAGGGAGCACTCGGCGGATAGATGGCTGGTTCAGAGTCAGCAGGAGGTGGTGGAGGTGGCGGGTACGCTGCCGATTGGGCATCTGATCCGTAATAGGTAGCAGGTTCACCAGGGTAGGGAGCACCTGGCGGATAGACGAATGGCTCAGAACCAGCAGCAGCGGGGGGTGGAGATGGCGGATAGGCTGCTGGTTGGTAGGAACCATAACCAGTGGAGGGAGCGGCAACCGTAGGAGAATAGCCGGGCTCACCTTCCTGGTGAGAGCCAACGTAGACGGTTGGTTCGGTTTCAGAGACGCCCGCCACTTCATAGGTGAACCGCGTGTCACCTATGCGCACTGTATCTTCTGCGTGAAGCAGACTTGGTGCATGGGGGTCGAGGCGCCGCTCATTGAGGAAAGTGCCATTGGCGCTTCCCAGGTCAATGAGCACATAATCCTGCCCCTGCGGGCGAATTTCCGCGTGGTGTGATGAAACACTGGCATCAGCCAGGACAAGCTGATTATCGGGTGTGCCACCGATGGTCAATGGAGTTGCCCCCAGGGTAACTTGCCCGAAGGGACCATTTAATGCTGCTTCCATGGTGTTTTCCTGTCTTTTGTTGTGCTTAAGCCTATGTCGGTGACTTCCAAAGAAATGAGAGCCTCCTGCTCACTGTCAACAATCAATACTAATACGATGCGAGTCAGCATTTTTCAGGCATGAATTGATACTAGTCAGTCCAGTTTGAATTTGGGGAGGGATAGAGATCATGCAACTGCGCGCGAGCATCGGCACACGTAAAGCGCCAATGGATGCGACAGCGGTGCGCATTGCGCTCGGTCGCCAAAGCGACGATGTGCTGCCTCAGATGATCGAGGCTCTTCACGCGTTTGGACAAACAGCCCCAAATATCAAACTGGACTAACTACTAGAGGATTACCACAGAAGCACCTGCTTGTTTACTAAGCCGCCCTGCTAACGGGTTCCCAGAGCTCACTCGGGTGGCAACTCGCGGTAGATGAGGTCGAGATTGATGCCCTGGGTTGAACGGACACCCCGGGCAATAAAGAAAATCAACAGGCCGAGCACGACCAGCGAACCCATGAAGGCGAAGCCCTGCCAGGGGACAATGCCCAGTTGTGGGTAGCTGAGCACGACGTAGGCAAGAGCAACCATCACCACAATGGAAAGGACTGCGACAATAGGCAATACTGGAATGCCTGCAACCGAAACATTGGCCGGCGAGTTCCTATAGAGTTCGGGCCGGCGGAATGGGAACGCAATTGCTGCAACACTGACCGCCAGGATGGTGACGACTCCGGCGAGTACGCCCAGGGAGAGCAGGGTGAAGAACGAGATAGACAGCACCGACCAGATCAAGATGCCCAGCACGATGATGGATGCAACGATTATCGCCGGGATCGGTGCATGAGTTCGCTCGCTGACTTCGGAGAGCTTGCTCGGTAGGATGCGATCAAACGCCCAGGCAAAGATCGTGCGCACCGGCATAAATGTGTTCGGGAACATCGCGGGAAGGTTCCAGAAGAGGAAGCTTAGGGCGATCAGTAAGGCGAAGACCGAGTTGTTTGCGGCAATGCTGGCCATCAGATTGTAGTATGGCAGCACCGGCAGCACGTATGACGGCGTGCCGGTCAGGTAGTTGATACTGGCAGTGAACTGCTCACCGGCACTGCGGTAGAGAAGCAGCACACCGATAATCAAAAAGAGTGAGTCCCAGACGAGAGCGCCTAACATCACAGACAATTGCCGGCGCAGTTTACCAGCAGATTTGAGTTCTCCCGCTATATACGCCGACCACCAGTTCCACATCATGAACGTCATGATGATGGCAATGACAGGAATCGTTGCAGAGAATAGATGGCCGCCTGTGAAAGTGAAGCCGGCCTTGGCAGCGGCATTCTGGATAGCCTGGTAGGAGTTCGCGCTGTGGGTATAAGGTTGGGCGAAAGCGTTGAAGTGCGCGGTGAAGTCGGATCGCGAACCTATGAGCAGGGCAATAAAGGCGAGGAATGTGCCAATGCTGGCAATAATCCAGCAGATGTTCTGAACGCGGAACGACCACTTCGTCCCGGATGACATGGCTACGGCCAGGATAATGATGAGCGCAAATCCGAGGCCAAATGTCCACCACTGGCCAATAGCGTTGGTACCGCTCACTGCGTTACCTGCATTGATCAGGCCACTGTTGCTGGTGACGGCTCCCAGCACGGCCAGCGTCGGGCCGACCGCGAGTACGGCGAAGGAGCGCGCCCAGAAGGCGGCGCCAATCATGGCCGAAACAGCAGCGGAGAGATTGCTGAAAACTGCCACTGCCGGGTGAAGGATGCGGCTGATCCAGACGTAATCGCCGCCGACTCTGGGCATGGCCGATGCCATCATAGACATCATGATGCAAACGGGAATGTTCACGAGGAACGCGATCACCAGGGCCAGTACGATGTCAGCACCTGGAGAGGTACCGAGTGCGTAGAAGATGCCGAATGCCAGGGTTGCTCCAACGGGAGCTGAGAAGACTGCGTTGAAGATCAGGGCGTCGAGGACCGACGCCTCGCGTACGAGACCTGATGATTGCCGGACAAAAATAGATGAGGACTGCCTTGACGTGTCCATTGTGGTACTCCTTCGCTGGATTACTGTCAAAACATGTTTGTCGTGCCCTAGCGGGAGACGGGTCACCCAGGAGCACGTTGAAGGGAATCCTACGCGAAGGCGGAAATACAAAATACGAAGCGCCTTGCTTGACATGCGCAGGATTATTAGCTAAAGTATACAATATAAGACAACTTCAGTCAATATATTTTGTTAAAATTTGTTCGATCTTGCAATTGAGGAGAGAGGTGGAGGCTGCTTATGCTGGCGAATGAGCGCAGGAGGCTGATTCTGGAACGAGTCGCTGAGCACCAGTCGATCGAGGCGCAGGCACTTGCAGACGAACTGGGCGTCTCGGTGATGACTATTCGCCGTGACATCAAACGACTCGAGCAGGATGGCTTTTTGCGCCAGACCTATGGCGGGGCGACAGTACACATCACCAAAAGTGTGGAGCTTGGATTCAATAGCCGGGCGTTGCAATTCTCGGCACAAAAGCGGCGTATTGGCGCATCTGCAGCCAGATTGATTGAACCGGGCCAGACGCTCTTTCTGGGGGAAGGAACGACAACCGCGCAATTTGCCCAATTCTTGCCACCTCACCCCCACCTACTGGTGGTCACTGCCTCGCTTTCACATGCGAGCCTGCTGTGTTCGCGCGATATCCGTGTGATTGTCCTCGGCGGCAAGCTGCATGCAGATGAATTGACAATGACAGGGCCGATTGCCGAGGCAACTATCAATCGCTTTTATGCCGATATCTGTGTGCTGGGGGCGGCTGGAGTAGACCCGCTTGTCGGAGTGACAGAATTGGACTATGAAGCAGCCTCGCTCCATCGCCTGATGATGGAGCGCTCGCGCCAGGTGTTACTGCTTGCCGATCATAGCAAGCTGGGCTTCCGGGCGCCTGCCGTGGTGGCTCCGGCGCAGATGGTAGGAACGTTGATGACCGATGCGGTCCCATCGGAATCCCTGCTCGCGCAATTGCGCTCCTGCGGAATGGGGATAAAGATAGTCGGTGAGAAAGTCCTTGAACTTGAGCCTGGAATGGTGAGTTGATGGGCAGCACGACGCTTTACTATGCAAGCGATGTTCATGGGTCTAACCGCTGCTTTCGCAAATTTTTGAACGCCGCAAAATTCTACAGGGCCAACACGCTGGTGATGGGCGGCGACATCCTGGGTAAGGCCATTATATTCCTGGAGGAAGTGCGCCCCGGGGTCTACGTGACGGAGATGCACGAGCGCCAGGTAACATTGACGACTGAGGCCGAGGCGCAGGAATTCGAGAAGGGGGCACGCGATCAGGGCTTGTATCCTTATCGCTGCAGCCGGGAAGATGCGCAGGGGCTGCGCGAGACAGGGCAGATCGGGCCGCTCTTTGAGCGGTTGATGCGCGAGCGGCTGGAGGAGTGGGTAGCCCTGGCCGGCGAAAGACTGGCGGGAACAGGTGTGCGCTGTTACATCATGGGTGGAAATGACGATCCGCCATCCGTGCTGGAGGCGCTGGAGGGGGCACGCGTCGTATGCAACCCCGAGGAATATGTTGTGCAACTCGATGACGACAGCGAGATGATCAGTTGTGGCTGGTCGAACCCGACTCCCTGGCAGACGCCGAGGGAATGCAGCGAAGAAGACCTGGGGAAGCGTATCGACACCCTGATGACTCGCGTCAAGCGACCGGAATCGCTGGTGATGAACCTGCACGTGCCGCCCTACCAAAGCGGGCTGGATGATGCACCGGAACTGGATGCATCGTTGAAAGTGCAGACGAGCATGGGCCAGACGCGCTTCAAACCCGTCGGCTCGACGGCAGTGCGTGCAGCAATCGAGCGTTACCAACCTTTGCTGGGATTGCATGGGCACGTTCACGAGGCGCATGCATCGTGCAAGATCGGGCACACCGTTTGCATTAATCCCGGCAGCGACTATAGTGAAGGCGTCCTGCACGGCGCATTGGTGATACTCAACAAGGGCAAACTCAAGGGCTATCAAATGGTGAGCGGCTGAAAGACAACCGTCTGACTGGAGGGTTAGAAGCATGCCACGCCTGCATCTTGGAATCAATACGTGCTTCGCAGTAAAACGCTGGCCCGAGCCGGAGCAGTGGTTGGGCATTGTGAAGAATGAGCTTGGCCTGCATTGCTGCCAGTTCAGCCTGGATCTGGTTGACCCGCTGCTCGACGAAAGCGCCACGGCTGCTTATGCCGGTGCCGTAAAAGCGTACGCGCAAGCGCATGGCATACTCCTGCACAGCACGTTTACCGGCCTGGCGGCCTACTCCTGGAGCCAGTTGCTGCATCCGGATGAATCCATGCGAGAAGCAGCCATGCGCTGGTACAAGCGCGCAATCAATTTTACTGCGGGGCTTGGAGCCCTTGGAACTGGCGGTCACATCGGGGCGTTGAGCGTGCGAGACGCGGCGAATGAAGAGCGCAAACGCTCGCTGATCTCCGAGCTGCAGGATCGGCTGGCATATCTATCTCGTTGTGCTGCTGGGCTGGGGCTGCAATTCCTGTTGTTTGAGAATATGGCAGTGTCCCGCGAGTGGGGACACGCTATCGAGGAGGCGCAGTCCCTGGCCAGACTTGATATAGAAGGAGGTGTACCGCTCGTACTTTGTCTTGATGTTGGGCATCCCTGCGCCCTGCATACCGGGACAACAAGCGATGATTACCTGGCCTGGTTGGCTCAGCCCTGGCCATATACACCGGTCGTGCACTTGCAGCAGACTGACCGCACAGGTGACCACCACTGGCCATTTACCCAGGCATACAACGAGCAGGGCATAGTGCGGGCAGAGAGCGTGCTGGATGCTGTGCGGCAGTGGCCGGATGAGTCCGACGTTTACCTTTTTCTTGAGCCGATTCATCCCTTCGAGGCCGGTGACGAAACGGTGCTGCGTGACCTGCGGCAGAGCGTGCAGTACTGGCAAGAAGCCATGCAGACTCGTAGTGCGTGATTCCGTGTCTAAACTTTCCGTAGCATTGTCCAATTTAGTAATGTAGTCATTTGTTATCTTTAGGCATGGTTCAAATGGTCAAGGACTTTTCTTCACATTGAACCTTGCCTTATCCTGCAAGGAGGAGCAAATGTCATGTCTACAGTAAGTGGTTCTACCTCAGTTTTTGTGCGTAATGCGACAGGATTGGTTCGTGAGCTTTCGCCTTTCGATGCCTTTAACCTTGTCTTTTCCGCTGTACTCATTCCCGTAGGTATCACACAGGTGCTTTCGTTTGCACCAACATTCTGGCCTGGCGCCAACGTGCTGCTGTCGTTCTTGTTTTCCATCCCCCTGGTGCTGTGCTTTGGGCTGGTGTATCTCTACTTCACTGTTGCCATGCCGCGCTCTGGGGGTGATTACGTCTGGGTCAGCCGCGTGCTTGGGCCAGGTATTGGTTTCCTGGCAAACCTCTCGCTCACATTCGTCTTTACAACCTGGATCTCCTTTAACTTTACGACCATGATGACGCTGATGGTTCCCAGCCTGGGATACGTAGCAGGCTTCACGTGGAATCCTGACCAGTTGACCCAATTCTTGATTGCCACGGTGCTGACCATCGTGTTTGCTGCATTAATGCTGTTAGGCACGCGGCGTGTAGCACGCTACATGTTGATCACATTCGCGGTTGTGTGGCTTGGCATGGTCATCTGGCTGATTGGGTTGGCGATAACGGGACATAACGGCTTCGTCGCTAACTTCAACGCTCACAGCGGAACGACCCTCAACGCAGTGACGAGTGCAGCGACTAAGGCAGGCTTCTCGACGGGTACAGCTATCAACTGGGTTGGCACGACCTTCGCCATTATCTATGCCTTCCAGGTGTTCACCGGTTTCCAATGGACCGGCTACTTTGCAGGTGAGATCAAGAATGTGCGCCGGACTGCCACAACGTCGATCATTGGTGCGCTCGTGATCAGTGCAGTGCTCTATGTACTGGCCACTTTCCTGGTGTATAACACCTACGGTTTCTCGAATTTCGGTTCCATCGTCTATCTCGGCTTCAATACCGCGAATTCATCGCTGGGGTTCGCGCCTTACCTTCCCTCGCTGGTGAAATTCCTGGCATTGCCGGGCTTCCTGCAGATCTTTGTAGCGGCGTGTTTCGTGCTTTCAGTGCTCTGGTGGACTCCAACGGGCTTCCTGATTGCTACACGCAACCTGTTCGCCTGGTCCTTTGATCGCCTGGCCCCCTCCGGTGTAGCCGAGGTCAACGGTCGCTTACACACGCCCGTAGTGGCGACGATTGTGGTGGCGGTGTGGGTTGAGTTGTTGAACTACCTGAACATCTACCAGGGTTTGAGCGCACTGCTGATCAACGTGATTGCGGTAATGGCCGTGGCCTTCATCGCCGTAGCAGTGGCAGCGATTGTGATGCCTTACTTACGTCCCAACCTGTTCAATTCGGCACCCGCGATGATACGTGCCAGGATTGCCGGGGTTCCCTGGCTCACGATTGTCGGTGTGGTGATGCTGCTCAGCTGGGCCTTTGTGCTCTATGTTACCTTTGCGACAACGGCATTTGGGCAGGTTGCTCCCAAATCAATGATCGAGGCCTTTGCGGTCCCCATCCTGGGAGCGATATACTATCTGGTTGTACGCGTTGTGCGTGCGCGGCAAGGTATTCAACTGAAGGCTGCGTTCCAGGAGATTCCGCCCGAGTAATGGCTTATCGTAGGTGCCTCAGCGAAGCGGAGCGGAGCGCGTATCAATACTTCGTGCACACCGCCGATTTATCGGCCTGGGGAGGGCATCGACAGGCCATTGGCCGATACATCGGCGGTGCGCCAATAATGCACTTTGACAAATTAATCTGGACACCTGATGAATGTTGACGACCGAATGGGGTACTGTGCGTTACCCGTCCTGTAGGGACAAGGGGCGGATGTGGGGCAGGGTGGGGGCCTGGTGCTTGTCCTGGTGGCAACGCGATCCCTTGGGGACTTCGTGGAGCACAAAGGTCGCACCCCAACCAGGACAAGCACCAGGCCCCCTCATCCACCCCACCCCGCCCCTTGTCCCTACAGGACCCTGGGCCGCAAGCCGATTTATCGGCCCTCTCGGTAGATGTGATGGTGTCCGCATTTAAAAGTTACTCTGCATAATTGTGCGCCTACGGGTATGACCGATCTTGGTTGGTAAAAATCATTATCGGCCCTTGGTGGATGTTTTGGTATCCCGGTTAAAAAGCATCAGGATGCCCTGGTTTGTCATGCTGCAGGCAGGTATCCTGTCCAGTTCGCAGGCATCCAAGTTAGTAGGGGGGCACTTCATGTCTAAAGTTACGAGTGACCATGTTTCTGTACTGGAGAGGCTCTTTGGCCATCCCAGGCCGGTGATCGCGATGATGCACTTACTGCCTTTACCGGGGCGTCCTCTGTATGACAGCAGTGGAGGAATGGGAGCAATTGTCGATGCCCTGCGCCGCGACTTAGACATATTGCAAGAAAGCGGTGTTGATGGGCTTCTGTTCTGTAACGAGGGCGACCGGCCATACCCG
>WNEZ01004856.1_pt1 | contig 18761 bp, 16 predicted proteins | sample 5400521 | NCBI WGS metagenome assembly WNEZ01 (sample SAMN13153339, study PRJNA577476) | soil metagenome | isolation source: 120 cm saprolite under Douglas fir tree site 2 hole 1 replicate 1 | place: USA:California | collected 2015-04-18
TTTGACCTGCCCTTAGTCCTCCGCTATGCGGCCGCCGCCCCAAGGCGTCCTGGAGCGCGCCGGCGAATCGGGCCCTGTCCGTCGACCGCCCGACCCGTGGAGCCGGACGTGATGAATCCGAAGACACCCTGGGGTCGAGGACCGACCCCGACCCCGGCGGCGATCAGCTCTCGCTGAAATTGCTCGAAAGGGTGCCCGACCCGTCGCTGGTGGTGACGCCGTTCTCAAAGAAGCAGCCTCCCCCGAACGAGAGACCAACCGTCTGGACTTTCTCGACGGCGGCAAAAAAGCCGGCCGTTACCGCTGGACTGTCAAATCCGCCCTTTCCGTTCCAGTCGGACCACTCTCCCGGGTTAGCGAGGTGGCCCATGATGGTCATCCTCAGGTTCGCGACCGGAGCGTTGGCAGCGGTCAGCGGCACCGAGACCGGGTTGGACCACCAGAAGTTGGTGAATTCGAAGCCCGGCGAGCTGAAGAACAGGCGCGTGCTCTCAACATCCGGCGTGCAGGGGCCCCCATTCTGGTCTTGAAAGTGACCCGTAACTCCCAACACGGAGATGGTGTCGGTCAACGTCTTGCCCGTGAGGTCGCCGGTCATCGTGCTGTCGCTGGTTGTGAGCAGGGCCGTGAAGGTGTTCGGCAAGAAGTTGAACGAGGCTGTATTCCCGGTGACCGACGGTGGCGCGCTCTTGTCGCTGACGCGCGGCGCCAACGCTTGCCCGGAGGGGTTGTAATCGAAGACGGTCCAGGACGTCGTCCCGGTCGACGTGGCACCAGCCGGCGTCGAGATGCTGATTAGTGCCACGAAGGCTGCCGCGATGGTGGATGCGCGAATCAGTCGTCTGCCCATAGCGTGTTCCTCCTGTCTCGCAGACTCCCGCGCCGCCTCGAAGCTCGGCTTATCGCGAGCATATCACCGGGTAGTCATCCCGTCACTCTGGGTCACCTACGGCAATACTGAGCGGCGGCTCAGCGCCTTCGCCACACGCGGCGGCGCGCTCGAGGAGAAGCTGACGCTGGCGAGCGTTTCGGGTCAGCCCGGCCGCCCGCTCGAATTCTTCCCGGGCCTCGTCGAGGCGGCCGAGCTTGGCGAGGAGATCTCCGCGCACGCTGGGCAGATGCGGATAGTTCTGGAGTGAAGGCTCGGGGGTCAGGGCGTCGGCGAGCTCGAGTCCGGCTCGTGGCCCGAACGCCATGCCGACGGCGACCGCCCGGTTCAGCTCCACGACGGGTGATGGGGCAAGCTGGGCGAGCGCATCGTAGAGGGCCGCCATGCGGGGCCAGTCCGTCTCCGCCGGGGTGCGCGCTCGCGCGTGACAGGCGGCGATGGCGGCCTGCAACGCGTAGGGGCCGAGCGCACCGCCCAGCTTCTCGGCCCGCTCGAGGGCCTTAAGGCCGCGACGAATGAGCAGCTGATCCCAGCGGCCTCGGTCTTGATCGAGTAACAGGACGGGCTCTCCCGACGGACCAAGTCGGGCCCGCAGGCGCGACGCCTGGATCTCCATCAAGCCGACCAGGCCGTGGACCTCGGTCCGCCAGCGTTCGCTTGGCCCGCACGATGCGCTGGGCGATGGTCGGCTCGGGCACGAGAAACGCGCGCGCAATCTCCTCGGTCGTCAGACCTCCGAGGAGGCGGAGGGTGAGTGCCACCCGCGCATCCTTCGAGAGCACGGGATGACAGGCGACGAAGATGAGGCCCAGGAGGTCGTCGCCGCCCATGTCATCCTGCATCGCGGCGTCGAACTCCTTTTCGGCGGTCTCCTGTTGGCTCACGAGTAATTCGTGACCGAGCTGCTCCTGCTTGCGCTCAAGCCGCTCGCGTCGCCGAAGCAGGTCGATCGCCCGATGTTTCGCGGTACCCATCAGCCAGGCGCCCGGCTTAGCGGGGATGCCCGACTCGGGCCATTGTTCAAGGGCCGCGACCAGCGCGTCTTGCGCGAGCTCCTCGGCCACACCCACATCGCCCACGATCCGCGCCAATCCCGCGATCAGCCGGGCGGACTCGATCCGCCAGACGGCGTCGATCGTGCGTTGGGTATCGTCCGTGCTAGGCCTTTGCTGCCGCCTGCGCCCGCAAGCGCTGGTCCTGCTCCCTCAGCTCAGGGGTGTACGCGTCCCCGAGGTCGTCCGCCTCGATCACCTGGCGAATCTCGATCTCGAACGGGCCCAGGCGACGCTCCAGTTTCGCTGCCTCCTCGCTGCCGGTCGCCCACGGGCCGCGCTTCAGCCACTCGATCGCCTCTTCCTTCGACTTCACCTGCCACAGCCAGTAGCCGGCGATCAGCTCCTTAGTCTCGGCAAACGGCCCGTCGATCACCGTCGCCTTCCCCCCGGAGAACCGGACGCGCGCCTCCTTCGAGCTGGCATGCAGGCCGTCGGCCGCGAGCATGACGCCGGCTTTGACGAGCTCCTCGTTGTACTTTCCCATCTCCTCGAGCAATGCCTGGGAGGGCATGATGCCCGCCTCGGATTCCTTGTTGGCTTTCATCACGATCATGACTCGCATCTGTCGTTCCTCCTCGTGCTTAGGGTTTGAAGCCGGGATTCCAGCCTGCCTCGACCGGCTGAACCCTGGCTCTAACAATACGTCGAGCGAGGTGGCGTGAAATCGACATGCTCTGGGCGACGAGTCGTTGCCGCATTTAGGCGGCGACCCCCTCCGTTTGCGGGGTAATGGCCGGTCGTGGGCGACGCACCGTAGCCAGGGCGACCAGGAAACTGGCGAAGGCAATGAGGGCGGCAATTTCGAATGCGGTGGCATACCCGGCGGTGACTGCGTGATTGACCGCGGCATGCGTTAGCCGGCCAGAGACCAGCTGGTTCCGGGTGACGGTAGCGGCCACCGTTCCCAGTATGGCGATGCCCAGCGAGCCGCCCAGCTGCCGGCCCACGTTCAGGAGGGCGGAGGCCAGCCCTGACTCACTGGGCTGCACTCCCGAGATGGCGACGACGCTGGTTGAAACAAAGACCATACCGAGGCCGACCGCCAGGGTTACCAGCGGTCCGAGGACATGGGAGGCATAGCTGGCGTGCACGGTAATGCCCGAGAGCCAGAAGAGCCCGAACGCCACCAGCAGGGGCCCAATGGTCATCGGCGGGCGAGGGCCGATCCGGCCAATCAGCCGCGAGGTGATGCCGGCGCCGACCACGACGCCCAGCGCGGTGGGGAGAAACGCGAACCCCGCCTGCAATGGACTGAAGCCGAGGACGTTTTGCAAGAACAGGGTCAGCAGGAACAACATCCCGGACAGGATCGCGCCCACTGCCAGGGACAGCACATAGGCGCCGGAGCGATTCCGATCGGCGAAGATCCGAAGCGGCATCAAGGGCTGTCGGCTGAACGCCTCGATCGCGACAAAGGCCACCAGCAACCCGACGGCCAACGCCATGGTGCCGAGCGTCAGGCGGTCACTCCAGCCGTGGATTGCCGCCCGGGACAGGCTGTAGACGAGCAGCGTCGCCCCGGCGGTGACCGCGACCGCGCCGGGAAGGTCCAGCCGTCCGGGACGGCCTTTGCTGGCGACCAGCACTCGGGGTGCCACGAGCGCCAGCAGAATCCCGATCGGCACATTCACGAACAGGATCCAGCGCCATGAAAAGTAGTTGGTGATCACGCCGCCGAGCAAGAGCCCGAGCGCGCCCCCACCCGCGGACACGGCCGAGTACACGCCCAGGGCCCGGTTGCGAGCCGTCCCCTCGGCAAAGGTGTCGGCCAGCAAGGACAGGGCGGTCGGGGCGACGATCGCGCCACCGATCCCCTGCGCCACCCGGGCGATGATGAGCAACGTCGAGGTGGTGGCCAGCCCTCCCGCCAGCGAGCCGATGGTGAAGAGGAGCGTGCCGGCGATGAACAGGCGCCGCCGTCCAAACAGGTCGCCCGCCCGGCCGCCCAGCAGGAGCAGGCCGCCAAAGGCGATGGCGTAGGCGTTGACCACCCATTCCAGGTTGGCGGCGGTAAAGTGCAGCGATCGTTGGATGGAGGGCAGCGCGACATTGACGATGGCGACATCGAGGACCACCATCAGCTGGGCCACGGCGATGACGGCGAGCGCCAGGCCGAGGTTGCGGGGGTGCGGCGCGGTGCCCGGTTTCACGAGGCGAGTCACGGAGAGGTCGGTAGCCATGGTGTTTTCCTCCTTACGCGGTCGGTGATGGATGCGCGATGCGAAGCCGAAGGTATTCGTGGATGCCAATCAGGCGGAATTGGAGCCGCTCATAACGTGGAAAGGCCGGCGCCGCGGTGGCGTAGTCGATCACCTCGGGCGCGACCAGGCTGTAGGTCACCCCGCGATAGGTGACCGTGCACCCTCCCGCGGCCAGCACATTCCGATACCAGGCCGCGTCCTCGCCGAATGTCCGCGGCATGACGAAGGTGTCGCCTAGGGGGCGCATCCCCAGCGGCGTGGCGTACGCGCGGCCCGAGCGGCGGCCGCGATGGTGCAGGATGCCGAGGATAGGCATCCAGCGCCGTCCGGCAATCTGCATGACGGCGGGATTGACGAAGCGAGCGACGAACCGGACCACGCGCCGAGTTCGCGGTCCGAGGGTCGCGTGATTTGCGGCCACCATCTCAAAACCTCCAGGGTTGAATCGGTTTATTACTCATGCCCCTTGAGGACGGCGGACCGCGCGACAATGTGACGTGGGGCGCCGATGTCACATTCCTGACCCGAGCCCCGTCCTTGTCTTGATGCAGACCGCATGGTTTCGAGGTGGCGACGGCGAATGATCGATAACGACGCGTGGGTCACCGAAGCCTGGTCGAATCACCATGGCTTCTTGCTGGACGTCGCCTACCGCCTTCTTGGCAGTTACAGCGAAGCGGAGGACACGGTGCAGGAGGCGTTCACGAAGCTCCTCCGGACAGACCTCGACCCCATCGAAGACGTGCGAGCCTGGCTCGTGGTCGTGGTGAGCCGGTTGTGCCTGGACCAGCTCCGATCGGCCAGGGTCCGCCGGGAGGCCTACATCGGGCCCTGGTTCCCCGAGCCTCTGATCCACTCGGACGACGCGTTGTCCGACCCGGCCGACATCGTGACCATGGACGAGAGCGTCCGGCTGGCGTTGCTCATCGTCCTGGAGCGGATGTCCCCCGCCGAGCGCGTGGTCTTTGTCCTCCACGACGTGTTCGACTTCCCGTTCGAGAAGGTGGCGCCCATGGTGAAGCGGTCACCCGCCGCCTGCCGGCAACTGGCCAGCCGTGCGCGCCGGCGCATCAATGAGGAGGCGGCGTCGGCTCGGTTCGCGATTGATCCGAAGGTGCAGCAGCGGGTCGTCGATGCGTTCATCGGCGCCTGTGCCGGCGGGAACCTGCAGGCGCTGCTCCCCCTGCTGGATCCGTCCGTCGTCGGGTGGGCTGACGTGGGCGGGACTCTGGCCGCCGTCAGCCAGCCGAACGTCGGGCGCGAGAAGGTCGCCCAGCAAGTCATGAGATTCTTCGGCGCGCCGTCCGGCGCCATCTTGGCCGCACGCGAGATCAACGGGGAGCCCGGCATCATTGCGTTCCGCGGAGGGGCGCCGGCGGCCGTGCTGGCGCTTACTGTCAAGGAGGGCCTGGTCACGCGGGTCTACGTCGTGGCAGATCCACGCAAGCTGGCGCACGTCAGGCGCGTGCTCGCCAAGCAGCAAGCCGCTGGGGGTGCCCCCTCTCCCTCCACACCGGAGCGCGCGGGTGCCCAATGACACCGCCCCCGATCGGGGGGAGAATAGTCAGCGATGGACGCCCGCTTCCGAGTGGCTCGGAACCCCGACCCTGGGAGCCACCTGCCGTACCTGGTGTGGCTCCCGATCGAGGGAGGCGTTGTGCTCAAGGCTCGCGACGCGTGGCCGCGTGCCGCACGCGTTTTCTGCGCCCAGGATGTGAGCCCGTGGGATGACGGCACCGAGCTGGTTGACGAGGCGGCAGTCCTCGTTTGTAAGCGTCGGGGCGCCGCCATCGACCTGATCCTGGACCGTCCCCGCCTGGCCCGGTCCCAGTTCGTCTTTACGAACGCGCGTGGCCGGCCGGCGATCTGGTGGCAGACTCAGCGGACGGTTCAAGGCGCCAATCCGGGAGCTCGGGTTCCCCGCGGCCGCGTGGCTGGCCCGTTCACGGTCGCGGTCGACACCCGCGAGAAGTACGGATGGCGCTTTACCGGCCGTGCGGTGACGATCGAGCGGCGGGCCCTCGCCGGCGGCGACTATGGCGCCATCGTAGAGGACCGGGTTGTCGCGGTGGTGGAGCGGAAGACGCTCGACAACCTGGCGGCTTCCCTCTCGGACGGAAGCCTGGCATTCCAGATGCAGCGCCTGGCCGGGGTCGGGCGCAGCGCGATTGTCGTCGAAGGCGACTACCCGGATCTCTTCCGTACCCAGCCAGGTCGCGGCTCCTGGCTGGCGGACATGCTCGGTCGACTGACGGTGCGCTACCCGGAGATCCCGATCGTCTTTGCTGGGTCCCGGAAATTCGCCGAGGAGTGGGCTTACCGCTTCTTGGGGGCGGCGGTGGGCGACAGTGGCGCCATGACCCGGACCACCGATCAAACGCAGTCGCGGGTCTCTCTGGACGACGCCCTTCCTCTCTGATCCCATACCTGCGGGCCCGCCTCAAGGTATGGATACCTCTAGCCTGCTTGATGCCTGGCGGCAGCGTCTGGCAGACGACACGATAGACTCAGCAACCAGCGCTGACAGAGCGCAGGGAACCAGCATGGTCTGCTCGAGCTGCGGGGCTGAGAACAAAGCAGGGCGCAAGTTCTGTGCGCAATGCGCCGTCCCGCTCGCCTCTCTCTGTCCCGCCTGTGGGGCCGCCAACGATCCCGGGGACCGCTTCTGCGGGGACTGCGCCGCCCCCCTTGCCACCGGCGCGGCTCCCCAGCCCACCCCGGCGAACGCGGCGAAGGGTGGTCCGGCTCCGACCGGGCCAGCCGCTGAGCGGCGCCTGGTCAGCGTTCTGTTCGCCGACCTCGTCGGGTTCACCCCATTCGCGGAGGAGCGCGATGCCGAAGAGGTGCGTGAGACGCTCAGCCAGTATTTCGACCTGGCCACCGAGGTCATCGGCCGGTACGGTGGAACGGTGGAGAAGTTCATCGGGGACGCGGTCATGGCCGTCTGGGGCGCCCCGATCGCGAAAGAGGACGACGCCGAGCGGGCGGTCCGCGCGGGGCTGGATCTGGTCGACGCCGTTCGCGTCCTCGGGTCCACGATCGGGGCGCGGGCCGGCATCTTGACCGGGGAAGCCGCCGTATCGCTGGGGGCTCGGAACGAGGGGATGGTCGCCGGCGACCTCGTCAACACCGCCGCCCGCCTCCAGAGTGTCGCCCCGGACGGCGCGGTCCTGGGCGGCGAGGCGACTCACCGAGCGGCGTCATCGGCCATCGTAATCGAGGAAGCCGGCGAACAGATGCTCAAGGGAAAGTCGAGCCCGGTGCGAGCCTGGCGGGCCCTCCGGGTGGTAGCCCAGCGGGGCGGCCAGGGTCGCTCCGACATGCCGGAACCTCCGTTCGTCGGCCGGGACGAGGAGTTCCGCCTCCTCAAGGAGCTCGTGAGTAGCGCGGGGCGGGAGCGCAAGCCCCGGCTCCTGTCGGTGACTGGACCGGCCGGGATCGGCAAGAGCCGGCTGGCTTGGGAACTCGAGAAGTACATCGACGGCGTGGTGGAGTCCATCTATTGGCATCGCGGACGCTCACCCGCCTATGGCGAGGGAATTACCTTCTGGGCGCTGGGAGAGATGGTCCGCCGCCGTGCCGGCCTCGCCGAGACGGATGACGAGTCGACTGACCGGGAACGGATCGCGGCGACGGTCGCCGAATATGTTCCCGGAGTGGAGGACCAGCGGTGGGTGGGGCCTGCTCTGCTGACCCTCCTCGGGTTGGAGCCGGCGCCGCCCGGCGGTCGTGACCTTCTGTTTGCGGCCTGGCGGATCTTCTTCGAGCGGGTGGCCTCAAAGGGCACGACGATCCTGGTCTTCGAGGACCTCCACTGGGCCGATAGCGGATTGCTCGACTTCATCGTGCACCTTCTCGAGTGGTCGAGGGGCGTCCCCATCCTGGTCGTGACGCTGGCGCGGCCCGAGCTGTTCCACAAGCGGCCAGATTGGGGGGCGGGTATGCGAAACTTCACCGCCCTCACGCTGGAGCCGCTGTCCGAGCCATCGATGCGCGAGCTGCTCGCCGGCTTCGTCCCGGATCTGTCCGGGGCGGCGGTGGACGCCGTCCTGAATCGCGCCGATGGCGTTCCGCTGTATGCGGTGGAGACGATCCGCTCGCTGGTCGCCGACGGCCAGCTAGAACGCGTCGACGGCGTGTACCGCCCGGTGGGTCAAATCGCGGCCCTGACGATCCCCGACACGCTGCGCTCCTTGATCGCGTCGCGGCTGGACGCCCTGGACCGGATCGACCGGTCCCTGGTGCAGGATGCGTCGGTCCTTGGACAATCCTTCACGCTCGCCGGCCTTGCCGCGGTCGGCGGTCACAGCCACCCCGATTTGGAGAGCCGGCTGCGGGGGCTGGCGCGCGCCGAGCTCCTCGAGCTGGCGGTGGATCCACGGTCACCCGAGCGCGGCCACTATCACTTCGTCCAGTCGCTCATTCGTGAGGTTGCGTATGGCACCTTGGCGAAGCGGGAGCGGCGGGCGCGGCACCTCGCCGCGGCCGGGTACTTCGATGCGCTCGGCGAAGACGAACTGGCGGCCGCTGTTGCGACGCATTACCTGGCCGCTTACGAGGCATCGGCCGTCGGCGCCGAGCGGGACGCCATCGCGGCTCAGGCTCGCAAGGCGCTGGGCGGGGCAGCTCGGCGGGCGGCGACACTCGGGGCGCATCACCAGGCAGTCGCCTATCTCGCGCAAGCGCTGGAGGTGACGGTCGAGCCTACGGAACAGGTGGACCTGTTGATGCGCGCCGCCCTGTCTGCGGATGCCGACGCTTCGTATGCGGTGGCCGAAGAGCTCGCCCGCCGCGCCATCGGAGGGTACCAGGGAATCCAGGATGCCATGGGGGCCGCCCGCGCCAGCGCCATGCTTGGACAGGTCCTGGTGGACGCAGGGCGGACCTCGGCTGCCATCCCGATGCTCGATGCCGCGCTCGCCGAGCTGCCCGCGTCTGGCGCGGACGCCGTGAAGGCCGGCCTGCTTGCGAACCTGTCGCGCGCGCTGTTCCGCCACGACGAACCGGTCCGCGCCATCGACATGGCCGACCGAGCGCTTGCCCTCGCGGAGCGCCTCGACCTTCGCGAGCTGATCGCCGAGACATTCATCAATAAGGCCGCGGCGCTGGCAGACCTGGGGCGGCGGCGGGAGGCAAGGGCCATCCTGGAAGCAGCGATCGCACTCGCGCAGAGTGGGGGGTTTGTCGGCGCCGAGGTACGCGCCCGCCACAACTTGGCCGTGACGCTTTTCGGCGACGAACCGCGGCGCGCGGTCGAGGTCGTTCGAGCGGCCCTGGAGTTCGCCCGGCGGGTGGGCGACCGAAACCACGCGGACTGGGCCAGCGGCACCTTCGGCTTGTTGACATTCCTGGTGGGGCACGATTGGGAGCCGGCAATCGCGACGATCGAGGAAGCGCTGGCCGCAACCAGCGAACCGCTAGACCGGCTGCGGCTCTGTGCCGCGCAGTTGGCCATCTGGGCCTCCCGGGGGAGGCCGACGGAGGACATTTGGGCGCGCATGGAGCAGGACGCGGTGGGCCTGTCCGATCCTGTCGGACTGAGCGCCGTCGAGTTGGCACGCGGCCACCGAGCCCTCGTCGGGGGGGACGCGGTAGTGGCCCACGCTGCCTTCATCCGGGCTGCGGACACGTCAGGCTCGCTGGCGGGCACCTTCCTGCCCGACGCTCTCCGGGCGGCGCTCTGGCAGAGGGACCAGGCCGGGGTACGGGTGGCGGCTGACCGGCTCGACGCGGATCCAGATACGAGTGCGTGCATGCAGGCCAATCGGATAACTGCGCGGGCCGGAATAGCCGCGCTGGAGGGCCGGCGGGATGATGCCGTGACCGCGTACGGCGAGGCGCTCAGGCGATTCCGCGCGCTTGGTCTTGATTTCGAATTGGCCCGTACGGCCCTCGATTTGGTCCTGCTGGTGGGACCCGGCACGCCGGAGGCCGTGGCCGCCGCGAACGAGGCGCGCACTATCTTCGACCGGCTGGGGGCCCGGCCTTACCTGGAGCGCCTTGATGCGGCGATGCGCAACGTTCTCCCCTCCCCGGCGAGGGGCAGGGGAGGGGACTGAGGCCGATGGAAGTCCATGTCGCGTTGCCGAACGGGCACCAGGGCGTGACCGTTGACCAGCTTGCCGAAATCACCGATGCCGCGGAGGAGCTCGGGTTCTCGGGAGTGTGGCCACTCGACCATGTCCTGGTCGGTCCCGACCTGAAGGACCGCTACTCCTGGGTCATCGAGCCGATAACGCTCCTCGGCTTCCTGGCAGCCCGGACGCGCCGAATCCGCTTGGGCACTTCGGTCATCGTGCTGGCCATGCGCAACCCGTTCATCGTTGCGAAGCAGGCGGCCACCCTCGACCTGCTGTGCGGTGGACGATTTACCCTTGGGCTGGGCGCCGGGTACTCCGAACCGGAGTTTCGCAACGTAGGCGCAGTCGGCGCGTGGACCACCCGGGGCAAGCGTCTGGACGAGGCCATCAAACTGTTTCGCCACTTGTGGTCCGGCCCCCGAGAGCCGTTTCATGGACAGTTCTACGCATATGAGGAGGGTTGGTTCGGACCGCCGCCGCCCCAGGGCGAGAAGCTGCCCATCCTCATCGGCGGAAGCTCGGAGGCGGCTCTGCGCCGCGCCGCCACCCTTGGCGACATCTGGCAGTCGACCGGTCTCACTCCCGAACAGTTCAAGCCGCTGGCCGAGTGGGTCAAGTCGCACGCCGTGAATCGCCGGGTTGAGGTCGGCGCGCGCACGATCCTGGCCGGTGATCCCGATGCCGTGCTGGCTCGGGTGAAGGCGTATGAGGCCGCGGGGGCTGAGCACGTGTGCGCCTACTTCGGCAAGCGCCCCGAGGAATTCGTTCCAACCATGCGCGCCTTCGCCCGCGAGGTCATGCCCGCCCTCCGATAGCGCCTCCAAGTCCTTCCCCCCCTGCCGGGACGGCTAGTGGAGGGAAGCAGAGAACCCCGTCTGGCAGCAACGCGCCGGCTGCAGCAGAGGCCTTCGTCGCGGTACAACAACCGTACGCCAGCCAGCCTGATCGTCCTCAACGGCTCCGTCCTCGGCCACGGCCGGTCTACAGCCATCGCCATCGCCGACGACCGCATCCTCTCGGTCGGTACCGACCGCGAGGTTCTGGACACTGCCGGTCCGCGGACGCGCACGCTGGACGCTGCCGGCGGCCTCATCACGCCGGGGTTCAACGACGCGCACCAGCACCTGCGTATGGGCGCCCATCAGCTGCCCAACCTCGACCTGTCGGCGGAGACGACGGTCGACGGCATCCGGGGTCGGATCGCCGCCTTTGCCCAAGCCCACCCGAACCGTCCGTGGATCACCGGCCGGGGATGGTTCTACCACGTCTTCCCCGGCGGGTTTCCCAGCCGGGCGCTGCTGGACAGCCTAATCCCCGACCGGCCCGCCGCCTTCGAGTCGTATGACGCCCATACCACCTGGGTCAACTCCGCTGCCCTGGCCCGGCTCCAGATCACCACGGAGACACCCGATCCCGCCGGCGGCCAGATCGTGCGCGAGGCCGGCGGTGACGCGACCGGCATCCTGAAGGAGAGGGCCATGGAGCTGGTCGACCGCGCCCTGCCCGCCGTCTCGGTGGCGGAGGACCTCGACCTGTTGCAGCAAGCGATGCGGCTGGCCAATCAGTACGGGGTGACGAGCATCCAGGATGCGGGCGTTCCAGTCGAGCAGTTCGCGATCTACGACACGCTGCGGGCGGCCGGGATGATGTCCGTCCGCCTCCGCCTGGCGCAGCACCTCGAGCCGGGGCGATCGCTACACGATGTCGAGCGAGCCCTGGCCGACTGGGAAGAAGTAGCCTTCCCGCGGCGGCGCGATCCGTGGCTTCGGGGTGGCATTCTCAAGGCCTTCCTCGACGGCGTGGTCGAATCGCGGACGGCAGCGCTGCTGGCTCCGTACGAGGGTGCCGCCCCGGACGACCCGGCCGCCTGTGGCCACCCACGGTGGGAGGTCGGGGAGTTCCGCGAGGTCGTGCGGATGGCCGACCGGCGGGGCTGGCAGGTGCAAGCGCACGCCATCGGGGACGGGGCCGTCAGGCAGGCTCTGGACGGCTTCGAAGCCGCCGCCATCGCCAATGGTCCGCGAGACCGGCGTCACCGGATCGAGCACATCGAGACCATTGATCCCAGCGACATTCCCCGCTTCGGCCGGCTGGGCGTGATCGCCAGCATGCAGCCGTATCACGCCGACCCCGCGCCGAATCTGCTGGAGATCTGGGTGCAACAGATCGGCGCGGCCCGAGCGTCGCGTGGGTGGGCGTGGGGGTCGATCCGGCGGGCCGGCGGCCGGCTGGCTTTCGGGTCGGACTGGCCGGTGGTGTCCCTCGATCCCCGGCTGGGCCTCAACATGGCGGTCAACCGCAACACGCCCTCGGGTGAGCCCGCGGGCGGGTGGCTTCCGCAAGAGCGACTGCTGGTGGCCGATGCGCTCGCCGGATATACCGCCGGGGGCGCATACGCGGAATTCGCCGAGTCGGACAAGGGGACACTAGGCTCCGGCCTGCTGGCCGACCTGACCATCTGGGATCGAGATCTGCGCTCGGAGCCCACCGGCTTGCTGCTGGCGCTGGTCCGGGCGACCGTCGTCGGCGGTCAGGTGGTGTACGAACAGGGCGTGCCGTGAACAAACCGATCTCTCGCTGACATTCGCCAGTCAGGGCGAACACAATGAGGTCCAGGAGGTGTGCCGTTGTTGAACCCAGACGATTTCCCAGCTCCGGCGGACGGATTCGTGGTTACGCACTTTCTCGTGGTGGGGGACCAGGATCGCTCTCGGGACTTCGCGCCTTTCTCAACCTCCGGGTCGCCGACATCAACAAGGTCTACCAGGAGTGGTCCGCCAGGGGAGCCAAGTTCCTCACCGAGCCCAAGGATCACGGGCGAGAGATCCGCGCTTACATCCGCGATCCGGACGGCCACCTGATCGAGGTCGGCCAGACCACCCGGCCGATGTGACCTGATCGGTCAGGTCGCCTTCAGCCTGCTCATGATCTTTTCGATCTCGGCGTCCTGCGCCGCCAGGTGGTCCTGGATCTGCAGCGCCGTGTGCAACACGGCGTCGGCGTCCTCGTAGGTCGCCTCCGCGCGCTTGTCGCTGGCGGTAGCGAGCACGTTCTGGCCCACGATGATGATGCTCAGCAAAACCAGCTGCAGGAACGTCTGGCTGATCCATGACACCAGGACGACCGGGTTCCCGGACGTAATCGCGGCGGGCAGCGACACCAGCGCCAGGGCGGCGAAGGCATAGGCGCACCACATCGTTCCGACCCCGCTGGTGACCTTGACGGCCAGCCAGGTGTTGAACCGCGTGATCGGGGTATTGCCACCCCGCATCAAGTCGGCCACCTTTACCGGCTTCTCTTTTCTGCGCAGGTCGATTCGGGGATGGATGACGGGCGTGAAAATGTTGGACATGCCGGTAAGCATGCCAGACGCAGGATTCTCCCTCCCACCTTGTGGGGAGGGTCACCAGGATTCTCCCTCCCCCCCAGGGGGAGGGTCAGGGACGTCGTCCCTTCCGATTTTCCCTCCCCCTTGCGGGGAGGGGCAGGGGAGGGGGTCTCGAAGCGCACCGCCCGCGCGAAGACCGACGGAATACTCCCCGGCAGCAGACAATGAGGAGCAGCGTGGACGAGGAGCTGAAGCCGCAGGCACCCAGCCCGGTCAACCCACCGGAACGGGAAGCGGCCTTGGTCGCCGAGCGAGCCAACCGGGCGCACGAGGGCGGGCGAATGCCGGCCCTCTACATCGGCCACGGAGCGCCGCCGCTGGTCGATGACTCGCTCTGGGTCGCCCAGCTGGCTGCCTGGGCACAGGCGCTGCCGCGTCCCTCCGCCATCTTGATAGTCTCGGCCCACTGGGAGGCCGCTCCCTTGACCCTGGGGGCCACTCGGACCGGGGTGCCGTTGGTGTACGACTTCGGCGGGTTCCCCGAGCGCTATTACCGGACGCAGTATCGGTCGCCCGGGGCTCCCGAGCTGGCCGCCGACATGCGACGGTTGCTCTCCGATCAGCAGGTCGCCGAAGAGCCGGACCGCGGCCTCGACCATGGCGCGTACGTGCCGCTGACGGTGATGTATCCGGACGCGGATGTCCCGGTGCTGCAGGTTTCCATGCCCAGCCTCGACCCCGAGCAGCTCTTCCAGATTGGTCGCCGGCTGCGCCCGCTTCGGGACCAGGGCGTGCTCGTCATCGGCAGTGGGTTCCTCACCCACGGCCTGCCCTTTCTCCGCGATTTCCGGGTCGACGCTCCACCCCCAGGGTGGTCGACCGAGTTCGACGCTTGGGCGCACGAGGCCCTGGAGCGCGGCGATCTCGACACTCTGTCGGATTTCGTCCACAAGGCTCCGGCGGTGCGCTACGCCCATCCCCGGACGGAACACCTGGCGCCGCTGTTCGTCACCCTGGGCGTCGGCGACAGCAGCGGAGAACCGCTGCCCAGCATCATCGATGGCTACTGGATGGGTCTGTCCAAGCGCTCGATCCAGATCCCCTGACAACTCCGGCCCCAATTCGGATCACTCGATCGTTCCATTCCCGCTTCGCGAACGGCCCGAAAGCGTGGGACCGGGCCCACCGGAATGTACTCCCGGTGAGGGCAGCCAGTAGGCTCAATCGACGCCTGCGGCTTGCTCTAGGTACGCCTTCAGCGGTTGTCCGATGGCGGCCAGCAGGTCGTCACGCAACTCATACACGGTCTGGTCGCTGCAGGTGATTCCGACCAGGCGAGCGGCTCGCAAGGTCGCCAGGTGAGGACGGAGCGCGGACTCAGGCTCCTCGAGTTGGCGGCAGAGCTGCTCGATGGTGAGCGGGCTGGCGACCAGGCTCTTAATCAGGCGCAAACGGGTGACGTTGGCCAGGGCCTGGTACGTCCGCACCATCGGGGCCAGCGGTAGGTCCGGGCGATCTGAGGCATCCTCAGTAATCGCGTAGCAGTAGATTCGCAGCCGGCGGTAGTTTGTGGCTATCACCCAGGGTCGCAGCACGACCGTCGGGATCAGCAGTACACCCTCGATCCACGGCTTGGGGACGTATCGAATCCCCGTCGCGATCCGGATGAGGAGTTCCGGACTGGAGGTGAGGAGAACCCGCTTGGCGCTGGCGTCTCCGGCGAGCAGCGGCGCGACCGCCGCCTCGACTTGCGCGAACACCTCCTCGTTCCAGCGCCGGACGGCCTCGACGGTAAGGGCTTGCACCTGGCCAGCCGGCATGGCCAGCAGCTGGCTGGTAACCGCCTGCCTTTGGGGATCGCCCTGGGACAGGGTGTGAGTGACCAGGTCGCGGGCGGTCCGGCTTCCGTCCGCGGCGTCGGCGATCGCGGCGCGCACGTGCTCCGGGAACCGCTCGGCGTAGAAGCCGAGCATGTGCGACAGGACTTCGAGCGCGTCGGCGTGCTCCAGCTCATCGAGGAAACGCGCCACACTTCGCGGCCGTGGCATCTGCGATGCGAAGCCGATGAGCTGATCCCAGGGATACGAGCCGCCACCCAAGAGGGTGATGACTCGCTTCAGGCGCGGCGAGGCCACCGCCTGCTTAATGCCGATACTCGGCGCCTCGGCGTCGCTCGCTGCGAACTCGGCGGGACGGCTGAACGCGAACAGCCCGAGGAGGACTTCATAGACCGGCGAGTCGTCGACCTCGACCCGGAGCTGTGCGGTCATGCCGAATGCCTCTGCGCAATCCTTCGTCAGCGAAGTCTGGACGGTGAGGAAATTGTAAGTCGCTCGCTCCGCAATAGTCTCTAATCCGGGTTAGAAGTTTCGATGCTCTAACGATCGTTGGGCACGTCTGAGGCTGCGTTAGAAAATCGGTCATTTCATTGACACCGCGCAGGGGGCCACCGTAGGGTCGCGGCGTGTCGAGTCTTTGTCCGCTCGATGGACGGGCGGGCTCAAGGAGAACGAAATGATCGCACCTCACCCCCGTGGCGCGTGGCGCCCCATCCTCGCCGTAGTCGGCGGAGTTCTGCTGGCGGCCTGCAGCACCGCGGGGCCACCCGGTACGTCCACCAGCCCGAAGTCCGGTGGCTCGCTGACGGTGGCGTCGTGGCAGGAACCGGATACCCTGCTGGCGGCGGGCATTACGGACAGCATGACGCACGCCTTCGCGGATGTGAATCCGGTGATGGAAGGGCTGCTCCGTGGGAGGGCCGCTGTAGACGTTCCCAAGAATCCAACGATTGCGGACTACTGGGAGCCCCAGCTGGCCACCAACGTCCCGACGATGGAGAACGGCGACGTCAAGGTCAACGGCACGACCATGGACGTCACCTGGAAGCTCCGCCATGGCGTGAAGTGGCATGACGGCGTGCCGTTCACATCCAAGGATGTCAAGTCGACCTTCGATTTTTTCTGGTTGAAATATCGAGACAAGAACCCCACGCCCATCCTGTCCACCAGCGGATGGGACCAGGTGACGGGCGTCACCACTCCGGATGACTACACCGCGGTCGTCCACTTCAAGAGCGTCTTCGGGCCCTATCTGGCGGTGGCAACCGGACCCTACGGCATCCTGCCCGACCATCTGCTGCAGCAGGTCTGGGCGAAGTCTGGAGACATCACCAAGGAGAAGCTCAGCATCGCCATCCCGAACGGCTTCAACGGCACCGACACCTGGGACAAGTGGATGGTGGGCACCGGGCCCTTCATGTTCAAGGAATGGGTCACCGGCGATCATATGACCCTGGTGAAGAACCCGCATTGGTGGGGGTCGCACCAGCCCTACCTCGATACCATCACCATTAAGTTCGAACCCGACACCAATACCCAGCTGGCCGATCTGCGGACCAACACCATCGACATGGGGCTGGACTTCCGGGCGGCCCTGCTCAGCCCGCTGTCGCACCTGGACGCGGTGACGACCACCATCCTGCCGAACAGTGGTGCCGAGAAGATCGATGTCAACCTGCACAACGCGTTTTTGCAGGACAAGGCGGTACGGCAGGCCATCCTGATGGGGATCGACCGGCAGAAGATCGTGGACACCCTGCTAGAGAGCAAGACCACAGTCCCGCCGGACTCCTGGCTCTGCCTGGGTACGGGTGCCTGGTGCCAGGACCCCAGCGCCACGCACACCAAGTACGATCCCGCGGCGGCCCAGAAACTGCTGGACAATGCCGGGTACAAGACCGACAACAGTAAGTGCGGCTCGGGCTTCCGGTCGTCACCGGCCGGGGCACCCACCAACGGCAAGTGCCTGGAGATCAAGCTCGTGACGACCTCGGGTAACGCCCTCCGCGAACAGCAAGAGGTCGTCATCGCCTCGGACCTCAAGCTGATCGGCATCAAGGTGACCCAGCCGTTCAACAACCCACGCGCCGGCAAGCTGTTCGGCTCGTACGCGAACGGGGGTACCCTCTACACCCATGTCTTCGATCTGGCCATGTACACCAACACCTACAGCACACCGGCTGAGCCGGACGCCATGTACCCGGGCTACGTGAGCTCGCAGATTCCGAGCGATGCCAACGGCGGCCAGGGCCAGAACGACACCTTCACCAACGATCCTCGCATCGATGCCGCCTTCACCAAGGGCCGAACCGCGGTCGGGCAACAGGACCGCAAGCAGGCCTACATCGACGCCCAGAAGGCCTTGGCCGATGTCCTTCCCGAGATCCCGCTTTATCAGCAGTTGACCGTCATCGCCTACAACAAGAAGCTGCAGGGATACAAGGGCAACGAACTATTCTGGCTCGATAACGCCGAGGATTGGTTCCTCTCGTCGTAGCGGCCATCGCAGTCCGGGGGCGCGGTTTCTGCCCGCGTCCCCGGTTTTCCAGCCGGCTGAAGGCTGTTCGCCATAGATTTGTTGTCCCCTACCTCTAGGGAGGGGTAGGGGAGGGTGCCGCAGACTGGTCGGCGGGCGGCCGACCCGATGCGCTTCCAGGCGGTAGCCTTGCTAGCACGGTAATGGGATCGGTGGCCGATCTGGGCCTAGTGCCGGCGGGCGCCTGCCGGTGGGAGCTGCCCCAACACCCGCCCATGCGCGTGCCCGGCGTGGTGTTTGCCTCCGAGGCCTTGCTCCCCTCGGCGACGGGCGACCAGTCCCTCGCCCAGGTCGCCAATGTGGCGACCCTCCCCGGCATTGTCAAAGCCAGCTACGCCATGCCCGACATTCACTGGGGCTATGGCTTCCCCATCGGCGGCGTGGCCGCCACCGACGCGGACGCCGGAGGGGTGGTCTCCCCGGGTGGGGTCGGCTTCGACATCTCATGCGGCGTGCTTCGACATCTCATGCGGCGTGCGGCTGCTCAGCGGCCGTCTCGCGGCGCAGGCGGTTCGCGAGCGCATCCGCGACCTGATGCACGAGCTCTCCCGCGCTATCCCAACCGGTCAGGGAGCCGGCGCTATCTGGGCGCTGCGGAGTTCGGCCGAGCTCGATCGTGTGCTCCAGGACGGAGCCCGCGCGGCGGTAGCCGCCGGTTATGGCACGGATGATGACCTGGCGCACTGCGAGGATTACGGAGCGCTGGAGCTCTCAACGAAGGACCCCGTCTCGTCGCGCGCCATGGAACGTGGACTGCGCCAGCTCGGGAGCCTCGGCTCCGGCAATCATTTTCTCGAAGTCCAGGAAGTTGAGCAGGTCTTCGACGACGACGTC
>WNEZ01001665.1_pt1 | contig 18758 bp, 18 predicted proteins | sample 5400521 | NCBI WGS metagenome assembly WNEZ01 (sample SAMN13153339, study PRJNA577476) | soil metagenome | isolation source: 120 cm saprolite under Douglas fir tree site 2 hole 1 replicate 1 | place: USA:California | collected 2015-04-18
TGGTCGGGCAAAAACAGAGCTACGAAATCGAGGTACCAACCCTCCGGTAGGAGGCTATTTGTGGTGGAGACCTTTTAACAACCTCGACTGATTCCAAAGCACTTAACTGGATCAGAGTCGCACAACTGGTCAAGTTGGGCTAGTCTCCTACGCCGTAGTTTTCTTTCACTCTTATGTAGGGGCACGATATATCGTGCCCCTCTTGCTTGAGTGGCACAGGCATTCAGCCTGTGCTCTTATTTTAACTACGGCAGGATCTCAGGCGGGATCAATCACTTGCAAGGAACAACCGCAACAGGTAGGGAAAAGTCTCTTCCTTCCCTTTCAACTTTAAACTGTCGACTGCCTCTTCAGGATCTTCGGTGCTCCCGGTCATCGGGCGCGGAAGCGATGCCCATGCGCCGAAGCTCGTCGCCATAATACTTCTTGAAGAGCACATCCCACTCTTCGCTGCCTTCGAGGATTTCTTTCTTCTGCGAAGTAATCTTCTTCCGGACTTCCAGCTCCACCTTCTCTTCTTCCTTCAGCGTAGCCGTCAGGATCAGCACCACCTGCTGCCGGATGGTGTCCCTGTCATCCACAAATTCCACGTCATCGCTCGCCACCAGCACGTCCGTAATCTGGTGCGACAATCGCACGATCTTTTCCCGGCTAAGTCTCATCCACCCTCTTTCCCATCAACCTTCGCGACCGCGCAGCGCCTTCCCAATTTCAAACCCCCAATTTCGCTCGTCTTTTTGCCGAATTCTGATTCCCTTTTCAATTCTCTATCTCAAGATCAGTTTGCGATCCCGCGCCAGTTGCTGCTTCGCCTTCTTGTACATCTCCTGGTACGAAACGCCCGTGCGCCGCATCTCATCCTGATGCACGATCAAGAGCTCACGCACTTCCTCGTTGAGCCGGTCTTCCACGGTGAGTTCTTCCATCATCCGCAACCGGACGCGATGCGCCACCGCGTCGCCCGCCTTCGTTTCGATATGGCCGCCCTCCACCAGGCGTTTCACCACTTCCTTGGCCATGTGCGCCACGTAATCCCGGACAATCAGCATCTCCGCGCGTTTCCTTTGCGTATGAACAAGAAAACGAGTTTACTGGCACCCCGCACAAAGTGCAAGGAACCACGCGAATTTCTTCGAAAACTCACGCTTTTCTCAGCCTCCGCCCCGGCGGACTGCAGAGCTATTCGGCAATCAATCCTTCGAGGAAAAACAAATTTGCGGGCAAGAATTCACCATTCGCGCCGCCGCGTTGACGCTGCGCGCCGCTTCCTGTACGATGAACAAAGAATTGGTTGGGCGCTTAGCTCAGCGGTTAGAGCGTTCGGTTTACACCCGAAAGGTCGTCCGTTCAAATCGGACAGTGCCCACCATTGTGACGCTTCACCTTCAGCGGGGACGTAGTTCAGTTGGTTAGAACGCTGCCCTATTGCTGCGCACTGTCACGGGCGGCCCCGTTCTTGCTTCGACAAAAGCCCACTTTCAGCTCGAGACAGGTTTTCGACCGAGCATTGGGTAAGCCCGCACAGAAGCTCTGCCATCCCAGGAGATTCTGAACCGTTTTGCATTTTGACAACGGATGGCCGGAATCCTGTCCTGACTCAAGCCACGGTGGATGAAACAACTATGCCGATTTTCGTATGCTGGTTCGTCTGAGTCTCGCCGAACTCCGGCGGACATCAACCTTGCGCCCTCTCCGCGCGGACTGGATGAGCACCTCCGCCGGGATGTCGAGTTTCTCGTGCAAATTACGAATCATGTTCAACGACAGAGGCCTCTTTCCCCGCATGACCTCATATACACGCGTTCGTTGGCCGATGACCCCGATCAATGCGCGCGAGTCTTTGCCTTTCTGTTCCAATCGGAACTTGATCGCTTCGATCGGATCGGGGAGTTCTACCGGATAGTGTTCGCGCTCATATGCCTCGATCAAGGTTGCAAGAATGTCCAACTCGTCGTTTTCTGTCGAACCCTCGGAGGCATTCCACAACTCCTCCACCCGTCGCAGTGCCCGCTCGTAATCGGCTTCCCCTCTAATGGGCTTGATGTCCATATTTCACCGTCTTTACGTCAATCTTGTCGTAAATCCCCATGCGTTCCGATCCATTTGATGAACACGATCTGATGACGATAGTTGATGGCCACCACCAGCCGGTAATCATTCCCTTTGATGTTGAAGACCACTCTGTCTGGTCCCACAATGCTGGCATTCGCATAGGCCTTCAAGACATCCGCCGGAATTTTCCAGTCAGCGCGAATGGCCTCATGAAACCATGCCTCAAGCGCTGATCTAACCGCCTTCTGATCCTTGCTGCCTTTGAGGTTGTCCACGAATTGCCTTAGGGTTTTCCGCGCAATCACTCTCACGGCCAAGCCTCGAAAGACACGCCTTCATTATACACTTGTTCCCAAAATGGGTACACGGGCACGTGGGGTCAACGTTCGTTCATGCTACAGGTGACAGCGGGAATCGCTCCTGTCGGTCCTCAAGGTCCTCGAAGATTGGCGTGCCGGGTGCTTGGATTTTGAGCTAAACTGGGGAAACAGGATAAGAAAAATGGCGCTTGATTGGTCACAATGGCCCGCGGTCGAAAGCATTCCGGGAAAGGTAAGCGGCACATGGGTACTTCGCGGCACGTGCATGCCGGTCTCCGTCATCTTTGAAAATTTGGAAGCGGGTGCCAACATCGACGACATTATGGATTGATTTGAAGGTTTGGATCGCAATCAGATTAAGGCCGTTATCGAATTTGCTGCCCGCCGTCTTGACGAGACTCCTTCGTCTGCTCTTAGGCGCTGATGTTCGTTCTCTTTGACCAGGGTACTCCTGTCCCAATCCGTCCATTCCTCAAGGAACATACGGTCCAAACAACCGCGGAGAGAGGGTGGGACACGCTCGAGAACGGCGAATTGTTAGAGGCCGCTGAGGCCGCCGGATTTAATGTGCTGGTCACTCCCGACAAAATATCCGCTACCAGCAGAATTTGACGGTTCGCACAATCGCGCTCGTCGTGCTGGGCAATTCGCAATGGCCAATACTGCGCCTGCATATGGAGCGTGTCGTCACTGCCGTGAACGCGGCGAGGCCGGGCAGTTACACTTAGTCGAAATACCCGAACGCTGACACCGGCCCCAGAAAGGCGCCGCCGCTCTCTTCCTAGTTCGTCTCTTGCAGCACTCTGCGTTAGTATCGGTTCCGCATGAGCGCACTAGTTCTTACTGGCGGTTCATGGGCGCTTCTTCCAGAAAAACTGCTATCGAGGCAACTCAGGGGGACAGTGCGCCCCATGCAAATCCGGCAAAGCGTTTATTTGTAGTCTAAGTTGTCGATTCCGCGGTTGGGACTGGTTTAGCTGGTTAGAATCCCGCACTGTCACGGCGCCCTCGCTCACGTTCCCGTGATTGTTTTCAAGCACTTGCACGAATCGAGCTGCCTACTCGTCAGCAAGGTGGTCAAAAATCCTTGTAAAATTTGCACCCGCTTATTACATCGAGCCACCCAGCCCCCTGTTCCCTCTTTTGCCACTAAAGATCCTTTGTTCGACTTGCCTGAAGGCCCCTTTTCCCCTACGCTGAAGACAACGAACAAAGGGAGCAGAACACCATGACGATTCATCTCACGCCGGAACAAGACCGACGGATTCAAGCCGTCATTAGTCGTGGTGCGTATGAGTCCGTGGAGGAAGTTGTGGAGGCTGCTTTGACAGCCGTTGAACAGCGCACCGTGCCGGGTTTTGTCGGGACACAGGAAGAACTGGACACCTTGCTTGCGGAAGGTCTCGCGTCAAAGCAACTCGCGGAAGACGAGTTTTGGGGTTCGGTAAGCAAGCAAACGGACGCGATGCTTGCCGAGCACAAAACCGGCCCGCGTTCGTGAAGGTTCTGTATCGGCAATCTGCCAGCGATGATGTCTACGTCTACAAATGGCGATTGGCAAACTTTGCCAATCGTGCTATGATGGTTTGGAGATTTACGTCCACAGAAGGGCCAGTCACCATGCCTACCAGAAACGTCAATTTGACCGACGAACTTGACCGCTTCGTCGCCAAGAAGGTTAAGACTGGACGCTACGAAAACGCCAGTGAGGTCGTGCGCGCCGGATTGCGGACTTTGGAGCGCGAGGAACAACAGTACGAGGCGAAGCTTGCCGCGCTGCGAGCGGCCATCGACGAAGGCGACGCCAGCGGTGTCGCCGCGGGTGACGTATTTGGGCGTGTCCGCAAGGCCCTCAAGCTTCCCGCGTCGTCGCGCTAGCCGTGGCTAGGTTTCGTTTTTCGCGTCGTGCCGAAGCCGACTTGCTGAGCATCGGCGACTACACCCTTCGCACATGGGGCAAGACCCAAGCCGCCCACTACATCGGGGAGCTTCAGGTTTGTTGCCAGACGCTGGCCGACAATCCCGCGTTAGGCCGACTTTGTGATGACGTTCGCCCTGGCCTGCACCGTCTGGAGCATGCCAAGCACGTCGTGTTTTACCGCCAGGAGCGCGGAGGCATTCTAGTTTCTCGTATCCTGCATCAGCGCATGTTGCCCGATAGACATGCCATCGATGATCAAAACGAAGAACCGTAACCTGCCGGTGGTTACGCAAAAATCCCACATAGTGATCTTCAAGGAAATGTAACATTGTTACGCTCTGATCGCCTAACTACCGAGGACTCAGTCAGCATTCTCGGTAGGGACAAGTGGCGGTGCGTGTTTCGCCGCCACGTTGCAGATCGTCAAATCGAAGGCCAAACAGCTCGACGCAGGATTGTTCCGTGTATCCCGTGATACGCGTCGCTACAAAAGGCGCCGAAACCTAAGTGCCGCACCGCAACGAGATTATCTTCGACGCGCGTTCAGCCTTTCGATTGCACGCTTCAGCTCTTCGAGCTTCTGCCCAGCCTCGCCGAGTTTGCCTTCCGCTGTCAGGCGCTGGTAGTCGGCGAGGTCTTTGGCGGCCTCCGCGATAAGCGCATTGAGATCCGGTGCGGTCTGGGGTGAGGCGGTCGATGCCGGTGCACGTCGCGCTGACTCCGGGGGCACTACCGCGGCGCTCAACGACGAAACCGCTCCGCCAAAGAGGGCAGCCATCGCCGACTCGAAGGTTGGTCCGTATGCCAGCCGGTCTTGCAGTGCGAGCACGACCAGACGCAACTCCGGCATCGGACTCCGCTCGGCCTGAAGGTAAATCGGCTCCGCATACAACAGCGCGCGCCCGGTCGGAATCACCAGCAGGGCCCCGCGCCGCACGTGCGAGCCTTGTTGGTTCCACAACGTCAATTGTCCGGAAAGCTGCGCGTTCTGATCAATGCGCGCCTCGATTTGCAGTGGCCCGTCGACCAGCTTTGTTTTGGGAAAGTTGTAGACCACCGATGTACCGTATTTTTCGCCGTCGCTGCGCCCGGCAATCCAGCCAATCAGATTATTCCGGTTGGCCGGCGTGAATGGCAGAATCTCTACGAACTCCACGCCGGTTTCGCCCGGCAGTTTCATCAACACGAAGTTCGGCTCCATCGGCTGCGTCTTCTGCTGACCGGAGTCGTCCATCCCGACTTCTGAAGCAACCGTCCACAGGTCCTCACGGTTATAGAAAACTTGTGGATCGGTCATGTGATAAAGACCGTATACAGCCGCCTGCAGCTTGAGCAACAACTCTGGATAGCGCACGTGTTTGCGGAGCGCTGGCGGCATGGCCGCTGCGTCCTTGAACAGAGCGGGAAAAATCTGGCGATACGCCATGATGATTGGATCCTGTGGGTCGAACACATAGAACGTCGTGGTGCCATCGTAGGCGTCGATGACCACCTTGACGCTGTTCCGCATGTAGTTAGTGAGGCTGCTGCCCAGCGCATAGTGGCGCGAGTAAGGATAGCTGTCTGAGGTCGTAAATGCGTCCATAATCCATGACAACCGACCATCGTCTCCGACGACGATGTACGGATCCGAATCGTAAGTGAGGAATGGCGCGAGCGCTGCCACTCGATCGCGCACGTTGCGACGCATCAGCAGCCGGCTCTCCTGGTTAATATCATCACTAAACGGGAGCTTCGTCAGATCACCTCGGTCGGACGCGATGAGGAGTCGGCGAAAGAAACCTCCAAGGAGGATGCCGCCGTTGCCCTCGTAGGACGTCAGACTGTTTGTCTGGCCTTGCGGGTAGTTGAATTCCTGTTGCCGCGTCTTCACGTAGACGTCGGTGTTGGTGAGCTCGCCGAAATAGATCTCCGGGCGCTTTACAACGATGCTCTGCACCGTGCTCTGAATGGGCATATTGCTCAGAATCAGTGTCGGCAGTCCTTCCGGAGTGAACCCATTCACAGGGTTCATGGTGATACCGTAGCCGTGGGTGTAAATAAGTTTCTCGTTGATCCAATTTCGGCTGCTCTCCGGGAGCTTATCAACGTTTAGCTCGCGTGCGGCAAGCATCACCTGACGCGTTGTGCCGTTGATTTCATAGCGATCGATATCGATATCGGGAAAGTCGTAGTAGGTTCGAATTTCCTGAATCTGACGCAGCGTGTCCTGGAGTGCGCGCCAGTCCCACAGCCGGATGTTCTGCAGCGTAGCCTGATTGTTCGCCGGATCGGCCGCTTCGACGGTCGTCTCAGCCGGAAATTCGCGCTGCGCGAGACGATCCAATCCATAAGCCTGCCGCGTTAGGTCAATGTTGGAGGCAATATAGGGTCGCTCGCGAACCAGTTCGTTTGGTTTCACGATAAAGCTGCTGACGTACCAGCCGATTATCTGAAGAACGACATAACAGATCGCGGCTGGAGCGACTGCTGCCACCAGCCAGCGCGCGCGCGGTACCGCCACGACATTGATGGTTGCAATCGCAGCACCGAGAACGAGCGCGGCACAAACGGCGAGCATTCCGGGAAGCATGACGTGCGCATCGGTGTAGGTCACCCCGCTAAAGATCGTATGTTCGTCGAACAATCGGTCGAATCGGGCGATATAGGCGCGCATCGCGAGAATCAGCAACAAGAAGCCAAACGCAATGGAGAACCCGCGCCACGGCAGCGAGATATATCTTCCTCGGCGTCCCGAGAGCATTCGAGTGCTGCCTGTAACGAAAATAAAGAAAACGGTAATTATACACGCAATTACCGCTAGCGTTAATAGAGAGCCCGTGATGAACTGCCATGCGGGCAGAGCGAATAGATAAAAGTTAATCGCCTTGCCGAAGATCGGATCCACAGCGCCACCGATCGTGCGTGGTGCGTACCAATAGAGTGCGAATGTCGGCCACTCCACCATGACGCTGGCCCCGGTCACGACGGCGATGACGATGGAGACCAGGAGACCGAGGAGGCGCAGGATGCGCGCGACTGGTAGCTTCAACGACTGCCCGCCGATGACGATCATATGATCGTCCGGCAAATCGGACTGGTAAGCGCTCCTCAGCGCTAGGAACCATCCGTACAGAAAAAGAAATGTGACAGCAAAAAATGCCGCAAAGACTGCCCATTGAAGGGTGACTGTCCTCCGGAACACGTTCCCGTAACCGAGCGACCCGAACCAGAGGGAGTCGACGTAATACGATAACGCCGTCCTGCTGCTAAAAAAAACGACTGCAAGGATGGCAAGAACAAAGAAAAACAGACGGTGATGGCGGCGCGGCGGTTGCTGCCAGTCGACTATATCGGGCATGACTCTAAGTTGCTTTCAGGAGCGCTTTCGTTTGCAGTTCCAAGCAGACCCAATTGTACCCTGTCTCCTATCGTTGCCGTCGACTATCGCCGACCAAGCACGACCATTTCAGGACACATCCAGCTCTGACCTCTACTTCTCCTCGTGTACACATCTGTGTCAGTATGACTCTCGCATGAGCGCGCTGATTTTTATGGGCGGTTTACGGGCCGTTCTTCCAGGAAGGACTGCTATTGCAGGCAAGCCAGGCGAGCAGTGCGCTGTATGCAAATCTTGCAAAGGCCTTATTTGCAAGGTTTTACGCTAAGTTGTTGATTCCACGGTTGGGGACGTAGTTCAGTTGGTTAGAACGCTGCCCTTTAGCTGGTTAGAATCCCGCACTGTCACGGCAATGCCCGCCAGCACGACCCCGTCAAGCGCCTTCCGTTTGGAACAGACGTCTGGAGGTCCACGACATTCAATTTTCTCTGAATTTGCGCCGATACTGCTACCCGGCGGACCATTCCTCGAAGCCCCTATGCAACTCCAGAGGAAGAGCGCGCTTGCTCAGCCAAAGTGCAGCGTCACCGATTCCAACAATGCTTGATCCCGTTCCAAGCAATCTGCACACCGATACAAACTAGGAAGAACGACGACAATTGTGTGATCACCGTCATCCCCGTTGCCCCCAGGATTTGTGCCAAGCGGTCGGCAAATCCATAGCAGACCCTCCGGAGATGGAACGGGTCGCGGGTAGTGTACGAGCATCACTATGACGAGCAGCAGAACGGGGGCCCCCTAACCTCCGACGACTTGAGTTTCAACGGGGCGAAGGCTGATGCACTGTCCACAATTCAGTAACGCAAAGGAAACCTATCACGCCACTCGCTCGAATTGATCTTGCAGAGGGTAACCCGGCCAACTACCGCAGGGCCTTCGGAGATCTACGGATTCAGCGACCGTGCGGTGCTCGAATCGCCGCCGGGGCTATCGGATCGTGCGATTCATCCAAATGGAAAGCAGGTAAAGATAATGACCACAGAAATGTCGTTCGTAGATTCGGCGCTCCGCGGATGGAAGTCAAACGTAGAACGTGCGGACAAGCTGTTCGGCGCTCAGTCGCCAGAACAACTTGACAAAGAAGTTGCTCCGGGAAAAAACCGCCTGATTTATCTGTGGGGACACCTCGCCGCCGTGAACGACAGTCTTTTGCCGCTGCTCGGAATTGGAGAAAGACTTCATCCGGAATTCGACGTCATGTTCCTGACGAACCCGGACAAGTCGATTCAGTTAACAGTCTCCGGTCAATCGCTCAAAGGCGCCTGGCAAGAGATCAACCAGAAGCTGTGGGACGGTTTTTTGAAGTTTTCGGCCGCGGATTGGGTGCGGCAGCATACCGCGGTGTCGGAAGCGGATTTCAAGCGGGAGCCGCATCGGAATCGATTCACGGTTCTGCTCGGAAGAACCGCACACCTCGCTTATCACTTGGGGCAGGCGACATTGGCACTGCCAAAGGCATTGTGAACTCGCTGGAGCGTTCGAACGAGCCGGACGCGAAAGAATCTTAACTCGGGAATGATCTCCCAAATGGCCTGCCCGATCTTATAACATCGCTCTCCGAGAATCTGATCGGAGATCACATGGATGTGCACTTGATCGACGGAACGTATGAATTGTTCCGCCATTTTTTCGCGGTGCCCTCCACAGCAGATTCGAACGGGCAGGAAATCGGCGCAGTACGAGGTGTTCTGACCTCCGTCTTGTCCATGATCGAGCACGGTGCAACCCACTTCGGAGTTGCAACCGATCATGTCGTGGAATCGTTTCGAAATGATTTGTATCCCGGATACAAGACCAGTGAGGGTGTGCCGCCGGAGTTGCTCTCGCAATTCCCCATTCTCGAGGAAGCACTGGAAGCAATGGGAGTAGTGGTGTGGCCAATGGTCGATTATGAGGCGGATGATGCGCTCGCCTCTGCCGCTGATAAAGCAGCCAAGGATGACCGCGTGAGGCAGGTGCTCATTTGTACGCCGGATAAGGATCTCAGTCAGTGCGTGGTGGGCACACGAGTCGTTCAACTGGACCGCAGGCGCGACATCATCCGCGATGAGACAGGCGTCGTAGCCAAGTTTGGGGTGAAACCCCAATCGATTCCGGACTTCCTGGCTGTGGTCGGTGACACCGCAGATGGCTTCCCGGGTGTGCCGGGATGGGGCGTAAAGGCTGCGGCTCTTACTTTATCTCAGTATCCTCACCTTGAAGGCATTCCCAAGGATTGGCGAGAATGGCATCCGTCAATCCGAAAGGCACGCTTGCTGTCCGAATCGCTCTTCAACTCATGGAGCGAGGCCTTGTTGTTCCGCACGCTTGCGACTCTGCGACTGGACGTGCCTGTATTTGAGACCGTCGGGGATCTTCATTGGAAGGGGCCGCGCCCGAACTTTGAGGACTACTGCCGGCGAATGAAGTCTCCCGATCTGCTTGCTCGCGTACGCCGGCAAACTCAGTGAGAGCCCAGGATGCGATCCAGGAAATCCGTGCTCACGCAAAGATTATAGCCGGCCGGAAAGCGGACAAATGCAGCACAAGCACCGCTGCCTGCCGGCCATGTGCCGGAGCAACCTCGCAGCGAGCTCAGCTCTGGCTTCCGACGGTGTTTCCAACATTTTGACTCCCCCTCGTCGGGCTATGCAGGCCCTCGTTTTGTCCTTTACGATGTTCGTCCAGACTAGCTCTCCGCAGGTGCGAGAAAAAACAGCACCATCAATTTTTCTTCAATCTCATAAAAGTGGTGATGTACTCCTGCTCCAACGAAGATAATGCTGCCTTCGCCGACGGCCTGTTCTTCATACCTGACTCGTATGTGAGCCTGCCCTTCAATATGGCTTTGCTAGGAGTCCACAAGCTCGTCGAGCCGTCCGACAGGAAACACAACGAACAGACACAGAGGGCGAAGCGCCGCGACACCCTGCAAAAACGCCTAGTCCATCTCGAGCTTCAAATCGCTGAAACTGGCCTCAAATCCCGGGCCCTCGGGTGCTGCACACATGATTCCCACCCGCACCTTTGCCACCGGCACAAAATAGCCCTGGCGTACGGATGTGAAGCTCTTACCGTCGACAGAACACAACGTCTCAATAGAATCCTTTTTTCGGACCGCTCGCCACCAAATAGCCGCTTTGTCGGATAGATCGGGCATCGTAGACCAATCCGAGAAGTCCCGCGTGAAGACGACGCTCGCGTGACGCCGACCGTCAAAGAATTCTGTTCCGCACTTCATCCAGTTCTCCGCATCCAGACGCACCATCAGCCCCGCCTGGTCGTACAAGGCCGCATATTGGCCGTTGACGCAGGCTTGGAAGGTAAAGTCGCCGCTCACCGCCAGGTAGAAGAAGTGGCCGTTGTCCGTGATGTAGCCGTAAAACGTCTTCCTCCAGAAGTCGGTCTTCGAACGGCTCCGTACGACCAATCGGTCGGCAGACCGCTTCTCCGATTCCGGTTCGTTCATCCACACCATCCGCGCGATTAGATCGCTGCCCCCTGCTGACCGCGCTTGAGGAAGCGCTTCTGATGCTCGCTCACCCAACACTAGTACGGCGGACAGCGCAAAAGATTGCTGAACGAAAGCTCTCCTATCACAGTGCATGACAGCCCCTCCTCCCTATTGACCCAACACATCCATGCGCCTCTGCTTCGTTTCCGGCTTCCTTGCCGTTTGCAGGCGGTAGGCAATCGCATAGCGGTTCGCTTTGTTGAGCGACTCGAAGAAAGCTTTCGCTTTCTTGTTTCTGAGCAATCCCGCCAAAAAATCCTCAGGAAAGGTGGCGTTACTTGGGGAATCGTATGCAGCTGTCCAACGGCCATCCTTCTTGGCGGCATCTATTTGGGCGTGACCTGCGGCCATCATACGGTCCACCTGTACTAGCCTTTCCGCGTGTTGATCTTGGACCAGCCACTTTTGCGGCGTCGTGGGGTGAACCCTTTGCAGCCACGAAGAGTCATCATAACGCTGCTTTTGGGCGTCGATCCATCCAAAGCACAGTGCCTCATCGAGCGCTTCAACATGGGTGACGGTGGGTTCTCCCGAATTCTTCTTAAGAATACGCAGCCAAATGCCATCTCACTTGCGATGGTTTGCAGAAAGCTGCTTACGATACTCCGCAGACGATCGAAAGCGAAGAATTTCATTCATACGAGCCAAAAACCGGCGCCAGCTTTCCTCGTCTTTCATCATAACTGCAAGTACCTGCTAAGGTGTTTGGGGCAGCGGCAACGAAGATTGGCCGAATACATATCGCCATCCTGTTGGGGTTCGCACATAGGTGTCGCTGAACCAAATTGCCCGATTCCACCGCCTGGTGTTCGGAATCAATGACTTACGTTCGGGTGAAAGACCCCTATTCGGGCCAGAAAGGTCATGTTCGGCAGCAATTGTGCAACTGCTGTGCAACTCGAAAAACTTCGGGCGTTGCCAGCGTCGGCCTTCATGGAAGTTGCTCGTCGCTCGGGATGAAAAAGCATCACCCACATTCAATGGGTAAAAACTGGCCGACCGGCGCGTCGATACCTGTCATCACCTAGTTCTCCTGCGGATGTTCACAGCCAATCCTCCGTCACTCACGGTTCCAATAATCTTCGCAGCCAATGATTGGGTGAGATCGAACGTCAGTGTTCAGCCGGGAGATCAGGCGTACCGTCCGACCACTTGCGCACCGGAACCAGGAATATGGTGAGTGGGTCCGGAGCGTTGTCCAATGTCAGAATGGGGGCGCCGGGCAGATCTGCGCCCCAAGTTGCAGCGTCCGTTTGCTGAACGAAAAACATGAGGTGGGGATGCCAGTGCCCGTTGCGATCGCCCAAGTATTGTTGCTTTGACATCATGTAGCACATGGCGCCGGATTCCGGCATCGGTAATTCCTTTTTATCGAAAGCGGCTTTGATACTGTCGAACATCTGGGGTTTGGATTGTCCGGCCAACACCAACTCGGTCTTCTTGATAGTGAGTGGAAGGTAGGATCGTACGGCCGGCGGGTTCAAGCAGATCGGAGCACGCAGCTTGGGATTCCAAAAGCCAGGATCGTCGATTCCGGCCGTCCACGATCGTTCCACCATGCACACGAAACCGTTCTTACCTTTGACTCCGGTTTCGTAACCATGCCTTCCGAGGACCAAAACCTCGGCATCGCGTGAGAGGGATTCCGGAGCCGCGCTCCGCGCCAAAGCTATCTCGGCATTCCGATCCGAGATCAAGTATTGCTCAAGCGGGGCCATGTTCGGATACGGTGCTTTGGCGTCCTGCGCTTGCACTTGCCATGCTGCCCCCAGCAACACAGCCAGCGCGAAGCTTCCTAGTGTCATCGTCCTGAGAATCTTTCGCTTCATCGATTTCTCCCGAGACACGTGATTCCTGCGGGTTGGAAGATGAGAGGCGTCCTGCGACGGATAACCATGATTTCCACCGAAGTAATATTTGCGCTTGTCGATATAGTCGTTGGGGCTGGTAAAGGTGAAGCCGCCGGCGAGCAAGTTCTCAATTATGCTCCATTGCTTTTTTCCCCACTCTGAGTAATGGTGGCGGATACTCTCTTCTTTGGTCATGTTCGATTTCCTCTCCTTACTCTCCACAGCGATGGCTGCGGCTGAACCTGTCTCAACCGAGGCGAGTGCGTTTGTTGCGCGCAGCAGTTCCTGAGAACCCTAAATATGGTAGCGCGCATCAAGTGTTTAAGTACCGTCGCGTTACGAGAGATATCGGCAGGCCCACGCAGAAGATGTGTATGATCACACCGATGACCATCATCTTGAGAGAGAATGGAGGCCTGCTGGCAGCCGATAGCGGTATCACGATGTACTGCATGAAAAAATAGACCGCTACTCCATATAGCGCACCAGAAACGTAGACATACTGCCCGAGCAAGCTAACCCGGCGACTCAGCAGCACGTAAACGGAGCTCGCCGTAAACGCGATGAAAAAGTGCAAGCAGAGACCGACCAACGCAGTTAGTGGCCCGCCGTCGTACGCCCTTGACCCCAACAAACCGCTGGCAATCCCCTGCAGGAGGCGAAGAGGCTTGGCGCCGAAATAGCCATAGACGATGAACGCGGCGGTAATGTCCAGCGCGCCGCATAACGCGCCGCCCCGGAGGATTGCCTCCAGAGCAACGAGCATCTGTACTGAGAGCGTTGTGGCCGTTTCACTCATGGATTCCTCCTAGTTGAGCTTTGTTGCTTCTCAAAATCGCATCTGGGCACACGGGCCGGGCCGAAACAAGGCGAGCGGCCGATCCCATTGGTTCTTCCTTTGGCTTGACCGCGCATGCAACGCTGGCCAATCACAATTGGTTGTCATTTCCAAACTTCTTCGAGAGTAACGCGCATCACAACGGAAACTCCAAACTTGTGCACAGTGATGACATCTCTGCGAACGGCACTCTACACGCCTGTTGCTCTAACGCGGTTTGGATTGTGATGGGACGACGTATAGCGTAGCCCGATCACCTGAAATTCGTGACGAAAAATCATATGTGTGCCATGAGTGAGGCCGCATTTCTGGGTTTCTGGCGCAACCACGCCGTGCCATATCAAGCATGGCGTACGGAAAGGTTGCCATCGCTCTTTTGATTTCGCGCGAATGTTATACTTTAGGCTGTGAGAAGTACAAAAAGCGTTCTCTTGACTCTGGCTGCGCTCCTCAGCAGCTTGGCTCTTGCCGGAGCAACTCCGACAGCAAAGGTTGTCTACACTCCTTTCTCTGACGCCAGGCCAGTGCTGGAAGCCTTGACCGAAGTGTTGCCGTGTGAGCTGCGCACAGAATCTCCTCAGAAACTGGAGTCGTTTTGGCTTTCCTGGGTGAAGTCGCGCGATGCGGAAATACGCGAGCGACTCAGCAAGGGGGACGAAGACACCGTCGTAAACTTCCTGCTCTTCGGAACTTCCTTCACTCACGAACCGAGGTTAACAGGCGCACAGCTGGGTAAACTTTCGGCCAGTTCAGCCGAAGCCCCTGGAGGAGAGACTGCTACACAATTCCGCGCGCTCATCCAATCGAGAGTCCGGGATCTGGTAAACGGCATGGCCGAACCAGGCAACAACGAACGACTTCTTTTTGCCCGGAGAGTCGCGGAACGTGCGGGAATCAAATTTTCTGACGCGGAGGAAAAGGCAAACGTGGCGCGCTATCTCTACGAGAATTATCTCCGCGTCCTGAAAGAGCATGACAGTTATCAGCAGGTGCTGGCCGCTGCGCGTAGTCTTGGCGATCCGACGGAGGAGTTTGCGGAGCGCTCGAAACTTTATAAGGACCGGGGACTGTCTCTGGACACTTCTCTCCCACCCAATTTTGCGCTTGAAGCGGCCCTATCTGCGATGCGCGACCGCGGATTATTGTCTGCCGGCGCCGTGCGACGGGTCGGAATTATCGGACCGGGCCTCGACTTCACCGATAAACAGGAAGGCTATGACTTCTACCCACCGCAAACAGTTCAGCCATTTGCGGTGATGGACTCGCTTCTTCGGCTCGGGCTGGCGAAACCCGGAGAGTTAGAAGTGGATTCGCTTGATCTCACCTCGCGCGTCCTCAAGCACATTGAAAGCGCACGCCGCGCCGCCCTGCAGGGACGGGCTTACACGATTCAGCTTCTGCGCGATCCCGCGCGCGACTGGAAGCCCGAACTGGTGGCTTACTGGAAGCGATTCGGCGAACAGATCGGGAGCCCCGTGCCTCCCGTTGCTGTGCCTCCTTCATTGCAGGGTACGTTATCGCGTGCCATCAGCGTTCGGCCTGGGTTTGTCAAGCGGATGCGGGCATTGGATGTGAACATCGTCCTCCAGCGAGAGGACGCCCCCGACGACGCGAAATTCGATCTCCTAATAGCCACAAACATCCTCGTATATTACGACACGTTCGAACAGTCCCTTGCGTTGGCGAATATCCAGTCGATGCTGCGGCCCGGCGGGTTCCTGCTGACGAACAATCTAGTGCTGGAACTGCCTTCGTCGAAGATGAAATCGGTGGATTACGTGTCCGTGGAGTATTCGAAGCGCGAATCTGACGGCGACCGCATTCTTTGGTATATCCATCGGCCGTGAAATCAGAACTATTGAGGCCGAGCGGATTCGTTGGAGCTGACTTGTCTGCGGAGCTCCGGAAGGACCTGGCTTATTCGCGCGACGTAAGAGCTCTGCGGGTCGAGCTGAACAAATAGCTCCAACTCTCCAATTGCTTCCTTGATGCGACCGGTATTCGAATAGATATCCCCCAATAACAGGTGAACTTTTGTCGGGGCTTTTGGCAGTTTCGACGATTCCAAAGCATGTTGCAAAGCCGGCTCCCAGTAGGCTTGCTGTGCTTCACAGCGGGCGAGTTCGAACGGCCAATGCCAGTCCTTGTTGTCTAGTTTTTGCGCCTCTACCAGAAGCCGCTGCTCCTCATCGTACCGTTTCTGACTGAACAGCAACATCGCGAGCGGATAGTACGGAGGTGTGGTACGCGGATCGAGAGCGAGCACCTTGCGGAGGCTCTCTTCGGCGGGGCCCGCTTCTCCTAATTGAAGATGTGCGGTTCCCAAGAACAGAAAGGCATCGGCGTACTGAGGAAAAAGCTCTGTAGCCTTTTCAAACGCTGCAATGCTTTCCCGAGGTTGCTTTTTTTCATTCAAAAGTTTTGTACCACGCTCGAATTCCTTGCGGGCATTTTCGGGAATTCTTAGATCCTGCACAGCAATGGAACTGCCTGGCTTGCCGGGCTGGTCCTTTTCCAGAGGAGAGAGGCTGATCTCCACACTCTGCAAGGCATCGCCGCGCCGAAAGTCGACAGAGACCTCATTGGTTTGGTAGCCGGAGTGCGCGGCGCGAACGATGTAGGAGCCGCGGGGGAAGCCTGTGAATGTGGTTGTGCCGCTAGAATCCGTGAATTGCTGAGCGACCAAGCCATCAGGGAAGCGCGAGCTCCACCCGCGCTTGTTCCATTGGATTCTCCCGGTGAACGTCATGCACGCGCACGCTTAGAGAAGCCTCAGACTCCTACCTAATCTGGCCCGAGGCGGGCAGGGAGGCCGCACAAAGGCCAAACAAGAGAAGCGGCCCAGAAAGTATGGATAAAGAAGAACCGGGGAACCGATCAGAAAGGGTGAGCAAGGAGAGCTGCATGATCTACCGCCCCTGCTTCGCGCAAGAGCTTCCTCTCGATATTACTCCACCGAGGGAAGATAGCTAAAGAAAATTGCCGGGGGAGCCCAAAAGCTCCCCCGGCATCTACGGCTCAGAACAATCCAGTTAGAAGATCAATCTGAGCGCCAACTGGATGTTTCGGCGCTCATTGGCCGCGATCGGCGGCACACCTCTCTTTGCCCTGACTTGACTGGAGCTTGCTGTACATGTACCAGTCGAGTCAGTAGCCGTGCAGACCACAGTACTGGAAATGTCGTTGTCGCTCCCGACGACGTAGAGGTTGGAGTGGTTGAGCAGGTTGAAGGCCTCGGCTCGGAACTGCAAGCTCACCCGCTCCGTGATCTTGGTCGTCTTGTAGACGCCGAGGTCAACGCTGTAAGCGCCTGGACCACGGGAGTAGTTTCGTGGAAGCATGGTGTTCGGAAACGGCCCGAAGTCAGAGATGCCCACAATTGGGTTGGCGTAACTGCTGTCTAAGCAATTAGTTGTGGTGGTCCCAAGGCAATCGGGGATGTTGAGATAGGTCAAGGTATTCGGCGCTCCGCTGGGCACGTTACCGACGCCTGTCTTGGTTGGACGGGTCCCAGCCACGAAAGCCCTCGGGCAGACCGCGAACGCATTCGTGCAGTCAAACAGCGTGAACGGAAGACCGGAGTGCGCGGTGAAAATTGACGAGAGAGTCCAGCCGTCAAAGACCCGCTTGGTGATACCCGAAGTATTCCTCGCGAAGGGAACATCCCACGTACCGCTGACCGCAAGGCGGTTATGGACGTCAAAGTCGGCGTTGCCTCTATCGAGCTTAGGGTTGAAAGGGTCGAGCAGACCGAGATTTCCATTATTCGCCGATTCGCTGAAGGTAGAGCTTAGGTTGTCCATGGCATGCGCATAGGTATAATTCACGCGCAAAGTGAGGCCGGTATTTGCCACGTTTTTGAGGTCCACTCGACCGTTCAGGCCGTTATAAAGAGACAGCCCGTTGCCGCCTCGACGGTTGATATTGGTCACCTGCGTGTTACGCAGGCGCGTGAGGGTCGCTGGATTATCGCCAAGGTAGACATTGCCTGAACCAACGCGATTTGGATTCTCAAGCGTATAGAGCTTCTCGCCCTTCGATCCACTGTAATCCACTCCAACGATGACATTCTTCGCCACTTCACGCTCAACTGAAAGGCTGTAGAAGTGAGCGTATGCGGTACGGATATGGGGATTTACGTTTCTCATGCTGGCCTTGGGCAGTCCCTGTGAACCTGAGGACGCCCCCAGGGGGCCAAAGTTGTTGGTGGTAATCGGAAGCGAAGCGATGTCAACCGGAGCGGTCAGAGAGACCACCAAATAGCCCGGTGGATTTTGGATCACGTTGAATGTGACGTTCCCAAAGTTCCTTTCGTACCCGATTCCATAGCCGCCACGCAGGCTGGTCTTGCCGTTTCCGAAAACATCCCAGGCAAAGCCAAGGCGCGGAGCGAAATTGTTCCAGTCTTTCGCCCACAACCCACCCACGTCGCTCAATCGTGCAACGGAGATGTTGCCGCCCCGGATGGAGTGGAAGATATCTCCAGCATTGGCATCGTAGTAGTTCGAGTCGAGGTTGGGGTTCTTGTTGTGTTGGACACCGAAGTAATCCCAACGGACGCCGAGATTCAGAGTGAGCCGGCGCGATACACGCCAGGAATCCTGGAAGTAGGTTCCGAATTCGTGATAGCGGTTACTCCTGCTAAACTGCGGCGCTGCGGCCGGCAGAGTGATGCTGCACTGTGGCGTGACCGTGGTAGGATCGCGGAAGTTATCGCACGGCAGCTTGCCCTGCGGGTCGACCGCGACCTGGAATTGGCGGAGCTTGCCATTAAAGAACCGATCCATGCCCGCCCCAAAACTGCTGGTGCTTAGAGTTTCCACGGCCTCTTCGTAGGCGCCAAACGTCCGGTTATCTCGAATGTAGACGTAATTGCCTCCGAACCGGAAGGCGTGTTTTCCCTTG
>WNEZ01001671.1_pt1 | contig 18734 bp, 21 predicted proteins | sample 5400521 | NCBI WGS metagenome assembly WNEZ01 (sample SAMN13153339, study PRJNA577476) | soil metagenome | isolation source: 120 cm saprolite under Douglas fir tree site 2 hole 1 replicate 1 | place: USA:California | collected 2015-04-18
AAAGGCGAATTCACTCCAGCTCTCGCGGAGTTGCACAAGGCCGTCGAACTCTCTCATAACAGCCCGCTGATGATTTCCGCCCTTGCGCATGCCCACGCGCTTTCCGGGAACCGCGGGGAAGCGCAAAAGCTGCTGGCCGAACTGGAGACTCTTTCCAAGAAGCAGTACGTGTCGCCTTATTATGTTGCGGTCGTGTATCTGGGACTGGGCAAGAATGAACTAGCCATGAATTGGCTGGGAAAAGCCTACGCCGACCGATCGAACGGGCTGGTCTTCCTTAGGGTGGAGCCGGAACTCGATCCGCTGCGTAACGATCTCCGCTTCACTTCCCTGCAGAACAAACTTAACTTCCCTAACTGATTCCCGTCTGGTGGACCAATTCCTGAAGTCAGCCGAGAACACGAACTGAGTTAGGAGGTATATTGGGAAATTTGGCAGAAGAATGGCTCCCCGAGCTAGATTCGAACTAGCAACCCTTCGGTTAACAGCCGAGACGGTCAAAAATCTAAGTGCCCCATCTGGTGTCGCTTACATGAAATTGGGAGCCATTCTTCCTCCTCTAGCTGCACCCAATCCTGCACCCAAACTGATTACGCCGATCGGGGCAGCCGATTCGTCCCAACGTAAGTTCGTTATCCAAATGGCTGGTCTTCCCACGCACTGGAAGCGTTATGGCGGAAAGTTCATGCGGCGCAGCAGGTCCTGGAAGCGCGGATCGGTTCGCAAGTCGTCGAGCCGGGGATCAGTCTTCAGGCACATCATGTGCACGGCGTGTCCCTGGTAACCGTGCTCCAGCCAATGAAGGGCTTCATCTTTCTTGCCTAGGGTTGCGTAAATTCGAGCCAGAAGATACGGACTTACGTACCGCTCCTTCGGGAGCTCTAACAACTGGTCCAAGATCTTCTGAGCCCCTTCTGCACACCCAGTTGCGGCATATGCCTCTCCGAGCGTTGCGACAAACAGCAACGCGCCTCCTGAAAGCTGAACCGCTTTCTGCATCGCGGAGATGGCAGATTGAGGTCGTGACTCATGGAGGTCCGCAGCGCCTAGCCCCCAGTACGCTTGGGCAAAATTGGGATCAAGTTCGAGAACCCTCTCGAACTGCTCCTTTGCCTGATCGTACCGGCGCGCCAGAAAGAGAACGAATCCCAGCGTCTGGTTCATGATGGGGTGAGGATCCAGACGAAAGGCCCGTTTGAGCTCCGTGTAGCCCTCTTCAAAGCGCCCCGTCACGCCAAGACATAGACCAAGCCAGTGGTGCGCCGGGGCGTAACGTGGGTTAAGCTCGATGCACCCTTCGAATCCTCGTTCAGCCACCAGGAAGTCATGGTCGTAAAGCAAGGTAGCCCACGCCAGTGAAGCGTGGGCTTCTGCTAGGCTGGGATTCGCTTCGAGTGCTTGCAGGGCCAATTCCTTCGCCTTGCGGCAACCATCTTCTGGCGAGACAAAGCACAGCCAACTGAGTCCGGATAGGCAATCTGCCAGGCCTGAGTAGGCAGGGGCATAGGTGCTATCTTCGACAATCGCCTGCTTGAAGTACTCGATAGCTTTTCTGAGCCCTTCTGCGTTACGCCGGTTCCAGTGATAACGGCCCCTTAGATAGGCCTCGTATGCGTCCGGTTCGACGGGATACACTTCGGCAACACGTGCTTGATCGACGGCGGTAAGTTTAACCCGGATCTCCCGGGCAATGGCTCTGGCTACTTCTGCCTGGAGTGCAAGAACATCCCGCATGTCCTGCTCGTAGCTCTCCGCCCACAGATGTGTCTCGTTGGGTGCATTGATCAGCTGCGCCGTGATGCGCACGCGGCGTCCAGAGCGAAGCACCGTGCCTTCCACCACTGCGTCTACTTGGAGTTCCCGTGCAATTTCCCACAGAGGCTTGTGGACTCCCTTGTACTGCATTACCGTGGTGCGTGAAACCACTCGCAATCCGCCAATCTTGGCCAGGGTGGTAATCAGCGCCTCGGTCAGTCCCTCGGCGAAATATTCCTGTTCCGGATCGCGCGACAGATTTTCCAAGGGCAGAACTGCCAGCGATTCGATGCGCCCTGGACTCACTGCGAGAGTCCCGATGAAACGATAGCCTTTCCGAGGCAGGGTCTCGATGTACTGCGGCGTTTCGGGCGGATCGCCAAGCGCCTCGCGCAGACGTCGAACCGCGTTGTACAGGCCTTGCTCGAAATCAACGAAAGTGTCTGCGGGCCAGATCTTCTTCCGCAGTTCCTCCCGGGCCACCACCTCGCCCGGATGTTCCAACAGCATCTCCAGAAGTTGGAGCGGCTGTGCCTGAAGCTGGACCTTGGCCCCGCGTTTCCGGAGTTCCCCAGCGCGGAAGTTCGCCTCGAATATACCGAAGCATACTGTCGCCCGCCTTGAGTGCTGGCTACCCATAAAAGCAGCGCCCCGTTTCTGAGAGCGGAGTCTACCACTCCTTGAGTCAGAGGTGCAGCTCCAACTCCACCCTTCGCAACCAGTTAACTACGCCAGGAAAAAACAGAAACAGAACAGACGGTCGTTATGGACTCCGCAAACAAACAGGAGCAAAAGTGTCACAACCCTGTCGTGAGGAGGGTAACCATGAACCGTCAAGTGAAAACAGGAATTCACAGCTTATGTGCTTTTCTTTTGAGCCTCGGAGTTTGCACCGCACGTGCACGTGCAGCAGGTTGCACCCAATCGGCCATTCAAGCCCTGGCTCCGTCGAATACGACGATCGTGTCTGCTACTGAGCAGTCCGATCCCGCACGGTACTGTGACGTGCTGGGTTACGTGACAACCGCAGATCCAGGGCCCAACCAGGTCAACTTCGAATTAGGTCTGCCTGCCGAATGGAACGGGCGCTTCCTGCTGGTCGGGAACGGCGGCTTCGGCGGCAGCTTCGATTTCCCGGCTGTTTTTCTTGATTTTGGCTTCACGTTTTTCCCGTTGCCAACAGAGGTGAGCGCCGGTTTCGCGACAGCCATTACCGACACCGGACATCAAGGCGCTAACTTCCTGGACGGCACCTGGGCGCTCAATGATCAGGCGAAGCAGGATGATTTCCTGTTTCGAGCGGCGCACGTCACGGCAGTTGCCGGAAAGGCTATCACTAAGGGGTTCTACGGCAGGGGAGCCCGCTCGTATTTCGCGGGTTGTTCAACTGGCGGCCGGGAGGGGCTGGTAGAAGCTCAACGATATCCTGCCGATTTCGACGGCGTCATCGCTGGCGATCCTGCGCTCGGCCCCGTTATTCCCGGCTTCAACTGGAACCAACAACACCTGACAGCTACGGCGGACAACTACATTCCGCCGGACAAACTGGCTCTAGTCGATGCGGCTGTGATGAGCAGTTGTGATGCTGCCGATGGCGTCGTTGATGGGCTGATCCAAGACCCGCGAAAGTGCAAGTTCGACCCCGCAAGTCTGCTCTGCTCGGTGGCCAACAGTTCAAATTGTTTAACGAGAGGGCAAGTGATGGCACTAAAGGCCGTCTATGCGGGTGCCACCACTGCTGATGGCAGGAAGATCTACTCAGGTTTCAGCAAAAGCGACCCTGCAGGAGATGACGGCTGGGCCTTTTGGACTACCGGTTTTGTGCGGCCAGACGTGCCGGGAACGGCCGAGCCCTGGAGCGATCTTGCATTGGCTCCCTGGCAGTTCATCTTCCAGGATCAGGTCCTAAAGTTTATCGTCTTCGGTGATCCAGGGTACAACTCGCTCAGTTTCAATCTCAACAGCAGCGACTTGGCACGGACACAAGTGGTGTTGAATCGCGGCGGAGCGGAGGGTGAAAACCCTGATCTCTCTGCCTTCAGTAGTCGGGGCGGGAAGTTGATCATTTATCACGGTTGGAGCGATCCACAAATTTCTCCCCTGGAAACCGTTAATTACTACAAGGCCGTAATCCAAGAGCAGGACGGCCTTCAGCGCACGGAGCAGTTTGCCCGGCTGTTCATGGTGCCCGGGATGCACCATTGCATCGGCAGCGGCGGCCCCGGCCCCAATTTCTTCGATCCACTGCCGTCGCTGATTGACTGGGTGGAGAAGGGCGTGGCGCCGGAGCAGATCGTTGCAGCCCATTTCAAGGACAATGACCCGACTAGCGGCGTCATTACGCGCACGATGCCGCTGTGCCCGTATCCCAAGGCGGCGGTGTTCAAGGGTGGCGACGTCAACGAAGCCTCCAACTGGAGCTGTGTGCGTCGTGTGCCCGATGATCTGCACGGGGATGAATAGCGCTCGAACTGACGTCAGTAGAGCTAGTGAATCCTTGGGCGCACCTCGTTCTTGCACCCATTGCACCCAACAAGAGACTTAGGGCGTTAAGACCAGATCTATGTAGATCATTGAATTGAAATTGGATAAATAGGCGTCATGATCGGCCCAGAAAAGCAACTCTTCGGCCTGCAACCGAATGTTAATCGGCCAAAATTTCGCCGCTCGAAAAAATCAACTGATTGAAAAAGGAAGGTTTGGCTCCCCGGGCTAGATTCGAACTAGCAACCCTTCGGTTAACAGACGAACAATCAACTTCATCAGAACTTGCCGGAGTTGGCACTAATCGAAGGAAATCAGCAAGTTGCGACTAAACCCGATGAATCACTTTCTCCTTCTTTATTCACTGTTTGTTCGCTTTTTGTCTTGATTCATCACAATTAGTACTACATTTTTACGACAGCGTTCCGAAATTCTCCGCTTGAGGTGCCCACTCAAAAAAAATGCCGAATGAAGAATCCGAAGGGACACGCCTGCCTTCTAAGCGCGGCCTCCGGCTCCAACAACTCCATCCAATATTTGTAACTATCGATATTTCCAACAAATCGGGGCGTCTGCTTTTCGCTCAAAGTAAGCCCGGCATCACAATAGGAGAGGGTTTTGGCGCAGTTTTGGTACAGCTGCTTACGGAGTTTTCAGAAGCTTCTGCAGCTTATCGCGGTCAAAACCCACAACGACCTGTCCGTCAACCACAGTGACCGGGGTTGTCATGTAACCAAGCTTCTCCAGTTCAGCCAACGCTGCTTCATCGGCGGCAACGTTTCGATCCGTGAACGCAATGTCGTTCTGTGAAAGAAACTCCTTCACCTTGGCGCAGAACATTCAACCCGGCTGACTATAAACGACAATCTTTTTGCTCATCGAATTCCTCCCCGAAGTGATTGCTTGCGCCCGCCTTGCATCTCCCAACAATCTTTGTGTTTTCGGCAGGCCCTAGGTGAGGCCGCTCCACTCTTTTCCACCCTCTGCGTTACAGCCATCAATTCAGTCTTTTCTGCTCTGAGTGGATAGCCTCTAATGCCTTCCGCGTACCCTCGATGAAGCGCACCACGGGGCGGCCCGTGAATTCGGGTTGAGGCGGCGCGTTTGTCCAGATCTGTGCTGGCTTATAAACCGCGATGTAGTCCCAGACCACGCTCGGACGATCATGCTCTCCCATCGCATGGGAGAGAACTCGGTTTTGGTCCCAGTATTGCTTCACCCGCGGGTCATTTATCCGCCGGAGGGCGATGGTCGAAGGAGCGGCCAAGTCTGTAGTCAGCACCGGTTCCCAAATTACGAACACGCGCAGATGCGAGTCTGACTGTGATTCCAGTAATGCTTCGAGTGCGGAGGCCCCCCGCACGCAGATCGGTCATGTCGGCGAAAGAAGCACCAGCATGCGCACGTTTGCTTGGCTGCCGTTGAACTCATTCTTGAGTTCACTCAGGTTCGCCGCATTTAGATCGGCAAGAGGCGCCTGGCCGCTCGGAGTCTGGTGTCCGCCATACAAGTAAAACAGGCCAGCAAAAATGGCGAGTGCGGCGAGCCCTAAACCAACACTCCTGCGCTTCATAGCAGCCTCTCTACGAGATCTGCGAATGCCTGCGGAAGCAGAATCGAGATGGCGACAATCAGGGCCGACAGCCACAGCACCACCTGGCTGAGAACACTCGGTTTGCAATTGCATTGGCTAGCGCGTCTGCTTTGATAAAAGCCAAGAGCAATGAAGAGGACGGAACCCCCCAAAAGGTATGGCCGAAGAGCACTGATGTAGGAAGAAAGAAACGCGGCGCTGCTTGCCGTTCCAGCAGCCAGTACAAAGGGAAGCACTGGCAGGCAGCAGGTCAAAGCAGCCAGGAGACTTCCGACCGCTGAAAGCGCTGTGGCGAACGCCCCCTTCGAAGAGGGTTTTCCGGTCGTCCTAATCGTTTCCGTATCCATCGGATGCTCGTTCCCTCTCCTTAGGAGCTTCGACGCACAACGCTCCCATAGCGCCATTCCAGAAGAAACGCGATGCAGACTCCGATGAGAACGAATGGCCAAACCAAAAGGCTGTGGACGTGAGTCATACTCACGTCTGACAGCAGGAACACGACGGCAGCGATCAAGAATAGTGGCCCAGTGATAGCACAGTGAAGAGTGCGATTCCTCAGCCAGTTTGCAACGCAGCCGATTGCCATTGCGAAAAGGGTCGTGGCGGCGGACAACGCATGGAGAGGACGCCAATAGATTTCGATGAGGCTGAGTACTCCCCACGCTATGAGAGACGCAGCGAGCCAATAGCACATCGCTGCTGGTGAGCTGCAAAAAGTCCCCTTGTGCTTTGTCATAACTTGGACTCCCCTTTCTGACGCAGTGTGCCTTCGGCGGCCCGTGTGACGTCACCCAGGCAGCATTTGCCAGAAGGATTCCTTATTTCGCAGGCGCAATTGCCTGCCTTCACTTCCGCCCTAATTTGTTCTGCAATAGTAGAACTACCTGCTTCGGCGACCTCGTTCTCGATGTCACTTCGTGTGAACCCAAAGCAGTAGCAAGCCGGAATGGGTTCCTCTGTCTCTTTAGCGCCGACTCGCACCATTAAGTCGCCGCGACGGAAAAGTGAAGCTTGTGCGTCGAGCGGGAAATAGACCACATCACACTCCGACGAATCGCAGAAATAGTATTGCGTGTTGAGCATGCCCAGCGGTAACCGACGTACGAGACTCTTGACTGTGAGCACGTCCACTTGTTTCGAGCGCGCGCCGTTCACTGGACAAACCATCACCAATGGCGCGGTATTAGTTTTCGCTTCTACAGAACAACAGTCAGACATACATGTCTCCTCGCCTCATCCCGCGTTGTTGCAGGTATCCCACAGATTGCTTACTTTGCGACCTTCTCGGGTTGCGACGGATAGCCCGCATCTGTTGTGGCTTTCACGAGCGCATCCGTGTCGGTTTTTGCATCGTCGAAAGTCACCAGAACCTGTTTCTTTTCGAATCGCACCTCCACCTTTGAAACGCCCCCAACCTTTTCGAGCGCTTTCTTCACCGTTATGGGACACGCTGCACAAGTCATGCCGGAGACATTCAAGGTTACGGTTTTGGGTGACGCCCAAGCTGGAGCGGCGAATATGAGCGCAACAATAGCGCCAGCCAGCAGGGATTTGATGTTCTTCATAACAACTCCTCCTCGGGTCGAGACTTAGTAGAAAAACGTGGCCACGTACGGAAATACCAGCGCGACGAGAACGAGCGCTGAAACAATTCCAAATACGATTTTGTAAAGGCGGCGAGTCCCTGGCACTGCGCACAGTTCACCTGGCTGGCAGGTCTGCGCTGGCCGAAAAATCCGCCGTCCTGCAAAGAACAGAGCCACGAGAGCGCCAACGATGAAAAACGGCCGATAAGGTTCGAGCAGCGTGAGATTTCCGATCCACGCGCCGCTCAAACCGAGTGCAACCAGAACCAGAGGTCCTAGGCAGCATGTTGAAGCCAGGATAGCGGCCAAACCTCCGGCAAGCAGTGCGCCTGAGCTAGTCCGGTTGGGTGCGCCCTTGTCAGTTTCAACTCTCACTTACACCCCCCGGTCCGCTGTTGCTCTTTTCTCTCAGAATTGGGCAGTGAGCGGACCGCTTGCGCATCTCCTTATTGCAACTCCGCAGAGCTAAACGCAACTCATGCTCCAATTTCTCGAGATCGGAAACCTTCTGCTGGACATCGGCCAGTTTTTCTTCCAGACGCCGGCGCACAGGAGCACAAGGTTGCAAGCGGCTCCGTCGCAACTCCAAGAGGTCGCGAACTTCTCTTAGCGTGAACCCCAGGTTCTGCACGCGTCCAATGAAACTCAGTGTCTCCACATCGTTTTCGCTGTATTGCCTGAAACCGCCCTGCGTCCTGGGTGGTCGCGGGAGCAGTGCGTTGCGCTCGTAGAAGCGAATCGCATCAACGCTGAGACCGACCCTCTTCCCAACCTTGCCGATCTGCATGACTTTGGCTCCTCTCCAATAAGCTACACTCTGGAGTCTAGTCCAGAGTCAAGCGCTTTTTTGTGTCCGCAAACCTGGAGTCACGGCAATCCCCCCGCACTTCGGTCGGTCGCTGAAATAGGACGGCTGTCGGGACAAAAAGGGCTAAGACCCGGTCACCGCCCAGGGGCTAGAATTCTAAGCATTCGTTGAATCTTTTGCTCCGCAGCACCTGTCCCATGTGTTGACAATGCAGAAAGACGAGCGACCGAACCAGGGTGTTCCAGATGAGGTCAGATCCCCGGCACGCTTTGAATATCATTCAGTTTGCGGGACTTTCGTTTGCTTCAAGCTGCGATTGGATGGTCTTGTCGATTTCGTCGTAGCTCACTAGCCCGTCGACACGCTTAACCACTCGCCCCTCCTTTGAGATCAGCACAGAGGTCGGGAATCCAACCAATCCTCCAAATTTGTCAGCAGTTGCATCGTTCCCAAGTACGATTGGATAGTTCATGGATTGAGACGTCCCGCCAACCTTAAATCGCTCTTTTTGAACGAATGGTGCAACGGCGCTTTTGCCTTCCTCATCCATGGCCACGCCCAACACGGTAAACCCGCGCGCAGCGTATTTGTTCTGCAGTTCTACGAGCCACGGGATTTCGATTCTGCACGGCCCGCACCACGTGGCCCAGAAGTTCACCAAGACAACCTTGCCTTTGAACTGGCTCAGGGAAACGTCGTGGTCTTCCAGGTCCTTCAAAGTAAAGTCTGGGGAGACCGTCGGTCTGTTCTCTTGATTTGTGTTCACGGCACGCGTCACAGGAATGCGCGTGGCCCGATTCGCCAGCAAAGTGAAAGCTACAATCCCAATCAGCATCGCAAGGATCAATCCAATCCGTTTCACGTAAGACTCCTCACCACTCCGTATCTGACTGCGCTAGAGCGAGAATCGATTCAGAAACCACAGTTTTCCCGAAAGCCAGGTCAGCCTGTTCACAAAAATCAGCCCCCCGACAAACAAAAGGAGCGCGCCACTAAAGACCTCGACTGCATGCAGATAACTGCGGAAGCGCTTATAGAAGCTCAGGAACTGGCCGATGCCGAGAGCCGTCAACAGAAATGGGATAGCGAGCCCAGCCGAATAGGCAGCAAGCAGCAGAACCCCACGGGCCACGGTGCCGCTCGCGGCAGCGAGAGCGAGGACCGTCGCCAAAATCGGACCGATGCACGGCGTCCACCCAAATGCAAACGCAAAGCCAAGTAGAAAGCCGCTCCACACGCCGGGCTGGGTGCTTTTGCTGCGGAGATGCACGTCGCGATTCAGCCAACGCGCCATCGCCGGCCCGAGAAAACCAACAATCGACAGGGAGAAGAAGTGAACGGCGCGGAAACCGGCGAAGAGAGGACCGCTCCGCAACGCGGCAAAGAATCCGAGCGCGGCGAGCACAATTCCGATTCCCACACCCGCGCGAAAACTCAGCTTCGCCAGCCAGCCGATGAGATGAAGCCCAAACAAAAGGATCAAAGCACCCGCAACCGGAGCCAGCAACGCGCGATTCTGTCTAAGGAACTGTCCGACGGCACTCGCCGATGCTCCAAAGGTGATGAACACCGTGGAAAAACCCGCGACGAAGGCCAAGGACGATCCGAATAGACCTACCCGAGGTTGCTGTCCCCGGCGCAACTGTTCCATTCCGATTCCCGAAAGCATCGAGACGTAGTCGGGCACGAGCGGTAAAACACACGGCGAGAGAAACGAGACCAGCCCAGCTAGAAGCGCTCCCAACATCGAAACCTCAATCATTCAACCTCCATGAATATGAGCAAACCTTCCCGAAGGACTGCGACATCCATTTGACCGTGTTGGGCCGAGAAAAGATTCTTGGCCATCTCGTCTACCAAGCGCAGCACTCTGCGCAAAAATCATTGTGGAGCCGCGAGTCGGAAGCAAGGGACGAGCACTAGCGCGTCCCCTGCACCCATAGCGGTCCGTAACCGGTTTGTCTTAGCTGCCTTCTTTCAACATCTTCACTTCCTGGACTGTGATTGAGGACTTCTCTGGATCGGTTGTGCCCTTCACTTGGATATAGTGTCCTTGGTGGTCGGCCACGGTCGAAGGATTCGAAACCGTCCAGATCTTGTTGTCTCCGTCTGTCACGATTACCAGTTTCGACCCGTTGGCGACGTGCTGTTTGTTGGAGCACTTCTTGTCACCGTGAGCGGCACACTCCGAATCACTCACCCAGCCTTTCAGGGTTGTGGCCTTGGCCGTCTGACCGGCGTACTGACCGGCATAGGCAACGAGACCTAGAACGAACAGCAATACAAACAGAGCCACGACTCGTGTCTTCATCGTTTCCTCCATCTCCTTTAGCGGAATCCAGACTTGAAACGTCTGAAGGGCTCAGAGGGGTGGCACCCAGCCCCAGCAAGAGAGAGCAAACCGGAGCCAAGAAACCCAAGCTAGACGTGATTCTGAGCCCTCTGGTTATTAAAACGCCGGACGAGGCGCGTTTTATTCCCTAGCTCAAAAGGAATAAATTAGCGGTTTGGATGAGTTGAATCATAAGAGGGCCCATACTTGCCCCTAAGCTGGATAACTCGGTCCAAGCGCTTTGAGATGGAGGCGCTGCCTCACCTCGGAGCCCTTTATCGAATGGCGCGCCAATTGGCCGGGCCGGACGGAGCCGATGACATCGTGCAGGAGACGTTCCTGCGGGCCTGGAAATACTTTGAGACATTCGATTCGGCGACCAATTGCAGGGCGTGGCTCTTTCGCATTTTGAGAAATGCCTGGATTTCCCGCTGGCGAAAGAGCCGCTTGGAGCTTCCTCTGACCGAGTCTGAGGCCGAAACGATCGAGCCTTATTACGACTGGGAAGAGGAGTTCCTCAAAGATGAATTGTCGGCGGGCGTGAAGCGCGCGTTATCCGACTTGCCGGTCGACTACCGGATGGCGGTCCTCCTCGCCGATGTTGAAGAGTTCAGTTATCAGGAGATAGCACGAATCATGGAATGTCCCATCGGGACAGTGATGTCGCGTTTGAATCGCGCCCGCCGAATGCTGGTTCGGTTGACCCAGGCCCAGCGCGACCAAGGAATTGCTAGAAAGACTGCTCCGATACCGGAGCAGACCTCGCGGAGAAAACTATGATGGACTGCAAAAAGCTAAGAGAAGTGCTGGATGCTTACGTGGATCGCGAACTATCTGCGGATGCCACCGCACAGGCTGAAGCACATATCGCCGAGTGCAACGTTTGCCGTCGAGCTGTTGAACACTTGACCAGACTCCGCGAAGCAGTCAGGACCGCAGCCGGAAAACCAGAAGCGCCCATAGAACTCGTAGAGCGTGTCCGCAGCTCGGTTTCACCTAGGTGGCATCGGGCCGCGGCTATCCAGGCAATTGCGGCTACGTTGGTTCTCGCGGGAGTATTGACGCTTTTCGTTCCGAGCGTTCGCGGTGCGGCAGCCACCGCGCTGGACTTCTTATCCTTAAAGCTCGACGACACCCGTCAAGTCGTCTTGGAAGGAAAGCTGATTTGCCGGGACTGCCAACTGGAAAAACAATACGGTTACCATGCCATGTGTCCACTAACTGGACATCACGGTTGGCTTCAAACGAGCGACGGGCGGCTCTGGGGTATCCTCGAAGGGAACGTCTCTCAGGAACTCATTCACAATTCGAAGCTGTTAGGGCGACGAGTGAAAATCCGTGGCCGCATCTTTCGGCAGGCCGGCTCGCTTGAAGTGAGCGGGTATGAATTGCTCTGAGGAGTTTCTACAAGTAGCGGGCTGTCGCTTTGGACTTTGAAAATGATCGTTGAGAGGGGGCTCGAGATTGCACAAACGGCATGAACCATCGAAGCTGCTTCCTGGCTGCGTAGCGCTCCTCGTCCTCGCGTCTGCGATGAAAGGTGCCGGACAGGCTTCTGACATCGCCAAGGTCTCCGCACAATCCCAGAATTCGCAGTCGCCTGAGCCTCGCGCGGGAACGCGACAATACGCCTACACCAACCGGCTCATTCATGCGAAGAGTCCCTACCTTCTCTTGCACGCTCACAATCCAGTGGATTGGTATGCGTGGGGCGATGAGGCCTTCGAAAAAGCCCGCAAGGAAAACAAACCAATCTTTCTCTCCATTGGTTACTTTACCTGCCATTGGTGCCACGTCATGGAGAAAGAATCGTATTCCGATCCGAGCGTTGCTGCCATCCTGAATCAGTTTTTTGTTTCCGTCAAAGTCGACCGCGAAGAACGACTAGATATCGACCGCCTGTACATCGCGTACGTCGAAGCCACTACTGGGAGCGCAGGCTGGCCGCTCAACGTGCTACTCACCCCCGACCGCAAGCCTTTTTTCGGCGGCACCTATTTTCCCCCGGACCAACTCAAATCGCTCTTACAAAGGGTGGCCGACGCATGGAGCAAACAACACGATTCAATCACTCAGACCGCGGGGCGCGCCGCTCAGCAGCTCACTGAGATTGTCAGCAAACAGCCTCAAAGCTCGGGCGATTTACAACCCACAATTCTCGATCAAGCCTATAAACAGATTGCCTTGACCTTCGACTCCACGAACAGCGGTTTCGGTGGAGCACCAAAATTTCCGAGGCCAGTCGTGCTGTGCTTCTTGCTTCGCTATTACGCTCGTACCGGTCAGCGGGACGGGCTCGAAATGACGCTTAAGTCCCTCCGCGGGATGGAGCGCGGCGGCATCCACGATCAACTCGGCGGCGGCTTTCACCGCTATTCGACAGGTGCGACTTGGCTCGTACCTCATTTCGAGAAGATGCTGTACGACCAAGCACAACTTGCCATCGTTTACACAGAAGCCTACCAAATCACGCGCGACCGCTTCTACGCCGACACCACACGAAACATTCTCGATTTTGTGCTCCGGGAGATGCAGCAGCCTCGCGGCGGTTTCGCCTCCGCCGAGGATGCCGACAGCCCAATCGCTTCTGGAGCGTCGGACACCAGTGAGGGTGCGTTCTACGTGTGGACGACCAAAGAGATCGAAAACGTCCTGAGCAGGCAGGACGCAGCCGTCTTTGAATACGCCTATGGAGCCGAATCCAGTGGCAACGTCCCCGCACCGCAAGACGTCCGTGGAGAAATGAAAGGCAAGAACGTCTTGTACGAAGCTCACTCAACGGAGGAAACCGCGAAGAAATTTAGTCTGAGTGTTGAACAAACGGCAGAGAAGCTGACTGCAGGACGAAAAGCCTTGTTCGAAGCACGTTCTCGCCGCCCGCGGCCCCCTCTCGACGACAAAATTGTCACGGCGTGGAACGGAATGATGATCTCGGCTCTCTCTCGCGCCAGCCAGGCGCTCGATGAACCGCGTTATCTGGAGCGCGCGCAAGCCACGGCAAAGTTCCTCGAAACCCATCTCTATAGTTCAAAGACCGGCAAGCTTTGGCGCAGTTATCGCGCTGGCGGTCCTAGCGTAGACGGATTTCTAGACGACTACACCGATATCATCAGTGGTCTTTTGGACCTTTACCAGGCTGGCTTCGATGTTCACTGGCTGCAATGGGCCGTTTCACTGCAAGAAAAACAGAACCAGTTATTCGGCGATGAAGAGGCGGGCGGTTATTTTGACACGGGCTCTTCGGATCCTTCGCTTCTCAGCCGCACCCGTGAAGCCTACGACGGCGCCGAACCTTCGCCCAATTCGACGGCCGCCATGAATCTTCTTCGCCTCGCCCAATTCACAGATCGGGCCGAGTGGCGCGATAAGGCCCAAAAAACGTTATCTGCGTTCGCTGCTCGCCTCCAGTCAGACCCGGAAGCAGTACCAGCTCTAGTCTCCGCTCTCGATTTTCGACTCGCGCAGACGAAACAAATCCTCATTGCCGGTGACCCAACGTCTCAGGACACTCGTGCATTGTTGCGAGAGGTCAACACCAGGTTCCTCCCAAACAAAATTCTTCTTCTTGCCGATGGCGGAACCGGACAGCGGCAGGTTGCTCGATGGTTGCCGTTTGTAGCGGGAGCCCATCGTATGAAAGATCGCGCCACGGCATACGTTTGCGAAAACTACATTTGCAAGCTACCGACCGCCGACCCACAAGTGATGGCACGTCTGCTTGAGAACAGAAATTAGCTTTCACGTACGCCTCCGTTGAGCAAGTTATGATTTCGATGAAAAGACGATCTCTCCTCGACCAAACTTTTAGAATCAGCATCACTTTGAAGGGAATCGATGGAGTCCTTGAAATGATCGGTGGTCTGATCGTTCTTTGGATCAGTCCTCGGGCAGTTAATTACGTGGTTGCGGCGCTCACTGAACACGAACTGTCCGAAGATCCTCGCGACTTTATCGCCACTCACTTACTCAGCGCGTCCCACGGCCTAGCCCATGGAGGAAAGACCCTCGCCGCCTTTTACCTGCTTTCTCATGGCGTGACGAAAGTCGCATTGGTTGTCGCCCTTCTCTGCAATAAACTATGGGCGTATCCGTCGATGATCGTGCTTCTGACTCCGTTCATTGCCTATCAGCTCTACCGAATAAGTTATACGCATTCGCTAGGTCTGATTTTCCTTACGCTGTTCGATGTTTTCGTTGTTTGGCTGACATGGAAAGAATATAGGAAAAAAGTGTTGGATGATGCGAAGGGAGGCGCGCTGCGTTAGCTCACTCGGAAAAACTCGTCCAGATGCCGCCTGCTTGTCACCATCACGGGAAGAGCACGGGATGCGTCTAAAAACGGTGTGCCTAATCTCTTCTTTAACGTTGTTCCTTTCGGCGGTCCTTCTTACAGGAGGCTGCGCAATCATTCATCCTCAGGTTTACCGATCTTTCGTCACGCAGACGCCAGCGCCGGCCAACTCTTATTTGGTGATTGGTTTTATGGGTGGAGTCGAGGCCTGGGACGCTGACAAGCATACGGTGAGAAAGCTGGCGCTAAAACTGCGCTCGCTGGATCTTCCAAATGTCTATGTCGAAACCGTCGAGAATAGACGCGAGACACTCGCGCTACACCTGATCCAAAACGCTCTTGATCGCAATCGCGACGGGAAATTAGACGAAGAGGAGCGTGCTTCCGCTCGTGTCATTCTCTACGGCCACAGCTTAGGTGGGGGTTCCGTAGTGAAGCTGGCCAGTGAATTGAAGGAAATCGGTGTGCCTGTTCTCCTGACCATCCAGGTTGATAGCGTGGGAAGAAAGGACCGCATAATTCCTTCGAACGTGGCTTGTGCAATAAACTTTTATCAACATGACGGGCCATTTATTCGTGGACGCTCGGAAATTGTTGCCGAAGACTCTCAGAACACCACCATCCTCGGGAACTATAAGTACGACTACAGAAATAAAAAGGTCGATGACTCAGCGCTCTTTTGGCTGGCACGGATTCTAGAAGGCAGTCATGCAAAATTGGAGTTCGATCCAGACGTGTGGGCCAAAGTGGGTCAGCTCATCGTGCATGAGGTCGAGGAAAGCTCGACACAGACGGACGAAAGCCAAAAAGATCGGGAGTTTGATTGTCAGCCTCCCAGAGCGTCCGCGACCCGGCATTCGGCGCACCGCCCGTGACTCTGGAAATCGGAGCACTCTTCACCTCAAACCAGCATCTAAATTGCTAAGGATGCGCGAACCGGGTGAGAGCCTTTGCCACGTTATCACTTTGACGATCAAATCCAGGAAAACACGCGGAAGGCATTGCAGGTAAAGCGGCTCATACGCGTTTCCCTTGTGGGTGGCGTGGCTTTATTCGCCGCCTTTGCAGTGTCTTGCGGGAGTATCAATTTTGGCGAAGTTCAGCCGCAGGATCTGTGCAAATGCACACCTCTTGAGCCGGACATTGCCGATTTCCGCCACGACGAAAAACATGTGCCAATTCCGACTATGACCCCAGTAGAGACTACGGTGGACATCATTCTCGGCTGGCCGCAGGACGACATTGTTCTTCCGGACGCACCCCGAACCGGGCGCGAACTGCAGGTGTTCCATGTTGCGCAGTCATTTCTACAGAACGTACACGTTAACGGCGAAGACTGTGACGTCGACCTTGAGATTTCTCAAACAGCAGATAAAAACGCTCCCAGAGTGATTGTGGAGACTCCTGTTGACAGTGAGTTTTGCAGCGCGCGAACAAATATTCAATCGCAGCTAGCACGACATGGGTTTCGCCTTGACGTAGAGCATGGTGGGGAACTGCCACAAGCTCTGCCAGCAGAGGTCCTGGGAATGGCATTCGAAGATTTTGAGCATAATCGTGGATCTGGGCAGGTTACGACATTATGGGAACTCCACCCCGCAACTGTGAATCTGCTCCCCTAAGCCGGAATTCTCGATTTCAACTGTTATCTTTCCGCAAAGCCATAAGGCAGCCGCCCCTCTCCTGGCAAGATAGATGTGCGTTTCGTCTTCGACATGCCCCGTCCGAGATCGTGGAGCCAGGCCGATCATTTGCAGCGGTTCGCTCAAACGGACGGCAAGACACTAGAAATCGTGTTTCCGCATCGGGAAGGCGAGCATTACAAAGGTGTATGCACAGAAGAGTCTCGCTGGCGTCACATGACTGGTCGAGCTCATCGATGTACGTCTATTGTGGTGCCAGTAACCTAAACTTAGTCTCCTACCGCAGGTCCCGGAATGCGGGGCTGGTCTTAAAGCGCTGGGGAAATTTCTCTTCATAGGAAGACAGGCCGGGGCAAATCAGACGTCTGTGGGTGAAGGAAAAACCAAACTTCTCCATTTCCTTTTCGGCTTTCTCCGCAGACCAACTCTCTCGGGCCATACGGTAGGATGCAATCATCATTCCTGTACGGTCGTCACCCACACGACAGTGGACGAAAACCTTCTTACCTGGATTCTGTCGAAGCAGTGTAAGGAATTGCGCGAACGTTTTATCTTTTGGAAAGGAGCACTGCCAGGGCATTGCCACGTACTGCATCCCGAGATGTGTTACGATCTTGCGCTCACTATCGCGCGACCCACGCAGGTCTACCACGATGTTGATCCCCATCTTTGCCAGGGTGCGAAATCCCTCTTTGGAGGGCTGACCGCCGCGGTATAGGGTCGTAGTCGCCTCGCCAAAGTTTGGCAAGTTCTTGCGCATCGACTTGTTTCGGCTTGACTGTTGGGCAGGCGAAGAAGAATTTGCCCCCGGATACACATCCGCAGTGGTGGATAACGTGGCCGCAAAGAGAATGAGGATTGCAAAACAACCGACGGTACGAGTTATACCGCTCCGTACTCGTAATTTTCTCTGTCCAACCATTCGCCCCGCATATCCCCGGCAATTGTGATGATATTCTGACACACCCTCCTCACGTCATCCCTATCGTTCTTCGTTTGAAGATTGGTGCTGAGTCCCTCTCTCGCTAGAAACACTCCTCAATGGCGCGCCGCGCCAGGCGCTGAATCCCTCCTTCGCGAGGTTGAAGATGGTCCGCCGATTCTGCGCAATCACTTTCACCCAGGCGAAGCGGCCCATTTGCGGGAAATAAATTCCCCGGAAACAGAGGCGAGCGATAAAGATGTTGACGCGATAACCGAGCGGCTTGTGGCTGAGCGAATCCACCGCCTTTTCGATGGCCGCCGGACTGTAGGAGCTGGCCCACGCAATGCGTACCTCACTGTGAGCTTCGTCGATGCTCATCTTCAGCGGCGTATGGGCCATTGCAAAGGGAATGAACTCCTGCCAGTGCTTCGGGCGGGTGAGCCGCCCCGCGGCTTCCAGCCTCTTGTAAAGCGGCGTCGCCGGCAGCGGAGTCATCAAACCAAAGATCGGCAGCCCCGGAGGCCAAGTGCGAATTTCCTTCAGAGTTCGCTCGGCGACGCCGGGCGTGTCGTTGTCCATGCCAAAGATAAAAGAGGTGATGGCAAAAACGTTGCGCCGGGCGAGCCGATCGAGCACCACCGCGTATTCACCGGGCTTGTTGAAGCCTTTTTTTACATCCGCAAGGTTGGCCGGATCGATGGATTCCATTCCGATGAAGATCCACTTGCCTCCCGCAGCGGCGATCAGATCAACGAGTTCCTCATCGCGCAGCAGATTGGCGCTGATCTGTGCGACCCAATGCACTTGCGCGTTTGCCGCGATGATGTCTCGCAACAATGATTTTGTGCGCCTGACGTTGATCGCAAAATTGTCGTCGATGAAAAATACCGCAATCTGGCCACCCTCCTCTCTCGCGCGAGCTTTCAGCAGCAGGAGTTCGTTCACCACGCTTTCATTGCTACGAAAGCGGATGGAGTCGCCAAAAAATCCGGTCACGGTGCAAAACTCGCATCCGTAAGGACAACCGCGTCCGGACTCTACAGGAATTAGTCGAAAGGTTCCCCAACCGGCGCCCACGCGCTTGAGCAGCGGATGTAATAGGCCCGGTAGCAAATTGAATTGCTCGAGCTTGATGTTGTCCCAGGGAATTTCCGGATAGGGCTGCAGCGATGGTTTTCGCTCTTGGCCAAAGTCGTCCACTGGCGCGTAGACATCCTTGAGCGTGCCGCGCACCGCATCTTCCACGATTCTGGGCCATGTCTCATCCGCTTCGCCAAGAGCAACCGCATCCGCATGGCGCGAGCCGCCGTCGCGCC
>WNEZ01014715.1_pt1 | contig 18726 bp, 15 predicted proteins | sample 5400521 | NCBI WGS metagenome assembly WNEZ01 (sample SAMN13153339, study PRJNA577476) | soil metagenome | isolation source: 120 cm saprolite under Douglas fir tree site 2 hole 1 replicate 1 | place: USA:California | collected 2015-04-18
ACAATGTCCTGGTCCCAAACGCAACAATCCGAGGATCTGTATGATCAAATCACAATCCTTGTTGGCAGCGCCATTCGACTTCTGTCTGGCGATGCTGGCGTTTTCGTTGTGTCGAACGAAGCATTTGATCCACAGAGCAATACAGAGTATACTTTGTATCGTCTTACTGAGTCAGCGTTAATACCTCTTCTATCGCATATACGTGAGAGCAAACAGCCAAATTCGCACTGCCCTCTGGTGATTGATATGCTTTCACCTACTTTGGTAAAGCAGCTTGGGATTTGTGATGAGGATGAGGAGTTACTCAGAGATGTGAAAGGGACAAAAGAACAACCTGTTCTTGAGCGTTGCTCTTTACTTGTCAACGATCATGCCGGATTTTTAGGTATGCTACACTACCTGCGTCCGCCCGGTTCAAGTTCATGTTTTGAACGCTCAGATGAGTCGGAAGGGGCATTGCGCCTGTTTATTGCGCACTTCGCTGCTGGATTGCGTTCAGCCTTGAAATGGCAATCTCTGGTTAAGGAACAGAGGCGACTGGCTGCGATTTTCCAGCAGAGCGCCGAAGGTATCCTGACTGTAGATACAGCCCTGCGCATCATCGACTTCAATCCAACCATGGAACGCCTTACAGGTTGGCGGGAAAACGAGGTATTGGGACGTTTCTACTATGAAGTCCTGCGCCCAAAAGATCGCCTGGGTAATGAACTCGGTTTACAGGATTCACTCATCTTGCAGGCTTTTGCGGGTCAAGCGGTTGTTAATCGAGAAATGATCATCTCAGCTCGTGATGGACAGCGTTTCGATGTAAGTGTGGCGGCTTCTTGTGTTCGCTCAAGCAAAGGCGAGCCAACAAGTGGCATTCTTACCGTACGTGATATTACTCGTGAGCGTCAGCAGGAGGAGCAGCGTTCAACGTTTATTTCAGTGATCTCGCATGAATTGCAAACACCGATAGCTATCATCAAGGGCTATGCATCAACCCTGGCGCGTACCGATGCAACATTTGATAGGGAATCGCTGAGATCTCGCCTCCAGGCTGTGGAAGAAGAGGCTGATCGCTTGAATAAGTTAGTAGGTAATCTGCTCTACGCCTCACGTATTCAAGCGGGTGGGCTACAAATGGAACTTGCGACACTCGATCTGTCGAACCTTGTCCAGAAGGTTACCCACCGCTTGCAGGTGAAATCTCCGGGTGTTACAGTGAAGGTGAATCTGCCGCCCAATTTACCAACGGTGATGGCGGATAGAGATCGCATTGAAGAGGTGTTAGAAAATCTTTTGGACAACGCCGTCAAGTATTCGCCTGACAAACCTGTCGTAACAGTGGTGTGTCGCACTACAGGTGATGAGGTGATAGTGAGTGTAAGTGATGCTGGTATGGGCATCTCCTTGCGTGAACAGGAGCAGATCTTTGATCGCTTTTATAGAGTAGGAAATGCCATGACCAACTCATTGCAAGGCGCAGGACTCGGCTTATATATTTGCCGTGCTATTGTTGAAGCGCATGGAGGGCGTATCTGGGTCGAGAGCGCTTTGCATCAAGGATCGACATTTTTATTTAGTTTACCTCGTATGGAGAAAGCACATTTACCAATGGTGGTGTTTTGATGGAGAAGGAAGCTTTTGAACCGCGCGATATGACCATTTTAATCGCAGATGACGAACCACGCATCCGCGACTTTGTGTGTATGAACCTGGAACTTGAGCATTATCGTGTTATAGAAGCCAGTAACGGTCTTGAGGCTCTGGAGCAATTGCGAGAAAACCTGCCGGATCTGATCGTGATGGATGTCATGATGCCTGAAATGGATGGTTTCGAGACATTACGTCATATTCGTGAGGTGTCAAATGTACCCGTGATTATGCTTACTGTGCGTCAGAATGACCAGGATAAAATACAAGGTCTTGATCTAGGTGCAGATGATTACATTGCCAAGCCGTTTAATCCCCGGGAACTGCTTTCACGCATCCGAGCGCTGTTACGTCGTTCTTTTATGGCCGCGCCGGCACGTAAAACAGAGATTGTTGTTGATCCTGATTTGAAGATCGATTTCTCACGACGTGAAGTGATTGTGCGAGGCGAGAAAGTCGTCTTGCGTCCTACTGAGTATCGTCTCCTGTACCATCTTGTGAGCAATGCGGGAAGGTTACTGACACACGAAACACTGCTATCTAAAGTATGGGGAAGAGAATACCGTGATGAGGCTCATTACCTGCGCTTATATATCACGTACTTACGACAAAAAATTGAGCCAGCTCCCGCACATCCAAAATATATTTTGAACGAACGGGGCGTAGGTTATCGCTTCAAGGAATTGGGAGATTAGCATGATGGAGCGACTGATATTACCAAACCCATCGGGTAAGTTCTGAACAGGAAGAAAGGGAGCAACATTGAATAAAAAAGAGCGTGTAGATGCAGCTCTACAAGGTGACCAGGTTGATCGAGTTCCGGCGAGTATGTGGGGGCACGACTTTCAACGTGAGTGGGATGCAAACTTGCTGGCGGAAGCGATGGTCGAAAATTTCACCCGTTATGATTGGGATTTTATGAAGGTTAACCCACGTGCCAGTTACCATGTCGAGGGCTGGGGAGTCAAGGTACGACCATCAGGCGAGCAATATAAAGCACCCATCTTCGAGAGCTCTCCTATCAAAAGTAGCTCTGACTGGAAACGTATACGCCCTCTTGAACCAGATCAGAGTGCGCTCGGCGAGCAGTTACGGGCGTTGCAATTGATAAATCATTCAATCGGGTATGATGCCTACTTTGTAGAGACCATCTTCTGTCCTCTGGGAGTTGCGAAATACCTTGCAGGTAATAATAGCGAACCGGTATTGCAAACGATTCGCGAAGATCGTGCTGCAATGCACGCGGCTCTCCGAGTAATTACGGAAACGTTCGTTAATTTTGCAATAGCCAGCCTGGAACAAGGTGCTAGTGGCATCTTTTATGCAACGAACGGTTGGGCTTCTGAGAGCATGTTAACTGCCGATCAGTACCGTGAGTTTGGTGAGCAGTATGACATGGAGTTCCTGGACGCTATTAAGAGCAGAAGCAAGTTCAACATCCTGCATAATTGTGGTACGCATATCTACTTTGACCAGCTTGCAACGTATCCAGTGCATGCTCTGAGTTGGGCTGCTACATTGGAGGGCAATCCTGATCTGCATGAGGGTAAGATGCGTTCTGGCAAGGCGGTGATGGGTGGGATTAGTGAGAAAACGATCCTCAAAAGTGGGAAACCAGAGCAAGTATATGAGGAAGTAGCGCGAGCGCTAGATATGACTGGCGGTGTGCATTTCCTGCTTGCTCCGGGGTGTTCTATACCACCTGAGACTCCTGCAGAGAATCTGCAAGCTATTCGTGACTCGCTCTCTTGACACCCTTTGAGGTATTGGCTATACTCACACGGCAGAACTATAATAAGGTAGAGTCCCGATGAGAATCAGGCTGCTACGCTACTTGTGGAATTGAAAAGGCACTTCACGACTGATGGAGCGATATCAAACAATACGAGCTTATTCCGCGGGAGGTGTCGTTTTTCGTCTTGTTCCAGGTGATACATGGGGGAAGGAAGGCACCAGCGATCAGTTGAGCGCTGCGCAATATAATCATACGTCTGTAGAAGTTGTGCTTGTGGGGCGCAGTCGTTCTGGAATATGGGCTTTGCCAAAGGGGACTCCCCAATCCGGAGAAACCCTAGAGCAGGTGGCTGTACGGGAGGTACAGGAAGAGACCGGTTTAGAGGTACGGTTGATTACCTATATTGGTAGCATTTCCTACTCCTTTATACATGATAAGGTACGGTTCCAGAAACAGGTACGTCACTTCTTGTTTGAGGCAATCGGGGGAGATACGTCTCTCCACGATGCCGAATACGATCGTGTAGAATGGTTTTCCATTCCTGAAGCGTTACGTCGCGTGACTTACCAAAATGAGGTCAATATCCTTTCCCAGGCGGAAGATATTTTACATCGTTGGTTACAGACCCGGCAGAAAGAAGGATAAAACAGCCATATGCAGCATACACCCCGATATAGGCTCATGCGGCGTATCCTTTACCCCTATAGCGGGGAGCAGCCGCTTTCATTGAAGCAGAGCTTGCGTGTTCTGCTCGCATGGATGTTGTTTTTCCCCATGGGTATGTCCTTGTTAACCCTGGCAATAACCGTTATCGGATCATATCCCGTACAGAAAATGGTAATACTTGTGATCTTTACATTCCTTTCAGGTGTCTTCATATTTGGTTTGCTTGGTTTACTCGTTGTGGGTATGAGCAACAAAGCTGCTCGTTTGCATCAAACATGGAAGATACAGAAAGGTCAGCAATAACCAGTGGAGGTAGTAGCAATGGATCTTAGCGTCGAAGGTAAATCTGAGCGTATTCCCCCTGGCTCGCATATTTGTCAACTCTACAGCAAAGTGAACGAAATTCCGGGAGTGACAGCGCGTTTAATGCGAGTCGGCCTTACGCTGTCGGAAAAGTGTTTATTTGCTGCTGCCCCGGCACAGGTGAATGAATTACGTGAAGAGTTGCAGAAATTACAAATAGACGTAGAGAAAACGATTGAGGCAGGACAGTTAGTCCTATACGAAGAGCGAGAGCTCTTTCTGGCAAATGGTAAACGCTTTGACCCATATTATTTACTCTCTTCTCATCAAACATTTATTGCTCAGGCTCTTCGTGAAGGATGGCAGGCAGTGCGGATTTCAATTGACATGACCTGGCTTAGCAAAGATATCGCGACTCCTGAACAAATCCTCAAATATGAGGCGGCATCTGATGCCGTATTCACGTTCCAAAATGCTCCCATCATTGCATTGATACACTATGATCACAGTAAATTGATCCCCAGCCTTGTCGTAGAAATACTCAAACTGCATCCAATCTCAGTTGTTGGCAAGTATATCAAAAGAAACCCCTACTATTTGAACTCGGAGCAATACATGCTCAAGATTTTGCGCATTAACCGTGAGAGGGAAAAGGGCACCTCGTAAACTCCCTCAGGCCACCCAGATGTTCCCTATAAACAGGATAATGTTTATGATGAATAATGTCAGCGCAAAGCTAAGATAAGCTTTATTGAAGCGCCGATTTTTACCCCACAAAGCAAGAATGACGGTCAGTGGGAAGATAACCAACATAAAGCGTGGTTGCGAGGACAGCGGCTCGAATTGAGGTATGTACATGGGGAAACTGAGCGCGAAGATAGGTAGTGCCAAAGCGAAGAGACTGTAATGCAGCGGTAAGCGCTTCCAACCCAATGAGAGCACAACAAAAGGTACGATTGAAGCAATGAGATAGATCAGATTGCCTAATATGAATATCGGGGCTGTTTCCTGAAAGAAGGCTTCAATTGATACGAAAAATGTATCCCAAGGTAAAGTAAAGTGCCGGCCCCATACAACCTCTTGCTCGATACTGAAAATGAATGGGTTACCTTTGGTAGAGTACAGGTAAAGCATATACACTAGAAGACCAGCGGGGATAAGTGCGATGGGAAGCAGTGCATTCAGTTTTTGCCTCCAATTATGCTTCCCTCGTTGGGAAGGCAGCCAGAAGTGCTGTGTATATACTACCAAATAAGGTATGGCTAGAAGCATACCGGATGAGCGCGTGAGTGCTGCTAAGAAACCGAATAGTCCGGCAAGCCACCAATCTAGCGCTTTGCCCCGACGAAGTACCAAGAAACAAGCAACGCACAGCAATACAAAGAGCGATTCTGTGTAGCCTGCAAAAAAGAAGAGAGCATAAGGGGCGATCGTGAAATAGAGCAAGGTGCGACGGGCGGTCGCTGGCTCGAAGTCACCCGCTACCAGGTAATAAAGTAAGACGAGCACTACGAAGAAGCAAATGTTGGAGAGCAACAGACCAGCCAGGTAGTAAGAGGCGGGAAAAAAACCTCCGAGTAAGAGACCTCCGAAGTGCTGGATGAGGGGCCACAGCGGAAAGAACGCAGTGTCTGGTGTATATTTGTAACCCACGAACGAGATGTTTAGATACGGTTTGGCGTCCCAGCGCAGCCATGAGTAGAACAGCGTGCTGAAGCTGAAAGGTGCATACTTGTAATAGCTGGAAGAGTTAGCTGCTGCAATAAGAAATTGCCGGTAAGGCGTTACAATCAGCGGCAGCAAGAAGTTACTTACTAGAGTAACGAGTATGATCAGCAGGCGGCTCATTCCAAAAACCCATGCGGCCTCTTTGCAAGCGGTTCTTAGTTTTTGCATGTGCATACGTTTCAACTATTCGCTTTCGAGTATTCTGGGATGAGATCAATGTAGCAAGAAGGGCATCCCTCAGGGTGCCCTTCTTGTCCACTGTCTGTATGCGCTACGATTGTGCTGAATAGAATTATTACTGGTTGAACAACTGGCCCCACGTTCCCTGTATGTTGCTCGTTCCACCAGCTTGTTGTGCGCCCTCAGGCTGTGGTGGATGATAGGTCATGGACTGGATGCCGAGGCGGCCAGGCCCGGTAAAGCGGTTGAGTATAATCGAAGCGCCCGCCATCATGCCGCCGATAGCTCCAAGAATACCACCCCCACGCTGTGAGCCGGCAACTGTTGTCACTGTCATTTGCACAGAAGGATCTTTCCACAGCCATGCGCCCGGTTCAACGTCCAATGTTTCACCGGGTGCCAGCATTTTCTCAAAGACGTTGCCGTATCCATGCAGGACCAACATTCCTTCGCCTCCCTGACAGGTAAACTGATCGATGAAGAGGCCAGTGCGGCTGAAGAGGATGTTGGCTGCGCCTTGCACGAAGGTGAAGCCATATTCGACGTTGCCGGTCGCGAACAGGAATTGGTGCTCACGTACTTCTACCATCTGGCCCGGCTGCAGGCGCAATGCCACGATCTGGCCTGGTGCGTCACGTGAGAAGGAGATGTTTCCAGGCCCTTGCGCTTCAGTCAAGAATATCTGCATTCCCGCAAAAAAGCGCTTTGCTACACCTCTAAGAGATTTGAAGCCGATTTGTACCCCTGGATGTTTCCATAGGAGAATGTGATGCTCGAAATAAATGGGTATGTGTAGTTCAGCTTTTGGCACCTGGCCGCCGAGCGCCTGGTTACTACTATACTCTTCATACTGATTGGGCGGTACGTAAGCTCCTTGCGGTGGTGTTCCATATTGACTCTGTGGCTGACCCTGGAGTGGAGGAGTTTGACTCATTGGTGGGGGAGTTTGGCTCACTTGCATGGGCGACCCACAGACGCCACAGAACTTTATGCCATCGGCAACCTGACTTTGACAGCGGGGACAAATCATGTATTGGCCTCCTTAGAATTGGCACTATTGGACTGGTCGTTACTATCTACTGTCAAGCAAGAAGAGCAAGCTAGCATCTCATATTCAGAACAGTAGTATATCTTGCTTGATAATAACACACCTGAGCAAGTATTCTTGTGTATAGTTGATGATGTTGAAAGTGATGCTCTGTTTCAATGCGATAAGGGCAAACTGGACGATACATATAGTTTTGTATCGTCCAGTTTGCCCTTATCTAAAGTGAATGCTGGCAGAACAGACAAAACATCATTTAGGCACGATAAACCACGCTCACTAAGTTGTTCCAGAGTAATCAATTAGTCAGAACGTGTTAGGCGACATTATAAGTGCTAGAGTACGAAACTATCTGCCAAAGGGCTACGAGTAGTGCCATTCTCCCGTTTGTCACCGCCCAGGTTTACCGATTGCTGGCTACCTGTCTGGCGGCCGCCTTGCGCATAATTACTGGATAAAGGGGGAGAGTTTTGCAAATTTTGTAAGCTTTGTAACGTCGACTGTGATTGAACATTATTGCCCTGGTCACTGAGAAGCTGAATTGTCTTTCCCTCAATGACCACTGCAATTCCTACTCCACGGCGTAAGTCAGCGATTTGCCGTCGTAATTCACGGTTTTCGGCCTCCAAAGCGTCCATTAACTTTTTCTGCTCAAGTAGCATTTGAGCAATGCCTTCAAAACCGGTGCTAGCAGCACGATCCATCATGGATTCCTCCTGCATCATAGGTGTACCTATAACTTCTAGAACAAAATCTCCCAACACAGCGCCACTTCCTCCCAGATTACGTCGTACTCAACAGAGGTACGATTCGATCCCAAATGGCTGCCGCAACACCTGTTTTAGGCATTACAGGCAAATCTTCCATTGCCCCATTTGCATGAAAGATATGAACCTTATTGGTCTCTGTTCCGAAGCCGCTATCCGAGCGGCTCACATCATTTGCCACGAGCAAATCCAGGCGTTTAGCAACCAGTTTGGCGCGTGCGTAATTCACCAGGTCGCTGGTCTCCGCAGCGAAGCCCACACGCACCAGGCGCCACCCGGGCCTTTCATTGCCCGTGTTCCTGTCAACAGAACCCGCGAGTTCTTCAAGAATATCTGGGTTGCGTACCAGTCGTAAGAAAAACCCGTTCTGTTGATCGAGTTCTTGCGATCCACTTCCACTTTTCTTGATCTTCTGTGTCGTAACTACTGCTGGACGAAAATCAGCCACAGCAGCACTCATCACGAGCACATCAGCATCGTTAACCGCATCATGTACTGCATCTCGCATCTGTATTGCGGTCTCGACTCTCCGCACTTCTACCCCGTAAGGTACGTCTAATACAACGGGGCCTGAGATCAAAATGACGTGCGCACCACGATCTCGTGCCTCTGTCGCCAGGGCGTATCCCATCTTTCCAGACGAGCGATTCCCTACATAGCGTACCGGGTCGATTGGCTCATGAGTACCACCTGCTGTTACGACTACCCGGTGTCCAGCAAGATCACCGTTACGTCCAAGTACGACGTTGATAGCTCCAAGCAAGACACTGGTATCAGGAAGCCTCCCTATACCTACTTCCCCTGAGGCCAGCCGACCTATCTCTGGCTCTACGATAAATGCTCCGCGTTCCCGCAACAAGGTTATATTTGCCTGTGTTGCTGGATGCGTATACATATTCTGATGCATCGCAGGTGCCAGCAGTAGAGGAGCCTTAGTTGCCACCGCCACCGCTGTGAGCATATTGTCGGCCACACCATGGGCCAACTTCGCGATGGTGTTGGCTGTTGCCGGAACGACCACCAATAATTCCGCTTCCTCAGCTAATGCGATATGTGTTTCTGCTGCTCGTCCCGACGGTTCCCATAAGTCGCTGTATACAGGCCGGTGGCTCAAAGATGAAAATGTCAATGGTCGAACAAATTCATCCGCCCGTTCAGACATAATAACATCAACGAGAGCACCGGCTTGTTGCAGACGACTAACCAGCTCGACCGCTTTATAGCATGCAATACCACCACAGATTCCGACGAGAATGCGCTTGTTTAGTAACACTGTTCGCTTGCTCGTTCCATTAACAACACCTTGCGTTCAAGGCCAATGCTACAATAGCACAGGGTGATACGTATAAACAATATAGGCGTCCAGAAGTACCATTGGATTACGTTCGGACATCCTTTCGTTTCAGAAAGTAAGCGATTGCGACAACGAGTAGTAATATCATAACTAGCAGTGCAAACCAACAAATGAAGAGGTGAATGGCAGCTTCTGTCTGGCTGAAGGTCGAGAAAAGCGTTCCCTTGTATGAGAAGTCATCAGTTCCCAATTTGTCGCCGTGGAGGCCGACTGAGGAGCCTGAGGCTGCCATGCCCCACCGAACCGCAAAAAGCGCCCCTATGGCTTGCAGGATAGGACTATTTAGATTGAACAGGATGCCCGCAAAGATTACCTGTGGGACGAGGACGATCGGTATGAGGCTCACAGCCCTATCGTTATTTGGAGCGAATGCCGAAATTGTCAATCCTATCATCAAACCTGCCAGCGAGGTCAGAGCCATGGTAATGTAAACTTCCAATGGCGCGGGTAGAAAAATACCTTGCTGTATAGGAGCAACCCAATTCACTGCAAAAACCAGGATGGCACTTTGCACTAAGCACAGGACTCCTAAAATGACTATCTTCGAGAACATGTATGGTGCGATACCCAGGTTCACTGTGCGCTCGCGGCGATAAATTGGAGCTTCCTTGACTATCTCGCGTGCTCCGTTGATTAAACCAAATATCGTAGCAGCAAATGCCATGATAAACAGGTACTTTTGCGCATCGAAACCAGAATTCGGAGCGATGAAATCTTGCGTTGCTTGTATTACATTACCCCCATGGCTAGCAACATATGCCTGCCCCTCTGGCGTAGCGCTCAAGAAGTTCACCACATTCTGACAGTCGAACGGGTTAGGTACAGTTTGGGGTATATGGATGTTCGTTCCAGGAGGATTAAGCAGACATTTGGCGACGCTACTTGGATCGAATGTGCCATGGCCACCTAAAGAAGACAGCATGAAGATAAGGATTGCAGCGATGATTGGCGCTTGCAATAGGAGTACCAGCAGGTTGCCAGTATCATTCATGAGCAATTCTATGTAACGCCGGGAGAGCAAAGCGAACTGCTTCCAGGGATTGCCTCGCTTTGGCTGTTTGACCGCAGATGTCTCCTGCGATGTAGTTATACGACCAGCAGGACCCTGGTTTAATGGACCAACTACATACATCTGGTACTCAGTCGAAGATTTGAAGCGATTCTCTGCCTCCTCTGGAATGTTAGGATTGGCCTCAGTAGGCTCAAGAGCACTATAAATTTCGGCGAAGTCGGTTTTCCCGAAATAGGCTTTTGCTTCGTTCGGCGGCCCGAAGTAAGCCAGGCGACCTCCCTGGGTCAGAAAACAGATATAGTCACAGGCATTAATATTATTGGTGGCATGTGTTACTAATATGATAGTGTGCCCCTTGTCGGCCAACCTGCGCAAGAGAAACATCATCTTTCGGTCAAGGCCGGGATCGAGGCCCGAGGTTGGCTCATCCAGAAAAAATACGCTTGGATTGGCCAACAATTCCAGCGCTATTGAAACTCGTTTTCGCTGGCCACCTGAAAGCTTATTAACAAGCAGGCCACGCCGGTGTTTCATCTCCACATCTTCAAGTACCTCGTCGATTCGTTGTTTGATCTGCAATTGTGTGAAATCTTCAGGCAGGCGCATCCTGGCGGTATAATAAAGAGCGCGTTCGACAGTCAGCTCGCGATGGATGATGTCTTCCTGTGGTACATAGCCTAGTTGAGTGCTAAAGGCCGCGAGGTGCTGGTAATAATCCTGGCCGTTATACATCACCAGGCCTTTCTGAGCCGGTCGCAGGCCATTGAGAGCATCCATCAGTGTCGATTTACCCGCGCCTGATCCACCCACCAGGGCTACAAATTTGCGTGGAGGGATAGCTATAGAAATATCGTTTATGAGGATGGTATGTTTGGAACCAACTTTTTGCAAGTGGAGTGCGTCGATACGTACCCCTTTACTCTCGTCTTGCTGTGTCAGTTGCGTTCCAGTATACGTGAATTTGTATGGTCCGATGCGTATCTCATCGCCTGGCTGCAGTAGCTGGTTAGTGGCGCGCTGCGCATTGACGTAAACATGGTTTGTACTGCCAACATCAATGATGCGATAGCCTCCTTGTACCTGTTCCAGGCGAGCATGCCTTCCCGAAACCTGCGGGTGACTTAATACCACCATGTTCTCTGGCAGACGACCAATCGTAATCACTGGCGCACCCAACGGAATAGGATGAATCTCGGGGACGACATCCTGGATGGCTCCACTGCCGTCGTTATACGTCAATGTCACCAGCGTACCATGATCATCGCCAATACGGAAGATATCGCCGCGAGCCAGTGGTTTGCGGAATGTTTCGTCTCCTTGAATATGACGACCTTGATAGAGTAGTCCATTCAGAGTCTTTCCTCGTGCAGGGTGAGGATGGATGAGTACGAGTCGATCCCCTTCGCGCACTATCTGAGCATGAAAACCGGAAATCACCAGTTCATTGATTACAATATCGTTCGATGGATCACGACCAATATTGATGACCTGTTGAGCCAACGGATATGCTTGCTTTTCTGCATGGATGTTAGAGCTTATCTCTAGCGTCGGTATTCCAGGATGACTTTGACTGGTCGCAATAGTGCCAGGTTCATACTCATTTGTAGGTGTGCTCAGTGGTATAGCAGACAGTTGAGGTGAAGCTGCTTCAGTAAATGAGTGTTGAGCCTGTCGCTGCTGTCCGCTAAATGCTGGTGCAGGAGGTGTTTGTTGTGCAGGTGTTTGCAATGCGTTGTATGGCGCTAACGGTTGCTGCCCGGCAGGGGACTGAGGAGACGATATGAGAAAGAGGAATGTTGTGCCTGTTCCCAGACCAATGGTATCGCGATCAGCAATAACTGCTTGTTGAATAGTATGTTGATTAACGGTGACAACATTTTGTGACGCCAACTTTTCGATGCTCCACTGTCCCGCGTTATTCACCAGGCGAGCGTGTTGTCGTGAAACAGTTGGATCGGAAATAACAATATCGTTGCCAGGTTCACGTCCAAAAGTGATAAGCGGCTTACTGATCTGAAAGGTACTGCCCGCCAGCGGACCTGTAAGAAACCTGATCGAACCTGACTCCTGGGGTCTGTTTGCCACATTCATAATAAGAGATTCTCCTCGCTACTTCTGGTTCCGAGGCAATTATACTGTAGGGTAGTACTCACTGTAAACCACGACCCAGGAGATGTCAATAAGGTTTGCGATTAGGTATAGTAATAGTGACGCTGCCGCCCATTTGAGTAACGTCATCACGAATGACAATGCCAGTTCTCCGCACTTTTTTCTGTTGTAGGTTATAAAAGGAGGATACTGAATGTCTCCAGATGAAAATAATACACCAATAAATAGCCCAGGTAGTGTAGAGAATCAGGCCCCTGTACCTGATAAACTAGAGAGGACTTCAGACTCTCCAAACTTTGCTGAACAGATACCGCCAACTGTAAAAGGACAGCTAGCCGAACTGATCAAAGCAATGAGAACCAGGGATGACTCGTCGCGTGACTTCCTATTACGAGTGGTGCAACCTGGGCTAGCAGGCTTGATGGATGGATCTGTCTCGACCCTGGCGCCTATTTTTGCGACGGCCTTTGCCACGCACAACTCGTTTACTACTTTCCTGGTAGGAATGGCTTCAGCAACAGGCGCAGGTATCAGTATGGCGTTATCTGAAGCACTCTCTGATACCGGAGAACTCACCGGTCGCGGGAGTCCTGTCATACGAGGGGGGATCACAGGTTTCATGACCTTCTTTGGCGGCTCGCTGCACACTCTGCCTTTCCTGATCTCCAGCATACATCTAGCTTTGATTGTTGCTTATGTTGTGGTCGCTTTCGAGTTGGTGTTAATCGCTGCCATTCGCCACCGTTATTTCGGAACGAACTGGTTCCTTTCAATCTTGCAAGTCGTAGGAGGAGGTGCACTCGTCTTTGTGGCTGCCTTTATCTTTGGAAATGCATAAGAGCATGAGCGAGTTTGCTCTTATGTCCTGGCTGAGTGCTTTATCTGTTGAGAAGAGAACCCTGGATGAGAAAACATTTCCGGACGATCAGCGCAGTCGTAACAAACTGAAGAAAGCACGAAACTGTGCGGGTTTCTCGGAAAATGGGTATGATGACCACACATCTTTTTCCCACACTTAGTACAGGTGTTGATGTTCCATACTGTGAGTGATCTATTACAAAGCGTGCATTTTACATGAGTGTTGAAAAAACTCTAAGGGTGTGCTAATATCCGATCTCTCTAGTAACATATTAGCATGCCCTAATATGTTCGTCAAGGAGGAATGTCAATGGAGAATCTCTTCTCGCAAGCTTGAGTTCATCGATGTCAGAGGAACATGAGCAGGAAGTGTAAAGCAAAAACAACTCCCCTGACCAGGTATCCCAGCACTTTCAGCCCAAATCCGCCCTCCCATAGCCTCCACCATCTGTTTGCTAATATACAATCCCAATCCACTTCCTCGCACCTGCCCCGAAATATCACGTTTGAGGCGCACAAACTGATTGAATAGGCTAGAAAGCTCATCTGGCGGAATACCAGGGCCAGCATCTTTCACCTTGACACATATCTGTGATGCGGAATCGCTCGGCTGGGCAGCATCGTCGTATAATCCAGCGCTGACGAGAACCTCGGTATCCGCAGGTGTATACTTCAAGGCATTGGAAAGCAAATTACAGAGAACCTGGCGGAAGTACTGTTCATCTGCCACAATGACAAGCTCTTCGGAGATATCCAGATAAACACGATGTGAGTGCAACCACCTTGGATCGGTATGTTTGAGGACTTCTCGTACCGCCTGAAGGACTGAAAATGCTTGCAGGCTGGAATGTTCATCCCCGCCGTCAATCCGTAACGCATCCAGAACATTACTAATCAACTTCTGCAGGTCATCGCAGCCATCCATAGCATATTTGAGGAACCTGGTTCGCGCCTCGGCATCAAGATGTTCATTGTGCTCTAAAAGGAGCTCGATGTAGCCAGAGATTGCTGTAAGCGGTGTGCGTAGCTCGTGGTTGACATTCAGGATGAACTGATCTTTCGCCCGATTCAACTGCTGCTGCTGTTCAAGAGCGCGTGCGCTTTGCAGCCGAGCAATATCTACTACATCCAGTGAGTTGCGCAGCAAGCTCACAAGCAAACCAATAACCACGAGCGCGAGTGTAGCAGCGATGAAGGAGATAATCATCGAAGAGGGCAAGAGCATTCTCTTCAATCTAAGACTGTAGAAGACCCAGAGCACGAGCACCATAATCGCGAGACAAATGAACACTCCGCGTTTCCTGAACATCCAGGCAACAAGTGCCACGGGAATCGCTAACATCAAGGGCGTGCGGGCAGCCGGAGAAACTATCATATACAGGATGAGAAAAAACGCGACACTGAGTATCGCGACACTTAAGCGTACAATAAATGGTAGCTTGAGCAGGAAACGCGGAAAAGCATCCAGATGGCGCATCACATCACCTCTAAGCTTTCATAAACCAACGAACGAGGACGACCCCATGCTGAATGGCTTTACGACACATGCATCAAAACGAACGAAGTGCAAAACAGATGTATGACTGCACCATGACAACATATTTAAGTGTACCATAACTTTGGAAGATTGGAGCAGTTCCTATCTATTTGGGCTATGCTACAGGGAGGGGCATGAGCCTGAGATGGGGAACGAAGAGAAAACTACGCCGCCTTATGTAAATTAATATCCCCTGTACTTACAGTCAGAGCCAACAAAGCTGCAGGGGATGAGCCTGGCGTGAGTGGTCCATAATAACTTGCAGAACCATCGCTATTCTGTTGAATGTTCAGGTTAAATTCACCGCTATTGATTTTGCCATTATTCGTGCTGGCATCGAGGGTCAGGTTTGTAGTTTGGGCGCTTAACGTTACATTTACATTGCCGGTCCCGCTCTTGAAGCTGAACCACGGGTGAGGATTTTGCGTGGTGTTCGTGGTACAAGGAATGAGACCTGTGTCTGCTGCTGCACCGGTAGTCAAGCATCCACCGAATGTTGTACTTCCGACATGCGTTTGCAAACATGAGCCTTCATCCAATAGTCCACCTTTCACAGCAATGCTGCCCGTGTTATCTGTGAGTGTAAGTAGGCCATTGAAATTCTGAACAGAAATGTCTCCTACTGCTGCGATGTCAGCGCTGAGCTTGAAAGGAGGAATAGTATTTACCGAAGGAGGCAGGACAATCGTCAGATCAACGGAATCACCGGAGCTGGCAAGTAAACCACCACTTGTGTCCGGGACTGTCGCATTCACTATGAGCGCACTCTGGTCACTACTGGGAGTAACATCTACTTTAATGCGTCCAAATTCTTTATCGGCATCACTACTGTTTCCTGCCTGAACCTTCATTACACCGTTGACTGCTCCCTGTTTTGCTGTAGGGTCAATCATAATACTGATGTTACCTACACGATTGTGTATCTGTAATTGTGTGACATTGGCTGTAATAGGCAATGACTGCTGCGGTAACTGCTTTGAAAAGGTGGTTTTGCCGATACCGCCAATACTAATGGGTACGTTTCGCAGAAACACGAATGCAATGATGGCAAAAATGAGTGCAATTGTGATCACACCACCTGAACAGCCAATGAGTAGCGTAGACCAGACTCGCCTCTGTCTCCTAACCGGCGGTTGTGTCGTCGGAGTTCGTGGTCTTGGACGTAATGCTCGTCTATCAAACTCTTCAACCTCGGGATCTTCAGAGTATCGGCTGCGCTGCTGCGGATGCATATTAGCATCATTGTCTTCATCGTGATAATCTTCAGGCTGACGCTGGCGCTGTCGCAGGCGTGCCTCGGCTGCCTCGGGCGAATGCCTGGACATACGATGCTGTTGATGATATCTTTCGTCAATTTCGTCGTAGGGGTCAGGACGTTCGTGAAAGTCTCGAGTTTGGCGAGGCTGTTCCCTGTGGGGTTCGGTAGTATTTTCGTAAGCGTCGCGATGTGAGCGCGTACCTTGCCTGGGTCGGCCATAGGCATCATAACCTTGTCGGGGATCATTGGTTCTGTTGGAATCAGGACGACTTCCTGGTCGTCTCTCGTATGTGCCTGGCCTGTCACTGTCGGCTTCGCGGTAACCACCAGCCTGCCGTGGGCGTTGTCTCTGGCGCGCAGAGGGATCATCAAAAGCTTCGCGAGAAGAGCGTTGTCTCTGGCGAAGTCGTGTTTCAGCTTCGTCGCTATCTTCTGCAGGCTCTTCCCACGACTCCTGAGATGTGTCGTTCTCTTTGCTCATATTGGTACCTGCTCGCTTTCAGGCTGTAATCAGCGCTGAATGTAGGAGAAAACGTTTTGTTACCATTCTTAACTTCTTTTCTTGTTGATCAATTCCGACTATACTTGCTAGTACGAACGGCATAGAGCGAAGGTTTTCTTCCCTCTAGCATAATGGAAGGTATAATTGCGATAAGACAGATGAAACCGGCAGCCAGGAAGACGGATGTATACACCTCATGAGCTGCAAAGATAGCGTATCGAGATAGTGCCTTATTGTACATATCGCTAAAGGGAATTACTCCGGCTGGTGGTTTGAAGGCCAGTAATAGATTATGGAAGCGCCCAAGCCCCCATGATGTTAATAGCGCAAGTCCTGATGAACCCATTCCCATCTGACGATTGCTTACAGCATTTATCGCTGTAGTGGCGATAGGAGCGATCACCAGCCCAAAACCAAAACCTCCAATGATCGCGCTAATGGTAATCTGTATCCAATTGACCTGAATTGGCCAGAGATGCATCAGCCAGAAGCCTGTTGCTGTGAAGATCAGCCCGAGTATGGCAGTCAGACGGCAGGTAATTCGCGCGCATAGCCAGCCCCCGGTGATTGCTCCCAGGGGGATCATCGCCGTGAGTCTGAGCAAAGCCAAACCACTGTCGATTGGTTGCCCTCCTAATACCGTTGCGATGAATAGCGGAATGTTGACCATGGCGATAATCAGCGCAGCCCCGACCAGCAAGCTTACCAACGCACTTGCCGAAAAAGGCCGACGCTTAAATAGGGAAAGTTCGACCATAGGCAACACATGCCCTTTTCTTGATCCACTCTGGCTGTTCTTTTCCTCCGAGCGCGCAGCAACCCATCTGCGTTCAAGGTACACCTCAACAGCGATAAACGTCGCAATCAACACTATAGAAGCGCTAATCAGCCAGGGATTGTTTTGAATAAAGGCCTGGTTGGAGCCTGAACCGGACACAGCTATCGTCGAAGTGGCTGCTTCTTGAGAAAGTCCTATGCTCAAGCAAATCAATGCAGCTCCCAATAGGAGCGCCCCTAGAAAGTCGATGCGTCCTCTGCTGTGCGCAGTACGCGCAGTTGTCTCCGCTGGTGGGATGAGACGCCAGATGAAGAAGGCGAGTATTGCTACAAGGGGCAGGTTGAGGAAGAAAATAGCTTGCCAGCCCAAGGTCTGCACAATTATCGCTCCATAAAGCGGTCCCAATACGCCTCCTGCTTCAGTTACCATGCCAATCAGACCAAGAGCCAGCGCGCGCTGCTTTTCGCCATAAAAGTCGCCCGCAATAGCCATCGCTACTGGTATGATGGCACCTCCTCCTGCTGCTTGCACAAACCTTGCTGCTACAAGCCAGACCAGGCTGGGATTAAGCGCTGTAGGATCACTGAAATCGTCAGGTGCTGCCACATTTATCCCAATATGCTGCAGAAAGCTGATATCGATCTGCTGTCCAAGAAAAGGTGCAAGCCCACACAAGAGCGAGCCTATGCCAAAAATACCCAGACAGATGATGAAGATACGCCGTCGTCCATACATGTCTGAAACTCGCCCCATTAACGGCATAGCTATAACGTATCCGAGCAAATAGCCGCTAACAATCCATGCGGCGCGATCAAGTTGCTCAGACGTGATCTGTAAATCCGTAATGATTTTTGGTAGAGCAGTAACCACAACCGTCTGATCAAGCGCAGTCAGAAATACGGCGCTGCAGGCTGCTAGCATTGCTAGCAAAGCGGTATTGCGTTGTAGATCGTGACGTTGCATACTCTCGATCCTCTCAACATGTAATGTATTGCGTCTTTTAGTGAGTCACGGACGGTGTCAACGTTGGCGTCGACGCAGGAGCAATTGGCGCTTCTATTGTTACCTGCTCACCAAAATTTGACAATGTAAAGGTGCGCACCGTCTTATTAGTATCACCTGCCGCCGCCGGCCCTTTGATGATAATCTGGTAAGGTAGTTTGTCGGTCTTCCCTATACAACTGGAAATATCGTCGGTCGATCCTGCTGGTGCTCCACCACCCGTGATTCCTGCCAGGTACGCGGGATCGAGCTTCCCA
>WNEZ01001745.1_pt1 | contig 18714 bp, 18 predicted proteins | sample 5400521 | NCBI WGS metagenome assembly WNEZ01 (sample SAMN13153339, study PRJNA577476) | soil metagenome | isolation source: 120 cm saprolite under Douglas fir tree site 2 hole 1 replicate 1 | place: USA:California | collected 2015-04-18
GACGGCAACGGCCCCGACTGCCCGCCGGACGCGTTCGTGGCCGGCGGCACGGTGTGCCGGCCGGCGACGGGGGAGTGTGACATAACGGAGGCGTGCAGCGGGACGGACCCGAGCTGCCCGCCCGACGCCCTCAAGGACGCCGGCACCGTGTGCCGGCCCGGGAACGGCACTTGTGATCCCGCCGAGGTGTGCAACGGCACGGACGTCGCGTGTCCTGCCGACACCTTCGCGCCCGACGGCACCATCTGCAACGACGGCAGCGCCTGCACGGACAACGACGCCTGCTTCCGGGGCGTGTGCGTCGGCACGACCAACGTGGACGCCTGCATCGACGACTTCCTCCTCTACAAGATCAGCCTGGCGGCGACGTTCACGCCGGTGCCCGGCGTCCACCTGGTCGATTTCGACGACGCCAATTTCGACCTCCTCCGGGCCAGACGGCTGGGCACCCCGGCGGACGACGGCGCGCACGGGACCGTCGATCCGGCGACCCACCTGATGGCGTACACCATCCGCACCTCACGTGCCGCGCACCAACATCACGGTGTCGAACAACCTGGGGATCGACACGCACGTCGACACCATCCGGCCCGACCTGCTGCTCGTGCCGAGCGCGAAGAGCCTGACCTCGCAACCCCCCGCGCCCGACCCCCAGAGCCACAACCTGGACCACTACAAGTGCTACCGCGTGCGCATCACGCACGGCATGCCGCGCTTCCCGGAGCGCGTGACCCAGAGCGTCAGCGACCAGTTCATCAGCCCCGCCAAGACGCTCAAGCTGAAGAAGCCGCGGCATCTCTGCACGCCCGTCGACACGAACGGCAGCGGGGTGAAGAACCCGACCGTGTACCTGATGTGCTATCTCGGCAAGGGCAGCCCGCGCACGCCCCGCCACTCGGGCGTCTTCGTGAACGACGAGTTCGGTCCGCTCCAGCTCAATACGATCCGCGAGACCGAGCTCTGCATCCCCTCGACGGTCACCTTCTAGCTGCGGAGCGCCGCCATGAGCGCCAGCGTGTCGCCCAGGTGGCGCGTCAGGAGGAAGTTCCGTCGCACGTGCTCGCGCGCCGCGGCGCCGAGCCGCGCGCAGAGCTCGGGGTCGGCGAGGAGCTGGCGCGCGCGGAAGGCCGCGCCCTCGACCGAGTTCACGCTGTAGCCGGTGACGCCGTAGACCACCTGCGCGGTGATGCCGCCCGCGAAGCCGCCGATCACCGGCTTCGACTTCCACATCGCCTCGGCGACGCCGAGACCGAAACCCTCGCGCGTCGACTTCTGCAGCACGATGGTGGCCGCGCGCTGGAGCGCGTTCACGGCCAGCGGATCGCGCGGCTCCAGCTCGAGGACGTGCAGGTCGGGATCGTGGCTCGCCGCCTCGCGCACCTCGGCCGTCAGCTCGACGCCCTCGGGGTCGTCGCTCTCTGCGCCGCCCACCAGCACCAGCCGGCAGTCGTGCCGGCGCTTCACCAGCCGGTAGGCCTCGATCACCCCGAGCGGGTCCTTGAAGCGGTCGAAGCGCCCGACCTGGAGGAGGATCGGCTTGTCGCGCGGCACGCCCAGGCGGTCGGCGATCGCCCCGACCTCGGCCGGGCCGAGCTCCCGGTTCTTGTCGGAGAGCGGGTCGATGGCCGGGTAGATCATGAACTGCGGGATGGGCAGGCGCTGGGCGAAGGCGGGTAGCGAGAACACGGCCGCGTCGTACTTGAGCACGTACTGGCGGAGGAAGGTCCACGCCCGGCGCTGCGGCCGCGACACGTCGAGGTGACAGCGCCACACCCAGGTGCCCTCGTGCGGGCGCGCCTCGATCAGGCCGGCGGCGAGCGCGTCGTGGGTCACCACCATGTCGGCGCTGGCGTCGAGCGCTGCGGCGCGCGCCCGGGTGAAGGCGCGGAACTCGGCGAAGAGCTCCTCGGGCACGCGCTCCTCGCCGCCCTGGAGCGCGTGGTGGAGCCGCGCAGCCGTGGCGGCCGCGGCCCCGTCGGGGTCGACGCTCTCCCAGGCCGACTCGACCCCGACCTCCTCGAGGAGCGGGACCAGGCCGCGCAGGATCTCGGCGACGCCGCCCATCTCGCGGCTGGCGCTGACGTTCAACAGGCGGCGATGGCGTACCCGCTCGGAGAGCCGGCGCAGGAAGTCGATCGTGCCGGCCGGCGCGACCGCGCGGTAGTCGTCGAGAGTCGGCCGCGTCATGCGCTCCGTCCGGGAGCCGCATCGCACAGCGCGAGCAGACGACGGCGGACCTCCTCCAGGCCGAAGGGGAACGGGTTCAAGCGCGCCACCGCGGCGGCCAGCTCGGGGAGGCCCAGCTGCTCGTCGATCCAGGCCGCGAAGTCGTTGCGGCGCCGCCCCTTCCGCCCGCGCGCCTCGAGCACGTGGAGGTAGACGACCGCGCTGTCGACCTGGGCAAGCGCGTTGCGGAACTCGGCCAGGGTACGCACCTTGACGCCGGTGGGGATCTCCAGGACGCGTGACTGCATGAAGTAGAACGGCTGGCCGAACATGACGCGCGGCACCGAGCGCGTCTGCGAGAGGTGGTCGTCGATCAGGCTCACCACCTCGGTGCGCAGGCTCTCCAGGTCGGAGAAGTCCTGCGGGTCGATGATGCCGAGCTTCTCGCCCAGCACACGATCGCGCACCTGGATCGCCGCCCAGGTGGCGAAGTCGTTCGGGTAGCCGCCCGGGAAGACGCGCTCCTGGAGGAAGCAGCTATGGGTGTGGAAGTAGATGCTGTCGAGCGGCACCTCCTCCAGGTGCTCGAGCAGCTCGCGCTCGTCGTAGGCGCGCCGCCCGAGCATCTCGAGCAGCTCCCAGCAGCCGAGGAAGTGGAACGGCGTGCGCGCCACGCGCTCGCTCATGCGTGCGCCCGCGCCACGCGCCGGTAGAGGTCGGCGCCGCTCTCGCCCGTCGCTTCGCTGCGCGCCGCGGCCAGGCGCGCCACGAAGTCGTCCTCGAGGCGCGCGCCGACCCCCTGCGCGAGCTCGATCGCCCGCGCGGCCTGGCGCAGCACCAGCACCGGCTCGAGGCCGGTCAGCTCGTCGAAGAACCAGCCGCAGCTCGTCTGCATGAGGAGCGCGTGGCGCGCCATCTCGAGCAGGCTCCGCGCCCGCGCCGCGCCCTCCGGCGGCAGCCCCCCGGAGGCCTCCGCCGCGAGCCAGGCCTCGGTGCGCTCCGGCGCGAGCACGCACTCGACCCAGCGGTCGCGCGCGCCCCAGGGGTCGCGCAGCAGCTCGCCCGCCCGGGTCTCGTAGACGACCGCCAGCCGCTCGCGCAGCTCGTCGATCGCCTGGCGGAGCGGCGCGCGCCAGGCCTGCGAGCTTCCCGCCTCCCCGCCCACGCGGCAGCCGCAGTTCGCGCGCCAGCGCTCCACGCCGTGCACGCAGCTCCACGATGTCTGCTCGACGACCTCGACCTCGTCGGCCGGCGGGTGTTCGGCGCGGAAGGCGGCCGGCCCGGCGAGCGCCAGCGCCGGGTCGTCGCGCAGGGCGAGGAGGGCGAAGGCGAGCGCCATCTCGCCGAAGCGATGATGGTGGCCGTACGTCTCGCCATCGACCGCGGGCGCGACGAGGCCCGCCGGGCCTGCCTCCTCGACGGCGGCACGCAGGCGCGCCGTCAGCGCCGCGCCGTCGGCGAGGAGCGCGCCGAAGGCGAGGTCGCGCGAGAGGGCATGATCGCGGAAGGCCACATCCACGGCGCCGCCCGAGGGCAGCCGGGAGCGGTAGAGCCGCCGCGTGTCCAGCGTCTCCGCGCTCACCGGCCGCCACGCATCGTCGCCCGCGCCGAGCGGCCGCACCCGGCGCGCCTGGTGCGGCGCGAGCATGGTCATGGCGATGCCCGCCTCGGCGAGCGCCGCGAGCGTCGGCGTGTCGACCGCCATCTCGGGCAGCCACATGCCCTCGGGCGCGCGCCCGAAGCGGTACGCGAAGTCGGCGCGTCCCCAGAGCACCTGGGTGCGCACGTCGCGCGGCGTGGAGAGGGGCAGGATCGGGTGCCCGTAGGCCTGCGCCCAGGCGTTGCCGTGGCCGGTGCGGGCCCGGCTCGCGGCGTCCGCGTGGCGCAGTGCGGCCATCACCGCCGGCGCGTGCGGCGCCAGCCACGCGAGCAGCGTCGGGCCGAAGTCGAAGCTCGTCCACTCGTAGACGTTGACCTCCGCGCGGACCCCGCCCCGGGCGTCGAGCACACGCGCCGCCGCGTGCGGCGCGTAGCATTCGGCCGTGATGCGCGCGTTCCAGTCGTGGTAGGGCGCCGCCGACGGCTCCGCCGGGACCACGCCGCGCCACGGGTCCTCGCGGGGCGGCTGGTAGAAGTGGCCGTGCAGGGCGAGGAAACTCACGTCAGAGGGCATGCGGCAGGGGGCCCTCGGGCTCGCCGCGCGGCACCACCACGATGCCCGACGGGTCGCGGTGCACCTCGAGGCCGGCGGGCTCCGTGCTCCCCGGCTCGAGGCGCGCACCTTCGGGCACCCGGTTGAAGCGGTCGACGATGGCACGCATGACGCGCGCACCGGGGCCGACCTCGGTGTGGTCCATCACGATCGAGCCGGCGACCACCGCCCCGGGCGCCACCCGGACGCCGCGCCCGAGGATCGAGCGGACGACGCGCGCGTCGTCGACCGTGGTGCCCTCCCCGAACATGCTGTCCTCGATCTCGCCCGAGAGGATGCGGGCGGGCGGACCCTCCGCGGAGCGCGCGAAGATCGGCCAGCGCGGGTTGTCGAGGTCGAAGGCGGGCGCGCCGCCGAGCTGATCCATCTGCGCGTCGTAGTACGAGCGCAGCGTCCCGACGTCGCGCCAGTACGCGGGCTCCTCGTGCGGCTGCACGCCGGGCACGCGGTTGTCGCGGCAGTTGTAGGCGAAGACGCGACGGCGGCGCAGCAGCTCGGGGACGATGGTGCGCCCGAAGTCGTGGTCGCTCTGGCGCGCCGCGTCCTCGCGCAGCACGTCCACCAGGATCTCGCTCGAGAAGACGTAGTTGCCCATCGAGGCGAGCGCCGAGGCCGGATCGCCGGGCATCGGCTCGGGCGCGCGCGGCTTCTCGACGAAGCCGCCGATGCGGCCGTCCGCCGCGGCGGTCATGATGCCGAACGCCGGGGCCTCCGCGAGCGGCACCGGGCGCGCCGCCACCGTGGCGTCGGCGCGGCTCGCCAGGTGGAACTGGATCATCTGGCGGAGGTCCATGCGGTAGATGTGGTCGGCGCCGAAGACCGCGACCAGCTCGGGGCCGAAGTCGCGGATCAGGTTCAAGTTCTGGAAGACGGCGTCGGCCGTGCCCCGGTACCAGGTCTCGCCGCCACGCATCTGCGGCGGGACCACGGTGACGAAGGTCTCGGGGAGCCGGCCGCCGATGCGCCAGGTGCCGCTCACGTGCTCGATGAGCGACTGCGACTTGTACTGCACCAGCACGTAGAGCGCGTAGATGCCCGAGTTGACGAAGTTGCTGAGCACGTAGTCGATGATGCGGTGGCGCGCGCCGAAGGGCACCGCGGCCTTGCTCCGCGAGCGCGTGAGCGGCTGCAGCCGGTCGCCCCGCCCTCCCGCCATGACGATGCCGAGTACGCGCGGCATGGACACCAATAATGGGGCGATTGCGGGGCGCGGTTCAAGGCCGGCGACCCGTTGAACCGCGCGGATCGAGCCGCTAAGAGGGCTCGGCTGGGAGGGGACATGCGCCACTCGACTCGCCGCGCCACGTGCCTGCTCGCCGCCGTCGTCGCGAGCCCGGGCCTCATGGGCATGGGCGGCTTCGGCGGCGGGCGCGAGGAGGGACTCCCCGCGCGCGACTTCAGCGCCACCTTCGTCGACGCCGACGGCGCCAAAATGGCCGTCACGCGCGTCACCAGCGGGGGCGGCGCGAGCCTCGAGGGCGACCTCGGGCGTGGACGGCTACGCGTCCCCTTCGACAACATCTCCCGCATCACCTTCCAGCCGGCGGAGAACGACCGCGAGCGCGTGCACGCCCAGGTCATGCTGCGCGAGGGCGAGCCGGTGGCACTCACGCTGCGCAGCTCCACCACCTTCTACGGCCGGGCCCAGGGCGGCGCGTACCAGATCCGGGCGCGCGATCTGAAATCGGTTGAGTTCGTCCCGTAGAGCGCGCCGCGCCGCGCTCGCGCTGGCGCTCGCCCTGCCCGTCCGCGCGGGGGCGCTCGAGGTGAAGCTCTGGCCGCTCCTGCGCTACGCGCGCGACGAGGCCACGGGGGACGTGCGCTGCACGGTCTTCGGGCCGCTGATCGAGTTCCGGCGCACGGCGGAAGCGCGCGACCTCCTCGTCCGCCCCTTCCTCCGCCTGCACCAGCGGCGCGGGGCCGGGCACGACGACCGCTCGGACATCCTCTATCCGCTGGCCGCGACGCGCTGGCAGGACGACTACCAGAGCTTCCGCCTGCTCCTGTTCACCTATCGCACGGGCGCCAGGAAGGCGGCCGCCGCGGCGAGCACGCCGGCGCCCGAGTGGACGAGCCGCTTCACGCTCTTCCCCTTCGTCTTCTACCGTGCCAGCCCCGAGCGCGGCCGCCAGCTCTCGGTCGCGCCCTTCTATCTCGACCTGGACGACTTCCTCGGCTACCGGCACGTGAAGATGGTGATGTTCCCCGCCTACCTGCGGCTCACCGAGCCCGGGATCGAGCGCCGCTACTGGCCGTTTCCCTTCGTGGCATCGTACGGCGGCGCCCAGGGCCGCGGGTTCGCCGTGCTGCCCTTCTACGGCACGCGGGAGATCGCCGGCACGGAGCGCTCGAGCTACGTGCTCTGGCCCTTCCACATCCGCTCCGAGCGCCTGGTGCCCGGCTATGGCCGGGAGCGGCGGCGTCTCGACCTGCCCTTCTTCGCCGCCATCGACGGCGCCGGGCGGCGGGTGCGGAGCTACGGCCTCCTCGCCTACGTGCACGCCATCGACGAACGCAAGGGCACCGAGAGCGTGGCCGCCCCCTGGCCGTTCGTCTTCCGCCAGCGGCGGCTCGGCGAGCGCGACTGGCAGGTCTGGCGAGTCTTCCCCTTCTACGCTAGGAGCGACGTGCGCGGCATCTCGTCGCGCGTCTACGCCTGGCCCATGTACCGGCGAAAGTCCGAGGACGTGGACGACTACCACTACGAGCGCCGGCGCGTGCTCGAGTTCCTCTGGCGGCGCCAGACGCTCGTCAACGAGGCCTCGGGCCACCACGAGTCGCTGCTCACCATGTTCCCCTGGCTGCGCAGCGAGGAGGACGACTGGCGCGCCTTCGGACAGGCGCCCGCCCTCCTCGACAGCCTGCTGCCGAAGAACCGCGGCATCCTCGCCCTGTGGGCGCCGCTCTACGGCCTCTGGCGCTGGGACACGCGGCCCGATGGCGCGCGCGACTGGAGCCTCCTCTGGGGGCTGGTCGCGCGCGAGGACCGCCGGCTCCGCGGGCCGTGGCGTCTGCATCTCGGAGGCGGGGAGGCCGCGCATGGCGGTTGAAGCCATCGGCCACGCGCCGCGCCGCCCGGGCGTTCTCGAGCGCCTGGGGGCCAGCCTGCTCGACGGGTTGCAGATCCTCGGCGAGGCGACGCGCCTCTTCTTCGCCGCCGCGCGCGCCACCGTCTTCCTGCCGGCCGACCGCCAGCGCGTCGTCGTGCAGATGGTGCGCGTCGGGACCGATACGCTCTTGATCGGCGCCCTCCTCTCCCTCTTCGTCGGCATGGTGATGGTGGTGCAGGCGGCCGACCAGTTGCGCGACGTGAGCCAGGACATCCTCGGCCCGATCGTCGGCCTCGCCATGACCAAGGAGCTGGGACCGGTCCTCATGGCGTTCCTGCTCGCCGGCCGCGCCGGGTCGGCGATGGCCGCGGAGCTCGGCTCGATGACCGTCTACGACGAGATCAACGCGCTGCGCACCATGGACATCGACCCGGTGCGCTTCCTGGTCATGCCGCGCTTCGTGGCCGCCACCGTCGCGCTCCCCGTGCTCGTCCTCTATTCCGACTTCATCGGCGTGTGGGGCGGGGCCGCGGTGGTGGCCGCCGACCCCGCGATCGGCATCCCGGTCAGCGCCTACTTCGCGCGCATGCTCGAGTGGGTGCACTTCACGGACTGCGTGGTCGGTCTGGTGAAGGGCCTGGTCTTCGGCATGGTGGCCTCCATCCTGCCCTGCACCTTCGGGCTGCGCACGCGCGGCGGCACGGAGGGCATCGCCGCCTCGACCACCGCAGCCGTGGTGTGGAGCTTCATCCTGATCCTGGTCTTCGACTTCCTGATCGTGCGCGTCACCTTCGCGCTCGACTGATGGCGACCCCGGCGAACGAGCGTGCGCGGGGCGTGCCGGTCGAGCTCGCCGGCATACGCAAGGCGTACGCGGGGCACGTGGTGCTGGCGGGCGTCGACCTCCGCGTCGCGGCCGGCGAGCTGCTCGCCATCGTCGGGCAGAGCGGCACCGGAAAGTCGGTCCTGCTGCGCCAGATCGTCGGCCTCGAGCGGCCGGACGCGGGGCGCATCACGGTGGGCGGCATCGCGCTGGACGAGTACCTCCCTCTCCCGCCGGACGAGAAGCCCTTTCGCATCGCCATGGTCTTCCAGTCGTCGGCGCTCCTCGCCTCCCTCACCGTGGCCGAGAACGTGGGCCTGCGGCTCCGCGAGCGCGGCGGCCGGGCGCCGGCCGAGGTCGACGCCATCGTCCGCCGCGTGCTCGAGCAGGTCGAGCTGGCCGGCACGGAGCGGCAGCTCCCCGCCGAGCTTTCCGGCGGCATGCGCAAGCGCGTCGCGATCGCGCGCGCGCTCGCCATCGACCCCGAGCTGATCCTCTACGACGAGCCCACCGCCGACCTGGATCCCATCCTGACCGAGCAGATGGGTCTGCTGATCGCGCGCATCCGCGCGGCGCGCGGCTCGACGCAGATCATCGTCACGCACAACCTGCCCCTGGCGCGCGCCATCGCCGACCGCATCGCGGTGCTCGCCGAGGGCCGCATCGCCGAGTGCGTCACCCCCGCCGAGCTCGCCGCGACCCGTCACCCGCTCACGCGCGAGTTCTTGCGGGCGTCCGCCCTCGCCGGCTAGGAGAGTCCATGCTCACCAACGAACAGCGGATCGGCATCTTCTTCGTCGTCGGGCTCGTGCTCTTCTTCGTCGCCGTCGAGCTGACCCTGGGCCTCGGGCTGTTCACGCACCGCTACCCCCTCAACGCCACCTTCCGCGACGTTCAGGGCCTGGACACGGGGGCCGACGTGCGGCTCGCCGGCATCAAGGCGGGGCGGGTCCAGAGCATGCGCATCGAGAACGGCACCGTCGTCGTCCGCATGGCGATCGACTCGCGCTTCGAGGTGAAGAAGGACTCGATCGCGCGCCTCGACTTCCGGGCGCTCAGCGGCGATCGCTTCATCGCCCTCTCGCTCGGCACGCCGACCGCCGCCCGCGCCCGGCCGGGCGACACGCTCGAGGGCGAGACGCCGGCCAGCTTCGCCGACGTCGTCGACAAGCTGACCACCGTGGCCGACAGCGTGGCGAACCTGACCGACAACCTGAACCGCAACGCCGAGCGCCTGCTGGCCAACCTGGCCGACGTGGTCGAGGAGAACCGGGGCGCGATCGGCGCCACGGCCCAGAGCCTCGCCTCCATCACCGGAAAGCTCGACCGCGGCACGGGCACGCTCGGGCTCCTGCTCAACGACTCGACGCTCTACGAGCGCGCCGCCGGCACCCTGGGCGAGGCGCGCCAGTCGGTCGAGGACATGGGCGTGGTGGCGCGCGATCTGGCCGCGGGCAAGAGCACGCTCGGCAAGCTGGTCAGCCAGGACGATGGCCTCTACGCCGAGATGCGCGAGACGGTCGAGAACCTGAACGCCACCGCGCGCAACGCGCAGGAGATCACCGACGACCTGCGCGCTGGCCAGGGCACGGTCGGCAAGGCGCTCACCGACGACTCCCTCTACACCGAGGCGCAGGATACGCTGCGCACCGTCAACCGCGCGACGCAGTCGGTGGAGGATCAGTCGGCGCTCTCGCTCCTGGGGACGATCGTGACCAGCCTGTTTTGATTGAAGCCTCGCGTTTTCGCCGCACGGGGGGTCGCGGCCTAACGGCAGCCGCGCCACCGACCGCACTCTCGCCTCAGCCGACCATGGTGAGCCCGCCCGACACGCTCAGCACCTGCCCCGTCACGTAGGCGGCCTCGTCCGAGGCGAGATAGGCGACCGCACCCGCCACGTCCTCGGGACGCGCCAGCCGCCCGAGCGGGATGGCCCGCTGCATGCCGGCCAGGATCTTCGCACCGCGCTCGCCCGCCATCACGTCGCGCAAGAGCTGCGTGTCGGCCGGGCCGGGGCAGACGACGTTCACCGTGATCGCGTGCCGCGCCACCTCGCGCGCCAGCGCCTTGCTGAAGCCGATGAGCGCGGCCTTGCAGCCCGAGTAGACCGCCTCGCCCGTGCTGCCCACGCGCCCGGCGTCGGAGGAGATGCTGACCACCCGTCCCCGCCCGCGCGCGATCATGCCCTCCAGCACGGCCCGCGTCACGTTCAGCGCGCCCTTGAAGTTGACCGCGATCAGCCGGTCCCAGAGCGCCGGGTCGCTCTCCACGAACAGCGCCAGGCGCTCCCAGCCCGCGTTGTTGACCACCACGTCCACGGGCCCGAGGGTCTCCTCGACCGCGCGCACCGCCGCCTGCACGGCGAGGGGATCGCTCACGTCGCCGTCGGCACCGAGCGCGCGTCCGCCCGCGGTCACGACCTCGTTGGCGACCGCTCGGGCGCTGGCGCCCTCGAGGTCGACGATCCCGACCGCCATGCCGGCGCGCGCCAGGCGGAGCGCGATGGCGCGACCGATGCCGCGCCCACCGCCGGTCACCAGCGCGACCGTGCCGCTCAATTGCGCGAGGGGAGCGCGGCGCTGAAGGTGCCGCTCACGGCCACCTCGCCCTTCTGGTTCAGGGCCAGCACCTCGCCGTCGATGCGCTTCTCCCCGTCCAGCTCGTATTTCTTGACCACCTTGCCCTTGCAGGTGATGCTGTCACCCGGCCAGACGCGGGTCGCGAAGCGCACCTTGAAGCGGCGGAGGTTCTCCGCCCCGACGTAGTCGGTCACGCACTTGCCGACGAAGGCCGCCGTCAGCATGCCGTGGCCGAAGACGCTCGGGTTCCCCGCCGCGCGCGCGAACTCCTCGTCGGTGTGGATCGGATTGAAATCGCCCGAGGCGCCGGCGTAACGGACCAGATCCATGCGCGTCAAGCGTTCCACGACGAACGGCGGGACGGCGCCGCCCTCCTGCACGTCCTCGAAGAAGATCGTCCTTCGCTCCATGTGCGCCTCCTACACCTTGACCGTTCCCTCGGTCATGATGAGCGTGTTGCGCGAGTAGGCCACCACCGCGTCACGCTGGTTGCGATACTCGCTCTCCATCAGCACGAACAGCATCTTCCCGCCGCGCGAGCCCTGCTTCTCGAAGACGTCCTTGGTGCGCGAGCGCACCCGCAGCACGTCGCCGGCGCGGATGGGTGTCAGGTACTCGAACTCCTGCTCACCGTGGAGGAGTCGGCGCATGTCGAGCTTGACGGCACGCACGCCTCCGCTCGCCGCGCCCTCCCCCCAGTGCGCGATGGTCATGAGGAAGGTCGGCGGCGCGAGCGGCGCTTCGCCCGCGAAGGCCGCACCGTCCTCCTTGATGGCGCGCGCGAACTCGCGGATCTTCCCGTACTCGACCCGCATGGTCATCTCCGGCCCCCACTCCCCGATCGCGGAGCGGTCGATCTCCCAGCTCATAAGCCGATGAGCTGCGCGACGATCTCGCGGTTCCAGGTCGCGTCGCCGAAGGTGACCTCGGAGCTCTTGGCGCGCTTGAAGTAGATGTGCATGTCGTGCTCCCAGGTGAACCCGATGCCGCCGTGGATCTGGATGCCCTCGCCGGCAGTGTGCCGGTAGGCATCGGAGCAGTAAGCCTTTGCCATCGCGGCCGCAAGGGGAGCCTCGGGTACGTCGTTCGCGACCGCCCATGCCGCGTAGTAGGTCGCCGACTTCGAGCTCTCGACCTCGACCAGCATGTTGGCGCACTTGTGCTGGATGGCCTGGAAGCTGCCGATCGGGCGGCCGAACTGCTCGCGCACCTTGGCGTAGTCGACCGACATCTCGAGGACCTTCTGCGCCCCGCCGCACATCTCGGCGCACAGGCCCACCTTGCCGCGGTCGACCACGTGCTCGAGGAGCTTCCAGCCCTGCCCCGGCTGGCCGAGCACGCGCTCCGCCGGGACGTGAACCTCCTTCAGCGCGACCTCGCAGAGCTTGCGCGTCTGGTCCATGGTCTTGAGCAGCGTGGTGGTCACGCCGGGCGCCTTCGCCTCGACCAGGAAGAGACCCACGCCCTCCGCGCCCCTGGAGCCGGGCGCGCGGCCGGCGACGATCAGCAGGTCCGCGGTGTGGGCGTCGGGGACGAAGAGCTTGGTGCCGGAGAGGCGGTAGCCGCTCCCCGCGGGCTTCGCCTCGAGCTCGACGCCGTCGGCGTCCCAGCGCGCGTTCGGCTCGAGCTGCGCCAGCGTCACGCGCAGGTCGCCGGCCGCGAGCCGGGGCAGCAGCTCCTTCTTCTGGGCCGCGCTGCCGCCCTGGGCCAGCGCCACGCCACCCAGGATCGCGGTCGAGAAGAACGGCCCGGGCAGCACCACCCGACCCATCTCCTCGAGCACGACGATCATGTCGACGAAGTCGAGGCCCGCGCCGCCGTGCTCCTCGGGGAGGATGAGGCCCATCCAGCCGAGCGCGGCCATCTTCTTCCATTGCTCGTCGCGGAAGCCCCGCTCGTCCTCCATCATCTGGCGGACGTAGCTCATGGGGCACTCCTTGGCGAGGAAGTCGCGCGCCGACTTCCTCAGCATCTCCTGCTCCTCGCTGAAGCCGAAATCCATCCCGGGTCCCCTCTCTCAGACGTCGGCGAGCGGCCTCGCCTTCCAGAAATAGTTGTGGAAGCCGCCACCCTCGTGCATGCGGCGGAAGGTCAGCTCCAGCGGCATGTCGATCGCGACCTGCTCGGGCTCGCAGTCGGTGAGCTGGCAGTAGAGCCGCCCGCCGCCGTCCAGGTCGACCACGGCGTGCGCGGTGGGCGGGTCCGGGCTCTCGTGGAGATAGTCGTTGGTGAAGGTGAAGAGGCGGCCGCGGCGCGCGAGCTTCACCTCGTCGAGGCCGCCCGGGTGCGCGCACTCGATGCACACGCGGTGCTTCGGGAACTGGACGACACCGCACTTCGGACACTTGCCACCGTAGAGGGGCAGCAGCTCCCTCCGGTCGCGGAACATGACCACCGCCGACGACGTGTCGCTCGCCGCCGCGTCCCTGCGCACCAGCTTCCGGAAGCGCGCGTAGCGGCCGTAGGACGGGAGCGTGCGCTTCACCTCGATCTGCTGCGAGACGCCGGGTCCGGCGGCCGCGACGGGCGCGGTGACGCGGAGCAGCAGCGCGTCGGCGCCGTCGCCGTAGCCGGCGACCAGGATCAGGTCGCCCGCCCTGGCGCGCTCCAGCGCCGCCGCCAGCATGAGGAGCGGCTGCGCCGCGCCCGTGTCGCCGAGCGTGGTCCAGAAGCCGTCCTGCAGCTGCCGCTTCGGGTCGAGGCCGAGGGCCCGGGCGACCGTCTGCGGGGCGCGCGGGCCGGGCGCCGGCAGGACCACGGTGGCCAGCGCTTCGGGCGCGACGCCGGCCTTGGCGAGCACGCCCTTCAGCACCGCGGCGAGGACGCGGCCGTAGCCGTACCTGACCTCGAACGCGCCCGGGAAGCCGTGCGCGAACTCCTGTTCCCGCGTCCGCCAGGTGCCGAGGAACTCGTCCGCGATCGAGTGCGTGGCGACCACCTCGACCCGCCCGCCGCCGCCGAGGAGGACCGCGGCGCCCGCGTCGCCGTAGCTCTGCTCGACGATCGAGTCGGGCTCGCCGAGCCGGCAGTCGCCCGCCGCCACCAGCACGCGGCGCGCACCGCCCGCCAGCGCGTCGAGTCCCGCCAGCAGCGCGGAGGTGCCGGCGCGCAGGGTGTCGGTGAAATCCGCCGTCCGCGTCGCGGCCGGCAGGTCGAGCACGGCAGCAACGGTCGCGGCGCCCTGCTTCTCCCCGTAGGGCGAGGTGGTGGTGGCGAAGAAGACCGCGTCGGGCCGCTCGCCCTGCCCCTCGAGCGCGAGGGCGGCGTTCACGGCCAGCGTCAGGCTGTCCTCGTCGTGGTTGGCGACCGCCTTCTCGCCGCCGGCGGACTGCCCGCCCCACTCACGCGCGATCAGCTCGCGCGGGAGCCGGTAGCGCGGGACGCAGGCGGCGGCGGCCACGATGCCGAACATGGCGATCAGACGACGCCGCGCTCGCGCAGCCCCGCGATGTCGGCGCGCGCGTAGCCGAGCTCCGCCAGCACGGCGTCCGTGTGCTCGCCCAGGTCCGGCGGGGGCGTGCGGATGGTGGGCGGGGTGTCCGAGAGCTTCAGCGGGTTGCCGAGCGTGCGCCGCCCTCCGTCCAGCTCGACCACCATGTCGCGGTGCCGCACCTGGGGATCCGCCAGCGCCTCGCCCATGGTCGCAACCGGGCCGAAGCAGATGTCCAGGTCGGTCAGCTCGGCCACCCACTCGGCCATGGCCTTCTCGCGGAAGCGGGCGCGGAGCACGCGGAACATCTCCTCCCGCTCCGCTCCCTCCGCGAACTGCTTCTCGACGAACGCCGGGAGCCCCAGGCGCTGGCAGAGCGTGCGCCAGAAGTGCGGCTCGAGGGCGCCCACGGTGACGTGACGGCCGTCCCTCGTCTCGTAGATGGCGTAACAGGGGTGGTGACCGGTGAGCAGGGTGTCGCCCCGCGCCGGCTCCTGCTCGTCGGCGAGGTAGCGCATGGTGTGCACCACCTGCCAGGCGAGCGCGCCGTCCATCATGGCGATGTCGACGAACTGTCCCTTCCCCGTCTCCTCGCGCGCCGCGAGCGCGGCCAGGATGCCGACCGCCGCCATGAGCGCACCCCCGCCGATGTCCGCGATCTGCACGCCGGGGATGGCAGGCGGGCCCCCGGCGGTGCCCGTCAGCCCGATCACGCCCGCGAAGCCCAGATAGTTGACGTCGTGCCCGACCCGGTCGCGGTACGGACCGTCCTGGCCGTATCCGGAGATGGAGCAGTAGACGAGGCGCGGGTTCAGCTGGCGGAGCGTCTCGTAGTCGACGCCGAGGCGCGCCGCCGCCCCCGGGCGCGAGCCCTCGAGCACCACGTCCGCCTCGCGCGCCAGCCGGTGGAAGATGGCCCGCCCCTCGGGGGCCTTCAGGTTGAGCGTCAGGCTCCGCTTGTTCCGCCCGAGGAGCGGGATGCCCATGCCCATCGGATCCGTGGGGGAGCAGACGGCGAGCACGTCCATCCCCAGGTCCGCGAGCAGCATCGAGCAGAATGGCCCCGGCAGCTGGCGTGACAGATCCAGCATCCGGAACCGCGACAGCGCACCCGGCATAACCCGGTTCGAGTACTAAATCGCGCCACCCGTGACAACCTTCCCGGGGGAGCAGCGGCCTTGGTGGACGCGAGCAGCGGCGCCCCGTCCGCGGGGACCGGGGGCCTCGCCGGCGCGACCTTCGACGAGGCCGCACGTCGGTCCGCTCCTGCCTGCCCGCACGTCGGCCGAGGAGCGGGAGCGCCGGCGAGGCCCCCGGTCCCCGCGGCCACCGCCCTCAATGCCCCGCATTCACCAGCGCCGCCACCGTGAACCAGTCGTCCATGATCCCCGCCTTCTCGCCCTGATCGAAGTACCAGCCCTGCTCGCCCGGGAAGCGGTGGCTCGGGAGCGACGCCTTGGTCGCGTGCTCGAGTTGCACGTCGACCATGACGATCGCCGGGGCGAAGATGCGCTCGTCCGGGTACTCGACGGCACCCGGGGCGTCGAGGATCTTCCGCCGGATCATCACGTCGTTGATCCAGATCTTCCACAGCTCGCCGCCTCGATCGTACATGTCGGAGTACGGGATCCCCCACGCCTCCTTGTCGATGAAGAGGACGCGCTTGCCGAAGGCGTACTGCGAGAGCCTGGAGACGCCCTCGACCACGTGCACGCGCCGCTTCTCCCACACCTCGTCGAACGCCCAGTCGACCTTGTCGTCCCACTGCACCGGGAAGTGCCGCGCGTGGGCCACCGCCAGCAGGTCCCGCTCGCCGAGGTAGCGCCAGTCCATCCACCCGATGTGGCCGGCGTAGCCCGCGTAGCTGTCCACGTCGGTGTCCTGGCCGAAGAGCGCGTCCGAGCGCTGCGCGGTGGAGAGGCGGCGCACGCGGCGCAGCGCGGGGAGGTAGAGCCAGGCGTCGTCCTGCTTGGCGGCGTCCAGGTAGCGATGGCTGACGAAGCCGACGCCCTTCACGTCGAACGGCTCCAGGATCGGGTAGAGCCCCTGCTGGAGCTCGTAGCCGCTCGGGTTGGGCAGCTTCTCCGGCTTGGGGTCGACGTAGAGCCGGCCCACCCAGTAGAGCCGCCGGAAGTGGTCGATCAGGAAGTGGCGCTCGACCGTCATCGGGCCGTGGTCCGCGATCGCGCCGGTGTCGGCGTCGAAGTTGCGCGCGTCCAGGTCGTCGGTGGCGAAGAAGTTGTGGTCGTAGTTCCACATGATCTTGACCGCGGCCTGGGGGTCCTTGCCGTCGAGGAAGGGAAACGGCAGACCGGCGACGTAGTCGCGCAGCGAGACGCCGTCCGAGCCAAGGCGCACCTGGGCCGCGTAGCGCTCCGTCGCTTCGCGGTAGGCGCGCGGCCACTCGATGCGCTTCGTCTCGGCGATGGTGAGCGGGAACCCGCGCCGCACGCACCACTCGAGCCCGGGCGAGATCAGCTCCCGCACCTGCTCGACGTTCGCCTCGGTGATGCGATCACCGGGGACAACGTCCGCCCGCGCCACCGCGGCGAGCAGCAGCGAGGTGACTACCCCCGCCGCGACTCGCGCTACCCGGCCGCGCGCCGAGCGCCGGCCGCGCTCGTGCCGCGGACGGTGATGCGGGGGCGGGGGCGCCGGCGGCGCGCCCATGAGGCGCCGCGCGCGGCGGGCGGTCGGGCCCGGGGCGTCAGGCGGCGCCGAATCGAAGCGCAGCCGGCGCCCCCGCCCCCGCGACACGTCAATGCCCGGCGTTCACCAGCGCCGCCACCGTGAAGAACTCGTCGGTGATCCCCGCCTTCTCGCCCTGGTTGAAGTACCAGCCCTGCTCGCCCGGGAAGCGCAGGCTCGGGAGCGACGCCCGCGTCGCGTGCTCGAGCTGCAAGTCGACCATCACGATCGAGGGCTGGAAGCCCATCTCGTCCGGGTACTCGATCGCCCCCGCGCCGTCGAAGGCCTTCTTCTTGAAGCTCCAGTCGTTGATCCAGATCTTCCACAGCTCACCCGAACGGTCGTAGATGTCCGAGTACGGGATCACCCACGCTTCCTTGTCGATGAAGAGGACGCGCTTGCCGTAAGCGTACTGCGGCAGCTTGGACGTGCCCTCAACCACCCAGACCTTGCGCTTCTCCCACACGTCATCGAAGGCCCAGTCGGTCTTCGCGTCCCACTTCACGGGATAGTGCTGCGCGTGCATGGTGCCGAGCAGCTCGCGCTCGCCGATGAACTTCCAGGTCATCCAGGCGACGTGGCCGGCGTAGCCGTAGTAGCTGTCGACGTCGGTGTCCTGCCCGAAGAGCGCGTCGGAGCGCTGCGCGGTGGACAGACGACGTACGCGCCGGAGTGACGGCAGGTAGAGCCACGAATCGTCCTGCTTGGACGGCTCGATGTAGCGCTGGCCGACGGCGCCCACCCCCTTCAGGTCGAAGGGCTCGAGGATCGGGTAGAGGCCGAGCTGGCTCCGATAGCCGTTGGGGTTCGGCTTCTCCGGCTTCGGATCGACGAACAGGCGCCCGGTCCAGAACTGCGAGCGCAGGTGATCGAGCAGGAAGTGTCGCTCGACGGTCATCGGGCCGTGGTCGGCGACCGCGCCCGTGTCGGCGTCGAAGTTGCGCAGGTCGAGGTCGTCGGTCGGGTTGAACTTGTACTCGTAGTTCCACATGATCTTCTGCGCGATCTGCGGATCCTTCGGGTCGAGGCTGGTGAAGGGCTGGCCGGCGACCCAGTTCTGCACGCTGAGCCCGTCGGGCGCGAGCTTCACCTGGGCGGAGTACTTCTCGGTGGCTTCCTTGTACGCCTTCGGCCACTCGATGCGCCGGGGCTCGACGATGGTCAGCGGGAAGCCGCGCTTGACGCACCACTCCAGACCGGGCGAGATCAGGTCCTTCGCCTTGGCCATGTTCTGATCGGTGATCTTGTCACCGGGCACGACGTCGGCGCGCGCGCCTGCCCCGAGGAGGGTCAACGTCACGGCCGCCACCATCGCGAGGTTCCGTCTCACGCGCATCGCCCTGGCCTCCCTGTGGGTCAAATAAAGCGGGGCCGCCGGCTCGACTGCCTGGCGGCCCCGCATGTGATCAGCTCGACCTCGAGTCTTCTCGCCCCGATCAGTGTCCGGCGTTCACCAGCGCGGCCACCGTGAACCAGTCGTCGGTGATGCCTGCCTTCTCGCCCTGGTTGAAGTACCAGCCCTGCTCGCCGGGGAAGCGCGGGCTCGGCAGCGACGCCTTGGTGGCGTGCTCGAGCTGCATGTCGACCATCACGATCGCGGGGATGAAGCCCATCTCGTCGGGGTACTCGATGGCGGTCGCCCCCTCGAAGGCCTTCTTCCTGAAGGTCATGTCGTTGATCCAGATCTTCCACAGCTCGCCCGAGCGGTCGTAGATGTCCGAGAAGGGGATGACCCACGCCTCCTTGTCGACGAAGATGACGCGCTT
>WNEZ01003524.1_pt1 | contig 18712 bp, 17 predicted proteins | sample 5400521 | NCBI WGS metagenome assembly WNEZ01 (sample SAMN13153339, study PRJNA577476) | soil metagenome | isolation source: 120 cm saprolite under Douglas fir tree site 2 hole 1 replicate 1 | place: USA:California | collected 2015-04-18
AGGCAGCGAATCCAGAACGTGGCCGGTGAATGGGAATGGGTTCTGTGCCCTCTCAGCCGCCGGTGCCATCACGATCTCAGGACCGGTGAAATAGCTGACCGGAATTCCCTTGTTCACTTCGTAGCAACAGATCTCCCACCGGCCACGGATGATGCCGCGCGCCGGATAATCGAGCCATGAACCGGTGCGCCGAATCTCTATCTCCTGCCGACGGGGCAGCCAGAACCTGCCTTCGATGAGCGCGTTCTCGAGGACGACCGATACGTCCTCCAGATCCTTGTCCATGAGTGCGGCACGCGTGAAGCTGAATGCCATGCGCACGACTTCTCCCGTCTCGCGGTCGATGTAGACGGCACCCACGGCGCGCGGCTGGCGGTCGTCCTTGGGACGCACTCTTACCTCATAGACGTCGAGCACACGGGGCCCGAGCCTGATCTGAAGAGAGTCGCGGATAGCGAAATCGTAGACCTCGAGGCCGGTCGGCGAGAGAGGATGCGGAACGTCCTGAACCTCATCGCCTTCGCCAATCCTGATGATGTTCCTGAAGTTGTTCTGGACGATCCCGAGATGATCGCGGTGGTAATTGATATCGGTGGGCAGCAACAGCGTGTCGCGGCGTCCCATGATTCGCTGCTTGCTCAGATCGGGCGCGCGCCAGTAGACTTCCAACCCCAGCTCGTCCGCCTTCACGATTTTTGGCGGCTCCGGGAATCCTTCTCCAAATTGTGCGAGGAATGTCACGTAGCCGTGCGCCGTAGCCTTGTAGTCGGCAAGCGCGGTGTCGGCGATCTGGCTGGCCCTTCGCGCGGTGGCGTGCTCGACGAGCTCGCGCGTTCGGGGATCGTTCCACGTTTGCTGCGCGCCGAGCGTGCTCGTCGAGCTGATCGTCGCTAGAATGCCAATAACACTGCGAAGCCTCAGGTTGGTCATCGCGAACACGGATAATAGGCGAAGCTTCATGGAGGAAAATTAGTTGTTGGTCGAATCCGAGGGAGACCGATCAAGGCTGTGATCACGACGGTGAGGCGATGAGCTTCGAGGATTTCAGGCGGCGAGCCGCTGGAGCCACGCTAGTCCCAGTGTGGAAGGATTGTCTGCTCGACACGGACACTCCGGTCTCGGCGTTCGCCAAGCTCAGGCGCGGCCCGTTCGCGTTCCTTCTCGAGTCCGCGCCGGCGGGCGGCGAGACGTGGTCGCGCTACACCTACCTGGGAACGGAGCCGCGCTCAGCGTGGAGGCTCGCGAACGGTGTCGTGGAAGATTGGACGAGCGAGCGGGGATGGCACAACGCGCGAACGCCAGCCGACCCGCTAGCGGATCTGGGCGCGCTCATCGAGAAAGACAAACCGGCGGACGTTCCGGATCTCGGTCAGTTCTGGGGCGGAGTCGTAGGATACTTCAGCTACGACATCGTTCGGCTCATCGAGAATCTTCCCAACCGTCCCGAGGATGGCCTCGGAACTCCGGACGCCATTTTCGTGTTCACGCGCTCGCTGGTGATTCTCGACAATTTGCACGGACGCGCGCGCGTCGTTGTATCGGTCCCGGTTCCAAAGGGGTCGAGCGAGCCCGGGCTTCGGTCGCTGTACGACGGTGCCAGCGCCGAGCTGGACGACATCCTGGCGCGTCTGCGGAAACCAGCGCGGCTGGAGACGATGTCTCCGGACTTGAGCGCCACTGCGATCGAGGGCCGATCCAGCTACGAGCGGGCAGATTTCATGGAGCACGTCGACCGGATAAAAGAATACATCCGTGCTGGCGACTGCTTTCAGGCGCTCTTGTCGCGCCGCATCGACGTCCCTCTCGATTTCGACCCCGCCGATCTGTATCGCGCGCTCCGGGCGATCAATCCGTCGCCCTACATGTACCATCTCGTGCTCGATGGACTCGAGATCGTGGGCAGCTCCCCCGAGTTACTCGTACGGGTAACGGACAACCACATTACCCTTCGCCCGATCGCTGGCACACGGCCGCGCGGCAAGACTTCGGAAGAGGACAAGCGGCTCTCGGCGGAACTTCTCGCTGATGAGAAGGAGCGGGCCGAACACGTGATGCTCGTGGATCTCGGGAGAAACGACGTCGGTCGCGTCGCGAAGTACGGAACGGTGAAAGTCACGGAGCTGATGAAGATCGAGAAATACTCGCACGTGCTGCACATCGTGAGTCAGGTGGAGGGAGAGCTGAACGACGGGCTCTCGGCACTCGACGTGTTCCGCGCGACGTTCCCCGCCGGCACGATGACGGGAGCTCCGAAGATTCGCGCGATGGAAATCATCGACGAGCTGGAGCCTATATCACGCGGACCATATGCGGGAGCCATCGGCTACATCGGCGCCGGCGGGAAGCGAATGGATCTGGCAATCACTATCAGGACGTGCGTCATCGCGGACGGCACGGCATCCGTCCAGGCGGGCGCGGGCATCGTCGCTGATTCTGTTCCCGAGCGCGAGTGGGAAGAGACGCGAAGCAAGGCCCAGGCCCTCTTGAGTGCCATTGCATCGGTGCGACAAGCTCGCCAAGCCCGCGATTGAATGATCGGTGTCGCGAGTGGACGTAAATAAGCAGAACGCGCGATGATCATCGGGCTGACTATCCCTTCCTACGAACGCTTCGAAGTGGGCGATGCGCGCGTCGTCGCAGCGCAAGGCTGCGCACCGAGCATTCGCGGAGTTTTGGAGAAAGAAAGGCTGTACGAATACGCCGCCCGCCAGCCGGACGCGATTCCGCTCGTCGGACGGGCGCCTGTCTTCGCGGTGAACCTTCCTGGCGGCTGCGGCAGAGTGGTGGTGCGCCACAACATGCGTGGCGGTTGGATGGCCAAGATCAGCAGTGACCTCTTCTTCCTCCCGACGCGCGGGTATCGAGAGTTGCTGGCGTCTCTTCGCCTGCGCGCGAGTGGCGTGAGCACGCCGGAGGTAGTCGCCTACGTTTCCTATCCGAAGAATCTCATGCTCCGCCGTTCCGACGTTGCAACGCGTGAGATCCCCAATGGCCACGACTTGTCAGTCGCGCTGGCAAAGGTCACGGATTACGACCATCGGGTTATGATCCTCGATGCGGTGGCGAAGATGCTGCGATCGCTGACGCACGCGGGAGCTCACCACCAGGATCTCAATCTCAAGAATGTGCTGCTCACGGCCGGCAACGGTCCCGGGCTCGACGCCCACGTGCTCGATGTCGATCGCGTCCGGTTCAGCTCACCGGGATCGCCGCTGGTGGCGAAAGCGAATCTCGACCGGCTCATTCGCTCGCTACGCAAGTGGCGCGACCTTCACTCCCTTCCCTACTCGGCGGAAGATGAAGAGTACCTGCGCCTGAAGAGCATAGAGTGAGCGCAGTCGTGGCGCATGAGGTGCCGGACAACATCTGCATCGTGATGATGAGCGCCGTCGGCGATGCGGTGCACGTGCTGCCCGTTATCAACGCGCTCAAGCGGGCGAATTCAAAAACGCGGATCACGTGGGTGCTCCAGCCGGGTCCGGCGGCGCTCGTGCGGGGCCACCGATCTGTCGACGACATAATCGTCTTCGATCGCTTCCGGGGCCTGATGGCGTTCGCTGATGTCTCCTCGGAGCTGGCGAAGAGGCGGTTTGACCTCGTGATCAATCTCCAGGTCTATTTCAAGGCGGGGATCGTGACCGGCGCGACGCACGCTCCAGTCAAGCTCGGCTTCGATCGCGCTCGTGCGCGCGACCTGAACTGGCTCTTTACCAACAGAAAGATTCCGCTGCACGCCGTCCAGCACGTTCAGGATCAGTACTTCGAGTTTCTCACCGCGCTCGGAGTTTCTCCCGAGCCAGTTGAATGGGATCTCGGTCCGCGGCCGGAAGAGCGCGAATGGCAGCGGAAGTTCGCCACGTCGATCGATCGGCCGATTGCATCAATTGTCGTGGGAACGAGCAAGTCGGAGAAGGACTGGATTCCAGAGCGTTGGGCTGAAGTGAGTGACGCGCTCCATGACAAGTTCGGCATGCAGGTCGTTCTCGTCGGTGGTCATTCTGAGCGTGAGCTCGCCGCGGAGCGTGTCGTCATGCAACACGCGAAGCACAAGCCGCGGACGGAGCTCGGGAGCGGCCTGAGAAATCTCGTCTCGATTCTCGATGCGTCGGCGCTGGTGCTCTCTCCGGATACTGGCCCGCTGCACATGAGCGTAGCGCTCAACCGGCCGGTGATCAGTCTCATGGGCTACACAAATCCAAAGCGCACCGGTCCCTACCGAAGATTCCAGGATCTCATCATCGATGCGTACGGTGATCCCGGGGAGGATTATCCCATCTCGATGGAGAACCGTCCGGGAAGAATGCGGCGAATCGAAACGAGTCACGTGCTGGAGAAGGTGCAGGTGTGGCGGGATTATTACGCACGCGAGGTCGGAAGATGAAGCCGCGGAAATCCAGTGAATCGCCGTCGAAAAGGTCGCCCACAATCAAGGTGCCCGTTAAAGAACAGGTCTCGGCGGGCGGCGTGGTGTTTCGCGGCGACAAGGGAAACGTAGAAGTCGTAATCGTGTCCGTCGGCGGACAGAATAGATGGCAGTTGCCCAAGGGGATGGTCGAGAAGGGCGAGAATCCCGAGACCGCGGCGGTGCGGGAAGCGCGCGAAGAGGCAGGCGTGTTGAGTGAAGTCGTGCAACTCATCGAAACGATAGAGTACTGGTACGCCGGGCTCGACAACGGCATCAGGGTGCGCTTCCACAAGCGCGTTCACTTCTATCTTCTTCGGTACCTGTCGGGCGACACGAAGGACCACGATTGGGAAGTGAACGAGGCGCGCTGGGTGCCGATCGACGACGCGACGCGCCAGCTCGCCTTCGACAACGAGCGGCGAGGCATGCAGTGGGCGCGCGCGCTAATCGGGTGACGTCGCCAGGTCGCCGAACCGGTATCTGACTCCGACGTCGTGCATCAATCCCACCAGACGCACGAGCGGCAACCCCATTACGGCGAAATAGTCTCCTTCGATCCCTTCGACGATCGTTGCTCCGTATCCCTGGATGCCGTAAGCGCCCGCTTTATCCATCGGTTCTCCAGTCGCGATATAGGCCTCGATCTCGTCGTCCCGGAGTCGCCGGAACTTTACTCGCACTTCCTCGATTGCAGAGCGGAGCTTCCTGCCCCGTGAAACAGCGACAGCGGTAATGACCGTGTGCTCGCGACCACTCAACATGCGCAGCATCCGGGCTGCATCGTCGGCGTCGTCTGGCTTGCCAAGGACTTTGCGATTGATGACGACGACCGTGTCGGCGCCGATCGTGATCAGATCGGGGTCGCGCGTGGCAACTGCGCTCGCCTTCTCCCGGGCGAGCCGCTCCGCGTGACGGCGCGGCACCTCTCGCGGACGCATCGTCTCGTCGATGTTGGCCGGACGCACTTCGTGCGCGATTCCGATCAGGTTGAGCAGCTCCCGCCGTCTCGGGGACGCCGAGGCAAGCACGACGCGGCAGCCGCTCACCGCTCGAGCCAGAGCGTTACGGGTCCATCGTTCACGAGCTCGACATCCATCATTTCGCCGAACTCGCCACTCTCGACTCTGAGCCCGCGCTCGCGCAGGCCTGCCAGCAACCGCTCGTACAGCGGGATCGCCTCCTCGGGACGCGCGGCGTCTATGAAGCTGGGCCGCTTTCCCTTGTCGGCATTGCCATACAGCGTGAATTGCGAAACGACCAGCATCGCTCCGCCAACTTCCGAGAGAGCGAGATTCATTTTGCCGTCGGCATCGCTGAAGAGGCGGAGGCCCGAAGTCTTTTCGGCCATCCAATCGACTTTCTCGCGAGTGTCGCCGTGGGTGAAGCCGACGAGGAGGAGGAATCCCGTCCCAATGCTTCCCGTCGTTCGCTCACCGATGCGGACTTCCGCCCGCGAGACCCGCTGAAGCAGGACTCTCAGTACTACTCCACCGTGACCGACTTGGCGAGGTTGCGCGGCTGGTCCACGTTCGCGCCCCGCTTGACGGCGATGTAGTAGGCCAGAAGCTGGAGCGGCACCGACGCGAGCACGGGCGTGAGCATGTCTTTCGTCTGGGGAATGCGGAACTCGTAGTCCAGCTTCCCCGCGAGCGACTCTTCATCCCGCGTCGTGATCGCGATCACGCGTCCACCTCTCGCCTTCACTTCCTGGACGTTCGAGACGACCTTGTCGAACACGGCGTCGTGCGGCGTGATGAAAACCACGGGCATCTTCTCGTCGATCAGCGCGATCGGTCCGTGCTTCATTTCCGCGGCCGGGTAGCCCTCGGCGTGGATGTAGCTGATCTCCTTCAACTTGAGCGCTCCCTCCAGCGCGGTCGGGAAACTGTATCCGCGACCCAGGTAGAGGAAGTTCTGCGCATTCTTGAACTCTTCGGCAATCTTCTCGACCTCGGGCGCGCGGTCGAGAATTTTCTGAATCTTGGCGGGAAGCCTCTGCATCTCCTCGATGATCTCCTTCCCATCCACCATCGACAGGTTGCGCAGCCTGGCGAGCTTGAGCGTGAAGAGGAGCAGGGCGATCACCTGGCTGGTGAACGCCTTGGTCGAGGCGACTCCGATTTCCGGGCCGGCGTGGACGTAAATCCCGCCATCGCTCTCGCGTGCGATCGTCGAGCCGACGACGTTCACGATTCCGTACGTGCGAGCGCCACGAGACTCGGCTTCGCGCATCGCGGCGAGGGTGTCCGCCGTCTCACCCGATTGTGAGATCACGATGCACAGAGTCTTGTCCGTGACGACGGGATTCCGATAGCGAAATTCCGAAGCGTACTCGACCTCGACCGGAATGCGCGCGAGGCTTTCCAGCATGTGCTCGCCGATCAGGGCCGAGTGCCAGCTCGTGCCGCAGGCGGTGATGAGGATGTTGTCGAACTTGAGCAGCTCCTCGTCGGTCATGTTGAGACCGCCCAGCTTGGACGTTCCCTGGTCCGGCAGCAGTCGCCCGCGCATGCAGTTCTCGACGGTCGCCGGCTGCTCGAAGATCTCCTTGAGCATGAAGTGATCGAATCCGCCGCGCTCGATCTGGTCGAGATTCCAATCGATCTTGCTGACGCCACGCTCGAGCTGCTGCGCGCGCTGGTTGAGAATCGTGTACCCTTCACGCGTGAGAATCGCGACATCACCATCGTCGAGGTAGACGACTTCGCGCGTCTGCGCCAGAATCGCCGAGACATCGCTGGCAACGTAGTACTCGCCGTCGCCGAGGCCGATGAGGAGCGGGCTGCCCTTCCGCGCCGCGACAATCTTGTTCTTGTCATTGCTCGAGACAACGGCGATTCCGTAGGTGCCCTCGATCTGCCAGAGGGCTTCGATCACGGCGTCCTCGAGATTGCCGTCGAACGCCTCTTCGATCAGATGCGCAATGACTTCGGTATCGGTCTCGGAGATGAAGATATGACCGCGGGCGATGAGTTCCTTCTTGAGCGTTCCGGAGTTCTCGATGATTCCGTTGTGGACGACCGCGATTTCACCCTTGCAGTCGATGTGCGGATGCGCGTTGCATTCGTTGGGGACACCGTGCGTCGCCCAGCGGGTGTGGCCTATTCCCAGGTCGCCTTCAACCGGGCTGGCGGCGAGCGCGCGTTCCAGCTGGGAGATCTTTCCCGCCGCTTTGCGGGTCTCGACTCCAGCGCCATTCATGACAGCGACGCCGGCAGAGTCGTAGCCGCGATACTCCATGCGCTTGAGCCCTTCCAGGAGAAGCGGCGTCGCTCCACGCATTCCTATGTAGCCAATGATTCCGCACATATGATTTCTGGTTGACTGTACTCTTACCGGCCCAGCGCCTCGACCGGCTGGCGGCAATCGCGGACCAGATTCTGTGCCGCCGCCGCGGTCGGGGCCTCTGCAATTACTCGCACGATTGGTTCCGTTCCTGACGGGCGGATGTGCACCCAACGGTCCGGCCAGGTCAGCCTCAGGCCGTCCTGGGTGTCCGCCTCGGCCTCGGGAAAGGCTTTCTTGAGGGCCTCGTAGACCGCGTTGAGAGGTGCCTCAGGACGGTCAAGCTTGTCCTTAACGATAACGTATCGCGGATAGGCCGCGATGATCTTTGACAAAGGCTTATCCTCCTCCAGAAGGAGTTGGAGGATGAGCGCGGCCCCCACTGGTGCGTCCCTGCCGAGGTGAAGCTCTGAGAGGATCACGCCTCCGTTCCCCTCGCCGCCAATGGGCGCCTTTTCTGAACGCATCCTGGTGGCGACGTTTACTTCCCCGACGGGGGCTCGGATTACACGGGTGCCTGCCTCCCTCGCGATGTCATCGATGATGCGGCTGGTCGACAGATTCGTGACAATTACGCCCTTACGGTGCCGCAAAACCTCTTTCGCGGCGAGCGCCAGCGTGTAGTCCTCTCCGATCGCGAGTCCTTCGTCGGAGACCAGCGCCAGCCGATCGACATCGGGGTCGACCGCCATTCCAATGTCGCAGTGGGAATCCTGCACCAGCTTCTGAAGCTCTCCCAGGTTTTCGGGGACAGGCTCGGGGGGTCTGGGAAACCGGCCGTCGGGCTCCATGTTGATCGTCGCCAGCTTGCACCCGAGCAGCTCCAGAAGGACCGGCATGAACACTCCGCCCGCACCGCGAACACAGTCGAGTGCCACCCGGAATTCCTTCTTCCTGATCCCGTCGACGTCGAGAAAGGGCAGCGCCAGAATTCTCTCGATGTGCTCCCTCGCCGCGTCCTTGTCCTGAGCCACTGTGCCGAGCTTGTCCCACGTCGCTCGCGGAATGTGTCCCTCGACGACCTCCCGCATCTCTGCCCCTTCCGCGGCATCGAGAAACAAACCCGATGGACCGATGAACTTGAGCGCGTTCCACTCGATCGGATTGTGACTCGCGGTGATGGCCAGCCCGCCGGCAGCCTGGTGGTGCTCGACGGCAAGCTGTATCGTCGGTGTCGGAACCATCCCGACGTCGAGCACATCGCAGCCAACCGACTGAAGGGCGGCATGCACGACCGGTTGGAACATCGGGCCCGACACTCTGCTGTCGCGACCAACGACGATTTGCGCTTTTCCTCCGGCGCGCGCCAGCGCCCACGCGCCGAAGCCGGCCGCGAATTTCGCCATGATCTCCGGTGTCAATGCCTCTCCGACGCGACCACGGACGCCGGAAACACCTACCATCAAACCCTCATAAGCCATTCGTGCGCTGTCCTCCCGTTTCCTTTGGGCCGGCTGAGTTGCGGGTAATTTACTCCGCGATGGCCGGCCGGACGACGGAAAATGCCCAGTCGATTGGTTAGCTTGTTGATCTATCTCCCCTTCATCTCTTCCAGTGTGAAAGGCGCATGACCCGCATCTTTGACGAAGATCTCAAAGCTTCATTCGGTACCCGCGCGATTCACGCGGGGCAGCGCCCCGATATGTTGTCGGGCGCGATAATGACGCCGATCTACACGACGTCGACCTACGTTCAGGAAGGACTCGGCAAGAACAAGGGCTACGAGTACGCCCGCGGCAAGAACCCGACGCGGGAAGCGCTGGAGCGGAATGTGGCCGCGCTGGAGGGCGGCACCCACGGCTTCGCCTTCAGCAGCGGAATGGGCGCGACCGATTCCATCATGAAGCTGTTCAAATCGGGCGATCACATCGTAGCCGGCGAGAGCAGCTACGGTGGCACATTCCGGCTGTTCGACAAGATCCTCAGGAATTTCGGCTTGTGCTTCTCCTACGTCGACAGCCGCGATCCGCAGAACGTCGAAGACGCGTGCAATGAGCACACGGTCGCGATCATGATGGAGACGCCGACCAATCCGATGATGCGCATCACCGATCTCACGGCAGTGGGTGAGATTGCCAAGCGGAAGGACGCGCTGTTTATCGTCGACAACACCTTCGCTTCGCCCTATTTCCAGCGGCCATTCGAGCACGGCGCCGACATTGTCTACCACTCAACAACGAAGTACCTGAACGGCCACAGCGACATGGTCGGCGGAATCGCGGTCTTGAAGGACGATGCGCTGGCCGAGAGGATGCAGTTCATTCTCAACACAGCGGGCGCGGTGCCCGGTGCGTTCGACGCGTGGCTGGTGCTGCGGGGTACGAAGACCCTGCACCTGCGGATGCCTCGCCACGACGAGAATGGCCGCCGGATCGCCTCGTGGCTCGCAGAGAAGCTCGGACACGAGAACGTGATTTATCCGGGCCTTCCCTCGCATCCACAGCACGAGCTAGCCAAACGTCAGATGAAGGGATTTGGCGGAATGATCTCGGTGCTCACCGGGAGCAAGGACAAGGCGGCCAATGTCCTCCGCAAAGTGCGCGTTTTTTCGCTCGCCGAATCACTCGGCGGTGTCGAGAGCCTCATCAGCCACCCGGCGTCTATGACCCACGCATCGGTTCCCGCTGAGCGACGCGCGGCGCTCGGGTTGCGGGATGATCTGCTGCGACTCTCGTGCGGCGTCGAAGACATTGGGGACCTCATCGCCGACCTCGACCAAGCATTCGCATGAAGGTGCTGATCATCGGCGGTGGCGGGAGGGAGCATGCTCTCGCCTGGAAGCTGCGCCGCGATGACCCGAATATCGAGCTGATCGTAGCTCCAGGAAACCCGGGAATCGCGTCCATCGCGCGATGCATCCCGATCGGCGTCGACAGGCTCAAGGACCTGGCGCACCTCGCCGAGGAAGAGCAGGTCGACCTGACGATCGTCGGACCTGAGACTCCATTGGAGGCGGGAATCGCGAATCTCTTTCACTCGCGTGGGCTTCCGATCTTCGGCCCAACGCGCGAGGCGGCGCGCATCGAGACCTCGAAGCGGTTCGCGAAGGAGCTGATGGTCCGGGCCGGAATCCCGACGGCGCGAGCGGTTCAGCATTCTGACGCCAGAGAAGCGAAGGCGGCGCTTGCCGATTTCACAACGCCCGTGGTGATAAAGGCGTCGGGTCTTGCGGCCGGCAAGGGCGTGATCGTGGCGCAGAGCACTGTCGAAGCGGAACGCGCGATCGACGCGATGCTGAACGACCGCGTGTTCGGCGCGGCCGGACGCGAGATACTCATCGAAGAATTCATGGAGGGTGAAGAGATCTCGTTTTTCGCCATCACGGATGGACAGCAAGCTCTCCCGTTGTTGGCGGCGCAGGATCACAAGCGACTGCACGAGGGCGATTTCGGGCCCAACACCGGCGGAATGGGCGCCTACGCTCCGACTTCGCGCGCCAAGCCGGACCTCGTCGCGCAGGTGATGTCCGAGATAATCAGGCCCACACTAACCGCGATGAGGGAGGGGGGCTCTCCATTCACAGGGCTGCTTTACGCAGGACTTATGATCACCGACGACGGACCCAAGGTCGTGGAATTCAACAGCCGGTTCGGTGATCCGGAGACCCAGGCGCTGATGCCGCTCATGGATTCCTCGCTGCTCGAATTGGTTGCGGCTGTCGCCGGCGGGGGCTCACTCAGCCGCGCGCGTGTTCCAGATTGGAAACCTCTCTCCTCGGTTACGACCGTAGTCGCCGCGGCGGGCTATCCGCAGGAAGCCCGGACTGGCGACGTCATCCAGCTCCCACCGCCCGAAGAGGGTGTCGAGGTGTTCCACGCGGGAACGGCGTTGAATCCATGGACGAATGAGCTCGTGACAGCCGGAGGGCGGGTGCTCGCGGTGACCGCGGTCGCCCCGACTCTCGTCGAGGCCGCGGAGCTGTCGCGATCCCACGCCGAGCAGGTGTCGCTCAAGGGAAAGCAGCTGCGACGCGACATCGGGTGGCGGGAGGTTATGCGCGGTGCCGGAATTACCTGAGACCGAGACGATCGCGCGCGATCTCGACGGCGCGATCCGTGGGCGGAAGATAAAAAAAGTTTCCGTTCGCAAAGCCGACGTACTGCGCGAAGTGAGTGCGCGCTCGATCGCAAGGCGACTGCGGGATGCGACGATCCTTCGCAGCTGGCGCAGGGCAAAGCTGGTGGTGATCGATCTCGACACGGGAGATCGGATCGTGGTACAGCCGCGCTTCACGGGCGCGCTCCTGATCGACGACGGCACTTTCACAGGGTCAGAGCTCGACTATTCGACGCTGCGTCTCGACCTGGACGACGGGAGAGCTCTGCATTACGCCGACGTCCGCCGGCTCGGAACGGTTGCGTTGATGGATGCCGATCGTTTCGAAGAGTACTCGGGGAAACTCGGCATCGAGCCACTTGACCGTGCATTTACGGCCACGCATCTATCGGCAGTTCTTCGGGCGACGAGTCAGCCCGTCAAGAAAATCTTAATGGAGCAGCGAAAGATCGCAGGCATCGGCAACATCTACGCGAACGAAGCGCTCTGGCGCGCGCGCATCGACCCATCGCGACCCGGCGCGTCGGTGACTTTCGAGCAGGCGAGCCTGCTCCGTGATTCGATCGTCGCCGTTCTGGGTGAAGCGATCGAGGCGCGAGGCACGAGCTTTCGCGACTACCGCGACGCGCGTGGAAAGCGCGGGACCTTCGTCGAGAAACTCGAGGCCTATGGGCGCGGTGGGCTGCCCTGCCGACGATGCGGTGCGAAGCTCGTCTCGACGCATGCCGTCGACGGGCGGGCCACGACGATGTGCGTGAAGTGCCAGCACTAGCATGACTCGCGGCGCTGCCCGACTCGAGAAGCAGCCCACGAGCGAAGCGCAGCTCGCGATAATGCGAACGAACGTTCGGGACACAGCCGCGGAACGCCCGGGGGTCTATCGAATGCTCTCGAGCGAAGGCGAGGTGCTCTACGTCGGAAAATCGAAGCGCGTCCGCTCGCGGTTAATGAGTTATTTCAGGTGTGAATACCCGGAAGACAAAGGGGCGCGAATCCTCCGCTCCGCCGAATCCATCGAATGGGATTACACGCCGAGCGAATTCGCGGCGCTGTTGCAGGAGCTGAGGCTGATCAAGCGCTACCGGCCGCGCTACAACGTGGCGATGATGCGCGACGCGAGGCACTACTCGTTCATCAAGCTGACGAAGGGAGTTGCGCCGAAACTCCTGGTTGTGCGCGGAGCTTCCGGTGAGGAAGCCGGCATTTATTACGGTCCATTCGTTGGTGCGCAACGTGTGGGAGAAGCAGTGCGCGAGCTGAACGACGCGCTGATGCTCCGCGACTGCCGCACCGACATGAAGATGTTCTATAGCGACCAGGGCGAGCTGTTCCAGCTGTTGCCGCGCACACCTGGCTGCATCCGCCACGAGATCTCCAAGTGCCTCGGCCCGTGCGTCGGCGGATGCTCGGCGGCGCAATACGACGAACGCGTCACGCTCGCCCGCGCTTTTCTGGATGGATCGGACGACAGTCCGATCAACATGCTGCGCCGGGAAATGGAGCGCCTTAGCGCGGAGCTCGCATTCGAGAGAGCAGCCCACTACCGCGACAAGCTCGAGCGGCTCGAGGCGCTTCGCGCGCAGTTTGGCCGGCTGCGCTTCGCGGTGGAGAATCTCTCCTTCGTATACACCGTTCCCGGGCACGATGGGGAGGACAAGGTCTATCTCATTCGGCGGGGTGTCGTGCGCGCCGAGGTGGCGAAGCCGCGCTCCTCGAAGGATCGGCGTACGATGAAGCAGCTGGTGGAGGACATCTTCTCCTGCGATGAGCGGGGATACTCTGCCTCGGTCAACCACGACGGTGAATGGATTCTGGAATGGTGGATGAAGCTGATATTCGCGCGGTTCGACAAAGAATCTGGGGCACTGTATCGCTCGGTCTGTAATCCCAGTGCGAATGTCCCTCCCCCACACTGTGAGATCTACCTGTGACGCCGTTCTGTGTGACTGGATATGGTCGAACGTCAGGCATCCGCCAACTTCGACATTCAGGCTAACGGTGAGCGTTGCGCCCGGAGCAATAGCCGTAGGCGCAACGAGTGTCTGGGTGTTGAGCTCCACTAAGCCGACGTTCGACGTCGGGTCGTGGCAGCCGGACGAAGAAATGGTTAACACCACCCCGACTGCAAAGACCAACAAAGCAGGTTTCATCACGTCCTCCGCAGTAGATGACTATGTCAATCGACGCAAACCACACGCCGAGGGAAGCGATCGCGGCTCAGCTAGGCTTTTCCCTCCCACCGCTTAACCAGCTTTTGCTCGACGCCAAGTTGATCGAGCATCCTGCCCACCACGAAGTCCACGAGATCCGAGACCTGCTTCGGCCGATGATAGAACCCCGGCGATGCCGGCATGACGACAGCGCCGGCGCGCGTGAGACGAAGCATGTTGCCGAGGTGAATCGCGCTGAGCGGAGTTTCGCGGGGGACGAGAACAAGCTTGCGGCGTTCTTTGAGAGTGACATCGGCCGCCCGCTCGATCAGTGAGCGTGATGCCCCAACAGCAATCGCCGACAGCGTCCCCATCGAGCACGGACACACGATCATCCCCGCCGTAAGCGCCGAGCCCGAAGCTGGCGGCGCACCGCGATCTTCGTTAGAGAAAGTCTGGACGCACGAATCCCAGTCATGCTTTCCTACAGCCTCGCGGAATGCGTCGATGGAGCCGATCCCGGTTTCCGTGTCGAGCAGTCGCATTCCGTACTTCGATACGATGAGCGACACCGGCCTGTGCGCGGCGACGAGCTGCTCCATCAATCTCACCGCGTAGGGCGCTCCCGACGCACCCGTTATTCCTACCACGATTGGCGGAGAACCGCTCATCTGAGCAGCCGCTCGGTCAACACAAATCCCAGAAACAGAATGCTGATGACGCCGTTCATCGTGAAGAATGCGGCATCGAGCCGCGAAAAATCATTTGCCTTGACGAGCGAATGCTCGTACAGCAGCAGGAGCCCCGCTACAATGACGCCGGCGAAGTAGACAATCCCCGCGCCAGCGCCGAACCCCGCCACGGCTAGAGCGGTGACCGTGAGAAAATGCAGAACGCGCGCGATGCCGAGCGCGTTCGCTTCTCCGAATGTGGAGGGGACCGAGTAAAGCCCATTCTCCCGATCAAAGGAAACATCCTGCAGAGCGTACAGGATATCGAAGCCGCCAACCCACGTGGCAACAGCGATCGCCAAGGCGATGAGCATCCACCATGGATCGCTCCAGTGGCCGACGATCGCGAGATACCCCCCGACGGGCGCGATCGAAAGACCGACGCCAAGCACCAGATGTGACCAGCGCGTGAATCGCTTCGTGTAGCTGTAAAATAAGACCCACCCGAGTGCGAGCGGCGCCAGGATGAAACAGAGCGTGTTGAGCTGCCACGCCGCGACGAAGAACACAAGCGATGCTATCGTCACCGCCACGCTCGCCTCGCGCACGCTCATCGATCCAGAAGGAATCTCCCTCGACCGCGTGCGGGGATTACGCGCGTCGATCTCGCGATCGACGATCCGGTTGAACCCCATCGCGGCAAATCGCGCCGACGTGAAGGCGACAACCACCCAGACTACATCGCCCACCGTTATCGGCGCGAGGTAGCTCGCCAGCACCACTCCAACCAGGGCGAAGGGGAGCGCGAATATCGTATGCGGCAGGCGAACGAGATTCGCGTGGCGCAGCAGGAGTCCCTGCCCTCGAAGCGTCTGGCCCTCTCGCGCGGTTGTGGCAGCATCCTTGTCGCGAATCATTTCCCTTTTGACCTCTCCGATCCCTCGTTCGGTCCAAGGCCCAGCTGCGCCCACATCGCGTCGACCCGCTTTTTCGTGTCGGGGTCCATCTCGATCCGTTTCGGCCAGTTGCGGGTGAAACCCTCCTCCGGCCACTTCCGCGTCGCATCAAGCCCCATCTTCGATCCGTAAGTGAACGCCCTGCTCGAATGATCGAGCACGTCGATTGGCCCCATCGAAAATCTGACGTCGCGCTCAGGATCGATGTGGTTAAGGGCGACCCACCACGCCTCCTGCACGTTCCGCACGTTGACGTCCTTGTCCAACACGATGATCACCTTCGCCAGCGACATCAGCCCCTGTCCCCACATCGCGTTCATCACCTTGTATGCCTGACCAGGATACTGCTTGTCGATCGAAACGAACACGAGGTTGTGAAAGATTCCCTCGGCTGGCATGTGATAGTCGACGATTTCTGGGATCGTGAGCTTGAGCAGCGGCAGAAAGATTCGCTCCGTCGCGTGGCCGAGATAGTAATCCTCCATCGGCGGGCGCCCAACGATCGTGCTGGCGTAGACCGGCGAACGCCTCATCGTCAGCGCCGTCACGTGCACCTGGGGATACAGATCAGCCTCGGAATAGAATCCGGTGTGATCTCCAAATGGCCCCTCGACGACGAGCGGCTCCGCGGGATCGATGTAACCCTCGATCACGAACTCGGCCTCCGCCGGAACCTCCAGATCGCAGGTGACCGCCTTCGCCAGACTCACTGGCCGTTTGCGCAGAAATCCGGCGAACAGGAATTCGTCGATCGTCGGTGGGAGCGGCGCCGACGCGGAGTAGACGGAGGCCGGATCCGCTCCGATCGCAATGGCGACTGACATCCGTTCTCCGTTCACGGCCATCTCGCGCCAATGGGCTGCACCGACCTTGTGCCGCTGCCAGTGCATCGCGAGAGTGCGCGGCCCGAGTACCTGGACACGATACATCCCGACATTCCTGATGCCACGCTTTGGATCCTTCGAGATCACCATCGGCAGCGTGATGTACGGGCCGCCGTCCTCCGGCCAGCAGGTCATTATCGGGAGCTTCGACAGATCCACGTCGTCGCTCTTCAATACAATCTCCTGGCACGCCGGCTTGCCGCTCCTAACGCGCGGCGGAAACTTGCCGAGCTCGAGCAGGCGTGGAAGCATCGATAGCTTGCCCATGATCCCTTCTGGCACCTTGAGATCGAGCATCTCGGTGATGCGCACGCCAATTTCGTCGAGATCGTCCACGCCGAGCGCCAGCGACATCCTCCGCATCGAGCCGAAGAGATTGATGACGACGGGATACTGGGACCGCTCGCCAGAATCGAGAATGACATTTTCGAAGTACAGAGCACTTCCTCCACGGGGCTGCTTCATCACGCGATCAGCGATCTCGCATAACTCCAGGCGCGCTTTTACGGGCTCTCGAATTCGCGTCATCTCTCCTGCGCGATCAATGGCTGAGAGCAACTGCGAGATGTTATCGAGGCTCACTTGGCTCGAATGGCGGTGATGGGACGCTCCCCGACGTGAATCGCCGCGACTCCGAACGAGAGGCTCGACCACGTCACCTTTGCGAATCCCGCATCTGTCATTTTCTTCGCCAGCTCCTCTTCCACGGGAAAGTTCGCAACCGATCGCGGAAGATAGGTGTACGCCGTGCGGTGTCCGCTGATCAAACGGCCAATCAGAGGCAGCACGCGATGAAAGTACGACCGATACAGCGCGCGCACGACGCGCATCCGCGGCGTCGAGAATTCCAGTATCACGAAACGACCGCCCGGAGCGAGCACGCGAAACGCTTCGCTGAGCGATGCCTCGAGGCCGGCGACATTCCTGATTCCGAAGGCCACAATCGCGCCCGCGAGCTGATCCGACGCCAGCGGCAACTGCACTGCATCGGCCGTCACCGGCGCTATTCGTCCGCCGGTCAGTTTTTTCACGCCCGCCCTGAGCATCGGCTCCGCGAAATCGGCGCCTATCACCAGCCCCCGAAAGCCGGGCAAACTAGAAATCTCCGAGGCGACGTCCATCGTTCCCGCGCACAAGTCGAGATATCGCCCTGCCTGATCCCGCTCGACTCCGAGCCGAGCAATTGCCTTGCGCCGCCATCGCCGGTCGATGTTGAGGCTGAGCACATGATTCAGGAGATCGTATCGCGGGGCGATCTCGGAGAAAATCCGCTGTACGTACGCGCGTTTCTCAGCGCCACCGGCAGCGGCGGCACTGGCAGTCGCCCTGTCCATGTCGGTGGCCAGCATCCTCCGAAAGTTGCCCGGCAACGGTGCGCGGGGCAAGCTATCTTTCCCGCGCCTCCCTACAATGCCAGCAAGGTCCTACACCGACGTATCCGACCAGCAGGTGGTCGTCTTCGCCCAGGAAGGGCGCGAGGACGCCTACCGCGAGTTGATCAAGCGCTATGAGCGCCCCGTGTTTTCGCTCATATACCGCATGGTGCGCGACAATGAGACCGCCGAAGACCTGGCACGGGAAACCTTCATCAAGGTTTTAAACAACATCGACCGCTACCGGCCCGAATTCAAGTTCTCGAGCTGGCTGTTCAAGATCGCGAATAACATCACCATCGATCACCTCCGTCGCCGCCAGATCGACACCATCAGCATCGAGGGATCCTCCGACGCGGTAACGGCGGAGCGAGCGCGTGCGACATCGGTGACGGTGACGAGCGGGGGCGAATCACCCCTCGAAGAGCTCGAATCGAAGGAGCTCGGCGCCGCCATAGAGAAGGCGATTGCGCGGCTCCGGCCCGAGTATCGCGCCTGCATCATCCTCCGGCACGTAGAGGATTACTCATATGACGAGATCGCTGAAATCGTGAAGCTTCCACTGGGGACCGTGAAGACCTACATCCACCGGGCCCGGCAGGAGCTGAGGGAGTATTTGGGGGACCTGAAATGACCATTTGGACCCCTGTTTTTGCGAGCAAAAAAGACCCGAAAAAGGCTGAAACTTCCCCCGTACCAAACCCGTAAGCCATACGTGAGGAACCCATGATCGAGCATGATTTCGACGAAGATTTCGTCCCCATTGCGGCCGAGTTACAGCGACTGCCCTACCTGTCGCCGTCCCGGGATTTTGCCGATCGCGTTATCTCCCGAATAGACCGTCTGCAGCCTGCGCAGGCTGTGGCTCCCGTGATCGCCTCCAGGCATCTCGAGCTCCAGCAGGGTGGACGGCAGGCGGTCGTTCCGCGCCG
>WNEZ01008125.1_pt1 | contig 18707 bp, 20 predicted proteins | sample 5400521 | NCBI WGS metagenome assembly WNEZ01 (sample SAMN13153339, study PRJNA577476) | soil metagenome | isolation source: 120 cm saprolite under Douglas fir tree site 2 hole 1 replicate 1 | place: USA:California | collected 2015-04-18
TGGTACCGCGTCGACCCCCCGCGCGTGCGTGCCAGGCCGGCCGATCCCGCGCGCGGCCTCACCTACGAGGACTGCAACCTGGGAGCGTACGGCTACGACGCCATCCCCGAGTTCCTCCGCGACCGCTACAGCATGGCTTCGCGCGGCAGCGCGCTGGTCGAGAAGCTCCCGGACCTCGGCTACACGATCAACCGCCGGAGCGACGTGTGGGCCGACAACGTGGCCGCTCTCTACGAGGAGGCGAAGGCGCGGCGCTGGGCGCCGGCGGTGGACATCCCGTGGAGCGAGCTCGACCCGACCGCCGACCCGCTGCGCGAGGCGGCCATGGCGCAGGCGTGCACCCTCCTCGAGGAGGTGGCGCTGGTCGCCATGGAGGTGCCGTCGCGCTGGGTGTTCTCGATCAACCAGGAATTCCTCGAGCAGAAGAGCCTGCTCTGCGCGCAGATGATCGACGAGGCGCGCCACGTGGAGGCGTGCCGCAAGCGCGCGCTGGCGAGCGGCCAGGGCCTCGGTCGGGCCAGCGTATCGGCCGAGCAGGCGCTCAAGGAGTTGCTCTCCGCCGAGACCTACCCCGAGGCTTCGCTGGGAACCAACCTGCTCCTCGGGAGCTTCGTGCTCGCCATGTACCGGGCCCTCGCAGCCGTCGCCACCACGCGGGCCGACCGCCTGCTCGGCATCCTGTCGATGCAGGACGTGGCGCGCTCGGTAGCCTACGGCGTCTCGCAGGTGCGCTATCACCTCGCGCACCAGCCCGGGAAGGCGGTCGCGCTGGCCGACTACCTGGACCGCAGCGAGCACACCGTGCTCGGCATCGCGGGCAGCCCGGAGTTCCTCGAGCCGCTCGTACTGCTCGCCGGCGGCGGGCGCGAGCCGGCGGCGCGCGCGCGGGGCGCCGGGTTCGTACGGCGCTGGTTCAGCGTCGCGTTCGAGGAGTACCTGGGGCGCTGCCGCGCCGCCGGGCTCGGCGACCGGCGGCGGAGCCGTCTGGCGCTCGTCGCGGCCTCCCTCGCGGCCTGAGCCGCGTCCACGATATCATTCGCCCATGCGGCGGATCACCGTCGGCCTGATCGGGGCTGGCAAGCACGGCCAGCGCTACGCGCACCACGTCCGCGCCGACGTCCCCGAGCTGGTGCTCGGCGCGCTCTGCCGCCGTGACGCTCGGGCGGGCGCGGAGCAGGCGCGCGCCCTCGGCTGCCGCTTCCACGCCGACTGGCGCGCGCTGGTCGCCGATCCCGCGGTCGAGGCGGTGATCGCGGTGGTCCCGCCGACGCTCCATCCCGCGATCGCCGCCGCCGTCGCCGCGGCGCAGAAGCCGCTGCTCATCGAGAAGCCGCTCGCCCCGACCGCCGCGGCGGCACGCGAGATCGCCCGCGTGCTCGGCGCCGCGGGGGTGCCCGCCCTCATGGCGCACACGCTGCGCTGGAACGCCGTCGTGCGCACGCTGCGCGCGCGGCTCTCCTCGCTGGGCCCGCTGCGCGCGCTCGTGCTGAACCAACGCTTCGAGCCCTCGCCGCTCGCCTGGCTGGACGACCCGCAGATCGCGGGCGGCGGCATCGTCCTGCACACCGGCGTGCATGGCTTCGATCTGGTTCGCTGGCTGACCGGTCGCGAGGTCGCGCGGGTGTGGTGCCGCGCCACGCGCGTGAACAGCGCGCGGACCGAGGACAACTTCCTGGCCGTGCTCGAGCTCGAGGGCAGCGATGCCCTGGTTGCCGTGAGCGGATCGCGCTCGACCGCGGGGCGGTCGGGGCTGATCGACGTGGCGGGCGCGCACGGCCAGCTCCTCGGCGATCACGTGCTCGGCTTCGCGCACGCGGTGCGCGGCCTCGAGCGCACGCCCATCCCGGTCGGTGAGCCGGTGCCGACCGTGCGCGAGGCGCTCCGCTCGTTCGTCCGGCTGATCCTCGACGCCGAGCCGCCGCCGGCGACGCTCGAGGACGGCGCCCGCGCGGTGGCGATCGCCGAGGCGTGCCTCGCCTCGGCGGCGACGGGGGGAGCGGTCTCGCTCTAGCCCGTCTGGGATTGACAGAAGCCCACCATACCCGTCTCCAACATCTGGGAGCCGTCGCCGTGCATGAGGGCGGTGGGCTGTCGCCGAACTGGCCGCTGCAGTGGCGCTCGCACTGCGTGAGCTTCTTCGCGCACGGCTAGCAGCCCCCCACCATGGACCCCTCCCCCAAAGCCCGCGAGGATTCCCTCTTGACGAGCACGCCGGGAACGCGATAAGTGAATCGTAGTTCAGTTATGAGTGGAACCTCAACCGCCGCCACGACCACGCTCAACCGCTTCGCGCGGCGGCGCGAGCGAACCCGTACCGAGCTGCTCGCGGCCGCGACCCGCGTGCTCGCGGAAAAAGGCCTGGACCAGACCAAGGTGAGCGACATCGCGGCCGCGGCCGACGTGGGGGTGGGTACCTTCTACCTCCACTTCGCGGACAAGGAAGCGCTCTTCGACGCCGTGGTCGACGACACGGTGCGCCGCCTGAAGGCGACGGTCGACGACGCGCGCGCGAGGGCCCGGGAGCCGCGCGCGAAGATCGTGGCCACGAACCGCGCCTTCTTCCGCTTCGCGCACGACAACCGCGAGGTGTTCAAGATCGTCTTCGGGCACGCCGCGGCCTACAACGACCTCATCCGCCGCGCGCAGTCCCTCTTCATCGCCGACATCGAGAAGGAGGTCCGCCAGGGGATCGCCGCCGGCGCCTTCGCCCAGCTCCCGCCCGCGCTGGTGGCGCAGGCGGTGGTGGGCATGGCGACGCAGGTCATCTCGTGGTGGACCGAGCACGAGTCGGTCCCGATCGAGACCTTGATCGAGACCACAACCACGCTGGCGCTGCACGGGATCACGCCCGGCGCAGCCGCGAAAGGAGCCCGCCATGGCTGAGCCCGCCGTCCGTCCGACCCCCGAGCTGGACGACACCGTCGAGCGCCTGCCCACCAGCTTCGACCTCTGCTACACCTGGAACTACGAGACGATGCGCCAGGAGCTGAAGGCCCTCTACGAGAAGGCGAAGCGCGACCAGTGGAACGCGACCGACCAGCTCCCCTGGTCGACCAGCGTCGACCCCGAGGCGGAGATCGTTCCCGACTTCCAGATCCCCGTGTACAACACGCACATCTGGAAGAAGATGACGCCCGCGGAGGTCAGGAAGCTCCGCCGCGAGGCGCTCTCGTGGACGCTCTCCCAGTTCATGCACGGCGAGCAGGGCGCGCTGCTCGCCACCGCGCAGATCACCACCGCCACGCCGTGGATCGAGTCCAAGTTCTACGCCGCGAGCCAGGTGATGGACGAGGCGCGCCACGTCGAGGTCTACTCGCGCTACCTGCGCGAGAAGCTGTCGGGCGCCTACCCCATCAACAAGCACCTGAAGACGCTGCTCGACCAGATCCTCACCGACTCGCGCTGGGACATGAAGTACCTCGGCATGCAGATCATGGTCGAGGGCCTCGCCATGGCGGCCTTCGGCTACATGCACAAGCTCTGCCAGGAGCCGTTGCTCACCGAGCTCACGCACTACGTCATGAAGGACGAAGCGCGGCACGTCGCCTTCGGCGTCCTCTCCCTGAACGACTACTTCGGGAGCCTGTCGGCCGCCGAACGGCGCGAGCGCGAGGAGTTCCTCGCCGAGGGCTGCCGGCTGATGCGCGACCGGCTCCTCATGGAGGACGTGTGGGAGGTGATGAGCTGGCCGGTTCCCGAGGTGCGGCAGATCGTCCTCGAATCGCCGCAGATGCAGGAGTTCCGGAAGATGCTGTTCTCGAAGATCGTGCCCAACGTGAAGCGCCTCGGGCTTCTCTCGCCCTGGGTACGCGAGCGCTTCGACGAGCTCGGCATCCTGCAGTTCGAGAACGAGGAACCCTCCGCCTGAGCGCACTCAAGCGGGTCGCGCCCTGGGCGGTCACGCTCGCGATCTTCGCCTTCCTCTTCTGGCGCATCCCGCTCGGTCGCGTCGGGGATACCCTCGCCGCGGCCGCGTGGGGTCGCTACCTCCTGCTCATGGTCCCGTATTCCCTCTTCTACTTCCTGGTGGACAGCTTCGTCGTCCAGCAAGCCGTGTCCTGGTTCAACGTCCCCGTCGCCTACCGCGACGTGCTCCCCGTGCGCGCCACCACGTACATCCTCTCCCTGGTCAACACGCAGCTCGGTCAGGGCGGGATAGCCCTCTACCTGCACCGCCGGCACGCGCTTCCCTTCTGGGAGATCACCGGGACGGTGGTGTTCATGTCGTTCGTCGAGGTCTACCAGCTCGCCCTGTACTCCTTCGTCGGCGCGACGGCGGGCGGCGAGCTGGGGGGCGCGGCGCCACTCGCTGTCTACTGCGTGCTCGCCGCCTACCTGGTGGTGCACCTCTGGTACTTCTCGCGCCCGCGGAGCGGACGCCTGGGTCAGCTCCCGCTGCTCACCGCCTTCCGCCGCGCGCGCCCCGGCCACTATCTGCGGCTCCTCCTCTACAAGACGCCGAACCTGCTCGCCGCCGTGACCGTCCACTGGCTCGCCCTGCCCCTCTTCGGCATGCACGTGCCCTTCGTCACGCTGCTCACCTTCCTGCCGCTGGTCTTCTTCTTCGCCGCGCTGCCCATCGCGGCCGCGCACCTCGGGCCGAGCCAGGCGGCGTGGGTGTACTTCTTCCGCGGCGCCGCTCCGGAAGCGAGCCTGCTCGCGTACAGCCTGGTCGCGCACCTGACCTTCATGCTCATGAACGCGCTGATCGGCCTCGTCTTCCTCCGCCGCGCGGCGCGCGATCTCACCTGACGTCGGTGGCAGGCGGGTTCGCACCCGGCGAGGGCCGCGGCCCGACGAGGCGTTCGAGCACCGCGGCCAGGTTCACGCCGACCACCAGCGTGGCCGCGAGCGCGAGGACGGGCGGCCAGGCGCCGCCGGGCACGGCCGCCCGACCGGCGAGCAGCCCGACCAGCGCGTAGTTGAGCACGCCCGCCGCATGCCCGGCGGCGCTGCGCGCGACCCGTCTCCCGCGCAGCGAGGCCGCCGCATAGGCGGCGAAGGCGACGCCGATGGCGAGCGGGACCGCGCTCGGCACGAGCCCGAGCGTGGCGCCCGACATCGTGCCCGCGAGCACGAACGCGATGTCCGCGAGGCTGTCGAGCACCGCCCCGTGCCGCGTCGGGCCGCGCCCACGGCGCGCGAGCCGGCCGTCCAGGAAATCGCTCGCCGCGGCCAGCGCGAACAGCAGGGCCGGTAGCCACCGCCCCCGCCCGCCGACGGCGCGATCGAGCGCCCCCGGGAGCATCGCCGCCGCGCCGAGGCGCACCACCCCGAGCGCGTCGGCCGCCGCTGGCACTTAGGTGCCTATCCGGGCAACCAAGGCGGCTGCAGCGAACGATCCGGGGGCTGCGAGCGGGGTGCTCGCTCCTCCCTCCTGCGGCGTGCCTTCAGGCACGCCTCGTCGGTCGTCGCTGCGCTTCCCGCTCTCGCTCCCCGGCTCGTCCGCTTCGCTCGCCATGGTTGCCCGGACAGGCACCTAGACCTTCGCTCCCTCGGTCACCCGGATCGGCCGGCGACGGCGATCGCGCCGCAGGAGGACGTAGAGCGCGCCCGCGCCGCCGTCGCACGGGCGCGCGGTCGTGAAGCAGAGGACGACGCGGGCCGCGCGCCCGCGCGCGAGCCAGGACTTGAGCCGCTCCTTCAGCACCGGCGTCTGGTCCTTCGAGTTGTGCCCGCGGCCGTGCACGATGAGCACGCAGCGATGCCCGCGCACGACCGCCTCGACCAGGAAGCGATCGACCGCGACGCGCGCCGTCTCCGCGATCATGCCGTGCAGGTCGAGATGGTCCTGCCAGGCAAAGTCGCCGCGCCGGAGCCGGCGCAGGACGCGCGGGTCGAGGCCGACGATCGCCCCCTCGACGTACTCGCGCGTGTCGGAGACGTCGAAGCGGGTCACCCCCTGGGTCAGATCGGAGAGCGCGGCGAGGGCCTCGGCCTCCTCGCTGACCGGCGCGCGCACCCCGCCGGCAGGTGCGGGCCCCTCGACCCGCGCCGCGCGTTCGCGTGGCAGCGGCACCACGCCCTGCATCGCGTGCGCGAAGACGTCCGGCTCCTCGGCGCGCGGCGCCGGACGCGGCGGCGGGGGCGCGGGCAGGGCGCGGACCCGCTTGCCTAGCTCGGCGAAGGGCGCGTTGAGCGCCTGCCGGCCCCGCTCGCGCGCGCGCTCGCCGTCGGCTCCTCGACCGCGCCGCCGCATGGCTCGCCTCTAGCACAGGCGGCCGGCGGACCGAATCGCCGCTCAGCTCGGGTTGCTCGCCACGGACCCGCCCATGAGGGGGCTGCCACGCTCGGCCGCGAGCTGCTCGAGCGCCTTCCAGGCGAGCTTGCTCGGCTTCACGTGCCCGTTCTCCCACCGGCTCACGGTGGAGAAGGTGACGCTCAAGGCCTGCGCCAGCCCTTCCTGCGTGAGCCCGATGCGGCGGCGCCAGGCGCGTATGACCCGCCCCGCGTCCGGCGGCGGTCCACTCATCTTCCGTTCGTGGTCGGCGAGCATTCGGTCCCGATCCCCTTCTAAGGACGGAAGCAACCCAGGTGCCACAGCGCAGCACCGCGTCCGGGCGACGATTTCCGCCCACCGAGCGTCACTCGGTGCATGCCTGCGCGCCATGCGACCAAACAATGACGCCCCCTTGCGGGTACGGAGGGGCGTTGCTAAGCGCAGTTGATGCCCACCCCACACGATATTCTGGAGGTCCTCCGCGGGGTGCGCTATCCCGGCTTCACCCGTGACATCGTGTCCTTCGGGATGGTGAAGGACGTCGAGGTCTCCACGGGGGGCGTCCGCATCCACCTGGCTCCCACGACCGCCCAGGAAGGCATCCTCGAACAGATTGCAGCCTCGGTGCAGGCGGCGGTCGGAGGCATGCCCGGCGTCAGCGGCCGGGTCGAGATCGTGCGGGCGCCGCCGCCCGCGGCGGCGCCCGCCCGCGGTCCGCAGCCGATCCCGGGCGTGCGCAGCGTCCTCGCGGTCGCCAGCGGCAAGGGCGGGGTGGGCAAGTCGACGGTGGCGACCAACCTGGCGCTGGCGCTCGCCACGCTCCGCCCGGCCGTCGGCCTCATGGACGCCGACGTCTACGGGCCGAGCGTGCCGCTCATGCTCGGCATCGACGAGAAGGCGATCACGCGCGAGGATCGCCGCATCATCCCCGTCGAGCGACACGGCCTCCGCGTCATCTCGATGGGGATGTTCGTCGGCGAGGCAACCCCGATCATATGGCGCGGGCCGATGATCACCAAGCTCATCACCGAGTTCCTGCGCAACGTCGAATGGGGCGAGCTGGACATCCTCGTGCTCGACCTTCCGCCCGGCACCGGCGACGTGCAGCTCACGCTCACGCAGCAGGTGCCGATCACCGGCGGCGTCATCGTCACCACGCCGCAGGACGTGGCGCTCGCCGATGTGCGCCGCGGAATCCAGATGTTCCGCCAGATGAGCGCGCCCGTCCTCGGGCTGATCGAGAACATGAGCTTTCACGTCTGCCCGGGGTGCGGCGAGCGCGCAGACCTCTTCGGCCACGGCGGCGGGGCGGCGATGGCGCGCGAGGCGGGCATCCCGCTCCTCGGCGAGGTGCCGCTCGTGCGCGCGATCCGCGAGGCGGGTGATGCCGGGCTGCCGATCGTCGCGGCGGACCCGTCGCACCCGCAGAGCCGGGCGTTCCGCGAGATCGCCGAGCGCGTGCTGCTGCGGCTCGCGGAGGCGGAACGGGCGAGCTCAACGACCGTGATCTGACGCCGGCCCCTGATGGCTGAACCGCCCCGCACGCGCGGCGCTCGCCGCCAACTCCGGCCGCGGCCGCTCGTGCTCGCCATCTTCGTCGGCATCGCACTCGGGATCATTGCGAGCGTGCTCCGCACCGAGCCCTTCGGCATCGTCGTCGAGGGCGGACAGCCCGCGCACATCATGGACTTCGCCTCGATTCGAGGCTTCGCTTGCGCCGTGTGGCGGGGCGACCTCGCGAGCGAGGGCGGGGGATCCGTGTACACGCTCGCCGCCTCCATGAAGGCCACACGCCTGTGGACCAATTTGCGCTCGCGGGTGGCGATGCCCTTCGCCTACTCGCCGACGATGCTCTGGGTGCTCGCCCCCTTTTGCCTGCTGCCCCCGCGCTGCGCCTTCGCGCTCTGGTCCCTCGCCGGCGTCGTCGGCGGCAGCTGGATGATCGCCCGCGCGCGTGTCCACTGGACGGCGCTGCTCACCCTGGTCGCACCCCTCACTTTCTTCGGCCTGGCCCTCGGTCAAACCGCCCTGCTCACCACCACGGCGCTCTTCTTCCTCATGGGAGCGCACGCGGGCGGCGGAGGGGTGGCGCGCCGCGGCCCGTGGGGCGAGGCAGCCGTCCTCTGGCTACTCACGGCGAAGCCCCCTCTCGCGGTGACGGGCGGGGCCGCGCTCCTGGCGGTCGGGCGCCCGCGGAGCGTCGCGCTCGCGGCCGGGCTCACGCTCGTCTCGACCCTGGCACTCACGCCCTGGCTCGGAGATGGCTGGGCGCGCGACTACCTGCGGCTCGTCGGTGCCTACGACCGCGCTGGGCTCCCGGCGGCCTTCGCCTGGTCGATCGTCCCGCAGACGATGAGCAATCTGCGAGCAGCGCTCCATCCCGACCTCGGCGTCGGCGACGACGTGGCGGCGCTGGTAAGCAGCGCCGTCTGGATCGCCGCCCTCGGCGTCGTGGTTCTCGCCGGGTGGAGGCGCTCACTTCCCGCGTGGCTCACCTGGTCTCTCTCCGTCATGGCCTTTCTGCTCTTCTGCCCCCACGTCAGCTCCACCGAGGACATCGCCCTCTTCTGCGTGCTCGCCGGCGTCGGGCGCGCGCCGGTGCCGGCGACCGTCCAAGTGGCCGCCGCGACGCTCGCGTTCGGCGGCCTCCTTCTCTCTCCCGGATTCGGCCCCCTGGAGGCGGTGCGTCCCTCGATGCTGTTCCTGGCCAAGATCGGGCTCGCCGCGCTCCTCACGACCCACTTCTTCCTCGCGGCGCAGCGAGAGCCGGCGCTAGGCCACGGGCCGGCCGCGTAGCCCTCGCATCAGCACCACCGCGACGCCCAGCGTGATCGCCGAGTCCGCCACGTTGAATGCGGGCCAGTGGAGTCCGCCCCAGTGCAGGTCGAGGAAGTCGATCACCTCGCCGTAGCGCACGCGGCAGACGAGGTTCCCCAGCGCGCCGCCGAGGACGGCACCGAGCGCGACCACGACCCCGCGCTCCTCCGGCGGCGTCCGGCGGACGAGCGAGACGAGCGCCGCCACCGCCACCATGGTCACCACGAGGAAGAGCGGCAGGCGGATGGCGGGTGGGGCGGCGGCGAGGACGCACGACCAGCTTGCTCGCCTGATCCGCGAGCAGCACGACCGCCGCCACGAGCCCCGCGAGCCAGAGCCGGCGGTCGGCGGAGAGGCTCACGCGACCACGGCGGCGCAGCGCGCGCAGAGGTCGGGGTGGCGGGGGTCCTCGCCGAGGGCGCGGACGTTCCAGCAGCGCGGGCACTTCTCGCCCCGCGCGCGCTCGACGCGCACCCGCAGCCCGGGCACGAGCGGGCTCTCCGGCGCGCCGTCGGCGCCGCCGAGCTGCACGTCGGCGACCAGGAAGAGCGCCGGCAGGTCCGTCGCCTGCTCGGCGAGCAGCGCGCCGAGCCCATCGGCCGCGGGCGTGCCCAGCGACAGGCGCGCCTCGGAGGACTGCTTCACCAGCCCCGCCTGGCGCGCCTCCTCGATCGCCTTGGTCACCGCGCCGCGCACCGCGAGGAGCCGCGCGAAGCGCGCCGCGACCTCGGGCGCCTGCCATGCCGCCGGCGGCGGCGGGAGCCCGGCGAGGAACACGCTGTCCGGCCGGCCGGCGCCGGGCACGAAGCGCCACACGTCCTCGGCCGTGAACGAGAGCACGGGCGCCATCAGACGCGCCAGCACCTCGACGATCGCGTGCAGCACGCTCTGCGTCGCCCGCCGCTCGGGCCCCTGGGCGCGCTCGCAGTAGAGCCGGTCCTTGCGCACGTCCAGGTAGAAGGCGCTCAGGTCGACGCTGCAGAAGTTGTTGAGCGCGTGGAAGACCAGGTGGAACTCGAAGTCCTCGTAGGCGGCGAGGCAGCGTTCGGCGAGCGCATGCGTCTGGTGCAGCGCCCAGCGCTCCAGCTCCGGCAGCCGCTCGACCCCGACCGCGTCGCGCTCCGGGTCGAAGTCGTAGAGGTTCCCGAGGAGAAAGCGCGCCGTGTTGCGCACCCGCCGGTAGGCCTCGATGAAACCTCCCAGGATCTCCTCCGAGATGCGCATCTCCTCGCGGTAGTCGGTGGCCGCGACCCAGAGGCGCAGCAGCTCGGCGCCGTGGCGCTTCAGGATCTCCTCCGGCGCGATGACGTTGCCCAGCGACTTGGACATCTTACGGCCGCTGCCGTCGACGAAGAAGCCGTGCGTGACGACGATGTCGTAGGGCGCGCGGCGGGCGACCGCCACGCCGGTGAGCAGCGCGCTGTGGAACCAGCCGCGGTGCTGGTCGCTGCCCTCGAGGTAGAGGTCGGCGCGGCCGCCCAGCTCCGGCCGGCGCTCGACCACCGCCTTCCAGCTCACGCCCGAGTCGAACCACACGTCGAGGATGTCGCTCTCGAGACGGAAGTCGCCGCCGCCGCACTTCGCGCAGCGCATGCCGGGCGGGACCAGCTCGGCGGCTGGGCGGCGGAACCAGGCATCCGCGCCCTCGTGTTCGAAAATGCCGGCCACGTGCGCGCAGAGTGCCTCGCTCGCGATCGCCTCGCCGCACGCCGCGCAGTACACGGCGACCACCGGCACGCCCCAGTCGCGCTGGCGCGAGATGCACCAGTCGGGCCGCGTCGCAATCATGTTGCCGATCCGCTCGCGGCCCCAGCCCGGGATCCAGCGCACGCGCTCGATCTCCTCCAGCGCCCGCCGGCGGAGGTCGCCGCGCTCCATGCCGATGAACCACTGCTCGGTGGCACGGAAGACGACCGGGTTCTTGCAGCGCCAGCAGTGCGGGTAGCTGTGCGCGACGGTCACCGCCGCGAGCAGCGCGCCGCGCGCGCGCAGGTGCTCGACGATGCGTGGGTTCGCCTCCCAGACGCTCGTTCCCGCCCACTCCGGGACCTCGGCGGTGAAGCGCCCGCGCGCGTCGACCGGCGCCAGCACCTCGAGCCCGTAGCGGAGCCCGGTCTCGTAGTCCTCCTGCCCGTGGCCCGGGGCGGTGTGGACGAGGCCGGTGCCCGTCTCGAGCGTCACGTAGTCGGCGAGCACGACGGGGACGACGCGCTCGAGCCAAGGATGGCGGCAGCGCGCGCCCTCGAGCTCCGCGCCGCGGAAGCGCCGCAGCACCTGCGCCGCGCCGAGCAACCGCTCGAGCGCGGGCACGAGCGCGGCCGCCACCACCAGCGCCCGCGCTCCGAAGGTCGCCGCCACGTACTCGTGCTCGGGATGGACTGCCACCGCGAGGCTCGCCGGCAGCGTCCACGGCGTCGTCGTCCAGATGGCGGCGGCCGGCGCCGGTACGCCGGCGAGCGCCGCGGGCAGCGGCTCGACGAAGGGGTAGGCCACGTAGACCGAGGGTGCCTCGTCGTCCTGGTACTCGACCTCCGCCTCCGCGAGCGCCGTGGCGCACGACGGGCACCAGAGGACGGGCTTCTTGCCGCGATAGAGGAGCCCCTCGGCGATGCAACGCCCGAGGGCCCGCACCTCCTCGGCCTCGTAGGACGGGTCGGTGGTGAGATAGGGATGCTCCCAGTCGCCGAGCACGCCCAGGCGGCGGAACTCCTCGCGCTGCACGGCCACGAAGCGGTCGGCGTAGGCGCGACAGCGCGCGCGCACCTCGGCCTTCGGCATCGCCTCCTTGCGGGCGCGCCCGAGCTCCTTCTCCACGTTGAGCTCGATCGGCAGGCCGTGGCAGTCCCAGCCCGGCACGTAGGGCGCCAGGCGCCCCGTCATGGCGCGGTGCTTGACGATGATGTCCTTCAGCACCTTATTGAGCGCCGTGCCGAGGTGGATGTGGCCGTTGGCGTACGGCGGCCCGTCGTGCAGGACGAAGCGAGGCTTCCCGGCGTTGGCCGCGAGCAGGCGCTCGTAGACGCGCGACTCGGCCCAGCGCCGGACCATCTCCGGCTCGCGCTGGGCGAGGTTCGCCTTCATCGCGAAGTCGGTGCGCGGCAGGTTGAGCGTCGCCTTGTACATCAATTCGACCCGAGACCCCGTCTCGGGTCGGAAGGGGAAGCGAGCGTGTGGCGTCCGGTGGGTAGGGCGCACGTCGTCCCGCGGCCGGCAAAGCCGGCGCGGCAAACGTAGGACCCGAAGGCCCGAGACGATCCGTTGGTGCCGGCTGCGGATGCGCCGTCGCCGGTCACGGGCGCACGCTCCGGAAAGCTTGCCGCGCCGGCTTCGCCGGCCGCGGCACGACGCTCGCTCTCTTTACCGGGTCCATGCTCGCCCTCCGTCCTCGACCCGAGACAAGGTCTCGGGTCGAGAGATATCAAAGGGCAGAGCGCGGTGCGAAGGCCTCCAGCGTGCGCTCGACCGCGGCCGCGCGTGACTCGCCGACCGGATTCGGGAACACGATCGTGAGCGTCGCCCCGGCCATGCGGTAGGCGGCGAGCCGCTCGCGGCAGTGCGCGGGATCACCGGCGAGCGTCACCGCGTCGGCCATCGCGTCGCCAACCGCCGCCTCGGCACGCGCCACGTCCTTCGTCCGCCACGCCGCGCGCACCGCCTCCACCTCCGCGCGAAAGCCGCTCGCCACGAGCATGTTGGCATAGAAGGGCAGGTTCGCGTAGCGCGCGAGCATGCGCTTCGCCTCGTGGAGCGCGGCGGCGCGGTCGTCGGCCAGGTAGCAGGTGGTGAAGTGACACACCGTGAGCGCTTCGGGGTCGCGCCCGGCGCGCGCCGCCCCCCGGCGCAGCGCCACCAGGGCGCGCGGGTAGCCGGCGAGCGGGAAGAGGTTGAAGATCGGGCCGTCGGTCAGCTCGCCCGCCAGCTCGATCATGCGCGGCGCGAGGGCCGCGGCGAGGATCCTGGGCGGCACCGCGGGCCGGGGCTGGTGCGGCCCCTTGCTCCACGCGCTGCGCAGCGTGCCGATCACCGCGCGCATCTTCGCCAGCGGGTCGCCCATCTCGATGCCGAGCGGTTCGTTGACGGCGCGGTGGCCGACCCCGAGGCCGAGCAGCAGGCGGCCGCCCGAGAACTCCTGCACCGCGGCCGCATGCTCGGCGAGGAGCGTCGGCTGGCGCAGGTAGACGTTGGTGATCGCCGTCCCGACGCGCAGGCGGTCGGTCGCCAGCGCCACCGCCTCGGCGTAGGCGAGCGAGTCGCCGTACGACTCCGAGATGAAGACGGCCTCGAAGCCAAGCGCCTCGGCACGCCGCGACCACGCGACGACGTCGCGCGGGGAGGCGTCGCGGAGCGGCATCAGGCCGAGCGCGATGCGGTGCATGGTCCCGCCATAGCCCGGCCGGCGCCGTTGCGGCAACGCCCCACCTCGGCTACACGACGGCCGTGGCCAGGCGGATGCTCCTCCACTTCCAGAAGGGCGGTTTTCCCGCCTACGAGAAGGTCGACGAGCAGGGCATGCCGCAGCCGTGCGCCCTCGGCATCCCCTGGGTCAACGGGGACACCCAGCGGACGCTCGCCAGGCTCCACATCCCGCGGACGGATCCGTGGGGCCGCCCGCTGCCCGAGCCCGACGAGCCGGCTTCCCGATAGCCGGTGCCGCGGCCCCCGGGGCAGCGAGCGGGACGCGCATCGTTGCGGTCGCGCGGCAATGAGGCGAGCGCTCAGAAGGCCGTCCCGCCCCCGGGGGCGATCTCGATCCGGCCGCCCTCGACCACGACCGGGACGATGCGCCGCCCGCGCGTCACCTTGAGCAGCTCGGCGATCGCCTCGGGGCGCTCCGCGGTGTAGAGGAGGACCGGCGCCGCTGCCATCACGGCACCTCGGTGCCGGCGATCAGGGTGGCCGCGGCGCTGAACATCCCGCCCAGGCCGTGGCAGAGGGCGATCCTGCAGTCCCGCACCTGCCGCGGGCCGCACTCGCCGCGCAGCTGCCGCACCGCCTCGACCAGCGTGAACATCCCGTACATGCCGCTGTGCGTGTAGGAGAGCCCGCCGCCGTTCGTGTTCATGGGGAACTCGCCGCCCGGCGCCGTGCGCTGCCCGGCGACGAACGCGCCGCCCTCGCCCTCGCGGCAGAAGCCGAGCGCCTCGAGCGCCATGATCGGGACGATGGTGAAGGCGTCGTAGACCTGGGCGACGTCGACGTCCGCCGGGCCGACGCCGGCCATCGCGAAGGCGCGCTCGCCCGCCAGGCGCGCCGCGTCCCAGCGCGCGAAATCGGGCATCTGGCTCACCATGACGTGGGTGGACGCCTCGCCGGCGCCGAGCACGTACACGGGCCGCTGGCGACAGTCGAGCGCGCGCTCGGCCGAGGTCACCACCACCGCGCCGCCCGCGTCGGTCACCAGGCAGCAGTCGAGGAGATGGAGCGGCCAGGCGATCACGCGCGAGGCGAGCACGTCGGCGACCGTCAGCGGATCGCGCATGAGCGCGCGCGGGTTCAGCTGCGCCCACCTGCGGGTCGCGACCGCGACCTCGGCGAGCTGCTCGCTGGTGGTGCCGAACTCGTGCATGTGCCGCGTGGCGGCGAGCGCGTAGCCGGTCGGCGGGCCGGCCAGGCCGAAGGGCTGCTCGAACTGGAGCCGCCAGGAGTCGGGCCCGAAGCGCGAGCCCGGCATGCCGATGCGCGAGGCGCCGCTCTCCCCGTGCGTGATCAGCGCCACCTCGCAGATGCCGGCGGCGATCGCCGCCATCGCGTGCTCGACGTGCGCGATGAAGGAGCAGCCGCCGATCTGCGTGCCGTCCATGTAGCGCGGGCGGATGCCCAGATACTCGGCGGTCTCCGAGCCCATCCACAGGCCAGCGCTGAACACGGCGTCGACGTCGTCCTTGACGAGCCCGGCGTCGGCGAGCGCGCTCCGGGCCGCCTCGGCGTGGAGCTGGAAGGCCGACTTGTGCGGCAGCTTCCCGTGCTCGTCCGCCTCGGCCGCGCCCACGATCGCGACCCGGCCGCGCATTCGCCTCGCCTCCCGGCTCATGCGGGCCGGAAGCGCGGCAGCGCGAGCTCGGGCGACACGTCCTCGAACACCACCTCGAGCGGCATGCCGATCGTGAGCTGCGCCGGATCCGGGGCGACGCCGACCAGGTTGGTCATCATGCGCGGGCCCTCGTCGAGCTCGACGATCGCGATCACGTAGGGCGCGGGGAGCGGGAAGCCCTTCTGCCCGCGGTGCACCACCGTGAAGGTGTGGAGCCGTCCCCGCCCCGAGACCCGCCGCCATTCGAGGTCGGCGCCGAGGCAGCGCGGGCAGACGCCGCGCGGGTAGAAGACGTGCGCGCCGCACGCGCGGCAGCGCTGCAGCGAGAGCTCGTGCCGCCGCGCCGCGTCCCAGAAGGGGCGCGTCTCGGGCGTGGGGACGGGGAGCGGTCCGCTGTACTCGGGCATGCGCGATGCGCGATGGACTTGGCGACCCGGGCGGCTTATAGAGGCAAGGCTCCGAACGGGTCAAGCTTGCGCACGCTCGCGATCAGGACCGTGCTGGCGCTCGCCGTCGCGCTCCCCGCGCTCGCCGCCGCCGAAACGACCGTCGCCTGGGACGAGGCGGACAAGCACGTCGGCGAGGAGGCCACGGTCGAGGGCGTCGTCGTCGACGTGCACTGCTCGCCGCTCTCCTGCCTCCTCGCCTTCGAGCCCAGCTTCAACCGCTTCACCGCGGTCGTGCAGGCGCACAGCTTCGACGTCCTCCCGCCCGCAGACCTCGAGCGGCGCTACAAGGGCAAGCGCGTGCTCGTGCACGGCACCATCAAGCAGAACGACAGCAAGCCGGAGATCGTCGTCGAGAGCCCCGAGGCGCTCGCGCTGGGGGGCGGGCGGCGCCGTGACGATCGCGGGGGGGAGCGCGCGGCGCAGGGTCCGGCCGAGGCCATGGGGCGTCTCGCCGACGTGCTCGCCCGCGTCGAGGAGCTGACCGAGCGCCTCGCCGCCGTAGAGGAGCGCATGGATGCACTCCTCGCGCAGATGGAACAGCGCAGCGCGGCGCTGGCGGCCGCCGAGGGAGCCCAGGCGGCTCCGCCGCCGGCCGCGGCGGCGGCGCGTCCCGCCTACCAGGCGCTGCGCTCGATCAAACGCGGCATGTCGCGCGCCGACGTCGAGCGGCTCGCCGGCCCGCCGCAGTACACGGAGTCGGGCGGTGGCGGCTGGATGACCTGGTACTACGACGGCGGCCGCAGCGTCAGCTTCGACGGACGCGGCCGCGTGCAGGCGCTGACCGGCTTCTACTAGAGCCGCGCCCGCACACGCTCGACGAGCTGCGGCAGGATCTCGCCCGCGGGCCCGCGCAGCGCGTGGCGGCAGAGCGCGGTGATCTCCGACTCGTAGGGATTGACCTCGAGGAGATCGCCGCCGCGCTGGTGGATCGCGATCGGGAACTGCGCCGCCGGGTAGACGGTCGCCGAAGTGCCGGCGACGATCATGCAATCGGCGAGCTCGGCCTCCTCGAAGCAGCGGTCGAGCACGTCCGGCGGGATGGGCTCGCCGAAGGACACGGTGTCGCTCTTGAGTATGCCCCGGCAGCGCGGGCAGCGCGGCGGCAGCTCGGCAAAGTCGATCGACTCGCGCGCGTAGCGCGCAATGCACTCGATGCAGCGGATGAGCGTCGCGTTGCCGTGGATCTCGAGCAGCCGCTCGCTCCCCGCGCTGCGCTGCAGGTTGTCCACGTTCTGCGTGATGGTGCACTTGAGGACGCCGATCTCCTCCAGCTCGACCAGCGCCGTGTGTCCGGGGTTGGGGCGCGCGGCGCCGAGCGCCTCCCACAGCTCGCGCATCGGACCGGCCGGATTGAGTCGCTCCTCCCATGCGCGGCGCGGGTCCTTCAGGAAGCGCTGGTAGCCGTCCATGGGCGGCTCGCCGTGCTTGGTCCACAGACCGCCGGGCCCGCGGAAGGGCGGGATGCCGCTCTCGACCGACAGCCCGGCGCCGGTGAGCGCGATCACGTAACGCGCACGCGCGAGGCACTCGGCCGCACGGTCGAGGACGTCGAGCTCCCACTCTTCCATGGGACGGTGCTCGAACTCTCGCGCCGGCCGGCGCGCGTGTCAACCCGCGTGCCCGGCGGCTCGGCGACGGTTGACACGGCGGCGCGGGCCGGTACTTTCCCTGCCGCATGACCACGTCGGTCGCGGGGATCATGGTCGCCGGCGGCCGCGCCTCGCGCATGGGCGGGCGCGACAAGGCGTTCGCGGCGGTGGGCGGCGAGCCGATCGCCGTGCGGACGATCCGCCTGTTCCACGATCTCTTCCCCCAGGTGCTGGTCGCGACCGACCGCCCGGAGCGCTTCCACGGCCTCGCCGTGGACACGGTCGCCGACCGCTTCCCGGGCGCCGGCCCGCTGGCGGGCATCCACGCGGCCCTCCTCGCGGCGCGACACCCGCACGCCTTCGTGGCGGCGTGCGACATGCCGGGCCTCGACGCGGACGTGATCCGCTTCCTCCTCGCGCGCATCGGCGACGCCGACGCGGTGGTGCCCCGGTGGGACGGCGACGTCGAGCCGCTGCACGCCGTCTACGCGGCGCGCTGCCTGCCCGCGATGGAGGCGAATCTCCGCGCCGGGCGCCACGCGATGCGCGACTTCCTGGGCACGATCCACGTGGACTACGTGAGCGAGTCCGAGCTGCGCGCCGTGCGCGGCGCGGCCGCGAGCCTGACCAACGTCAACACGCCCGAGGAGCTGGCGGCGGTGGGCGGCCGCTTCGAGGAGCCCCGCGGGTGAGCCGCGCCCCGGGCGCCGAGCTGGTCGACGTCCTCGACGACGCCGGCCGCCCGGTCGCCACGGTCACGCGCCGCGAGATGCGCGCGCGCCGCCTGGCGCACGGCTCGACCTACGTCCTCGTCTTCAATCGCCGAGGCGAGCTCTTCGTCCACCTGCGCGCGCCCGACAAAGACGTCTTCCCGGGTCACTGGGACGTGGCCATCGGCGGCGTGCTCGCCGCCGGCGAGTCGTTCGACGCGGGCGCGCGCCGCGAGGCGCGCGAGGAGCTCGGCGTCGATGTCGCGCCGGAGCCGCTCTTCCCGCTCCGCTACGCCGACCAGCACACCGTCGTGCACGGCATGGTGTACCGCGCGCGGCACGACGGGCCCTTCCACCTCCAGCGCGAGGAGATCATGCGCGGCGAGTTCCTCGCCCTGGACGCGGTCGCCAGGCGCGCCGCGTGCGAGGCGTTCTGCCCCGACGGCCTCGCCGCCCTGGCCGAGTACCGCCGCCGCTGGCCCGCCTGAGGATCGCCGCTCCGTTCCTTGACACCGCCGGAAGCGCCTTCCTATAACGCCGCCGCCCGCGCGCTGCGCGCGGCGGCACGGAGGCCCCCATGACGACGGCGACGAGGCGACGCGCGCGGCGGCTCGCGACCGGGCTCCTGCTCGTCGGCATGACGCTCGGCGTGTTCGCCCGCCCGGCGCGCGCCCTCACGCTCGACGACCGCGGCGAGATGCGCCTCGGCTTCCGCGCCTACACCGCCGTGCGCATCGGCACCGAGAAGATGGGGGGCCAGGACGACCCGCTTACCTTCCCCAACTCGGCCGCCGGCCACCTCCGCCAGCATCGCTACTTCCTCGAGCTGAAGTTCGACCACGACGTGCGCCGGCTCGCGAAGACCGCCTACGGGCTGGCCGGGCTCTTCGA
>WNEZ01005851.1_pt1 | contig 18706 bp, 18 predicted proteins | sample 5400521 | NCBI WGS metagenome assembly WNEZ01 (sample SAMN13153339, study PRJNA577476) | soil metagenome | isolation source: 120 cm saprolite under Douglas fir tree site 2 hole 1 replicate 1 | place: USA:California | collected 2015-04-18
CTCGACGTCTCCGAGCGGGGGCCGCACCTGGACATCGTGGTGCCGATCCAGCAGCGCCGCCTGGGCGAAGTGCACGTTGGAATGAAGATCGCCGACATCGAGGCGCACGTCACCCGGGCGGTCTGGAACATGACCGCGGTGGCTTTGGTGGTCTTCCTCGTCGCCGTCGCGGTCTCGCTCGTCCTGGTCGGGCGGTTGGTAAAACCCCTCTTACGGCTTACCGCCATTGCACAGCAGATCGTGGAGAAGGGAGATCTGACCCAAGAGGTGCCCGTGACTTCGTCCGACGAAATCGGTCTTTTGGCGGACGCTTTCGGCGCTCTGGTCCACAAGCTTCGAACCATCCCCGCCACGCTCCAGACGGCTGTCGGTCAACTGTCCGAGGTGGTTTCTGCGATCTCGGCGATGACTGAGGAGCAGGGAGCGACTTTGTCGCAACAGGCGGCAGCCCTTCAAGAAACAGGCTCGGTGGCGAAGGAGATCCAGGAGACATCCAAGCTCGCGGCGACCAAAGCGGCGTCGGTGTCCGAGACCGCGGCGCGGGCCCAGAGCATCGGCCAGGCTGGCCAGAGGTCGCTCGACGAAACGCTCGCCGGCCTGGATGAGATCCAACGGCACGTGCAGCGGGTAGTTGATCGGAGCGGAGAGCTGTCGGAGCGAACCGGTCAGGTCGCCGAGATCACCGAGGCGGTCAAGGACCTGGCGGATCAGTCCAAAGTGCTCGCCCTCAATGCCGCGATCGAGGCTACCAAGGCCGGTGAGCACGGCAAGGGATTTGGCGTGGTGGCAAGGGAGATTCGCGCGCTGGCGACTCAGTCGATCGAGTCCACCGTTCGCGTCCGTTCGATCCTCGGCGAGGTCGAGGGCGCCATCCGCTCGTCGGTGGAAAGCAGCCGCGAAGGTCGAGAGCGCGTGCGGGGCAGCGTGGATCAGGTGCGCGCCGGAAGCGAAAAGATACGGCAGCTCGCCGGCGCGGTCGACGAGAGCGCCGCCGCGGCCAAGCAGATCGCCGCCGCGGTGGGACAACAGAATGCCGGCGTGACGCAGATTTTCTCGGCGCTGGTCGATCTCAATCGAATGATGAGCGAGTCGGTCCAGGCCCTGAACAGGACGTCAGAGGCTTCCAAAGATCTGAAGCGCGTCGCTCACTCCGTGTCCGAGTTGGTGAGCTCGTTCCGCGTCTAGCTTTGGGCAGCGCGCAACCGCTACTCTCCGTTCGAGCTCAAAGGGCGTTCTGCGTCCACTTTGGCATCGCGTAACGGCCACCACTGTGTGCGAGTTTGAGGCCATTCCGCGTTGGCTCTTGGGCAGCCTTAACAACGACTCGGTGTGCTAGTGGAAGGCTCCTTTCCGCGCCTTTGCAGTCGCTGGGCAACCTGTATTCGCTGCGATATGTGATTGAGCTCCAAGGTAGCTTTCAGATTACCTGGCCCCCAAGATGATTCGTCGACAATTCCTTCAGCTGGGCGTCGGTGCCTTGGGAGCGGCGGCGATCGATCGGCTGGCTCCCTCGCTGGCAACGGCCGCCCCGCCCTCCGATGAGGAAGCGCTTTACGCGAACGCTCGTAAAGAGGGGAGGGTCGTTTGGTGGACCGCCCACTACGCGCTCAGCGCGGCCGAGTCTGTCCGAAATGCGTTCATCGCGAAGTACCCGGGGATCGAGGTCGAGTTCATCCGCCAGACAGCGCAGACCATCTATCAACGGGTGATGCAGAACCTTAAAGCGCACGTTCACGAGCTCGACGTCTTTGCCAGCACGGACGAATCGCATTACCTGACCCTGAAAAGGGAGGGGGCGCTTGCCGCGTACGTCCCCGCAGGGATCAACAATGTTCCGAAGACATTTCAGAACATCGATCCCGACCAGACGTATCACGTGGGCGCGTTGGGCCTGGTGCTGATCAATTACCGCGCCAAGCTGCAAAATCCTCCCCAGAAGTGGACCGATTTTCTAGAACCCCAATGGAAGGAGAAGATCACCCTCGGCCATCCCGGCTTTTCAGGTTACGTGGGCAACTGGGTAATCGCGATCTCGGACAAGTATGGCTGGGACTACTTCGCGCGGCTTGCCAAGAACAAGCCCAAGATCGCGAAATCGATCTTCGACACGGTCACCGACATCGTCAGTGGAGAGCGCCTGGTAGGCGCGGGGCCGGATCACAATTCTCTGGAGAGCAAGGCCAAGGGTAATCCGATCGAAATCCAATTTCCGACAGATGACTCGGTGCTCATTGTTTCGCCGGTGGCGGTCATGAAGGACGCTCCGCATCCGAATGCCGCCCGACTGTTCAAGAACTTCTTCTATTCGCGCGAGTATTCGGTGACGATGGCAACTTCTTTCAACTACCCTCTGCACACCGGAGTCAGTGCGCCGAGCGGAATTGCGCTGGAAAAGCTCAAATGGTACCGAAACAAAGCGCAGCGCCTCGAAAAGGAGATCCCTCAAGCGATCGCCAGGTGGCGCGAGACCTTCGGCGTTTGAAGGTACTCGTCCGGGATCGGATCAGCGGCCGCGCCAGCGCGGCTTTCGCTTGGCCAGAAAGGCCTCGATCCCTTCCTTGAAGTCCTCGCTCATGTACGCCTGGACCACATGATCGCGATTTGGCTTCGGGGCCCAATGGCGGACGACGGAGTTGAGGGCCGCCTTCGCGGTCCGCAAGGTTATCGGCGCATGATCGAGGAGCGTTTTCGCCATCTGTTCCGCTCGAGCGTAGAGGTCTTCTTCGCCGGTCAGCTCGGTCAATAGACCCACGTCGCGCATCTCCTGCGCGTCCATCAACCGCGCCAGGAAGATGATGTCCTTGGTTCGAGCCAATCCGATCAACGCCGCGAGGCGGGCGAAGTTTCGGGTAGAGAGGGTGTTTCCAAGCGTGCGGGCGATCGGAAATCCAAAGCGCGCCGAAGGCGCCCCCAGGCGCAAATCGCAAGCAGCGGCAATACCCGCTCCCCCACCCGTGCAAGCGCCCTGGATGGCCGCGATGGTAGGCACCCGCACATCCTCGAGGGCATCGAAGACGCGATCCATCCTCGCCTCGTAAGCCAGGGCGTCTTCGGGCTTCCGGAACTCCCGAAACTGCGAGATGTCGGTGCCAGCGACGAATGCCTTCTCCCCGGCGCCGCGCAGGATCAGCACCCCGACAGACTCATCGCCATTGATCCGATGGCACAGCTCCTCGAGTCGATCGTACATCGAGAACGTCATCGCGTTCCGGGCGTCCGGTCGGTTGAAAACGAGCCAGCCGATCCCATCCTTTGCTTCGAAGAGGATCTCTTTGTCTTTGTCGGTCATTCGCCGACCCGGATCACGCGCGATTCCCGCAGTTGTTCGATTTCTTGAGGGGAGTAGCTCAACTCGCGGAGCACTTCTACCGAGTGTTCCCCGAGCAGTGGACCGGCGCGCTGCATCTGTGCCGGCGTCTCCGAAAATCGCATCGGCGAGCCGATTTGCCTGACCTGCCCGAGTTTGCGGTGTGGTGCGTCCTGAAAAAAGTTTCGGGCTTTGAGATGGGGATCGTTGAAGACCTGGTCGTAGGTCTGCATCAGACCGCAAGGCACACCGGCGGCGGTGAGCGCATCGACCCAGTACTTGGAGGCCTGGGTGGCGGTCACCGCTTCAATCATTGGAATCAGCTCGCTTCGATTCTGGTGGCGGAGGTGGTTCTTGCTGAAACGCGGATCGTCCTTCAGATTTACCAGCCCGAGCACTTCGCAAAAGGCGTCCCAATTGGGCGCGGTGGTGGCGCCCACGGTAAAAAACCCGTCGCTCGACCGAAGGGCTTGGTAGGGCGCGCTATTCTGATGGGCAGAGCCGCGCGGACGCGGCACCTCGCCGGTCGCGAAGTATTGCCCGGCTTCCCAGACGGCGAGCGACACGCCGGCTTCGAAAAGGGAGACGTCGATGAACTGCCCGCGGCCAGTCCGATCGCGCATGTGCAACGCAGCCACTGCGGCGAGTGCCCCGTATAGGGCGCAGGTCAAATCGGTGACGGGGACACCCACTTTCACCGGAACCCGTCCGCCCTCCTCGCCCGTAATCGACATCAAACCACACATCCCTTGCGCCATGATGTCGAGGCCTGGCCGTTGTGAATAAGGACCATCCTGCCCCCAACCCGATGCTGCGACGTAGACGAGGCGGGGGTTTTCTGGGGAAAGGCGCGGCCAGTCCAATTCGAGATCTCGCATCGTCCCCGGGCGCAGGTTCTCCACCAGCACGTCGGCACCGCGGACGAGCCTGCGAAAGAGCTCCTTGCCTTTCGGCGCCTTGAGATCCAGTGCGAGGGAGCGCTTGTTCCGATTGAGGCGCACGAAGCTCGAGGACTCCCCTTCGATGAACGGCGCGTTGGAGCGGACCTGATCACCCCCATCGGGGTTTTCGACCTTGATCACGTCCGCCCCGAGATCGGCGAGTTGGAGCGTGCAGAACGGCGCCGCCATGAAATTGCCTACTTCGATCACCCGGATACCGGTCAAAGCGCCTTCAGCCATGCTCGGGCCATAGTACGGATGACGTCCTCGTGGGAAGAGACGAATCGGGACTCCCGCCCCAACCCGGCAAGGAAAACGAGCTTTCTGCCGGGCTGAGTGCTCACGCCCGCCCGTTTGCCTTGGGCGATCGGTCCGGCTCTTGGGTCCTGCGATAACGAAGCGCTAGCGTGTTTCGCCCGGAAGGAATTGGAATGACTCGCATCGTCAGCAGATCTCTTGTCCATCTCACGGATGCGGCGTTGGCGGTCCCCCTCTTCACTAGATTCGCGCGCGCGGTGCGAGCGGTTGGAACCGAGCGACTGCGTCGCACCTATCAAACGACCTTCTGGTTTGAATTCAAGCAGCCGACCTGCTTGCCCGAGGAAGTCATCCTCGCGCTGCGCACCCGCCTACCCCGCCAGTTCCGGATCGCTGGCGTGGAGTGGTGGCTCAGCCGGATGTACACCACCGATGTGCGGGTCGACTTTCATCGCGATCGAGATGAAAAGCTCGCGCTCGCAACGGGCCGGGAAATCCATCCGCGGATCTCCTCTCTGCTTTTCCTCAACCGGGTCCGCGGCGGGGCGTTGGCGGTGACGCGGGAGCCGCCCGACCCGGACAATCCGGCCCTTGCTCCCTCGCGCGTTGACTTCGATCTCGTGGCGCCCCGGCCGAACCGCTTTGTTTTCTTCGATGGTCGGCTTACCCACGGCGTTCTGGATGCAAGAAACCAGATACCGGGCCACCGGTTTTCCGGTCGATCACGGCTGCGCCGAGCGCTGGTGATGAACTGGTGGCACCGGCGGCCTCAGGGCATCGGGAATTTCGCGGACGCTTCGGTCTACCCTGAGCTCGGGAGCCTCGGCCGCGGCTAATGCCAACCCTCCTCGACCACCCCTGAAACGCGTTGAATGGCTGACCCCGGGGCAGTCGCATTTTGTCGCGTAGGCGCCCCTCGACCCACGAAAGTGCTGGACAGCCGCCCCGGCTGGAGTAGCCATCGCATTTCATTCTCCAAGGGGAATTCATGCAACAGGCTAGCGTAACTTTCGCAAGGGTCGAGGTCGGCGGAAAGCTCGCAGCGCGCATCTCCGGGCTGTTCCTCTGTCTCGCTGCTTCTGCGCCGCCCTCTTTCGCCGATACCATCACCTACCACGTGCCGGGGCTATCAAGGCGGGCAGAGATCGTCGTTGACCGCTGGGGAATCCCACACATCTACGGAAGAACGATGCAGGACCTCTTCTTCGCGCAGGGTTTCAATGCCGCGCGAGACAGGCTCTGGCAGTTGGATCTCTGGCGGCGCCAGGGCGAAGGAAAGCTGGCCGAAGCCTTCGGTCCTCGCTTCGTCGATCAGGACCGGGCGGCCCGGCTCTTCTTGTACCGCGGCGATCTGGAGGCGGAGCTGAGCAGCTACCATCCTCAGGGCAAAGAGATCCTCACCGCGTTCACCAATGGCATCAACGCATACATCGACCTGACCCGTGCCCGTCCGGAGCTGCTCCCGATCGAATTTCAGATTACCGGGTCAAGGCCCGGGCACTGGACCGTCACCTCTCCTCTGATTCGAATCTTCGGACTGACCCGCAACTTGAACCGGGAAGTGAACCTCGCGCAGCTGGTGAACATCATGGGCCCGGACGCGGTGGAGAGGGTCTCCTATTTCCGGCCGCCAACCAGGCTCGAAGTGCCCAAGGGGCTCGATCTCTCACTGATAAATTCCAGCGCGATCGGAAGCTACAACCTGGCGCGGGCCGGCGTCGTCTTTCAAGCGAGCGATTTCACCAGGAAGCTGAGCAAGGACGAGCGCGTTCGTTGGGCGCAGCGGCTTTCGGTGCCGCCGATCGGCCAGAGCGACAATCCATACCAGCCAATGTACGAGAGCAACAACTGGACGATCTCCGGACGTCTCTCCGCGACGGGCATGCCGATCCTCGCGGGAGACCCGCACCGGGCTCAAAGCGTTCCATCGCTTCGATACATTGCCCACCTCCACGGCCCGGGATGGAACGTGATCGGCGCCGGCGAGCCGGCCCTGCCTGGCATCTCCCTGGGGCACAATGACCGGATTGCATACTCGCTCACCATCTTCTCGTTCGCCGACGAAGAGGACCTCTACGTCTACGATACGAATCCGGATCATCCGTCACAATATCTGTATCAAGGCCAGTGGGAAGAGATGCGGGTGGTCGCGGAGAGCATCCCCGTTCGAGGAGGGGACCCGGTCGCCGTCTCCCTCAAGTTCACGCGCCACGGACCGGTTCTCTCCGAGGACCCGGTGCATCACAAAGCCTACGCCCTTCGCGCCGCATACCTCGAGCACGAGGGAACGGCTGTCTATCTGGCCAGCCTCCGGGTGGATCAGGCTCAGAACTGGGACGAATTCGTCGCCGGCATGGAGAGGCACTATACGCCCAGCGAAAACATGGTCTATGCGGACGTCGACGGGAACATCGGCTGGTTTGGCTGCAGCATCGCCCCGATCCGGCCGAACTGGAACGGTATGTTGCCGGTACCCGGAAATGGCGACTACGAATGGCAGGGTTTTCTCGACCCGCGCGAGCTGCCGCGCACCCTCAATCCGAGCGAAGGGTTTTTCGCTTCCGCAAATCAATACAACATTCCCGAGAATTACCCCTTCACCTCTGTCTCAGGCCATGAATGGACCGAGCCGTATCGCTTCAACCGGATCCTCGAAGTGCTCAGGGGAGGACGCAACTTTAGACTGCGAGACTCGGAGCGACTGCAGTACGACGAGGTATCGCTGCCCGCACGCGATCTGATCCCGTTCCTGAACTACCTGGGCTCGGACGATCCGGATGTGCAACGAGCTCTGACGATGCTCCGCGGCTGGGACTACCAGCTGTTCAAGGATTCCGGAGCGGCGGCAATTTATGAAATCTGGGTGATGCAACTGCACCAGAATGTGTTCGCGCGTTACGTTCCGCCCGAGGCTCGTTCGCTCTTTGGACAAGGAACGCGGGTGGTGCTCACCGAGCTCCTTCGCTCACCCGACAGCGCGTTCGGCAAGGATCCGATCGCCGGACGGGACGCGGTGGTGTTGCAGAGCCTCGCCGAGGCGGTGGACATCCTCAAGACCAGGCTCGGCCCCGACATGTCGCAATGGCAATGGGGTCAGCTTCACCACATGACCTACGAGCACCAGTTGGCAGCAGTCGTTGACCCTGAAAAGAAGGCGGTCCTCAACGTCGGCCCACTGCCGATGGGAGGCGATGGCTACACTGTTCACAACACCGGCTTCAGGCTCAGCGACTTCAATCAAAACACCGGCTCCTCCTATCGCGAGGTGATGGACCTGGCGAACTGGGATCGTTCGGTGACGATCAACTCGCCCGGTCAATCGGGCGACCCGAACAGCACCCACTATCGCGATCTCTTTCCGCTCTGGGCGGAGGGACGCTTCGTGCCCCTCCTCTACAGTCGAGACCAGATCATGGATGCGGCAGAGACGATCTTCATCCTCAGGCCAAGCCATCGCGCCGGTTCCCCGCCGGGACGCGCCGGCCAAGACTAGTCGTACCGATCTGAAATTCGTGCCGGGTTTTCGTCAACCTGTTCGAGCACCCAACCGAAGTCGGAAATCAGCGAGGTCAGCACTTCGGTGAGCGGGCCCCGGATCGGCGTCGGTTCCCACCGACCGGAGCGCGATCTTTTCGCCGGACCGGTAGTCGAGCATCACGATCACGCTGTCGCCTTCTCCGACCGGGGCCGCCTGAGAAACACTGAAGAGGCGGTAGCGCATGACGAAAGACGTTTTGCCGATCCGAATGACCGTGGCCGAGGCCCGGATGATGTCCGGATAGGTGACGGGACGGAGATAATCGAGGCAGGCACGCGCCAAAATCGGTCCAACCTTTTCGACCTTCATCCTCTCGGTGATGCCCGTCCGGTCGAAGTAAGCAATGCGCGCGCTTTCACACCAGCGCAGAAAGACCACGTTGTTCACGTGACCAAACGAATCCATGTCGCCCCAGGCGACGGGAATTTCGAGTGCAACGGGAAACTTGCCTGGCAAAGCGTGTTCCATGAGCAAGCACAGTGCCACAGCGGCAGCGGATCTGTGAACGGCGAAGGGTCAGGCCGCGGAAAGATCGCCCGAAGGAAACTCACTCCTGCGCACGCCCTCGGGGTCGAGGCGGTTCAACTCCGACAGCTCCGCCGTGGTGGGGGGTGGCGTGACCGGCGCTTGATCCAGATTCCGGATCGCAAAACCCGTGCTCTTCGCCAATCGCTCGCGGGCGGTATAGGAATGAATGCTGTCGAGCACCAAGTGGTCCCCCTCCTTCCGGAACGTGCAAAGAGGAGTTACCACCCGGTGGACGTTTCCTGCCGAGGTCACGAACGATACCTCTTTGACGAAGATCCGGGGCGAATGCGAAGCGCGCCAGAGGATGACGCGTCGGGAGAGCGGCAGAATCGTGGCCGCCCCTCCACCACCTGGAAATCGCACGGTTGGCCGCTTCTGCTCGCCGATGAAGCTCGAGTTGACTCGCCCGCGTTCGTCGAGCTGGGCGAATCCAAGGAACGTCGCGTCAACGCCGCCGCGGGCGACCAGGCCATAGAAGTCCACGTTGTCGAAGACGGATGCCGATCCGATGCTGAGCTTGGCGCTGCTGGTTGCGGCGCCTAAAGCGGCCGGGTTGGGATTGATCCCTCCACCAATGCTCAACAGGGTGCTGTTCGGCGCGTGGAGGCGCCGCGCCAGGCTTGCCGCCACCAGCGGGAGCGGAGAGTTGACCCCGATGAAGACGAGCTCGCCGTCGCGAATCAGCCTCGCCATCGCCACCGCCATCATCTCGGAGGGCCCATAGGAAAGGCTCATGCCGTCACCTCGATCTCCGACCGATCGTGGGCCTTCGTCTCCTCGAGGTAGCGGGCAAGGCCATCGGGCGCGCGCAGCTTTTTCAGATAGTCCCAGATCGCGGCCTCATCGAGCTCATGGTCGGGATAGGATGACGTCGGCCAGGCTCCCGAAGGCGCGAGCACCACCGCCTCGACGAACAACTCCGGAATCACGGTCAGCTCGGGCTGGGCGGCAAAGTGCTCGCTGGGAAGGATCTTCTCCGCGGTGAGAATGCAACGCCTCGCGGCACGGCTCATCAGGCGATCCCACACCGGGGTGCCATAGATGCGGGCATTTCCTCGAGCATCGGCTTCACTGACGTGGATGATCGCCCAGTCGGGTCGGATCGCCTCGACGACGTACACCTCCTTGCCGGTGAAGGGGTCGATCACTTTGCCGAAGCCGCTGACCTTGGGAATGTCGCTGCCCTGGAGGCCGGCCACCGGCTGGAATGGCACGCCGAACGAGGCCGCCTGGAGACTTGCCATGATCGTGGGGCACGCATTCTCGACCACCTCGAGCCGTCCCTCCTCCACCGCTCGTCTGAAATTCGGCGCCATCCCGAACGGCTGCTCCAGAGAGACGATGCCCGATCGGATGCGGCGAACGCAGCCCGCCGCGGCGAGCAGGTCGATGTCGTATCCCGGCGATGGTTTGACGAGCTCCAGATTGCGAAGCCCTTGCCGTGCCATCTCGCGCACGAATGCCGCGGGGACACGCTGGCAAAGGGTGCCGCCGATCGTGATCAGCTGACCATCCTTGATCAGGCGGGCCGCGTCCTCCAGGGCGACTTGTTTGTTCATCTACATCTCCTTGCGAATGAATTGCACACTGCCTGGTTGACAATGGGTTGTCACCAGATACAGCTCTGCGGCATGGCCGAGCTCATCCTGGAAGTGTTTGAGGATTACATCTGACCGTGGTGCTACCTCAGTACGGTCCGTACTGAACGGTTGCAGCGAGAATTTCAGTTGCGGCTGCGCCACACCCAGTTTCCCCTCCATCCCAATACGCCCGAAGAAGGCCTGCTGCTGGAAGAGCTCTTTCGCGGCCGGGGAATCGACCTCGAAGCCTCGAAGAAACGGATGAAGGGCTTGATGGCCGAGGAGGGTCTTGCCTACGGCGATCGCCAGCGAACGTTCAACTCGCGGCTGGCGCAGGAGCTGGGCAAATTCGGCGACGAGCGCGGCGTTTCCGGGATTCACGGTGCCCTCTACAGAGCGTATTTCGTGGAAGGATTGAACATCGCGAAGCCCGATGTCCTGATCAAAGCCGCTGGAAACGTGGGAATCCCGGCTGAAGAGGTGCGCCCAGTGCTCGAGGAGAGGCGGATGCGGGCGGCGGTGGACGCGGACTGGGCCCGATCGCGGGCGCTGAACGTTACCGGGGTGCCCACTTTCGTGATCGACGGTGCGGCGCTGGTGGGAGCGCAACCCTACAGCGTGCTCGAGAAATTCGTTCTCTCAGCTGGCACGCGGCGGCGCCAGTGATTGGAAAGAGGGCTGCTCCAGTGCCGAAACCGGCGGCCGAGGCGATGACTCGGCGTGGGCGCTGGCGATCGACCTGGCGGTGAGTGACTCGATAGCAGCGCCATCGGCGGCGGGGGCCGTGCCGTGATTGACGTTTCTCACCCGCCGGCTGTAGAGACTCAGCCCCGGGTCTGAGATGAAGCGCAGGAGCAATCGCGTCCAGGAACGATGGGCCTGGAGTGAATCGTAAAACTCGGGTGCCGCGGCGCGTACTTTCGGCAGCCGGGACCACGCCACGGTCATCAGATCGTGATGCTCGTTGTGGTACCCGACGTTGAAAGCGACCCAATTGAGCGGTCCGTAGTAGGAGAAAGTCTCCTGGTTGGGGAACGAGAGATAGTGCTCCTGGATCCAGCGAGCGCCCACCGGATGTAGACCGATGGCGAAGATGCTCGACAAGGTGAGGTAGAGCACCGCGTGCCACCCGGCCACCGCCCAAAGGGCGCCAATGAATCCAATCTGCGCGGCCAGATTCGCCACGTACCAGCGATCCCACATCCGGATTCTCTTGAGCCTCGGCACCCGAGCCGCTTGCCACGCGAAAAAGCTCAACAGCCAGAGCGCCTTGCGCCAGCTCGAGTTGCCAACAAACCGGGCTTCCGCTGGGCTGGCCAGGTCGGCGTCCAACTCGAGGTCGCCTTGAAACCGATGGTGGAGCAGATGGAATTTGCGGAAGGAGATCGCCGCCGGAAAGACGATTGGGAGATTCGCGAGGATCTGCAGCATCGCGTTGTCCCGCGCGCGCCGGAAGACGAGGTTGTGGGTGCAATCGTGGATCAGCGTCCAGAGGGCATGATCGGCGATTGCACCCAAAAGATAAGCGGCGATCAGCACCCCCCACCAGGGTGCATTGCCGAGCAGGATCGCGGCGGCGACTTGCAGGGCGACGATACCGACCACAAACCAGGCGGTCGAGGGGATGGGCCCAAACAGCTCCCGGACCTCCGGGTGCGCTCTGAGAAGTCTTTTGGTCCTCTCAAGATGGGGTTCAGCGTAGGTGACGACGTCGAATGCGAGATGTTCGGACGCGTGCACGGGGCCGATCCTTTCGGAAAGCGAGAGACCAGTCAAGTCCGCAGCTGTTCTCAGTCAGCGGACACGAATTCCGCCACGAACGGGGTCCTGGGCTGTGACTGGATCTGGGCGTAGGTTCCCCGCTGAACCACCTTGCCGCGCTCGAGGATCGCCACTTGCCTTCCCAGCGCAATCTCGTCCGCCGCCTCGTGGGTCACCACGATCGCCGGAAGCTGAAGACCGCCAGATAGGTAGCGAGAAAAGCGCGAACCTGCCTCCTCGCCCCGACATCCAGAGCGGCAATGCCGGTCCAACCAACGGATGGCGCAGGCCGGCAAAGAATCCGGAGACGCTGATCCCGAAGATCAAAGCTGCGATCGGGATCAAGACCAGCCCAGATTTCTCCGGCGATTCGCGAAGCCGCTCTTCAAGGCGTCCGGCGCGCGTCGCCCGGCCTCCCGGAGAGAAAACCGTGCCGGCCGAGGGTCATCTGGCCCTCCGGAGAGGTCATGAGATCGATCCAAGCTGCAGCCAGCTTGCGATGTCGGGCCGCCGTCACCATCGCCACGGGATACTCTGCGGTGACATTGAGATCTTCAGGAATGCGGATCGCCCGTACCCCAGTGCCAACGCTCGCCACGTCGGTCCGGTAAACGAAGCCGGCGTCGGCCTCGCCCAGCCTGACCTTCGCCAGCACCTGGCGGACGTTCAACTCGTTCGAAACAATCCGTCCCTCCACCTGCTTGCGAAACTGATCGCCATATCGACGGTATGCTCGTTCGAGGATTTGAACGGTGTAGCCCCCAATCGGTACCTCGGGAGCGGCAACCACAATCCGTTTGGCTTTCGGGAGGTCCTCGAAGGAGAAGATCGCAGCGCCGCCGTCGCTGGGCACCGCGAGGACCGGTTCATTGCGAGCAAAAATCCGTTCTGCCTCCACCCAACGCCCCGCCTTGAGGGCATTGAGATTTCGGCGGTCGGCCGAGGCAAAGACGTCAACCGCAGCTCCGCTTTCGATCTGAACCCGGAGCTCCTGACTTCCCGCGAAATTGAAAGTCACCTTGATCCCCGGATGCTCTCGCTTGAACGCCTCGGACATTTTCTCAAAGGCCTCGCGAAGGGAGGCCGCGGCAAAGACGATCAGCTCTCGCTCCTCGCCGCCGGTCGCGGGCTGGGATTGAGCGAACGCCGCGCCGACCGCGGCCAACAACGGGGCGACGCAGAATACCGTTCGAAGGCGATTCATGGCGGTCGCACCTCGGCGACGACCTGGCCGGACTGGGCGGTGGCATATCCCTCGAGACTCTGCAGCTCCCGGCGGAACGCGCGACTCTCCAGCGTGTCGATCAGGCGGTTTGCCCGGTCATCCCCGAGCAGTTGCCGCGGGAAAGCGAGGTCAAACCGCTCCCCGCTCAAGGGGACGAAGAAAAGGTCGAGGCCCGCCGCCGCGCTTCGGGTTGCGATTCCCGGCGTCCGCGGCCCCCACGGCCACCGTCTGGGCCACGGCGGTATGCCCGTGGGCGATTCGGGTGCGGCGGAGCTTCAGGCGGAACGGGTCGACTTGTCCCAAGCCCTCTCCAGGATTTTGATTCTTCGCTGGAGAACCTGGATCGTTTTTTTCAGGATGGCGATCTCGCGGTCGGCCAGCATGTCTTTGGGTTCCGTGGCCTGCGAGACGAGCGTGAGTCTGGGGGTCTGCTTTTTGAACAGAAGCTTTTGACTGGGCACTCGGTTTCCTCGTCGGTCTAGGATTCTCACGTCGGATCCTCTGGGCGCCTAGAGAACGTTCCGCGGCGTGATGTTGGTTGAAGGGGGATGATTAATGTATCGTCTCGAAGTGTATCCAGTCTGTCGGCTTGTTGACAGTCTACTCCCTGCCAGTGAATTGATCGGGCCTCCATTCGGCTAGCAGTCCCAGTACTGGGATGGCCAGACATCTTGTCTCCCTGCGCCCTGGCACTACGAAGGTCAGTGCGTGTGCTCAAAGGTAACCAAAATTGGGATGGGCTTGGGTCAGCGGATTCGAGAGCTGCGGCGAGCGCTTTTCTTTAGCCAAGAAGAGCTCGCACGGCGTGCGAAGATCAGCGTTTCGTTTCTCTCGATGATCGAGCGCTCGACGCGCCTGCCGCACGTGAAGACGTTGGCTGCGATTTCCGACGCTCTGGGGGTCGCGCTCTCTCAGCTTTTCAAGGGTCTCGATGAATCGGAGGGTAGAACGCAGCCGGAGGTATCCCTCATCGCGTATCTAGAGACGCTCAACCTCGATGAGAGGGACGTCGAGGTCTTGCTTCTTGTCGCCCAGAGCCTCTTCGAGGAACAAAAGTGATGGACCGCGTATAACCGCGCGAAAACCACCAGAGGTGGGCCATTCCGGGGCGAACTGGCGGATCAGCATCTCCGAGCGAGCGAATTCTCTGGGCCCTGCTGCTCGTCGCGACTTCGGCGAGCATGGGTGGAACGCGAGCGCACGCCGCTGATGGAACGGGGTTCGGTGCCGAGAGCGGTCCTCTGCTGGCCTTTCCACCGACCACGGGATTTCGCTTCGGAGGCGAAATTCAAAGATTTACCCTGGCGATGCCGTGGTCGGTTCAGTTCGGTCCGTTGCTGCGGGGCGATGAAGGGGAAGGCCTGAGACCCTTTCGCACCGTCGTCGAGCCTGGTCTCGCGCTCCCCGCATCCGGTGGATCGACCGTTTACTTCTTGAGGGTTGGGTTGCGAACCGTCGCGTACACCCGGGGCATCTGGGGTTTCGGCTTAGGCTGGGGTTACACCCGATCGCTGTCGAAGAAGCTGGGCGACGCCCTGAGCCAGGAGATCCTCGTCAGCCTGGGGCGCTGCTGCTCTCCCGGCGCGCTGATGCTCTCGGTCAGATACGAGTATCCCTTTGGGGCGCCAGGCGAGATGTGGTTGAGCTTGGGATTTGGGCTCTGGTAGCGCGCCGCCCGGAGTCTCTTGGCCGGCGGACACTCAATCAGGCGCCATGCGGGTGGACGGATTCCCAAGAGGGTGACCGCACTCGGACCGCGGGCTGTCCTGTGCCCCTTGAGCCGAGGCGTCGATTGATCGATGCTCCGCGCCTTTTTTTCGACTGGCGCCTCATGTCGCCGGGTGGACACTGGGAGAAGCATGGGAGCAGCGCTGTGCTCGCGGCCGAAAACGACTTCGAGCGTTGACCAGCCGATAGAATCGACCTCGTTAATCCAACCCTACCCTTCGCCTGGAAGCCTGCTTAACTTGGCGCCGCTTTGCCGGATGATCAACTGTTGGCTATGGGGCGTGGAGGGCGGGGCATGAAGAGACGTCAGTTCCTGCTTTGGCTCGGCGGGGTTTGGGGTTCAGCATGCGGCAAAGCGATGTACCCTGTGGGCGAAGCCCCGCCTCCCGATCCACAGCCTCCCCCGCCGACCGATCCGGTTGATGCCGGGCAACCACCGCCGAGCTACACAAATCCCATCCCCGGCGAAAATCAGAGGGCCGGAGATCCGAATTGGCGAGCCGGTGTGCGCGCAAGCAGCGGTGAATTGGATCTGTATTTGTCTGCGGATTCAGCAGCCGTCGGCGAAAACGTCTCGGTGATGATCTCCGCGAACCCACCCTCCCCCGCCAACGTCGACATCTACCGCATCGGGCATTACGCAGGTGCAGGCGCGCGGAAGGTGGCGAGTCTGGGTCAGGTGAACGTCTCCAGACAACTGGCGCCGCCGCGCGATCCGGGGACGGCGCGCGTTGAGTGCGACTGGAGTCGAACAACCTCGTTTACGGTGGGTCCCGACTGGGTGTCCGGGCTGTACCTCGTGCGAGTGACGCGGCCGGAGGGTTTCCTGCGTTTCGCCCCATTTGTCGTACGCGATCTCCGTCCGGCGGAGATCATGTTGAAGTCCGCCGTCAATACTTTTCAGGCCTACAATCCCTGGGGCGGCGAAAGCCTGTACCTCGACGAGTCGGGGACGATGCAGGGCGGGCGCGCCTACGAAGTCTCACACAATCGGCCCTTCTCCGAGGCCGACGGCGCGGGCCAGACCCTCTGGCTCGAGCACTCCTTCGTTCGCTTCCTGGAAAAGAATGGCTACGACGTCACCTACTCTACCGGCGCCGATTTCGTCCGATTCTCCAACCTCCTGAATGGAATCGGGCTGCTGGCGATCGCTGGACACGACGAGTACTGGACGATGGAAGAGCGCACCCAGATCGACGCGGCGGTCGCGTCGGGAATGAGCCTTGCGTACTTCAGCGCGAACGGATGTTTTTGGCGGGTTCGATACACCGCTGACCGGCGGGGAAATCCGCTGCGAACCATCATTTGCTACAAGAGCGATCCCCACTTGGACCCGATCCGAAACTCGACCATCCGCTTTCGCGATCCACCCAATGCCCATCCGGAGAACCAGTTGTTTGGGGTGATGTACGACAACTGGCAACAGGTGCGCTTCCCGCACGTCGTCGGGGACCCTACGCACTGGCTCTACGAGGGGACCGGGCTGGCTGCTGGCGATAAGCTGCCCAACCTCGTCGGGGTCGAGTTCGATCGCCTGTTTCCCGACTACGATACGCCTGCCGACACGAGGGTGATCTCCGAAAGCCCCGTCGTCACCGAGCAAGGCACCGCCTCGGTTGCCCACACCGTCGAACGGAACCTCCCCGGGGGGAACACCGTCTTCGCCGCTGGGACGATCACCTGGTCCGACGGCCTCAATCCCGATCTGCCCGACACCGTGGACGACCGCGTCGCCCAGATGACCCGCAATGTTCTGGAGCGGGGACTGGCCCATCGTCGAGCCCGTCGCCCGAGCACCGCCGGTTCGATCCGGGCTCGGGCCGCGGTGATCGAGGGGCGATGGGCCGCGGCCGTAGACGCCTTCGCCGGCGTCGCTCGGCGCCGGGGTTGGGTGGACGGTCCAGCGACCGGGGCTCAATTCTCTGGACCCACCGGTCTGGCGTGCCTGCCGTCCGGACAGGTCCTGGTCGCCGACACCAACAACTACCGCATCCGGCTGATCGACACCGATTCGCAGCGGACGGTTCGAACCATCGCTGGAAACGGTGTGGCCGGTTTCCGCGATGGCTCAGGCGCGCAAGGGATGTTTCGCAATCCCAACGCGCTGGCGATGGCGCCGGACGGAGCCATCCTCGTGGCGGATTCCGACAATCACGTCATACGGCGGATCGAAAACAATCCTCCGAACTGGACGGTGACCGTCTACGCAGGCATGCCTGAAACCCCCGGCTTTGCCAATGGCCCCGCCCTCTCAGCGCGCTTCAACCGACCGACCGGGATTGCGTTCGATCGAGCGGGAAATCTGTACGTGGCGGAAGTGGGTGGTAACCGGGTGCGAATGATCCGCGCCGACACCCGCGAGGTGACGACCTACGCCGGGACCGGAGCGTTCGGATGGCGCGATGCTCCTTCCGGTGTTGACGCCCAGTTCACCGCTCCAAGCGCGCTGGCGGTTGCTTCCACCGGGGAGGTATACGTGCTGGACGCTTATCTGCAGTACCTGCGAAGAATCTCCCCTCGCGATGGACATCCGGTCGACACCATCGCTGGCGCGCCATATTCCGCCGACGGTGACACCGACGGCATCGGTTCGCAGGCTCGCTTCCGCGCCCAGCTGGGAATGGTCGTGCTTCCCTCGGGTGAGATCCTCTTGGCCGACTCCGCGAACTTCCGGATCCGAAAACTGATACCCGGTGCGGATGCGGCTTCGACTCGCGTCTACACGATCGCCGGCTCTGGACAAACCGGGACGCGGCTCGGGCGCGGCGACGTGGCGGACATCGTCGCGCCGACCGGATTGGCGCTCGCGCCCAATGGCACCGTGATCGTGTCCGACTCCTACAATCACGTCATTCGACGGATCACCCTTTAGAGTCCGGGCGTCCAATCCAGACTGAGCTGCGCCCCACGGCGCGCCGCCTCTGGACTTCCGCCGCCCAGAGCAAGCAAGGCGCCGGCTTGCCCCGCGACCGCGACCAACCTTATTCAGGTTTGAGTCGGCTCATCGTGACCCGGCACGCAGATCATCGCGGTGCGCGCGGACGCCTGTCGCAAAAGCTTGGCCTCGCGATACTCGGGTGAATTCCACCAGGCCTTGGCCCGGTCGACCGAATCGAACCGCAGAATCACGAAGCGCGTCGGCAGCCATTTGCCCTCGAGCGCCTGCACTTCCCCGCCTCGGACCAGGTAGCGACCCCCGTATTTCCGGATCGAGGGTGGCGCCAACTGCTTGTACTTCTCGTACTTGACGGCGTCGGTCACTTCGATTTCGACAACGACGTACGCAGGCATCGGACCTCCCAAATCTGCAAGCTGTATTCTCCCATTCTGGCTGGGCACGACAAAGGTGACCAGGAAAAGAAGGGCCGCCCGGGTACCCAAAGAGGCACGCATCGAGCCTTTCAATCGGGCGGCGTACGTTCGGCTGGCGGCGTGCATCCGCCCTCGTGGTAGGGTCCGCGTCGAAACGCGACGGAGGATCGAATGGCATACCGCGTGACGCTCTTGCCCGGTGACGGAATAGGCCCTGAAGTGATGACGCAGGCGCGATCTGTTCTCGACGAAGTCAGTCGCGACACCGACCTCAAATTCGAGCTCGAAGAAATACCGTGCGGCGGCCAGTACTACCTCAAGCACGGCTCTCGCGACTGGCCCGAAGGGTCAGAAGAAAAATGTGAGAAGGCTGACCTCATCCTGCTTGGCGCCGTGGGCTGGCCATCGCCAAACGGCAAAGGCCCGGTGACCATGGCCAGCGGACAGATGGCTGGCTGGTCGCCAGTGATCGGCAACCGGATGCGGCTGGACCTCTACGCCAACGTCCGACCGGTCAAGCTGTGGCCA
>WNEZ01005477.1_pt1 | contig 18691 bp, 16 predicted proteins | sample 5400521 | NCBI WGS metagenome assembly WNEZ01 (sample SAMN13153339, study PRJNA577476) | soil metagenome | isolation source: 120 cm saprolite under Douglas fir tree site 2 hole 1 replicate 1 | place: USA:California | collected 2015-04-18
CGAAGCGTTCTTTCCATTTTGCGACCGAGCGCTGAATTTCTTCGGCGCTTTTTCGCGGACTCATTTCCCAAACCCACGCGCAATCTTTCGGCAGGAGCGGCACCAACTTGGCAAGATCGACATCTCCACTAAACGGCGGCTGATGATCTTGCGCCGGCCAGATGCAGTCCTGGACGTGACAGCCAAATGTGCGCGAGCCAATTTGGCGAAGCCACTCGGCATGATCCAAAAACGCGAGGTTCTCTTTGATTTGAATGTGGCCGAAGTCGTGCCAATAACCGACCTGCGGCGAGTTCAGTTCGTCGAGTAACGCAGGCAGTTCGCGTTCGGTAGGGATCTCTTCATAACCGCGGCGTCCTTCGATCCCGAGCTTCACTTTTTTCGATGCGGCGTACTCAACGATGCGGCGGAGGCAATCTTTCACTCGCTCGAGATATGCGGCCGACGCTGCTTCACGCTTTTTCACCGCGCGAATTTTTTGGCGGACATATTCGCGGGAAAGCAGTTCACCTTTGCGAGCAAGCTTGATGAACGAATCCGTTACCGGTTTCATTGGAACCTCTCCAAGATGCATGATGATAAACGGCGCGCCGAGTCGCTCCGCGAAATCGATCGTTTGGAAAGTTTGTTTGACCGCGCGTTCGCGTTCTTTTCCGTACGGAGACGAAAATTGATAGCAATCGGGCGAAGCGTGCATCACTTCCACCGGCAGCGGACAAAAATTGTGCAGGCTCGAAAATCTCACCTTTCCCGCTTCATGCATTTGCTGAATGCCCGGCATAAGTGAGATGCGAATGCCGTGGCCAAGCTCGACGCGATCGAAGCCAAGATCGACAATCTCGCGCAGCATCTCGGCGCCATCGGTGTGTCGGCCGGAGTTCCAGCAGGTGGAAAACGCGATCACGTTAAATAGTCGCAGCGACTGGCGGCGTTGGCGCTTCCGCTGATTCCATTTCGCGCGCGATCGGCTCGCAGCATTGACGTCGAACTCGAGCCAGGACGAAGAGCGTGATCGTGGCGTAAATGATCGCGGCAATCACCAGTGCGGTCGGCATTCCAATTACGTCCGACAAACCCGTGACGCCGAGTCCGGCGACCGGCATAATGCCGACAAAGCTCAACATGAACACGGCCGAAACGCGCCCGCGCAAATAATCCGGTGCGCGTTCCTGCACAATCGTGCTGCAAAGGCCGAAGTTGGTCGCCAGGCCTAACGAATTAATGATCATTAGCGCAGTTGCAATGTAGAAGCTCGGGGCGCGCGACAATCCGAAGATCGCCCCCGTCACCGCCGCCGCGTTGATCATCATCAGCGGAATGCGTTTGTCGCGAGGGAGTCCAATCAAGAAGAGCGAACCTACAACCGAACCAACCGCCGACGCGCCCATCAGCAATCCGACCTGATCCGCGCCGAGGTGGAGGACGAGGCGGCCGTAAAGCGGCATCATGACCGTGATGATTGGGAAAATGCAGAACGATTGCGTTGCGATCAGCATGATCATCGCCCGACTCGGTCTATCTTTAGCGATGTAGCGAAAACCTTCCTTCATTCCGCTGGCGCGCTTTTCTTCTTCCTCGGCTGTTCCACGCGGCCGCGGCGGCAATGACAAAATCGCGATGATTAACGCCACGAACGAAACAGCATTGGCGAAAAACGCCGAGGCCATGCCCCATGCTTTGATCAAAATGCCGGCCAGCGAGAATCCAACCATTCGCGATCCATGAAAAACGGAGCGATCGAGCGAAATCGCGCCTTGGATTTCATCGCGATCAACTAATTCCGGGACGAGCGCGGAAAGCGTCGGCATTTCGAATGAATTTGAAACGCCCTGGATGGCCGCGAAAATAAACACCTGCCAGATCGCGATGTGGTTGGTCCAGATCAACAATCCAATCGAAACCGCGATTCCAATCTGGACGTATTGCGTGATCAGCAAAATCTTGCGTTTATCGAATTTGTCTGCAGTTGAGCCTCCAACCATTGTCAGTGCCAGCATTGGCAGTCCCGAGCAAAGCTGCACCAACCCAAGCATCAAAGCCGAAGTCGTCAGGGTGGTCATGACCCAGGCTTGCGCCATCACCTGCATCCACGTTCCGGTGTCGGAAATCGCGCTGCCGATGATGTAGCGGCGGAACGGACCGGGTCGCAAAACACGAAGTGCGTTGCGCGTTGTTAATTTTACCTCGCCGCTCATGGCCAACACTGATACGCGGGGAGCAGCGTGGCTGCAATCAATGCGGCGCGACAAATGTTTGATTCGTTGGGGTAGGGGTGATTGACTCAATCGCCCGCGGGCGGTTCGGTGAACCGCCCCTACCTAAGCTTGCGTTGATGCGCCGCGCTCGCCGAATAGATTTGAAGCGATGCGCATCGACAAGTTCACCCAGAAGATGCAGGAAGCGCTCCAGGCGGCGCAGGATGTCGCTTCGCAATTTAATCATCAGGAAATCACGAACGAACATTTTCTGTCCGCGCTCCTCGACCAAAGCGAGGGCATCACTCAACCGTTGCTGGAAAAAATCGGCGTTCAGCCGAATCAGCTTCGCGAACGCCTAACGAGCGAGCTCGAGCGTCGTCCGAAAGTTACCGGTGCCGCTGTCGATCTTCGTTTGTCCAATGAACTCCGTAGCGTTCTCGACGGCGCGGAAAAGGAGATGGCGAAGTTGAAAGATGAATTCACCAGCGCCGAGCATTATCTGCTCGCGCTGACGGCGGCGAACGTTCCCGCCGCGAAAATCTTGAAAGATTTCGGCGCTACGCGCGACAAGTTGATGCAGGCGCTCCAACAAGTGCGAGGTTCGCAGCGCGTGACCGATCAAAATCCGGAAGGAAAATATCAGACGCTGGAAAAATACGGGCGCGATCTGATTGAACTGGCGCGGCGCGGCAAAATTGATCCCGTGATCGGCCGCGACAATGAGATTCGCCGGATCATGCAGGTGCTTTCGCGCCGCAGAAAGAATAATCCGGTGCTGATCGGCGATCCCGGCGTTGGCAAAACTGCGATCGTCGAAGGTCTCGCGCGCAGAATTATCAGCGGCGACGTCCCCGAATCGTTAAAGAACAAGAAACTCATCGCGATGGACATTGGCGCGATGGTCGCCGGCGCGAAGTTCCGCGGCGAATTCGAAGATCGCTTGAAAGCGTTCTTGAAAGAGGTGACCGATTCGCAGGGGCAGATCATTTTGTTCATCGATGAATTGCACACGATCGTCGGTGCTGGAGCGGCGGAAGGATCAGTCGACGCGTCGAACATGTTGAAACCGATGCTCGCGCGCGGCGAGTTGCGCACGATCGGCGCGACCACGCTCGATGAGTATCGGAAATACATTGAGAAAGACGCTGCGCTCGAACGCCGGTTTCAGCCGGTAATGGTGAACGAGCCGAGTGTGGAGGACACGATCGCGATTTTGCGCGGATTGAAGGAGCGTTACGAAGTGCATCACGGCGTGCGGATCACCGACGCGGCGATTGTCGCGGCCGCCGTGTTGTCGAATCGCTACATCAGCGATCGCTTTCTTCCCGACAAGGCGATCGATCTTGTCGATGAAGCGGCGTCGCGTTTGAAGATCGAGCTCGATTCAATGCCGACGGAGATCGACGTGATCGAGCGCGAGATCATGCAGCACGAAATGGAGCGGCAGGCGCTGAAAAAGGAAAAAGATCCCGCGAGCAAAGAGAGATTGAAGAAGCTCGAGAAAGAATTGGCCGAGCTGAAAGAGAAATCCGGCGCGCTCAAAGCCGAGTGGCAGAAAGAGAAGGCCGTCATCGAAGAACAGCGGAAATGGAAAGAGGAGCTCGATCGACTTCGGACCGAGTTAGAACGCGCCACCCGGCGCGGCGAATTAGCCAAGGCGAGCGAGCTTCAGTACGGGCGTATACCCGAATTGGAAAAGAAACTCGCAGACGCAACTCAGGCTTCCAGCCTGAAAGGACCAGGCAAGATGCCTGGGTTACGATTACTGCGCGAAGAGGTAACGGAGGAAGACATCGCCCAAGTCGTTTCGAGCTGGACGCATATTCCCGTCTCACGATTGCAGGAAGGCGAGCGCCAGAAACTGGTGAAGCTCGAGGAGCATTTGCATCAACGCGTCGTTGGTCAGGACGAAGCCATTAAAGCTGTCTCGAACGCAGTCCGTCGCGCGCGCGCCGGCTTGCAGGATCCGAATCGTCCACTCGGCTCGTTTATTTTTCTCGGACCGACTGGCGTTGGCAAAACGGAGCTCTCGCGCGCGCTCGCCGAATTTTTGTTCGACGACGAGAACGCCATGATCCGGATCGACATGAGCGAGTACATGGAGAAACACACCGTCGCGCGATTGATCGGCGCGCCGCCTGGATACGTCGGTTACGAAGAAGGCGGCCAACTTTCGGAAGCCGTGCGTCGCCGGCCGTATTCGGTCATTCTCTTCGACGAGGTCGAAAAAGCGCACCAGGACGTGTTCAACGTGCTCCTGCAAGTGCTCGACGACGGCCGGATCACGGACGGGCAGGGGAGAACGGTTGATTTCAAGAACACGGTCATCATCATGACCTCGAACATCGGTTCGCAATATATTTTGGAAGAAGAGCAATCGCAGGAAGCGCGCGAGCGTTTGGTCATGGACGCGTTGCGCGGACATTTCCGTCCCGAATTTCTCAACCGCGTCGATGAAATCATCATCTTCGATCGGTTGAGCGAAGACGATTTGAAGAAGATCGTCGAAATCCAATTGAAACGTTTGGCGAAACGACTCGAACAACAAAAGATCACGCTCGACTTATCCGACTCAGCCAAAGCGCACCTCGCCCGCGAAGGTTACGATCCGGTTTACGGCGCCCGACCGCTCCGGCGCACGATCCAAAAAGAAATTCTCGATCCGCTCTCGATCGACATCCTCGAAGGCAAAGTGCGCGAAGGCCAAACCGTTTACATCGACGCCAAGAACGGCGCACTCGAATTCAGAGAAAAATGACGATGGCGGATCCGTTTATCTTATCCGTTCCTCAAGCAAACGCAGCCAGCTTGGATATACCGATCAGTCCAGGTGAAATGCTTTTTGTCTTGGGCGCGAACGGGACCGGAAAATCAAGCCTAATGCATCGCTTTTACACAATGCATAAGGAAACGGCGCGAAGGATGTCCGCTCACCGTCAGACTTGGTTTCCGTCCGGCGCTAATACTCTATCCGCACAAGGGCGACTAGACACGGGAACTAACATTCGCGGCGCGGACGTCCAGGAGCGCGCGCGGTGGACTGACGACTACGCTCCACAGCGACCAGCCGTCGCTGTCTATGATTTGGTCGATGCGGAGAATGTTCGGGCACGATCAATTGCAGCAGCCGTCGACGAGTGAAAGATCGATCTCGCAGAAACGCTTTCCAAGAAGGATGCGCCGCTCAAAACAATTAACAAACTTCTCCGTCTTTCCAATATTCCGATTGAGATCGCGATACATTCGAATGGTGAAGTCGTTGCAAGTAAATCAGGCAGCAAACCCTACAACATTGATCGGTTATCCGACGGTGAGCGTAATGCGCTCCTCGTTGCAGCGGAAGTCCTGACTGTTTCATCAAGCACGTTGATCTTGATTGATGAGCCCGAGCGACACCTACACCGAGCGATCATTTCGCCTTTGCTAAGCCTCCTTTTCGCTGAAAGGCCTGATTGTGCATTTGTGATATCCACTCACGAAGTGACGTTGCCCCTGGACAATTCGTCGGCGCGTACGTTGCTGGTGCGCGGCTGTAATTACAATGAAGCCGGTGCGATTGAAAATTGGGAGGCAGACGTTGTGCCGTCGGGAGCGGATATTGGGGACGATCTAAAGAAAGATATTCTAGGTGCACGCAGAAAATTATTGTTTGTGGAAGGCGCGAACACGAGTCCTGACAAACCACTTTATAGTTTGGTTTTCCCCGACGTTTCGATAGTTGCCAAATCAGGTTATCGCGAGGTCTCCGGGCCGTATCTGGAATACGCGATGCCGGTGATCTTCATTGGGTGCGCCCGTTCGGGATAATCGATAACGATGGTCGATCAGAGAACGAGGTTCAGGAACTAAAAAAGAAAGGGATTTATGCGCTGTCAGTGTTTTCGGTCGAATCGATTTATTATCATCCCGAGATCCAACGAAGAATCGCGCAACGGCAGGCGGATGCTACCGGCAAGAGCACCTCGGAGTACGTCGAAAACGCAAAAATTGCCGCTCTAACCGCGGTTGGAGAACATGTACAGAGACCTAGCGGACGCGTTGTTGAAAAAACGCTACGTGAAGAAATCCTGCAAAAGTTGCCAGGTCAGCCCGAAATTACCGCGGGCGCGCCACTAACTATTTCAATTGATGTGGCGGGAAGGTGAGCGCGGAAAAGACCGTTCTCGAGAACGCACTAAAGAAAAGCGATCTTGAAGGAATAATCGGCCGATATCCGGTCCGCGAAACGCCTGCGTTGACGGAGATCGCGAAGAAGCTCGGATTCAAGAATCGTGAGGAGTATGAAGCTGCGGTACGCAAACTTTTGATCGACGATGATGACGCTCTTAAGTTTGTAAAGTCGCTCTTCGGATCCCTGCCGACGGACGTAGCGGCGACGTGACGATTCGATGTGGTGTTTAAACTTTGATCGAAATTACACGATCACTTACTTGAAAGCGGAAACAAATGATTTCATTTCGGATTTCTAAGCAATCGCAATCAACTGCTCGATGACTGATCGACGGGTTTCTGCTGAGCTTTTACTTCTTTCTGGTAAGCGTCTTCGCCTTCTTGCACATAACATCTAGTGAAAAATCGATCGTGGTACTTGTCCCAGCCTTGGGCAAAAAGAAATTCGTGAGCTTGCGATGGAGTGTACTTAAACTCCGCCATGCTGCGCCCTTGTTCGCGCGCCGGCTGTGCGTCTTCCATTCCGAAGACAAAACAAAGGACTGCTTGAGCATCCTTGGAAATTTTTCGCTTCTCTCCAGTTTTCGGGTCCGTGGCCGAGTCAATTTGAGCAATGAAATGCCGGCTGTGCTCGTCGGGCTTGTACATTTGCATGATTCGGTTTTTATCGAGGAGCGCTTGCTCTTCTTTGGTGAACTTGTCCGCTTTACTAGAACTGACCGCTACGCAGAAGGCGGCACTTATCAGCAACAGTCTGAGGGATCGTTTGTTCATGGAGGGATTTCGGCGCGGAGGGAGATTTCTTTCAGGTAATTTGAGTCACGCGGCCATTACCTGCTTAAACGCAGACACAAACGATTCCATCTCTGACTTCTTGCCTATGGTCAGGCGCATGTGGTTCGGCATTGCGGGAAAGCGGCGGCCGACCGCGACGTTTTTCTCTTTCATCGCCGGGATTAGCCGGTCGACTGGCTCTTTGCAGTCGAACATGATGAAGTTCGCTTGCGACGGGATTGATTTGTAACCCATCTTGTCGAGTTCGCTCAGCGTGAAGCTTTTCGCCTCGCTGGTTAGCTTCCGGCCGTTGTTTACTTGATCGACATCGTCCAGGCTCGCGCTCGCCGCGGCGAGCGCCATGACATTAACGCTGTCCCACATTTGGAAACCGTGCATTCGCTCGATCGTTCCCTTTTGCGCGACGCAGTAACCGCAACGGAGCCCGGCCATGCCGTAAATTTTTGAGAACGTGCGCGCGACGATCAGGTTCGGATGATCTTTCACCAGCGGGATCACGCTCTCGTAATCGGGACTGTCGGCGTAATGAAAGTACGCTTCGTCCACCAGGATCATTGTCCCGGGCGAAGTCTTCGCGATGAACTCGCGCAGATCGTTCTTCGGCGTAATGCTCGCGGTCGGATTGTTAGGGTTGCAGATGTAAATCAGCCCCTTACTTCGAATGTCGGCTCCGCGGCAATAAGTTTGCCTTGAGTCGGTCGGGTGAAAGTTTCCGCGCACAGTTTCAAAATCTCGCTCGAACCGTCGCCGAGCACGATCTGCTCGCGATTAACTCCATTGATCTTCGCGATCTTGTCGATCAACACGTCGTTCGCTTCATCGGGATAACGGCAACAGAGATCGAACGAGCCGTTCATCGCTTGATGCGCTTTCGCTGATGGCCCGTATGGGTTTTCGTTCGCGCTCAAGCGGACGACAACCGAGCCGGTTGAGGCGGTTTTAAGCGACGGACGTTCGGTTGCAACCGAGAATCGCGGTCGAACAATCGCGGCTGCGGCGCCGACGCCGAGCAAATGAGCAAATTTACGACGAGAGATTGAGAGTGTGTTCATAGCGATACCTCCGGACGAAGTCCTAACGTAAACAGCAACAAAACGCGAGCTTGAAAACGTACCCTCACCTGCCGCTTCGCGACTTCCTCTCCCTTGAAGGGAGAGGAGGGAGGTGAGGGTTGACGAAGCGCAAGTGAATCGCGCCAAGTTTGTCATTGCCCGACAACGAGCGTTTAGTTTCAGTCGTGATTTTTGGGTTCCTGAAAGAACGACGCCGAAACCGGCTGAGAGCGCGGCCGTTTCCGAACGAGTGGCTGAAGATCATCAAGAACAGAGTCGCGTTCTTTGTCCGGCTCTCGGCAACGGACCAGGCTGAACTTCTCGATCACATTCAGGTGTTTCTCGCCGAAAAAGGTTTCGAAGGTTGTGCCGGATTGGAAATAACAGACGAGATCCGAGTGACGATCGCGGCGCAGGCCTGTCTTCTTCTGTTGCATCGCCGGACTGATTACTTTCCGTGGCTGCTCACGATTCTTGTTTATCCGTCGACATATCTGGTGGAAGAGAATCGGCCCGTCGAAGGTCCGGTTTGGGGAGAAGGAAAAATGTCTCGACTCGGCGAGACTGGCCGCACGATGGGATCGATGGTGCTCGCATGGGACGCGGTGAAATCCGGCGCAGCCGACCCTTCTGACGGCAAAAACGTTGTCTTGCACGAATTTGCTCACCAACTCGATTACGAGAATTTCGCCGCCGACGGCGCGCCGGCACTGGCAACACGTGAACAGCAGATGTCGTGGCGCGAAGTGATGAGGACCGAGTTTGCATCGCTTCGCGCGGCTGATGACACTGGAATTCCGACTCTGCTCGACACTTATGGGGCGACAAATCCGGCTGAGTTTTTCGCGGTGTCAGTCGAAGCGTTTTTTGAGCGACCATCCGCGCTGTGTTCCCGTCATCCAAAATTTTACGCGGAGCTACAGCGTTATTTTAATCAAAGTCCGATCGATTATTCGGCCGAGCGCAGCGTCCGCGGCGATTGACGTGCCTATTTATTTATCCCAATCAGTGTCGGATCTCGGGTGATTAACGATTGAACAATTCCAAGACGGCGCCTGTCTGATCAGTCACCATGGTTAAAATTATTGGAACAGCAGTTGCAGCGGCCGCGATGTTGATGGCGTCGTCCGCGTTTGCGAAAGACAAAGCTGGGGACATGGCGTGTTGTGCCAAGAACGCGTCGAATCAGCAATCGTGCGCCAATCTCGCGAGCCTCACTCTGACTGCGGATCAGAAGAGCAAGATCGAAGCGTGGCAATCGGAGTGCGTGAAAGCGGGTTGCACGAAAGGGAGCAGGCAGGCGTTTCTTAAGAAAGCCCAAGGCATTCTTTCGGCTGATCAATACGCGAAGTTGAAAGCCGAGTGCAATAAATCGGCTAGGAAAACCGAAGCCTAATCACCCTCACCTCAATCCTCTCCCTGGTAGGGAGAGGAGGCAAAAAAGATTTGCTGCATCAGGCTTTCTCCTCTCGCTGGTAGGGAGTGGAAGTGGCGCAGTGACAGGTGAGGGTTGGTTCAGTGAATTGCGTCGCTAAATCTTTGAACGACACTGCGTAAGCGAGTGTCTCACATTGCACTTATGACCAAATTCATTGCGTTAGTAGTGGCGGGAATGTTTGCAGCGGGCACGATGTTCGCGGGAGAACATGGCGACTGCACCAAGAAAGTCGGAAACGCAGCGAAGCCGGCCTGCACGGTTTCGTTGGCAAGTCTCAACCTGACGCCTGATCAAAAGACGAAGATGGACGCGGCGATGGCCGAACACATGAAAGCGGGTTGTTCGGAGGCGACCGAGGCCAAGTACATGAAAGAGGCGGAAGGCATCCTGACGAAGGAGCAATACGCCAAGTTCAAAGCGGAATGCTGCAAGGGCGACAAAGCTAAAACAGAGACCTAATCGTCCAGCAGAGTTTGTTTGTTGAAAATCGCGTTCGCTTCACGGCGAACGCGATTTTCTTAGAAGCCGGCGTTGTTAATGAGACGCCGATGGCGCGCTGATAGATGTCGATGTTAGCGCTTGTTGAAGCAGATCAGCGAGACGCCAGCCGGCCTTGTGTAATTCTTCGCGAACAATTTTGGCCGACCAATCGGCATACCCGACGCGGTCGGGTGCATTCTTTTCTCGCGCGTCGCCAGCCATGACGTTGCGGTCCTGATCGATAGTCTCATGGACATGGATGAACTGGAGGCGTTCATGCGCCTCGCGCGCGACCGGCAAAATTTCGTCGGCCCAGAATTCTCCATAGTTTTTTAGAGCTATGTTTGCCGGCGCCCGCCAGTTCGTCGGCTGCTCTTTCGTCAGGCGATCCATCAATTTTCGCTTCGCTTGTTCGGTTTTTTGGTGGCGCTCTTCTTTCGAGAGAGTGGGTGATAGCGGCGGCAGGTTGGCCATGACTGCGTCGTAGTCCCAAAAGCCGTGCAATTTTAATCCGCGATGCGCCATTCCTTCCGGCGTCCCGCGAGTCAAGCGAAGCATGAATGTGTTGCCGCCCTCGTCTTCGATGCCGGGCTGATTTCTATCCGGATCGACTGCTTGCCCTGCTTGATTGAAATATTCTGCGCCGACGTGGAGCGGCTGATGAATGTCACCAACATAGTGCGCGAGCAGAATAACCGCGACCGGCTTAGTGATCTTGCGCGGATTATCTTCCGGGATTTCGCCGCGCAAAACATCGACGCAATAGGAAATCATGTGGACGATGTCCCATTGACTGCGGCCGGTTTCTCCGTCGGAATATTTTTCGAGATTAAGAATAGGCACATCGGTGTAGTGAAACCAATGATGAGATGGAGCATGGGACTTCGAATCCTGCGTCGGGGGATTCCCTCGCCAGAAATCGCGGAGCTGCTTATCGATCTTCGCGTGCTCGGGGTAATGCGGAAATGCGTTTGGATCGTCGACACCGTTCTTGTCCCAGGCCTTGATCTCGTCGGCGATGACCGATGCGCGTTCCAAGGTGATGCCGTCGGTCAGCGTGTAGATTTTTTCGCCTGCCGGCGTGTTCACGACCAGTTTGTCTGCAATTCCACCAACGATTTCGTGACCGGTCGGTCCGTAAGCGAGAAGTGCTGCAGGAACCGCGGCGATGCTAATTGCAATTAGAATTTCCCGGCGCATTTCGGTCATGATTGCGGCGCGCCGGTTAGAATTTTACCGAGGTTTCCAGCAAATGATATTGCCAGCAAAATAATCCGAATGCGATCCCGCCGATAGCCAGCAGAATTGCGTGAGCGCGAAACCAAAGTCCGTGGCCTGGGAGTCTGGCAAAGCGAATGGCAGTGATCACTAAAAGGACGAGGCCTGCCATTAATGCCCAGCCGAAGATGTGAAGTGCGCGCAACCACGGATCGATGGCATCGCCGAAGATCACGATATTTTGCATACCGTGACTGAATACAATCGCGGGGATCAAAATGAACAACACTTCACAAAGGCAGATCACGCGCGAGAAAAAATATAAAACGCGGTCGCCTTTCGCGGTAAACAACGGACGCTGATATCGTTTGCGAACAACGACCGCGACTGGCCAAAGCAAAACAGTTAAAAGCGCCAGCGCCAGATTTCCGCCGACGATCGGGTTAATGAAATGCTTGTTCGCATACCACGAAACGCGCTGGCCCTCGTAAATCGCGGGAAACGGGAGCATCTCGCGCACGGAGCCGGACGCATCGCGGCGGAACGCAATTTTGTCCGGCCCGTCGATTTCGCTGTAAATAAGCGGAGCAATCTCCCGCCATTTCTTTGACTCGCCGCGCTGGTTCTTCATTCCTTCGACCGTCAGAATGCCGTCCTTATCGCTGCTCACGCTGAATTGACCGAGCAACGCCAGTAATCTTAGGAACGTTGTTTCTCCACGGCGCGTCCCTTCATAGACACCGCTGACCGCGCGTCCGTCCGTTTTCGCCGTATTTGGATCGACATCGACCTTCGGTTCGCCCGGATTTGGAAAATAGCGATTCGCGAAAGCGCGCAGGACTTCGCCCCGGCCGCCGCCAACATTTTTTCCAGCGCTGTTGTAGGAAATGAAATAGCCAACGTGCGCCTCCGGCACGATGACCATGTCGCTGTGAAAATAAATTGTGTCGCCGCCGTGACGGATGATGCGTTGACCGTTCATTGAATATTCCATGAAGGTCACGCCCAATCCGTTCAACATTGGATGAAGTTCAAACTGCCGGGTTTCCATTTGTCGGACCGTCTCCGGTTTCAAGATGGCCACGCCGTCGACGGCTCCGTCCTGAAGAAACGCTAGGATGAAACGCGTCATGTCCACGGCCGTGGTGCTGAGCGCACCCGCGGGCGAGGCTTGCACGAATTCGAAATCGCGCGGTTTCTTAGCGGCGGCGAGATAGCCTTGCGACATCTGCGCTGTGAGCACAGGTAGAAGCGGCTGATCGAATGTTGAGTTGGTCATTCGCAGCGGCTTCAAAATGTGATTGTCGATGTAACGTTCGAATTTCTCGCCACTCACACGCTCGACGATGTATCCGGCGACGCTGAATCCGTAATTGGAATAGGAAGGAATTTTTCCCGGTGGAAAAATACGCTGCGGCATTTGATTGACGAGATATGTGCGCAGCGCCTTCATGTCGCTCTCATGCGCCACGAATAGGTTCTTCAAAGTTTCCTCGAATCCCGCGGTGTGCGTCAGCAATCGCCGAAGCGTAACCGGCTCGGGATACGTTTTTGGAATCGCGAAATCGAGGTACTCGTTTACGTCGCGGTCGAGATCGAGCTTGCCTTGCTCGACCAATTGCATCACCGCCGTCGCGGTAAACAGTTTCGAGATCGAGCCGGGACGAAACAATGTTTGATCAGCCAGCACCGGCTTCTTCGCGGCGAAATCGGCGTAGCCGTAACCCTTTGCGAAAAGCACCTGACCGTCCTTAACAACTGAGACGACAGCGCCGGCGATGTCACGGTTTTGCAGTTGCGACGGAATCAGCGCGTCCAGAAAAGTTTCGAAGTCCTGCCTCGTGAATAGCGGGGCGGGACTCGGCTGGGCCGCGACCGTTGGAACTTTCGCCGGGGGCGGAGAAGGCAGTGATATTAGCGGCGACGGTGCAGGACCTTGCGCGTGTGCGCCTGCTGTTAGCGCGATGATTATCGCTGTGATCGCGTAGCGCCGGGAGATTACGTTTTGCATAAAACGGCGAGTCTGCCGTTGGCGTCAGCCGGTGACAAGACTGCGATTATGTTGTGTCTTCGCCGGTCAGACGCGATCGAATGGTTTCGATCCGCTTTTGCAGCTTCGCGAAATGCGATCCCGACCAATAAACCTGCCCGCAACCGCTGCAGCGTCGGAATTGCTCATAATATATCTTGGTCAACGGCTCGAGCTGATCAAAGACTTCGGCTTTCTTCGCAGGTTTAAGCAGGGTGTTGCAGCGGAGGCAGCGAGTAAATGGAGCCAAAGCGGAGCCCAGATCGAATCGGTGCAAAATCTCGAGAGTTTGTTCCATCGGCTCCTGAGAACGCAGGTAGTAGCCGTGCCGGACGATTGCATGCATCAGCAAACGCCGGTCGCGGGTCAGCAGAGCGCGGTTCTCGCTGCTGGCGATCGTCACCAATTGTCGATCCTCGGCCGCGGGATCGTAAATGACGTCGACGCCGAGAAGGCGAAGATCCCGGACAAGCTTCCCCAAATGTCCATCGGCAACAAAACTTCTGATTTCTGTGAGTTGCAGCCGATTTTCTGCGAAAGAAGTAATTCCGCGTGTGCCGACTGGATAAACCTCGATACTCGATTCGCGGTCAACAACGCAGGCAAAATCCACTGGCGCACTATTGACGAGAATCAAATCGATTTCGGTGTGCGGGACTCCACAGGCTTCGATCACGTCCTTGACCGAAGTTTTCTCGGATAACTGGCGTTCTACCGTGGAAGCTTTTGAGCCCAGGAAAAACGGAAGGTCGCCGTGAAAGGTCAGCCGAATCGGGAACGGACTCATTTGCTCACTCGCGCGATCGAGTAAGCATACTCAAAAGTGGTCGCGCGCGGGCGCGCCATGAATTTTCCGGGCCCGAGCGGTTCGTCTTCGCCGTAGTAACAATCGAGCTGCCAGCGTCGCAAACCGCCGCCGGTGTCCATAATTTTCCAGCGCGTGCTCCCGAAGACGCGCTCGACTTCGGCTGCAGGAGTTTCGAGCACAAGACCACGATGCAAGTCCGCTTGCGGTTTCGCTGCTGCGGAAAAGCGCGCGACCAATGTTCCGCCGCCACCACTCGGCGCCGATGAGTATCCATACGAATCGCCCCCGTTGTAACGAACGTAGTTGTGACCGTTAACCGGCGTGACGATTCGACCGTAGCCTTCCTTCTTCACCGAACGAAGAAAATCGCGCGGATAAGTTCGGCTGTGCAATCCGGATTTCGTTACTCGAGTCGCGTCAAAGCCGCGCTCAAACGTGAAACCGGATTCCTTCGGCGTGTAATAAAGTGTGCAGACGATGAAGTATTCCCCGGCATGGCCGCCGGGACGTCGCGCCAGTTTTTCGTTTTCGTAAGCGAGTCGTTGTACAACTTCCGGCCAGGGAATGTCGGCGCGCGCTGCCGGCAAGATCGCAAACAGGCACGCTAAGAAAAGTAGAGCCGTTGCTCGGTTAAACTCGCGGATTCTCGGCAAACTCACCCTCACCTGCCACTTCGCGGCTTCCTCCCCCTGGCAGGGAGAGGACTGAGGTGAGGGCATTGCGATTGTTGTTTTCAGTCGCTGAAGAAATCCTCGGCCGGTCCACCGAGCAAAATCTGGATCGGCAGCTTGTCGTGCTCGTATTCGTAAGGCGGTTGCTTCCACGCGAATGACTCCGGGTATAATTTTCGAATGCAGCGAATGATTTCAACGCCGGTTTGAAACGGACGAAAAACGTTGCGGTCGAGCACATGAATTTGCGTGCCGTCGCAAAGCTCACCCGCGAATTTGTTAAGTGTCGGCTGAAAATAATTTTCCCGAAAAAACACGCCTGGCAGTTTCAATTTGTTCAGCTCTCGACAAAACGATTCGGCGTCGATGAACGGGGCGCCGAAAATTTCGAACGGCCGCGTCGTTCCACGACCCTCGGAAATATTCGTCCCTTCGAGCAAACACATTCCAGGGTAAACCGTCGCGGTGTCGAGTGTCGGCATGTTCGGTGACGGCATCACCCATGGCAGTCCGGTTTGATCGAACCACATCGCGCGCTCCCAATTTTTCATCGGCAAGATCGACAATCGACATTTCGGAAACGCCTCGTCACGAAACTGGCTGGCGAGTTCGCCAATCGTTTTGCCGTGACGCACCGGAATTGGATGCATGCCAACGAACGATTCGTAACCTTTCTCAGTCGGTGATCCTTCAATTGTGACGCCGTTAATTGGATTCGGCCGGTCGAGAACGACAACTTGTACGTCGCGCTTCTCGCACGCGCGCATGCAAAGATACAGCGTCCAAATAAAAGTGTAATAACGCGAACCGACATCCTGAAGATCGACAACGAGAACATCGATATCCTGGAGCATTTCTGGCGTCGGCTCGCGATGTTCTCCGTAAAGGCTGTAAACAGGAATGTGCAGGCGCGGGTGTTCGTAACTTGCCCATTCGACCATGTTGTCCTGGGTCTGACCGAGAAATCCATGTTGCGGACCGAAGAAGGCGCTGAGCTGAAATAAATCCCCGTTTAGCCGCTCAAGGACTCGCGAGGCGTGTTCGAGCTTTGAGGAAACAGACGCGGGATGCAGCAGCGCGCTGGCGCGCACGCCGCGCAATTCCTGCGGCCACAATTCGCGCAAACGATCAAGTGGAAGTTGAACGGCCATCGCTGATTTATATCACGTTTGCTTTCGCCTAACGAAAATGAAGATGACTGCAATTGCCGTCACAGCCGCGCACAATTGGGCAAACAGCTCGCCATGGCGGGCATAAAAGGTGAGTTGTCTATCTTGCGGCACGCTAATGTCGCCGACCAGAACCCCTTCCGTAAAAGTGTTGCCGGTATCGTCCTGCAAAACCTGGGTCACGCGGCCGAACGCATTCACAAAGCAAGTCACCCCCGTGTTCGCTGCTCGAATCATCGGCCGCCGATTTTCGACACACCGAAAGATCGCGTTGGCGAGATGTTGGCGCGAACCGGACGACTGCAAAAACCAACCGTCGTTTGTTACATCGACTAAAAGATTGGCGCCATTGACAACGAATCGTCGGACTAAGTCGCCGACCGTGTCTTCGAAACAAATCAGCGGCGCGGCACGGACATCGCCGTTAGTCAGCCTGAACACGGTGTGCTCAGTGCCCGCCGTAAAATCGCCCGGCACCCATTTGCTCGCGATGGCAGCGAAAAGCGGAAACGAATGTCGCAGCGGAATGTATTCACCGAACGGGACGAGATGCATCTTGCGATAAATTTGCACCCGCTCGCCAGCATTCGAAACGAGCACCGCGGCGTTGTAATCGTGGCCGTCTTCAACGTCGAGCGTGCCGAGTATCAAATCCGTTTTCGTCGCCGTTGAAAAATCGCGGACGAAACCATAGCTCTCGGTGCTCGGATCGCGCACCGGATCGGGCATCGAACTTTCCGGCCAGACCAACAAATCTGGCGGGGGATTTGCGCTTACCGCGATTTCACTTAACCGCCGGAAGTGTTCGAAAACTTCGCCGGTGAACCGCGGATCGAATTTTTGCAATTGCGGAACGCTTGCCTGGACGGCGCCGATGCGAAGCGGTTTTGCCGGCGAAGGACGTTGGGCGCGATGCAAACCGAATGTCAGCAGCGCGATGATGCCGATCATCGTGAGCGTGAGATCGAAATGCGGTCGCATCCGGTGCGTGCGCGCTTCCGTGAAAAGGCGCAGCGGCGTGGTCACGGCGATGATGTTTGCGAACGCGATCGCAAACGATAATCCGACGACGCCGGTGAATTCAGCGATTTGAATCATCGGCCACTCCGCATGAAGCGCCACCCCGAGGCCGTTCCAGCCGAATCCGCTGAAGAGCCATCCGCGCGTCCATTCGTGCGTGACCCACGCGGCCGCGGCTAGAAACGCCACCAGCAAATTTCGCCAGGAAGCGATGAAAGCTGGCGGCCTAATTAACCCGACGAACCAAGCCCAAAATGCAAAGTGGAGTCCGAGATAGATCGACAATAGCAACGAGAGTCCGTGCAGAAAAAAGCTTTGATACAAATCGCCGAGTGCGCCGAGCCAGCCAAACGTGACGGTGAAAAAAACAGCACCGGCGAGGTAACCGAGTAAGAGATTGTGCAACCAGCGCCGGCGTGAGTTTGCGCCCGAAAACCAAATTGCCACGATGAGGGGCGTCAGTGCGATCCAGCAGAGCCAGCTTTGATTGAAAGGAGGAAAGCACGCGGCCCCAAACAAACCGCTCGCGATCGCGGCGAGCCATGGCCAAAGGCGAAGCGCTTTGTTAATCACCGCGCAAATTCAGCCGCGGCGTCGACGACGTCCCTCGCGCTCGCGTCGACGACCTGGAGTCAGCGCGTCTCGCAAATCGCGCGCGTAGGAAGCGTTTACGCGAAACACGGCGCGTTCGACATCTTCCATTGTACGGAGAGTGACTTTGTCGGACAGGACGTAGCCGACCGAGATGAGGCCATTCAGTTCATCGAGAAACTCGGCCGACTCCATTTCACCAATGCGTTCGACCAGCAATTTGCCGTAAACCGGCGCGCCAGAAAGGCCCATCGTTTTCAGGAGTGCGATCTCGCCTCCGCTTAAATTTATTTCGCGATGCATGGGAAGACTTCGGTCGACGCCTGCTGCCAGTGTCGCGCAGCTTATCATTTCAGGCGAGCGTGCGCATCCTTTTCGATAAAACCCCACACTTTTTCCAGTTGCTCGCTCACTCCGCGTTTGATTTTGGCCAATTCATCTTCGGTAAATTTTCCTTTGTCGGGTCGTCGCTGCGCAAAGTTGTAATACTTGATCTTCGGTTCGGTTCCGGAGCCGCGAACCGCGATGCGTGTTTTATCCTCCAGCTCGAAGATCGACATCTTCTGTTTCGGAATCACGTCGCCTTCCACGTCGCGGATGGTTTGCTTTTCGAAATCCGTGATGCCAACGACTTTCGAGCCGGCGATTTCTGTCGGCGGATTGTTCGCGTAGGATTCGAGCAAGCGCGCAATCTTGTCCGCGCCCTCGGCCCCTTCGAAGTAAATCGACGCATTCTTCTCTTCGAAGTAGCCGAAACCGGCGAAGGCTTCGTCGAGCAATTGATCGACCGTCCGGCCGCGGGACTTCGCGTAGGCGGCCATTTCGCAAAACATGATCGCGCCGGCGTTGCCATCCTTGTCGCGGACAAAATCCGCGCCGCTATATCCGTAACTTTCTTCGCTGCCAAAAACGTAGAACGAAGAGTACTTCAATCGCGCAGCGCGAGTTTCTTCTTCCGAAAGTTGCCGGTATTTCTTACGAATTTCAGGCGGCAACGCGCGCTCGTACTTCTCAAGCTTGGCCCCGAAATATTTGAAGCCGGTCAAAGTCTC
>WNEZ01001678.1_pt1 | contig 18684 bp, 14 predicted proteins | sample 5400521 | NCBI WGS metagenome assembly WNEZ01 (sample SAMN13153339, study PRJNA577476) | soil metagenome | isolation source: 120 cm saprolite under Douglas fir tree site 2 hole 1 replicate 1 | place: USA:California | collected 2015-04-18
CTTTCAGGGCATTGGCCAGGCGCGCTACGCGCTCGCCGAACTCTCGATAGTGGTATCGGTGGATCCCCTGCTCGCGCCGGGTCACGATCTCCTTGTCGGGGTAGAGGGTCGTGGATCGCCAGAGGAAGTGCTGCAGCGTCAGTGGAAAGTCAGGCATCGTGCTGCGCATGTCGGCCTCTCTCCTTTTGCTCGCCCGGGGGGCAGCCCGGCCTCAGCGGCCGTCGTTCTCTGCGCTGAATATACGCAGCGGCTGAAGGCTGTCAAGACGACGGAAAACCTGGAGTCTGTCCGGTAGCCGTACCGGCGATCGATCCTCAGCGTGGGGATACAGACCGGCACACCGATGTCCTCCCCTTGAGGGGGAGGTCGGGGAGGGGTGCCAGCAAAGGCCCCAGTGTCTCGCAGGCAGCAAGTGACCATCGGGCCACCGGCCTGCGGTACAGGCTCGTTTACCTGGGCTGGCCCCTGCCCCGCCAGTCAGATCCGATCCCGGGCCGCCAATAAAGCGCATCGCCGGCTCGTTGTACGGAGCGGTGAGCACACCCCGCCGGGCCATCCGGCGCTACGAAGCGTCCCCGACCCCGGCCCCGGCCCTGGTCCGGCCCCCGCGGCGACTGCCGGCCATCTGTCCCTGGCTCTGGCCGCTGGGGCTGGGCCTGGCCGTGGGCGCCGCCCTGGTCATCCAAAGCACCTCGGCCTGGCAGGCCATGAACGCCGGTCTGGTCGACCTGGGCTTCGACCCCGAGCGGGCCGCCATGCTGCAGGCCTGGACCGCGGGCCTGCTGGTGGCCGCGCTGGGGGCGCTGCTCAGCGGCCGCCCGTGGTGGGCGGCCCTGACGGCCACCGCGCTGGTGGGCTTCACCTTTGCGTGGCCCTTGGGAGACCGCCTATGGCACGACATCCCGTCGCTGTTCGGCGCGCGGGAGCTGGTCAGTGGCCGCGCCATTCGTGCCAACCAGGGCGTCGTGCTGGCGGTGGCATTCCTGGCCGCCATCCCGCTCGCGGCAACCGGCCACCTGCTGCGCAGCGGCATCATCCGCATCGCCACGGCCTTGCTGGCCTTCCGTCCCGATCGCCTGGCACGCCGGTCGGTCGTGACCTGGACCGGCGGACTGGCGCTGCTCGCGATCCTTGCCACGTCTTTAGTCCTGGTCCCGGGGGCCGATCCGGTCCTGCGCTATGGGCCCAGCCAGGGCGTCTACCGCCCGGCCAGCCCCTCTCCCCGGACGCTGGTCGATCCCGGCCAGGGGGGGCTGCCGCCGGAAGTCGTGCCGGCCAGCGGTCAGCTGCTGACCCGCTCCTATCACAGCGATGCCATGGCCATGGACCGGCCGTTCCTGGTGTACCTCCCGCCAGCCTATGGCCTGCGGGCCGCTCGCCAGCATCGCTATCCGGTGCTGTACCTGCTGCATGGCGACCCCGCAGAGATCCATCAATGGGTAGCGATCGGGGCGCCCGCCCTGTTCGACGCGGGCAGCGCCCGGGGGATCCTCCCGGAGACCATCCTGGTGATGCCGGATGGCACCGGCCGGGGCGGCGTGTTCACCGACTGGACCGACAGCGTCGACCGGGAGACCCGGATCGAGACCGCCCTGCTGGAGCTGGTGTCGGTCGTGGACCGGGAGTACCGCACCCTGGCCGACCGTCGCTACCGGCTGATCGCCGGCCTCTCCTCGGGCGCCTATGGGGCGGCCAACATTGGGGCTCGCAATCCAGGCCTGTTCGGCACCGCCATGAGCTTCTCCGGCTACTTCGTCGGCACCAGCCCCGCGCTGGGCGCCGATCCGGCGGTCATTCGCGCCAACAGCCCCTTCTACCTCGTCCAGGACCAGCCCCGGGCGCGCACCGTCGTCTACATCCTGTCGGTGGGGAATCACGATCCCACCTACCAGCGCCGCACGCAGGCCTTCGCCGACCTGCTGACCGCACTGGGCGTTTCCCACCAGCTGAATGTCGTCGCCGGCGGACACGGAGGCACCGTGTGGGCCCAAGGGTTGGCCGTCGGCATGGCCCAGGTGGCGACCGCGCTCAGCCACCCGTCCGGCGTGATCAGTGAGGACCACGACCGCCGGCGGCTGTAGGGTCTTCGTAAGGTCCGTCACCCTGGCGTGCCACGCCGATTGCAATCGTTACGACTATCCCGGCAGCCGGGGACGTCTCATCAAGTGGATGGCCCATACCTTGTCTCCTAGCTCGGTTCGCGTGGCGGTCCACGGAATCGTGCGTACCGGGCTCACCCTGGCCGTACTGGCGACCAGCGTCCTGGCGGTGCAGGCCTGGATCGTCGCGCCCAAGGCCTGGCAGCCCGCCGGCCTGACTGCCACCGCCGTCCTGGCCCCCCTAAGTGTGCTGCTCGCCGTCATCCTGCTGCCGGCGCTGGTGCGCTTCGCCCTGAAGCCGAAGCGGGCCCTTCACGACGCCCTGCTGGTCGCGGCCGGCAGCGGCGCCCTGCTGGCCGTGGCCGCGGGACGGCAGGACCTCACCCTCGCAACCGGGGCCGCCTTGCTGGGAACGCTGGCCGGCCGGCCGCTGTGGCCCCAGCTCACGGATACCCGGGCTAGCCGTCAGGGGTGGAGCTTGCTGGCCGGCGCCGGATTGGTGGTACTGGCCCTCTTTCTGGTGGAATGGCCCTCCGCCCTTTTCGTCAGCCTGGGCGCCGTCGTCCTGGCCGTCGCCCTGGCCGCTGCCGGCTGGGGATTCCTGCTCCTGACCAAGAACGCGTCGCTTCCCTTCCGCCCCGACAAGGGACCGCTGCGGAGCACCTATACCGCGCACGCCGAGGCCGGCGTCACGCCATTCACCTTGATGCGCGACAAGCAGTATTTCTGGAGCCGCGACCATCGCGCCTACCTGGCCTTTGCTTGCCGCGCCGATGTGGCGGTGGTCCTCGGACCCACGGGCGGGCCTGCGGAATCGGCGCAGAAGCTGTCCGAAGAATTCCGGTCGGCCTGCCGGCTCCGCGGATGGCGGATCGCCTACTACCAGGTCTCCGAGAGCGTCGCCGCCCGGGTGGGCGGCGCCCGCAAGCTGCTCGGCAGTGAGGCCCTGATCGACCTCAACGGGCTGACGCTCGAGGGACCGGCCATGGCCAAGCTCCGCCATGAGGTCAGCCGCGGCAAACGTAATCACATCACCATCACAGTCCTGCCGCTGGGGCAGGTGACCAGCGCCGCCCGCGCCGCCATGGAATCGCTAGCCACCGCTTGGGGCGCCGGGCACACCCTGGGCGAGATGGCCTTCTCGGTTGGTCGTCTCGACGATCGGCCGACGGCCCCGACCGCGGTCGGCCTGGCGTACGACCAGGCGGGTCGGCTGGTCGCCTACTGCACCTGGCTGTGCCTGCCCGCCGTGCCGGCCCTGGTGCTGGACGAGATCCGGCGCCTGCCCGATGCCCCCGCCGGGGCCATGGATCTCTTGCTGTACAGCTGCCTGGACCAGATGCGGCACCACGCGACCTGGGCCAGCCTCGGGCTGGCGCCCCTCGCCGGCGCCGAGCATGCCGATCGGTTGGTACGGCTGGAAGCCGCTCTCCTGCAGCGCCTCGGAATAAACGGCGCCTCCGCCAGCCTGTTCGCCTTCAAGGGCAAGTACCAGCCGCGTTGGGAGCCACGCTACCTGGTGGTCGAGCGGGAGGCCGACTGGCCGGCCGCGGCGCTGGCCACCTTCCTGGTGCACTACCCGCGTTGGGATCAGCGGCTGGTCCGGCGGGTCCCTTCCCGCCTGCGCCTGGCGCAGGGTCAGGCGGCCGCCGCGGTCAGCTTCGCCCTGCTGCTGGCCGGATTAACCGGGGTGGTTGCCGCCACGGCGTTCAGCCGGCAGGGCCATCCCTTCTATGCCGTGCACACCGCGGTGCATGCCCAGACCGGCCTCCTGGCCGTGTCGAGACGGTAGCCCGGCCCGCCCACCTTCATCACGCCGTGGTCGATACGCTGAAGCCCGCGGCCCACCGCCACGAAGCCCGGATCCCAACCCGGACGCACCCTTCTCACAAGTGGAGCCGGCTCTTGGTTCGGCCTGCCTTCCCCCGGCTCCAGTAGCTCTCTCCCACCAAACTTTTCCCCTAAGGAAGGGGCAGGGGAGGGTGTGGCGCCGCGTGGCATGCCTCTTCTGTCTAGCGCAGGCGGCTACCCGAGCCGGCGCATGACGGCGTCCGACCCGCCAGTGGGGTCGATCCACTGCACACGCGCGTCGGCGCGAAACCACGTGTACTGCCGGCGGGCATATTGCCGGACCTGCTTGATGATGTCCTGGCGAACATCGGGGAGGCAGCTGGTGCCCTCTAGATAGGCAGCGATCTCCGGGTATCCATGCCCGAGCCGGCGCAGGTCGGCCCGGGGGAACCGGGCTCGGACGCGCTGGACTTCCTCGATCAACCCGCTCGCCAGCATGCGGTCGACCCTGGTCTCGATCCGGCGGTCGAGCTCCGCCAGCGGGACGTCGAGCCCCATGACCAGGCTGGCCCAAGGGGGCGGCGACGCCCGGCGCGCCTGGCTGGGCGGCCGGCCGGTGGCCGCGTAGATCTCGAGCGCCCGGATCAGCCTCCGAGGATTGCGTTGCGCCCGGTCGGCGGCGGTTGGATCCACTCGCCGCAGCTCGGTTTCCAACGCCTCCATGCCCTCGGACTCCAGTCGCGCTTCTAGCGTGGCGCGCAACCCTGGGTCCGGCGGTGTGTCGCCCAGATTCCAGCCGTCGAGGAGGGCACGAACGTAGAGGCCGGTTCCACCTTGCAGGATTGGCAGCTTGCCCCGGCCTCGCACCTGTGCAATGGCGGCCAACGCCAGCCGCCGGTAATCGGCCACCGTGAAGGCCTCGCCGGGATCCACCACATCGATCACATGGCAAGGAATCCCGTGCAAGGCCTCGAGGTCGGGCTTGTTGGTGCCGACGTCGCACTCGCGATACACCTGCCGCGAGTCGGCGGAGATCAATTCACCGTCGAGCCGCTCCGCCAGCTCGATGGCCAGGTCGGTCTTGCCGCTGGCCGTCGGTCCCACGACCGCCAGCAGGTCGAGGCCGGCCATATCGGTCACGGCCGGCGGAAGAGCCGTCGCAGCTGGGGGTCCGAGAGGAGCAGAGTCGTGGGCCGGCCGTGCGGGCAGGTGATGGGCTGGGCCGTTTCGGTCAGCTGCCGGAGCAGGGCCCCAGCCGTCGCCTCGGTCAACGGGTCGCCAAAGCGGACCGCGCCGTGGCACGCCAGCAGAGCGGCTGCCTCGCGCTGGCGCACCTCTGGGGAGACGTCGCGGGCGAGCTCATCGAGCAGATGGACCAGGGCCGCCTCAGCGCGGCCGTCCTTGAGCTCCGCCGGCGCGGCCTGCAACCGCAGCGCACGCTCGCCGAAAACCTCGACCTCGAAGCCCAGCCGGACCAACCAGTCGCGCTGCTGCGCCGCGCTGGCGGCCTGTTCGGGAGTGACATCGACTATCCGCGGGAGGAGCAGCGGCTGGGTGGCCGCGGACCCCTGGCGGAGCCGTTCCCAGATGCCGTCGAAGAGGATGCGCTCATGGGCCGCGTGCTGGTCGATGAGCACGACGGCGTCGGGCGCTTGGGCCACCAGGTAGGCGTTGAGCACCTGCCCGACGTAGGTCAGTGGCGGCAAAGTCGAGCGCGCCGCTTCGGGCGGGACCGCCGACGGCGTCCACGCCGGACCGCTAATGACCGTCGTTTCCCGCAGCTGCAAGGCGTCCCCTGCCGCCGCCGCTTCCAGCTGGTACAGCGGGCTCTGCCGCAGGGCTCGAAAGCAGGCCCGCTCGATGGCCGCGAAGGCCCACCGCTCATCCCGGAACCGGATTTCGCGCTTGGTCGGATGGACGTTGATGTCCACCTCGATCGGATCGACCTGCAGGTTGAGCACGGCCAGCGGGTACCGGTCCGGATCCTTGAGGCCCTGGTACGACTGCTCCACGGCAAAAGCCAGGTTCCGGTGATGGATCCGGCGGCGATTGACCAGGATGACGACGTGATCCCGGGTCGATCGGGTCAGGCTCGGCGGACTGAGCAACCCCTGGACCGACCCATCGTCCACCAGCAGCATCGCGGTGGCCGCCTCTGCGCCTACGATGGCCGCGAAGGCCTCCCGCAGGTCGCCGGTCCCCGGCGTACGCAGCACCTGGCGGCGGTCCACCTGGAGGACGAAGACCGTTTCCGGATGGCCGAGGGCCAGCTCGCTGGCCACCCGGACGATCACGGCGGTCTCGGTGGCTGGCTGTTTCAGGAACCGGAACCGAGCCGGCGTGTTGAAGAACAGCTGGCGCACGGACACGCGGGTGCCATCCGGGGTGCCGGCCGCGGCGTCCTCTTCTACGACCCCGCCCCGAACCAGCACTCGACGGCCCTCTCCCCTCCCCCGCACCCGGGTGGCCAGCTCGACCTCGGCCACCGCCGCGATGCTGGCCAGCGCCTCGCCGCGAAATCCCAGGGTGGTGATGGCGCGCAAGTCGTCCAGCGTTTCGATCTTGCTGGTCGCGTGTCGCCGGAAGGCCAGCGCAGCGTCCTCGGGCATGATGCCGCCGCCGTCGTCCACCACTTCGATCAGCCCGCGCCCGGCGTCCTCCACGCGGATGGTGACACGGGTGGCTCCCGCATCCAGGGCGTTCTCGGCCAGCTCTTTGACCACCGCCGCCGGCCGTTCCACCACCTCACCCGCGGCGATGGCGTCCGCTACTGCCGCCGGTAGGACCGCGATCCGGCTCAGGGCGTGCTCAGCGGCCGGCATGTTCTCCTTGCCAGGCGAAGAGCTTCTGCAGCGCCTCGCGTGGCGTCAGGTGCTCGAGGTCGAGCTGCTGCAGTTCCTGGACCAACGGGTGCGGCAGCGGGAGGCTCAGCTGGTCGCTGGGGTGAGGCCGCTCCAGCGGCCGCTGCCCTTCCAGCTCGCGCAGGATGGCGCGCGCGCGCAGCACCACCTGCCGGGGTAGCCCGGCCAGCTGGGCCACATGGATCCCGTAGCTGCGGTCGGCGCCCCCCTCCACCACCTCGTGCAGGAAGGTGACCTGGTCGCCCTCCTCCCGGACCTCCATCCGGAAGTTGCGCAGCCGCGGCAGCCGCTCTACCAGCGCGGTCAGTTCGTGGAAGTGGGTGGCAAACAGCGTCAGGCTGCGCAGCTGGGGCGCCTCGTGCAGGTACTCGAGCAGGGCCTGCGCGATGCTGACGCCGTCGTAGGTGCTGGTGCCCCGCCCCACCTCGTCGAACACCAGCAGGCTATTGGGGGTGGCGTGGGCCAGGATGTGGGCCGTCTCCACCATCTCCACCATAAAGGTGGAGAGGCCGCGCGCCAGCTCGTCGTGGGCGCCCACCCGGGTGAAGATCCGGTCGCACAGCCCGATGCTGGCGCGCGCCGCCGGCACGAAGCTGCCCACCTGGGCGAGCAGCACGATCAGGGCCGCTTGGCGCAGGTAGGTCGACTTGCCCGCCATGTTGGGGCCGCTGAGCAGGACGATCTGGGCGTCGCGCGGATCGAGGCGCAGGTCGTTGGGCACAAAGCGGCCCGGTCCCAGCGCCCGCTCGACCAGCGGATGCCGGCCGCCGACGATGTCGATGCCCGGCTCCAGGCGCAGCGCCGGGCGCACCCATCCCTCGCGCTGCGCGACGTCCGCCAGGGAGGCCAAGGCGTCGAGCTCACCTACGGCCTCGGCGGCCTGCAGCAGACCGAGAGCGGCGCTGGTCACCTGCTGGCAGAGCTGGCGGAACACCGCGTGCTCCCGCGCCACCAGCGCGCTCTTGGCGTTCAGGACCACCGACTCTTTGTCCTTGAGCTCGGGCGTGATGTAGCGTTCGCCGTTGACCAGGGTCTGCTTGCGCACGTACTCGGCGGGCACGGGCAGGCGGTTGGCGTGGGTCACCTCGAGGTAGTAGCCGAACACCTGGTTGAATCCGACCTTCAACGACCGGATGCCGCTACGATCGCGTTCCACGGTTTCCAGGTTGCTGATCCACTCGCGGGCGGCCCGGGAGCCGGCCTGGATGCTGTCCCGCTCGGTGTCGTAACCATCCCGGATCACGCCGCCCTCGCGCAGTGTCGCCGGCGGGTCCGGCACCAGGGCCCGATCGAGCTCCGACCGGATGGCCTCCAGACCCGGCGGGCTGGTCCAGCGCAGGACCGGCCACGCGCGGGTGGCCGCCGCCACCGGACCCAGCGCCTCGATGGTCCTGGCAATCGCTCGCAGGTCGCGCGGGCTGGCGACCCCCTGGCCGGCACGGGTGACCAGCCGCTCCAGGTCGGCGATCGGCCGCAGCGACTGCCGCAATCGGGCCCGGCCGGTGGCATCCCCGACCAGCAGCGCCACCCGATCGAGGCGCGCCTCCAGCGACGCCAGGGCCCGCTGAGGCCGGTCCAGCCAGCGCCGCAGCGTGCGGCCACCCATGGAGGTCGCGGTTTGGTCCAGGAGAGCGGCCAGGTCTTCCTCCCCGGCCACATCCGGTGTCAATCCCAGAGTGCGCCGGGTGGCGGGATCGAGGTGCATGAAATCGCGTGGATGCTCGGCGCGCAGGCGCACCAGCGCTGGATCCAGGCGCAGGCGCACCCGCTCGGCATGGTGCAGGAGGGCGCCGGCCGCGCCCAACGCTTCCGGCCACTCCTCGATGCCGAAGGCGGCCAGGGTCTCCACCCCCAGCAGCGACCTGAGGCGTTGGCTGGCCCCCCGGGCGTCGAAGTCGGTGGCCGCCACCCAGGTGGTGGCCACCCCCCCAAGGAGCGGCGTCAGCCGTTCGCGGTCCGTCTCCGGCGCGATCACCTCGGCGGGTCGCAACCGCGCCAGCTCATCGCGAAGCGGATCGTCCCCCGGGTCGGTGCGGATGACCGCCAGCTCCCCGGTGGAACAATCGAGCACGGCCACCCCGTTGTGGTGCGGACGGGCCGCCAGGGCGACGGCATAGTTGCCCCGGCCGGGCTCCAGGTAGGCCTCCTCGACCACGGTGCCCGGGGTCAGCACCCGTACCACCTCCCGCCGGACCAGGCCCCGGCGGCCGGGATCGGCCTCCTCCACTTGATCGCAGATGGCGACCGAAAGCCCGGCGCGCAACAGGCGCGCCACGTAGGACTCGTAGGCGTGGTACGGCACCCCCGCCATGGGAAATCGCTGGCCCTTTCCCAGTTCGCGGCTGGTCAGCGTGATGCCGAGGATGGGCGCCGCTCGCTCGGCATCGGGGCCGAAGGTCTCGTAGAAGTCGCCTAACCGGAAGAGGACAATGGCGTCGGCGTGCGCCTGCTTAACGCGCTGGTACTGCTCGAGGACCGGGACCGAGCGCACCCGGAAATACTAGGGGTTTAGGCGACCGGGTGGCCGCGCAACTGCCAGGCCGTGGCGGCCGTGATCCGAACCCGACGCACGGTGCCGACGTCGGCTCCCAGCGGGGCCGCTGCCAGTACCACCTTATTCTGTCGGCTTCGCCCGCTGGCTTCGCCGGCACTGGCTTTCTCGATCAGGACTTCGACCTCCCGGTCGAGCCACCGCTGGTTGGCGCGCTCGGCAATCCGCCGCTGGGCTTCCAGCAGCACATTGATCCGGCGCTTCTTTTCCTCGGGCAGCACGTCGTCCGCCTGACGGCCGGCCGTGGTCCGCGGCCGGGGCGAGAAGCCCTGGATGTGGACCACGTCGAACTGGACCTCCTCCAGCAAGGACCGGGTGCGCTGGAACTGGTCTTCGGTCTCCCCGGGGTAGCCCACGATGACGTCCGTGGACAGGGATAGATCCGGAATCGCCGCCCGGGCCTGCGCCACCACCGACCGGTATTCGTCGCGGGTGTAGCGCCGCCGCATCTGCTTGAGGATGAGGTCGTCGCCCGACTGAAACGGGAGGTGGAGATGCTCGCACACGCGCGGCAGGTCGCGAATCGCCCCCAGGAGGTCGGCGTGCACGTGGCGGGGATGCGAGGTGAGGAAGCGCACCCGCCAGATACCCGGGATCCGGTCCACGGCCGCCAGCAACCCGGCCAGCCGGGTCCCGGATTCCGCGTCGCGATAGGAGTTCACCGTCTGGCCCAGCAGGGTCACCTCGCGCACGCCCTGGTCGGCGAAGCGGCGGACGTCCTCCACCACGTCGGTCAGCGGGCGACTGCGCTCGGTGCCGCGCACGAAGGGGACGATGCAGAAGCTGCAGACCTCGTTGCAGCCGAAGATGACTGGGATGAAGGCGGTCAGGCCATGCTGAAAGACCGCGCCGCCGGTCTGCGCCGGATCGGTCTCGTACTCCCCCTGCAGGTCCTGGATGAAGGCCTCGTACTCGCGCATGTCGAACCGGTAATCGAGGTCCGGCAGGCGCTGGTACAGGCGATCCCCTTCCTTGTTGGCCATGCAGCCGGTCATGGCGACGGCCCGTCCCGGCCGGGCCCGCTTCCAGGCCTTCAGCTCACGGAACTTGCCATAGGCTTTCTGCTCCGCGTTCTGCCGGACGCAGCAGGTCACCAGGATGGCCAGATCGGCCTCGTCCAGCGTGGCGGAAGCGGTGAACCCGGCCGCCACGAGGCCCTGGGCCAGGTAGTCGGCGTCGGACTCGTTCATCTGGCACCCGCTCACCCAGAGGTGGAAACGCTGGCCGGAGGGGGGCCGCTTATGCCCATTTGGACGGGGCCGGCTGAAGGCATGCGGCTCGAAGCGGAGGGGTACGCCTGGCACGCGTAAACGCGGGGGCGCGGCCGGGGTCGTCATGGCCGAGTAGCTTAGCGGTTCTCTCGGTGCTCGACCAGGAGGCGGATCCCGGTCCGCTCTTCCCCATCGATCGAAATGTCGATGAAAGAAGGGATGCAGACCAGGTCGAGCCCGCCGGCGGCCACGTAGCCGCGGGAGATGGCGATGGCCTTGACCGCCTGGTTGATGGCGCCAGCCCCGATGGCCTGGACTTCGACCCGGTGCTGGGTGCGGACGACGCCCGCAATGGCGCCCGCCACCGCAACCGGTTTGGAGGTGGCCGACACCTTCAGAATCTCAATCGCCGGGCGAGGCGGCCTGGGCGGCGCAGCAGGCGCGCTACTGGGCGGCGGGGACGTCCCGGTCGATCCGTTCGATTGCTGTGGCGTGTCCAGAGTGTCCATCTATTGTAGCCAGGACGGAATTGAAGGTTACGGGACCCTCCGCCACCTTAAACCGGATTGGCAGGCCCGTCAAGAAGCGCTGCAGGCTGATGCCCCGATCCATGCCGATAATGGAGTCCCGGGGACCGACCATTCCCAGGTCCGACACATAGGCGGTACCCTGGGGCAGGATGCGGGCGTCGGCGGTGGGGACGTGGGTATGGGTGCCGAACACGAAGCTGGCCCGGCCATCCAGGTGCCAGCCCAGCGCCACCTTCTCGGAGGTCGCCTCGGCGTGCACATCCACGATCCGCACCCGGGCCGCCTCGCCGCCCCGGACGATGTCGTCCACGGCCGTGAACGGGGAATCGTTGGGCGGCATGAAGAGCCGGCCCTGGACGTTGCCGACCAGCACCATCCCCTTCTCCCCCAGGTCGTGGCACAGCCAGCCGCGCCCCGGGGCCCCAGTGGGGTAGTTCTGGGGCCGCAGGATGGGCCGGTCGCCGTCGAACCCGTCGACCATCTCGCGCTGGTCCCAGATGTGGTTGCCGCTGGTGAGCACGTTGATCCCCAGGGTGAACAGGTCGTCCGCGATCTTGGGCGTCAACCCGAACCCGCCCGCGGCATTTTCGCCGTTGGCGATCACCAGGTCGATGCCGTATTCGCGGCGCAGCTGGGGCAGCACCCGGGCCACCGCATCCCGGCCTGGCCGGCCGATGATGTCGCCGATGGCGAGGACGGTCACGATCACCCGGGCATCGTAGCAGCCAAGATGCAAGAGGCTGGATCGGTCCGCGTCACAGCCCCTATGGTCCTGGCGTTAGACCTCCTCCGGGCGGGCGTGGTACACGCGCCCTACCGTCCCGGCTTCGTCAACGTGACGGGGCTGATCGTCCTCTACTTCCTGCCCACCATCATCGCCGGACTCCGCCGCTCCACCATGACGGTCTGGGTGGCGCTGATCGACCTGCTGGCTGGCTGGACCGTGGTGGGATGGATCGTAGCCCTGGTGATAGCGATCGCCTCCGCCCGCCAACAGCCCAACGGCCAGGGGCCGCCGGCGTCCCCCACCACCCCGTCCCACTAGCCCGGAGGGCTGGGCGCGGATTACGGCCAGAGGCGCCGGCAACAAGAAAAGGCGGTCCAGCGGGACCGCCTTTTCGTCTGGGATTTCCTATTTGGCGTATTCGATGACCCGGGTCTCACGGATGACCGTGACTTTGATCTGCCCTGGGTAACTGAGTTCATCCTCGATGCGCTTGGCGATATCGCGGGCGATGATCTGGGAGGTCGCGTCGTCGATCTGCTCGGGCTTGACGATGATCCGGATCTCCCGGCCGGCCTGGATGGCGAATGACTTCTCCACTCCTTCGAAGGAGTTGGCGATGGCCTCCAGCTTCTCCAGCCGTTTGATGTAGGTGGTCAGGGTTTCGCGCCGGGCGCCGGGTCGGGAGGCCGACACCGCGTCGCAGGCCACCGTCAGGATGGCCTCCACGGAGTTTGGCTCGATGTCGTAGTGATGGGCCTTGACCGCGTGTACCAGTTTCTCCGGCTTCCCCAACCGGAGGAGCAGCTCCCCGCCGATCATGGCGTGGGACCCCTCGACTTCGTGATCGACGGCCTTGCCGATGTCGTGCAGCAGGCCCGCCTCCTTGCTGAGCGCCACGTCGGCGCCGATCTCGGCGGCCACCATCCCGCAGAGGAAGGAGACCTCCTTGCTGTGGGTGAGCACGTTCTGGCCGTAGCTGGTGCGAAAGGCCAGGCTGCCCAGCAGCTTGACCAGTTCGGGGTGGAGTCCCGTGACGCCCGTCTCGAACATCGCCTGCTCGCCCTCTTCGCGGATGCGAGCCTGGACGTCGGTCCGGGCCTTGGTCACCATTTCCTCAATCCGGGCCGGATGGATCCGGCCGTCCATGAGCAGGTGGTTGAGGGCCACCCGCGCAATCTCCCGCCGCACGGGATCAAAGCCGCTGAGGATGACGGCTTCCGGGGTGTCGTCGATGATCAGGTCGACCCCGGTCGCGTGTTCCAGGGCCCGGATGTTGCGGCCCTCTCGACCGATGATGCGGCCCTTCATTTCGTCGCTGGGGATGGGCACCACCGAGACCGACGTCTCGGCCGTTTGCTCGGCCGCGATCCGCTGCATCGCGGTGACCAGGATGTCCCGGGCGCGCCGGTCACTCTCCTCCTTGATCACCTGTTCGTTGTCACGGATCTTCCGAGCGACCTCCTGGGTGAGCTCCTTCTCGACCCCTTCCAGGATCTGCGCGCGGGCCTCGTCCCGGGTCAGACCCGACACTCGCTCCAGCTCCTTCAGCTGGGCTGCGATGGCCGCGTTCAGGTTCTCCTCGACTTTCTCGAGTTCCTGCTCCCGGGCCGCCAGGCCCTGGTCGCGTCGCTCGAGCTCCTCCAGCTTGCGATCGACGGATTCTTCCTTCTGCTGCAGGCGCCGTTCCGAACGCTGGAGTTCGGCACGGCCGTCGCGGACTTCTTGCTCCAGAGCGGTCCGGATGCGATGGGCTTCCTCTTTGGCCTCGAGGACGGTTTCCTTCCGGAGGGTCTCGGCGTCGGCCAGCAGCTTCTCGCGCTGAGCCATGGAGGCCGTCTCGTCTCGCCGATGCCGGCCGGAGACCCACACATAGGCCACGAGGGCGCCCACCACGATCCCGACCACGGCTCCGGGCAGGAGCCATAAATAGGACATGGGTACACCTCTTTCTATGGACTTGTGAAAGTTCACACGCCGCGTGAAGACGCGGCGGGGACTAGTCGTTCAAACGCGACAAATCTTGACCAGTCTAGTCGACGTAACAGGGAGTGTCAAACCGGGGGGGTTGGCGACGACGGAGCGTCCAATCGCTCAGTCGTCCGGTTCATCTTCGGCTCCGCGCTCCCGATCGACAGGTTCCCACTCGGCCCGCAGGCGGGTGGCTACCCGGACAATGGTCGAGGTGCGAAAGCCTCGCCGGCCGAGCACCGCTCCCACCCGGCGCCGCAGGTCATCGCTGGTCGCCGGCGGCCGCCGGAACAGGCTGCTCTGGGCCAGCGCCAGCGCTCGCTCCTCCTCATCGGCGGGATCGAGCTGGGCCATCGCCCGGCTGAGGTCGGCCTCGGGGATCCCCTTCGACCGCAGCTCCCGGGCGATCAGCGACTGGCCGCGCGTCCGGCTCCGACGGCGGGCCAGGGCCTCGGCGTACGCCTGGTCATCGAGGTACCCCAACCGGGCCGCCCGGCTCAGCACCCCCTCGACGGTTTCCGGGGCATAGCCCAGTTGCTGCAACCGCTGCCCGAGCAGAGCCCGGGGCAGCGGCTGGCGGCCCAGGCGTGCCAGGGCAGCCTCCCAGGCCGCCCCCGCATCGGTGGGGTCGACCGGCGGCCGCACCCGGCGCTGCCTCATTGGGGTGATCGGTTTTACGGGTGCGCTTACGCCAACGCCGGCGCCAGGGCCGCCTTCTCCGCCCGCTCCCGGAGTTTCTGGATCAGCTCCTCCCCCACCGCGGGATTGGCCTTGAGGAAGGCAACCGTCTGCTCGCGACCCTGCCCCAGTCGCTGGCCGTTGCTGGAGAACCAGGAGCCACTCTTCTCGACCAGGGCGCCGTCGACGGCCGCGTCGAGCACGCTGCCCCAGTAGGAGATCCCCTCGTTGTAGAGAATGTCGAACTCGGCGGCCTTGAATGGCGGCGCGACCTTGTTCTTGACCACCTTGACCTTGACCCGGCTGCCGATCACGTCCAGGCCACTCTTGATGGAGTCGATGCGCCGGATGTCCAGCCGGATGGAGGCATAGAACTTCAGCGCCCGACCCCCGGTCGTCACCTCGGGGTTGCCGAACATGATGCCCACCTTCTCCCGCAGCTGGTTGATGAAGATCACCGAGGTGTTGGATTTGGAGATGCCGGCCGTCAGCTTGCGCAATGCTTGCGACATCAGCCGGGCCTGCAGCGCGACGTGGCTGTCCCCCATCTCCCCTTCAATCTCGGCTTTGGGCACCAGCGCCGCCACCGAATCCACCACGATGACGTCTACGGCACCCGAGCGGACCAGCACGTCGACAATTTCCAGCGCCTGCTCGCCGGTGTCCGGTTGGGAGATCAGGAGATCTTCGGTCTTGACCCCGATCCGCCCCGCGTACACCGGGTCCAGGGCGTGCTCGGCATCGATGAAGGCCGCCACGCCGCCCTTCTTTTGCGCTTCCGCGATGACATGCAGCGCCAGGGTGGTCTTGCCGGACGACTCCGGCCCGTAGATCTCCACCACACGCCCGCGCGGAATGCCGCCCACCCCCAGCGCCATGTCCAGGGTCAGCGATCCGGTCGGGATGATGTCCACATTGCGTTGGGCGGCGGCCTCCCCCAGCCGCATGATGGACCCCTTCCCGTAGGACCGTTCGATCTGGGTCAGGGCGGCGATGAGGGCGCGTTCTTTATCCGACATACTCTTCCCCTTCGGTCCAGCGGCGGGGCCTGGCTCCCGTCACTATTCCACAAATTTGTATTAGTGTCAAGGCTTGCCCTCGAGGGCCCTGGCCAGGAGATCCAGGGCGGCGATCACCGACTGCCGGCGGTTGGCCCACCGGTCGCCGGTCCAGTCGTAGCGCTGCGTAGCGGATTGCGGGGCAGCCACCCCGATGAAGGTCAGGCCGGCCGGTTTGCCCTCCTCCGCGCCAGGCCCGGCCACGCCGGTGATCGACACCCCGATGTCGGCTCGCAGGAGCTGGCGAACGCCGCTGGCCATGGCGGCCGCCGTCTCCGCGCTCACGGCGCCCTGGGTGCGCAGCACGCTGGGCGGCACCGCCAGCTGCTCCACCTTCACCCGATCGGCGTAGGCGATCACCCCGCCCAGGAAGTAGCGCGAGCTGCCCGGCACGTCGGTCAGCGCCGCCCCCAGCAGGCCGCCCGTACAGGATTCGGCCACCGCCACCGACCACCCCCGCTGCCGGAGCATCTCCCCCACCTGCTCGGCTCGGGCGAAGATCTCGGGGTCTACGGGCACCACTCACCGGTAGTTGATGAACTGCAGCGGCACCGGGGCGTCGGTCTCGCGCAATGACTGGATGACCTTCTGCAGCAGGTCCTTCTCGCGGCTGGAGACGCGGATCGCGTCACCCTGGATCCGGGGCTGGACCTTGGGACTGACCGATTTGATCTGTTTGACCAGGGTGCGGGCCAGCTCATCGGTGATGCCGGCCTGGAGCTCGATCCGCTGCCGGACCGTCCCTTTGGCCGCCGGCTCGACCGGACCCATCTTTAGGATCTTGAGCGACAAGTTGCGCCGAACGAGCTTGCTCTGCAGCACATCGACCATGGCCTTGAGCTTCATCTCCGACGGCCCGTCCAGCACCAGCTCGCTGTCTCCCAGCGCGATGGAGGCGCCGGCGTCCTTGAAGTCGTAGCGGGTGGTCACCTCCCGCTGGGCCTGGTTCACGGCGTTCACCAGCTCCTGCCGGTCGTACTGGGACACCACGTCGAACGAATACTCCTGCGTCATGACTTCTCCCTCCCCCTCAGGGGGAGGGTCAGGGTGGGGGTGTCGATTAACACGCCGACCATGGTACCCCGCATCCATGACAGCTGCGTGTCACGAATCTTCGAGATCGCGCACGAGGTCGTCCACCTCGAGCAGGTTCATGAGGACCTCGCGCGACTTGCTGCCTTCGTAGGGGCCGACCACCCGCTGCTCGGCCAGCTGGTCCACGATCCGGGCGGCCCGCGTGTACCCCACGTTGAGCTTGCGCTGGAGGAGCGACACCGAGGCGCGGCCTTCGGTGGCCACCACCCGGGCACCCTTGCCGAACAGCGGATCGCGCTTGGTCTGCTCCTTGGCCCAGGACACGGTGGCTTCTACGTTGAAGATCTCCTCCTGGTACTGCGGCTTCCCCTGCGCTCGCCAGAAGTCGACGATGCCCTTGATCTCCCGCTCGGACACGAACACGCCTTGCAAGCGAGTCGCCTTGCTGGCTTCCACCGGCAGGTAGAGCATGTCGCCCCGGCCCAGCAACTTCTCGGCGCCGGTCTCGTCCAGGATGACCCGGGAGTCGATGCTGGAGCTGACGGCGAAGGCGATGCGGGACGGGATGTTGGCCTTGATCAGGCCGGTGATGATGTCCGCCGATGGACGCTGGGTGGCGACCAGCAGGTGGATGCCCACCGCCCGGGCCAGCTGGGCGATTCGGCAGATCAGCTCCTCGATCTCGCCGGCCGCCACCATCATCAGGTCAGCCAGCTCGTCAATGACGACCACGATGTACGGCAGGGGCCGAAGGCCCATCTCGGCCGCCCGCTCATTGAAGTCGCCGATGTTGCGCACGGTGTGGCTGGCGAACAGCTTGTAGCGGTTGTCCATCTCCATCACAGCCCAGCGCAGCGAGGCGACCGCCTGGTCGGAGTCGGTGACCACCGGCACCATCAGGTACGGCAGGTCCTGGTAGAGGGAGAACTCCACCCGCTTGGGGTCGATCAGGATCAGCTTCATCTCATCGGGCGTCGCCTGGAACATCAGGCCCGCCAGCAGCGCGTTGATGCAGACGCTCTTGCCCGAGCCGGTGGCCCCGGCGATCAGCAGGTGCGGCATCCTGGTTAGGTCGCCGACCACGGTATTGCCGCTCACGTCGGTCCCGATGGCCAGCGACAGCAGGGTCTTGTCGTCCTGGAACGTCGGCGTCTGGATGATCTCGCGCAGCGTGACCAGGCTGGTCGCCTTGTTGGGGACCTCCACGCCCACCGCGGGCCTCCCCGGAATCGGCGCCTGGATGCGGACCGTGGCCGAGAGGGCCAGCGACAGATCGTTCTGCAGGGCGGTGATCTTGCGCACCGCCACCCCCTTAGCCGGCTGGAGCTCGTACTGGGTCACCGCCGGGCCCGAGTTCACGCCGATCACCTTGGCCTCGACGTCAAAGCTGAGCAGCGTCTGCTCGATGGTCTTGATGTTGGCCACGATCTCGTCCTGCAGCCGTTCCTTGCGCACCGTCACCGTGTCCAGCAAGGACAGCTCGGGCTTCCGCCACTCGCGGGGCGGCTCATCGTCCTCCTCATCCGCCACCAGCATCACGGCGGCCGCCTGTTCCTGCTCTAGCTGTGCAGGCACCTTGGTCGCTTCTCCATCCGGTTCGGGGCGGACGATGGTCGGCCGGGCCGCCACCCGGGCCGGCGGCACGGGATCGGCCGCGGCCAGGCCCTGGATGGGGACCAGCACCGGTTCCTCGACATCGCGCGGCGGCTGGGCCACCGGACCCGCGACCCGGACCACGGGCCGGCCGCGCACCGCGCGCTCGGCCAGGATGGTGCGCCGCTCCTGCTGCGCGTCCTCGTACCGCTCGCGGACCAGCCAGGCCAGCTGGCGAAGGGAGAGATCAAAGGCCAGCACCAGCGCGCCCAGCACCACGGCGGTCAGCACCAGCAGGCTGCCGGCCGTGCCCAGGAAGCTGCGCAGAGCCTCGGTTTCCGCCCGGCCGACCGCCCCACCGCTGCCGGCACTGGCCAGCTGCAGGAGGCCGAGCACACCGCCCAGCAAGAAGACGATCCCCAGGCCACGGCCCAGGGTGAAGCTCTCGATCCAGGGCGCCAGCAGCTCCAGGCCGGCCGCCAGGGCGGCCAGGATGACGACGATGACGCCCACCCCAAACAGCCCATCCAGGCCGAGTCGGAGGGCCTGCATCGCCGAGCCGCCGCCGCTGGGCAGGTAGAC
>WNEZ01010628.1_pt1 | contig 18657 bp, 12 predicted proteins | sample 5400521 | NCBI WGS metagenome assembly WNEZ01 (sample SAMN13153339, study PRJNA577476) | soil metagenome | isolation source: 120 cm saprolite under Douglas fir tree site 2 hole 1 replicate 1 | place: USA:California | collected 2015-04-18
CCGAATCTGGATAATCTCTTTTTACGCAGGGCTTTGGAGCGAAAGTACTAGCCGGGTGGTTTTTGCATGAGAGAACGGAACGACTATTGCTCTTGAGATTATGCATCGCTTAGGATGCAAAAAGCATCAAAGTGAGTGTAGGGCAAGGCGCGGCGGAGAGTCGAGGAGTAGGGCCATGGTTACCGTCAAATCGAGCCAGAAGATCTTCACCGATGCAGAGGTCGCCACGCTAACCGGAATCTGCGTGGACCACCTGCGCAATTTCGCCAAGAGCCGGCATCTGGGCTTTATCGCACGGGCCGCAGAAGCCGCGGGAATTCAGGCGGATCAGTGGCTGTTTACGCTGTCGGACCTGATGGTGCTGGTAACGCTGTTCCCGCGCTGCACGCACTGAGGTCGACGAACAAGATTTGCAAGAAACAGGCTCCTCGGCTATGCCCCGAGGAGCCTGTTGTGTTTTTGGGGTATTGCGGTACCGGAAGAAGTGGCGGTATGCTCCGGGAGAGGGCAAACAAACTGCGTCAAATGAGCATCGGATTGCCCAAGAAATGACATGATCCTGGTTCGCGCATCTGCCAGCCTCGCAGGTTTGATTTTGTACAGCCTGGCGGCAGCCACCTGGTACCCCACTTCGGCCCCCGGCGGTGCCCTGCCACGGGTGCAATCGAGCGGCGCGAAACAAGAGAGCGGAAGGTCAACAACTGAGGCGCCGAAATCGCCTCTCCCCCGCGGAAAAAAACTCGTTCTCAAGGACGGCGGTTTTCAACTCGTGCGCAGCTACGAAAGGCACGGCGAGCGGGTGCGTTACTACAGCGTCGAAAGGGGGGATTGGGAAGAGATTCCCGCAGCGATCGTGGATTGGGACGCCACGGCGAAGGCAGAAGCGGCTGAGAAAGAAACCGCCGAGGAGCTGGCCAGCAATGCAAGCCTGACGGTGGCGCCCGGCGTGTTCTTGCCGCCCGGCGAGGGCATGTTCCTGGTGGAAGGGAAGGCGGTGACCAAGCTCGGGCAAGTGGGATCCGAAGTGAAAGTGGATAAAAAGACAGTTCTCAAGCAAGTGCTTTCGCCGGTGCCGATTATACCGAGCAAACATAATGTGGAGATCCCGGGGGCCAGGGCGGAGACACGGATCACGACCAACTCTCCGGAGTTCTACCTGCGAGAGGCACCCCCGGACCCGGACCGAGTCTCGGCGGTGCAGAGGAGCAGCCGACCCGGCGAATCGGGGCCGGAAGTAGAGCTGGTGCGCGCCAAGGTCAAAGGGGGCAAGCGGGTGCTGGAATCGATCAGAAGTCTATTCGGCCAGGAACTGTCGCCGGACCGAGACGTAATCTCGATGCAGCGGTGGGATATCGCAGTGACGGTGTTCAGGTTTACGTTGAGCGAGCCGCTCCCGCAGGGAGAGTACGCCTTGGCGGAAATCCTTCCGGATGGAATGAATGTGTACGTCTGGGATTTTGGCGTGGATGGGCCGTCGGTCACCAAGCCGGCGAAGCGCTAGGGTTTCGGACTGTTTGGCGCCCGGCCGGAAACTCCCGAAGGCACGGGCGCGCCTCCGAGAATCTCCCTGAGTAGGGCGACAACTCCCGAAATGCGGAAGGGTTTTTGCAGGTGGCGGGAATCAGGCAACGAGCCGGTTGCCGGGCCGGATTCCACAAGATCTCCAGTCATATAAAGCAATACCGGTTTGCGATCGCCGGCGGCGGCAAGGATTCGGGCGGCGGCAGCTTTGCCGCTGGCGTGTCCGCCATTTTCCGAGAGATTCAAATCGCAGAGCAATACATCGTAAGGATGACGAGCGAGAAAGGCGAGGGCTTGTTCCAGAGTGGCAGCACAGTCCACCTGGAGACCGTGAGGAGCCAGACCCTCGGCGAGGAGCGCGCGGAGGCTTTCCTCGTCGTCCAAAACGAGGACAGACCGGCCCTTCAAGACATCCGAAGCGGCAAGGTCGACTTGGGTAGAAAGAGCCGGTGTGTCTGATGGCGAAGGAGAATCAGACGGACCTGCCGGAACCGGAAGGTAAACGGTGAAGGCGGCGCCGCCAGCAGGAAGAACCTCGACTTCAATGGTGCCGCCGTGCTCACGAACGATGGACATGCAAATACTCAGGCCCAGCCCGGTGCCGCCTCCGGGGCGCTTGGTGGTGTAGAAGGGATCGAAGATGCGCGGAAGAGAGTCTGGACGGATTCCCACGCCATCGTCCTGGATAGTGACCGCAATGCGACCTGAGTTCTGAGTGAGACGAATCTGGATGCGGCCGGATTCACGGACTTCGCGGATGGCGTGCTCGGCGTTGGTGACGAGATTGAGGAAGACCTGGATGAGCTGATTGGCGTCGCCAATCACGCCGGGAAAATCAGGCTGGGGGCGGAAATCGACCTCGATGCAATTTCGACGCAGGGAATGCTCGTGCAATTGTAATGTGCGATCGATAATGCTGTTGAGGTCGGCCGGTTTTTTGTGCGGCGACGCCGGCAGAGAAAACTCGAGCAGGTTCTGGACAATGCGCGCGGCCCGCCGAGCCTGGCGATGAGTCAATTCGAGCTGGCGCTTAGCAGAGTCTTCGAGGCCTTCGCGCTCGCGCAGGAGTTCGGTCACACCGAGGATGGCGGTAAGGGGGTTGTTGAGCTCGTGAGCGACGCCGGCAAGCATCTGGCCCATGGCGGCCAGTTTTTCGGCTTGAATAAGCTGCTCTTCGAGGCGCTTGAGTTCGGTGACGTCGCGGCCGGACATGACCACACCGTCAATTTTTCCCGTCTCATCGGAGAACGGGCTGAAATTGAAACGAATGCGGCGCCAGTCGCCGAGTTTGTGGCGGACGCGCAATTCCAGCGAGGCGAGAGTCTGGCGGCCGGCAAGTAAATCACCGTAGAGGGAGAGAAAGGCAGGGAGATCGTCGGGATGAGTTCGACTGCTGAGGTCCATATCGGCGACCTCTTCGAGCTCGTACCCGAGGATTTCCTTGCAGCGCGGGCTGACAAAAGTGTATTTGGCGGAGGTATCCACCACAAGGATGAGGTCAGGAAAGCTGTCGACGAGGCGGTGAGCAAATTCCTGCTGCTGATACAAGCGGCGCTCCATTTCCCGGCGGGCGGTGATGTCCATGACCGCGCCTTGATAACGGATGATGCTGCCAGATGTGTCGCGGACAGCGGCAGCGGTAACCAGGCAGACGACCCGCGTGCCGTCCTTGCGCAAGAGGGAGATCTCGCGGCCCTGCAGCATGGGCTGCTGCTCGATTTCGTCGCGCACCGCTTTTCTCTCCACGGGATCGTCGAAGATATCCGGCACCTGCTTGGCGAGGATTTCTTCCTTGGAGGCGTAACCAAGCATCCGAACGAGAGCTGGGTTCGCGTCCAGGATGCCGCCCTCGGGGGTGGTAATGTAGATGCCTTCCTGGAGTGATTCGAACAGCTCAGTGAAGCGCGCTTCGTTCTTTCGGAGGGCGGTGATATCGCGCGCCAGGACGGTGATGCCGTGAATTTTGTCCGCGCGAGTCATCGCGTGGGCGACGCAATCGAAGTAGCAGATGGAATTCTGCTTTTTCAGCCGCACCTGGATCATGCCCGTCCAGTGACGCTGCTCGAGAAAACGGGGCATGGCGCGGCGGATCAATTCGCGGCCCTCCCCGCTACCCTCTTCGAGAAAGTCCGTGACCGGCCGGCCGATGATCTCTTGAAAGTTTGCGCCGACTAGATCAGCGAAGCTGCGATTGACGGCGCGGATTTCGCCCTCGAGGGTGAGGGCGAGAAGAACGTCATCGAAAGAATCGATGAGGTCGCGATAGCCCTGCTGAGAGCGTTCGATAACGGCAAAAAGGTGACCCATCTGCTCGTCGCTGGGTGGGGCGGAATCGCGGTGCTCGAGGCCGCGGACAAGTCCGCGAACCTCGGATATTTCCTGCGTGCGCCTCCAAGCATAGGCACCAAAGAGGACGACCAGAACAACCAGGCCGATGGGGAGGGCCTCAAAACGATGCGCGAGGGAGCGGATGGTGTTCCAGGAAGTCAGGGCGAAAACGACGGCAAGAATCAGGAGCAGAATAAAAGTGAGGCGCCAAAGTTCATTCTGGCGCTTTTCGAACTGCTCCAGGCGTGAGGATATCGTGGAGCGGTTCGCGCCACTTGGCGAAGAGCCGCTTGCAGGGCCTTCCGGGGGTTTCCCTCGTGCGCGCATCAAAGTAGGCGACGATTGGCGAAAGGGGCCAAGAATTCGTCGAAGACTTACTAAAGTATTGTAGGGAGAGTGCCCGGGATTCGGCAACGAATTGGAGGGCGCAAAGTTCCTGACGGATACCCTTACGAGTTATATACAAAAGGAAGCGGCGTCCTGGTCAGCACCGGGACGCCGTTGAGCGTGGCACTGGCGGTGGGAACAAAACCGCCAGTGGAATTGGTCTAGCCTTCGGTGGCGGCGTCGGCTTCGTTGTCCTTCTGGAGGAAGTCGAGCGCCGCGGCTTCTTCGGCGGTGAGCTCGGCAGCTTCCGGAATCTCCTCGATGGGAGCGGGAGCGGGCATTTCGGTCAGCAACTGAATGCTGCGGTAGTGTTCGAGGCCCGTTCCGGCGGGGATGAGACGGCCCATGATGACGTTTTCCTTGAGGCCGCGGAGATAGTCGACCTTTCCGGCGACCGCGGCTTCCGTAAGAACGCGCGTGGTTTCCTGGAAGCTGGCGGCGGAGATGAACGAATCGGTCGAAAGAGACGCCTTGGTGATGCCGAGGAGGAGCGGACGGCCCGTTGCGGGACGGCCACCGTCGGCGAGGACACGGTCGTTCTCCTCGCGGAAGCGGAATTTGTCCACCTGCTCCTCGAGGAGGAACTGGGTGTCGCCGACGTCTTCGACCTTGACCCAGCGCATCATCTGGCGCGAGATCGTCTCAATGTGCTTATCGTTGATGTTCACGCCCTGGAGGCGGTAAACCTCCTGAATGGCGTTAACCAAATAGGATTGCGTGAACTTTTCGCCGAGCACGGCAAGCAAGTCGTGCAGGTTGAGGGGGCCGTCGATAAGAGCCTCGCCGGCCTTGACGTGGTCGCCTTCCTGAACGTTGATGTGCACGCCGCGCGGGATGGAGTATTCCTTGGTGGTCTTTCCATCCTCGCTCTCGACGTAAATCTTGCGCATGCCTTTGGCGATGTCGCCGTAACGGACACTGCCGTCGATTTCGCTGATGACGGCGGGATCCTTGGGCTTGCGGGTCTCGAAAAGCTCGACGACGCGCGGCAGACCACCGGTGATGTCCTTCGTCTTGGTGGTTTCGCGTGGAATCTTCGCGAGCACGTCTCCGGCCTGGACATCGTCGCCATCCTTGACCATCAAATGGGCGCGGGAAGGCATGAGGTACTTCTTCCGGACTTTGCCGGAAGAATCGCGAACAAGAATCGCGGGCTGATGCTTTTCATCGCCCGGCGGCAGAGTGACGACGTCCTGCGAGAGGCCGGTCACTTCGTCCACTTGCTCTTCAATCGTCAAGCCGGGCCGCAGGTCGTCAAACTTCACGGAGCCAGCGGTTTCGGTGAGGATCGAAAAGGTAAATGGATCCCATTCGGCAAGATTCTGGCCGTGGGTGACATGTTCGCCGTCCTGGACGCGGAGTCGCGCGCCGTAAACGACGTGGTAGCGCTCCTTTTCCCGACCCTTTTCATCAACGATGGCGATGAGGCCGGAGCGGTTCATGGCAATGGCCGTGCCGCCGCGCCCTTCCACGTGCTTGAGGTCCACGAACTTGACGACGCCGTTGTTGCGGGCTTCGAGCGTGGAGCGCTCGGAGACGCGGGTGGCGGTGCCGCCGATGTGGAACGTGCGCATGGTGAGCTGCGTGCCGGGTTCGCCGATGGACTGCGCGGCGATGACGCCGACGGCTTCGCCAAGTTCGACCATGCGACCGGAGGCGAGGTTGCGGCCATAGCAGAGCGCGCAGACGCCGCGACGCGACTCGCAGGTGAGCACGGAACGAATGTGCACTCGCTCGATGCCTGCAGCCTGGACGGCGTTGGCGAGCTCTTCGGTAATTTCCTGGTTCACGTCGACGATGACGTTGCCCTCGAAGTCGCGGATCTTGGCGAGCGAGACGCGGCCGACGATGCGGTCGCGAAGCGGCTCAACCTCGACGCCTGCTTCGATGATGGGTTCGACGTAGATGCCGTCGCTAGTGCCGCAATCGCGCTCGTTGATGATGACGTCCTGCGCAACGTCGACGAGGCGGCGGGTCAGGTAGCCGGAATCAGCAGTCTTTAGGGCAGTGTCCGCCAAGCCCTTACGCGCGCCGTGGGTGGAGATGAAATACTCCAAGACGTTCAAGCCTTCGCGGAAGTTCGAGGTGATCGGCGTTTCCATGACTTCGCCGGAAGGCTTGGCCATCAGGCCGCGCATCCCGGAGAGCTGGCGAATCTGCTGCTTCGAGCCGCGGGCGCCGGAGTCCGCCATAACGTAGACGGGATTGATGGTGCCCTCTTTGTCCTGGCTTTCGAGGGCCTTGAACATTTCGTCGGCGACCTTTTCGGTGACGTCGCCCCAGAGGGAGATGATCTTGTTGTAGCGCTCGCCATGGGTGATGGCGCCATCGAGATACTGCTGCTGGACCTTGACGACTTCCCTTTCGGCCGCCTCCACGAGCTTGCTCTTGTCTCCGGGGATGACCATGTCGTCGATGCCGATGGAGATTCCGGACTTGGTGGCATAAGTGAAGCCCAGGTCTTTCAAGTGGTCGAGCAGGACCACGGTGTCCTGGAGGCCGAAGCGCAAATAAGCGTAGTAGACGAGCTGCTGCACGCCCTTCTTCTTGAGCAAGCCGTTGACGTAGGGAAATTTCGCCGGCAAGTGGGAGTTGAAAATCACGCGGCCGACGGTGGTCTGGATGAACTGGCGCTCCATTTTGACGGGCTCAGTGTGCGGCACGTCCTGATCGTCGTACGCCGTGGTGAGGTCAATGACTTCGCCGGTGTAACGCAGACGGACGGGGGTGAGCAGCTCGACTTCACCGGCTTCGAGCGCAAGGATGACTTCGTCGGCGGAGCCGAACACACGGCCTTCGCCTTTCGCGCCGGGCTTTGACTTGGTCAGGTAATAGATGCCGAGGACCATGTCCTGCGACGGCACGGCGAGAGGCAAGCCGTGCGCAGGCGAAAGAATGTTGCGCGAGCTGAGCATGAGCACGGACGCTTCGACCTGCGATTCCGGCGAAAGCGGAATGTGCACAGCCATCTGGTCGCCGTCAAAGTCCGCGTTGAAGGCGGTGCAAACCAGCGGGTGGATGCGGATAGCCTTGCCTTCGACAAGCACCGGCTCAAAAGCCTGAATGCCGAGGCGATGCAGCGTCGGGGCGCGGTTGAGGAGCACGGGATGCTCGCGGATCACGTCTTCGAGAATGTCCCAAACGACGGGTTCCTGCTGCTCGACCATTTCCTTGGCCTGCTTGATGGTCGTGCAGTGCCCCTGGGCTTCGAGCTTGTGATAGATGAAGGGCTTGAAGAGCTCCAGCGCCATCTTCTTCGGCAGACCGCACTGGTTGAGTTTCAGCTCCGGCCCGACGACGATAACGGAACGGCCAGAATAATCCACGCGCTTGCCGAGAAGGTTCTGGCGGAAGCGGCCCTGCTTGCCCTTGAGCGTATCGCTGAGGGACTTGAGCGGGCGGTTGTTGGTTCCGCGAAGAACGCGGCCGCGGCGGCCGTTGTCAAAGAGCGCATCGACGGCTTCCTGCAACATGCGCTTTTCGTTGCGCACAATGACGTCCGGCGCGCGCAGCTCCATGAGCTTCTTCAAGCGGTTGTTGCGGTTGATGACGCGGCGGTAGAGATCGTTCAGGTCCGAAGTTGCAAAGCGGCCGCCATCGAGGGGCACGAGCGGGCGCAGCTCCGGCGGAAGAACCGGGATCACGTCCAGAATCATCCACTCCGGCTTGTTGCCGCTCTTGCGGAAGGCTTCCAGTACTTTCAGGCGCTTGGCGTACTTGATGCGCTTCTGGAGCGACGGATCGGCCTTCATTTTTTCGCGAAGCTCATCGGCGAGCTTGTCCACTTCGACGCGGCGGAGAAGCTCCTTGATGGCTTCCGCGCCCATCTTGGCGGTGAACTGGCCGGGGAATTCTTTCTGCAGCTCGCGGTGTTTCTCTTCGAGCAAAACTTCGCGCTCGCGGAGAATGGCGACCTCGCCGGGATCGACAACGACAAACGCTTCGAAATACAGGATGCGCTCGAGATCGCGCATGGAGATGTCCAGCAGGTAGCCGATGCGGCTGGGCAAACCTTTGAAGAACCAAACGTGCGAGCAGGGCGAAGCCAGCTCGATGTGTCCGAGACGCTCGCGGCGGACTTTGCTGAGAGTTACTTCGACGCCGCATTTGTCGCAGATCACACCGCGGTGCTTCATCCGCTTGTACTTGCCGCACAGGCATTCCCAGTCGGTGACGGGGCCGAAGATTTTGGCGCAGAAGAGGCCGTCACGCTCGGGCTTGAAGGTGCGGTAGTTGATGGTCTCCGGCTTGGTGACTTCACCGTGAGACCACGAGCGGATTTTTTCCGGGCTCGCCAGGCTGATGCGGATGGAATCGAAATCGGCGATCAAACTGGCGCGATCATAAGGGCTGCTGCGATACAAGGTTGTTTCCTCCCTCCCCCTAGTCGGCCGCTTTCTCCGTTGGCGGCTTTTGCCGCTTCATCAACTCGACGTCGAGACACAGCGACTGCAACTCGCGAACGAGCACGTTGAACGACTCCGGAACGCCGGGCTCGATACCCGGCTCGCCCTTGACGATGGCCTCGTAGATTTTCGCCTTGACGATGGCCTCGTAGATTTTCGCCCGGCCGTAGACGTCGTCGGACTTTGCCGTGAGCAGCTCCTGCAAGATGTGCGCTGCGCCGTAGGCCTCGAGCGCCCACACTTCCATTTCGCCAAAGCGCTGGCCGCCGAACTGCGCTTTGCCACCGAGCGGCTGCTGGGTGATGAGCGAGTACGGGCCAATGGAACGCGCGTGAATTTTGTCGTCGACGAGATGCGAGAGCTTGAGCATGTAGATGTAGCCAACGGTGACCGGCTGGTCGAACTGGTCGCCAGTCATGCCGTCGAAGAGGTTGATCTTGCCGGCGTGCGGCAGACCCGCGACTTCGAGCAAGTGGCGAATTTCCGGCTCGCGCGCGCCGTCGAATACAGGCGTGGCGAACGGAATGCCTTCGCGGAAGCCTTCCGCGTACTCGAGCAACTCGTCGTCGCTGAACTTCGAGAGCGTCTTCCAGATCACGGTATCCGTGAATACTTCGCGGAACCACCGGCGCAGAGCTTCGGCGCGGTTTTCCTTGCTGAGCAGGCGCTTGAGGCTGTTGCCCAGCTCCTTGGCGGCCCAGCCGAGGTGCGTCTCTAGAACCTGTCCGACGTTCATACGCGAAGGAACGCCGAGCGGGTTGAGAACGATCTCGACAGGGGTGCCGTCAGGCAGGTACGGCATATCTTCCTGCGGCACGATGCGCGCGATGACGCCCTTGTTGCCGTGGCGGCCGGCCATTTTGTCGCCAATGGAGAGCTTGCGCTTCATGGCGATGTAGACCTTGACCAGCTTGATCACGCCCGGAGGCAGTTCATCGCCCTTCTTGAGTTTTTCCTTGCGCTCCTCGGTGATCTTGCGCAGCACGTCGATCTGGCGCGAGGTCATCTCCTCGACTTCCTCGATCTTCTCGATGAGCAGGGGATCTTTTTCGTTGAGCTTGAGGCGCTTAAGGTTGCGCGTGGAGATCTTTTCGATCAAGTCACGCGTTAGCTCCGTGCCCTTGGTCAACAGGCGCTTGTTGGTCTTCTCGTCGTGCAGGTCGGCCTGAAGTATCTTGCCGCCGAGCAAATCCGACAGCCGCTTCAGGCGCTCGTCGGTGAGAATGCGGATTTCGTCGGCGAGGTTCTTCTCGAGCTTGAAAACCTGCGTGGCCTCGATGGCCTTGTGGCGCTCGTCTTTTTCTCCACCCTTGCGAGTGAAGATTTTCACGTCGACGATGGTGCCCTCGATGCCGGGCGGGCAGTACAGAGAGGCGTCGCGAACGTCGCCAGCTTTTTCGCCGAAGATGGCACGCAGAAGTTTTTCTTCCGGCGTCAGCGTGGTCTCGCCTTTGGGGGTAACCTTGCCGACGAGGATGTCGCCGGGCTTCACGACTGCGCCGATGCGGATGACGCCGCTCTCGTCGAGGTTGCGCAGGAAAGACTCGCTGATGTTGGGAATGTCGCGCGTGACTTCTTCGGGACCCAGTTTGGTGTCGCGCGCTTCGATTTCGTACTCCTCGATGTGGATGGAAGTGTAGTAGTCGTCTTTGACCAGCTTTTCGCTGACCAGGATGGCGTCTTCGAAGTTGTAGCCGCGCCAAGGGAGGAACGCCACGAGGACGTTGCGTCCGAGAGCGAGCTCGCCGCGGTCCGTGCAAGGCCCATCGGCAAGCACCTGGCTCTTTTTCACGCGGTCGCCGACGCGCACCAGCGGTTTCTGGTTGATGCAAGTGTTCTGGTTGGAGCGCTTGAACTTAATGAGCTGGTAGATATCCGCGCCCACTTCGCGGCTGAGCACTCCAGAGTGGTCGGACTCGACGCGCACGATGATGCGCTCGGAGTCGACCTGATCGACGATGCCTTCGCGGCGGCAGAGCACCACGGCCCCGGAGTCGCGCGCGGTGACACGCTCCATGCCCGTACCGACGAGCGGCGATTCACCGCGGATGAGCGGCACGGCCTGGCGCTGCATGTTGGAACCCATGAGTGCGCGGTTGGCGTCGTCGTTCTCGAGGAACGGAATCAAGCTGGCAGCCACGGAGACAAGCTGCTTTGGCGAGACGTCGACGTAATCGACTTCGTCGCGGCTCTTGAGCACGAAGTTGCCGGCCTGGCGGCAGTTCACAAGTTCAGTGGTGATCTTCAAACGCTCGTCGAGCGCCACGTTGGCCTGCGCGACGACGTACTTATCTTCCTCCCATGCAGACAGGTAGAAGCAGTAGGGTTCGTAGACCACTTTGCGGCGCTTCAACTCTTCGTTTAGCTCTTCGACGCGGTCACGTTCAACGATTTCACCGGCCTTGAATTCGCTGTCGCCGGCATTGACGATCTGGACGTAATCGATGATGCGGCCGTTCTTTACTTTGCGGTACGGAGACTCGATAAAACCGTAGTCGTTGATGCGCGCAAAGCAGGAGAGCGAGCTGATGAGGCCGATGTTCGGGCCTTCCGGCGTTTCAATCGGGCAGATGCGGCCGTAGTGCGTCGGGTGAACGTCGCGGACTTCGAATCCGGCGCGTTCGCGCGAGAGACCGCCCGGCCCAAGCGCCGAGAGACGCCGCTTGTGCGTGATTTCGCTGAGCGGGTTGGTCTGGTCCATGAACTGGCTGAGCTGCGAGGAGCCGAAGAACTCGCGGATCGCCGCCATCACCGGCTTGGCGTTGACCAGGTCGTGCGGCATGGCCGTGGACATTTCCTGGTACACGCTCATCTTTTCCTTGATGGCGCGCTCCATGCGGACCAGGCCGATGCGGAACTGGTTTTCGAGCAGCTCGCCGACCGCGCGAACGCGGCGGTTGCCGAGATGGTCGATGTCATCGACGACGCCGATGTTCTTGCGCAGCTTGAAGAGGTACTTGATCGCCGAAACGAAGTCCGGCGTATCCAGCGTGCGGTTGTCGAGCGGCGTGTCCAGCCCCATCTTGATGTTGAACTTCAGGCGGCCAACGCGGCTGAAATCGTACTTTCGAGGATCGAAGAACATCCCGCGGAAAAGATTCGTGGCCGTTTCGAGTGTCGGCGGATCGCCGGGACGCAGCTTGCGGTAGATTTCGATGAGCGCTTCCTTCGAAGAGCGGATAGCGTCCTTGTCCAGAGTGCGCGAGAGCACCAAACCGATGTCATCACGCTCAGGGAAGAAGACGTCGACTTCCGTGATTCCGCCTTCGGCAAAGGCTTGCCAGAGATCGGCGGTCAGCGGCTTGTTGGCTTCGAGCAAGACTTCGCCGGTCTGGCGGTTGACGACGTCGGCGACGCTGTACGCGCCTTCCAGGTCGGCCAGCGCCGCGCGCACCTGGGAAACCCTGGCCTTGATGAGCTCCTTGAAAAGATTTTCCGTGATGCGCTTGTGCGCGCCGACAATTACGTCATCGGTCTTGGGATTGCGGATTTCGTGCGCCAGTTTGCGTTCAACGATGCCCGGCGAAACGTTCCAGTAGAGGTCCTTGTCGCGCAACGAAATGCGCTCGACCTGGTAGAACGTGCGCAGAATTTCCTCGTTGGACTTCATGCCCAGCGCGCGCAGGAAGATCGAGCCGAGGAACTTGCGCTTGCGATCGATCCGCACGTAGAGAATGTTCTTGGTGTCGTACTCGAATTCCACCCACGACCCGCGGTAGGGGATGATTTTCCCGAGGAAGTAAGTGCGGTTGTTGGCGCTCTCGAAGAAAACGCCCGGCGAACGGTGCAACTGGCTGACGATGACGCGCTCGGTGCCGTTAATGACGAACGTGCCGTTCTCTGTCATCAGCGGGATGTCGCCATAGAAAACTTCCTGTTCCTTGATGTCGCGGATGGTCTTCGCGCCGGAGTCGGGGTCCTTGTCATAAATGGTCAGGCGAATCGTGACCTTCAACGGCGCGGAATAGGTCATGCCGCGCTCCTGGCACTCGTTCACGTCGTACTTCAACTGCATGGCCACCGGGTCGCCGCACTTGTTGCAGAACGTGGGCGTGTTCTTGTTGAACGTGCCGCACTTGTGGCAGATGACGTCCCCGGTCTGGTACGGATTTGTGACCACCGAAGCACCGCAATTGCGGCAGGTGGCGCGGAGGTGGTGCAGGCCCTTCAAGTTGCCACACTTGCACTCCCAGTTGCCGATCGAATAGTCCACGAACTCGAGCTGCGACATCTCTCGGAAATCGCGAATCGGAAACACCGACGTGAACACCGATTGGAGCCCGCCGTCCTCGCGCTCGCTCGGCAGAAGATCCATCTGCAGGAAGCGCTGATACGACTTCATCTGGACTTCAATCAGGTTGGGAATCTGGATCGAGCCCTGGATTTTCGCGAAATCCAAGCGCTGGCGTTCCCGGACGTGCTGATTGGTATTGGACATTGCTCGGTCTACCTCATCCCTTTCGGGCTACCTGCGGAAATACGAAAGAAAGACACACAGACGATGCGCCGCGCTTCCTGCCCGAAGTCAGCGCACACACCGCTGCGGAGGGTCCCAGCAGGACCGTTGAAGTTGTAGCAGTACCCAGCCTCGACTTGCGTAAATGAGTTCCTTTGGCGCGGTGGTCGCCCGCCAGGCCGCGCCTCCCTCGCAAAAACTGCCCCGCAAAAACTACTTGATCTCGACCTTTGCGCCGGCCTCTTCGAACTTCTTCTTGATGGCCGCCGCTTCGTCCTTGTTGACGCCTTCTTTAACGGTTTTGGGTGCGCCGTCGACGAGATCCTTGGCTTCTTTCAAGCCCAGGCTCGTCACTTCGCGAACCGCCTTGATGACGTTGATCTTGTTGCCGCCCACGTCGGTGAGCACGACGGTGAATTCCGTCTTCTCTTCCGCCGGTGCTGCGCCGCCTGCTGCCGCCCCGCCGCCGCCCGCTGCCACAACGGTTGCGGCGGCCGCAGAGACGCCGAAGGTTTCTTCCATTTTTTTCACGAGCTCGGACGCCTCCAGCAGCGTCAGGCCCTTGATTTCTTCCAGGATCGTATCCACTTTCGCCATGACTCTTTCTTCTCCTCTCAAGAATTAGATTTCACTGGGCCGCTTCGGGGCTTGGTGCAGGACTGGGTTCGGAACTGGCCCCACCGGACCCAAACTTGTTGACCTTGATGGCTTCGCTGACGGTCACCGCGAGGTTGCGCGGGAGCGCGTTCAGGGCCATGGCAATACGCTGCGCCGGAGCGTTCAGCAGGAACATAATTTTGCTGATGAGCTCTTCCTTAGAAGGCAGGTTCGCGAGCCGCTGAATCTCGGCGATGGAGATGACACGCCCTTCCACGACGCCCGATTTGAACTGAAACGCGGGAACGTCTTTGGCGATCTTCGTAAGCGCCTTGGCCAGCGCCACCGGATCGGTCTGCGTATAGGCGATGGAATTCGTGCCGCTCAGGTTCTTGAGCAGATTCTCCGCGGGTGTGCCAGCGCCGGCACGTTCTGCGAGCGTGTTTTTCACCACCTGGTATTTGCCGCCGGCGGCCTGCACGGCGCGCCGAAGCTTTGTGTCCGCCTCCACCGTAATTCCCTGAAAAGTCGTGAGAATGACTGTAGAGACCTTCGCCAGTTCGGTTTTCAGCTTGTCCAGGTCTTGCTGCTTCTCGCTGCGCTTTTTCATAATCTCGTTCCTAGTGGCCTCTACCTAGGCCGCTGTCGCCAGCGTCTCCGCTTCCGCCAGGTCAACCGGGATGCCCGGTCCCATCGTGGACGTCAGCGTAATTCTCTTGACATATTTGCCCTTGGCTGCGGCGGGCTTGGCTTTGATCACTGCGCCGATAACCGCGTGGGCGTTCTCCGCGAGTTTCGGGGCGTCAAACTGAATCTTGCCGATGGCGCAATGGACAATGCCCGCCTTGTCTACGCGGAATTCGACTTTGCCCGCTTTGGTCTCCTTGATCGCTTTAGCGACGTCGAACGTGACCGTCCCGGTCTTTGGGTTCGGCATCAGGCCGCGCGGCCCGAGAACTTTGCCGAGCTTACCGGCGGACTTCATCATGTCCGGCGTGGCGATCACCGCATCGTAATCCGTCCAGCCGCCCATGATCTTTTGCACCATGTCGTCGCCGCCGACGAAGTCCGCGCCCGCGTCCTGTGCCTCGCGAACTTTCTCGCCGCCCGCAATGACCAGCACGCGCACGGCCTTGCCCAGGCCGTGCGGTAGAACCACCGTGCCTCTCACAACCTGGTCGGAATGCTTGGGGTCAACTCCCAAGTTGATGGCCAGCTCCACTGTTTCGTTGAACTTCGTGTGATGCGTTTTCTTGATCAGTTCCGCAGCTTCGCTGAGCTTGTAAGGGCGCGCCTCCACCTTCTTGCGCGCATTCTCTACGTGCTTGCCGGCCTTCTTAGCCATTCTTTCTACCTCTGCGATCCCGTAGCGCCTGAATTTCTAGGCTTCCACGACTTCCAGGCCCATGTTGCGCGCCGTGCCCATCACCGTGCGCATCGCGGACTCCAGGTTGGTGGTGTTGAGATCGACAAGCTTAATCTTTGCAATTTCCTCTACCTGCCTCTTCGTGACCTTGCCGACTTTATTGCGGTTCGGCTCGGCGGAGCCTTTTACAATGCCGGCGGCACGCAGGAGCAGAATAGACGCCGGCGGCGTTTTCAGGATGAAGGTGAAAGTGCGGTCTGTGTAAACCGTCACGAGCACCGGGAAAATCATTCCGTCAGGCTCTTTGGCCGTCTTGGCATTGAACTGCTTGCAAAAATCCATGATGTTCAAGCCGTGAGGGCCCAACGCCGTGCCCACCGGCGGCGCAGGTGTCGCTTTGCCCGCCGGCAACTGCAGCTTGATGGTTGTCTGAATCTTCTTAGCCATTTCCCTGCCTCAATCTCTTTTCCGTTTCGCGCCTGGCGCTGTCTATCCAAGCTTTTCTACGCTGGCAAAATCCAGCTCGACCGGAGTCGAGCGCCCGAAAATCGTCACGGAAACTTTCAGCCGGCTGTGATCGTTGTCGATCTCTTCCACACTGCCGTTGAAATTCGCGAACGGGCCGTCGACGATCCGCACCTGCTCGTTGCGTTCGAAAACAACCTTGGGCTTCGGCCGATCCGTTGGCACGTGCACACGGTTGATGATGGCATCCACTTCCGCGTCGGAAAGCGGCGAAGGCGACGTCGCGGACCCCACAAACCCGGTAACGCGCGGTGTCGAGCGAACGATGTGCCAGGTGTTTTCGTCCAGGTCCATTTCGACCAGCACATATCCGGGATAAGACATTCGCGAAGACATGACCTTCTTGCCTCCGCGAACTTCGACGACGTCTTCCATCGGGATCAGCACCCGGCCGATCTTGTCCTGCAAGCTGAATGCGGCGACGCGGCTCTCCAGGCTTTCTTTAACCTTCTTCTCAAAGCCCGAGTAGGTGTGGATGATGTACCACTGCATGCCCATCGATTTCCGATCCTCTTAGTGAACACCGAATATCTTGAACAGCCGCGCCACGCCCAGTTGCACCAGCCAGTCCACGACAGCGAGAAAGATCCCAAAGAAAAATACCGCCGCGAGCACCACGCTCGTTGTCGAGACCACGTCGTCGCGGCTCGGCCAGGTGACCTGCTTCATCTCCACACGGACATCGTGCAGAAACTCGCGCGCGTTGTGGACCGTGCCGGTGATTTTCTCGCCGATACCAGCCGCCGCCCCGGTAATTGCGCCGCCTTCCGATTCTCCATTCTTCACTTTCACCGCCTGCGTGGCCATGCCGCCTCTTCCTCATCGCCGGGAGAGACATGAATGTCCGTCCCATGAAGCTCTGGCAGGGGAGGAGGGATTCGAACCCCCATACCCGGTTTTGGAGACCGGAGTCCTGACCGTTGGACGACTCCCCTAAAACCAAAACCGCTCGTCTGTCCCCGCTCCAAAAAAATTTACTTAACTTCTTTGTGGGCCGTGTGCTTGCGGCACGAATTGCAAAACTTTTTCGTCTCCATCCGGTCAGAGTGCTTCTTCTTGTTTTTCGTTGTCGTGTAGTTGCGGTTCTTGCATTCGCCGCACTGCAACGTAATGATTTCGCGCATCGTCCAATTCCCTTCTCGCGCCCTGCGAGGGTTGAGGAGCTACTCGATGACCTCTGTGACGGCGCCGGCGCCGACGGTGTGGCCGCCTTCGCGGATCGCGAACCGCAACCCCTTCTCCAAGGCCACCGGCGTGATCAGCGTCACTTCGCAGCTCACGTTGTCTCCCGGCATCACCATCTTTTCCGTCCCGCGCAACAGCAACCCAACGTTGTCCCCCGCAAGCCCTTCATCCAAAAGCTTGCGGAACATCTCCACGCCCGTCACCACTTTCTTCTGCGTCGCGCGGAAACCCACAATCTCCACTTCCTCCCCCACCTTCACCTTCCCGCGCTCCACTCTTCCGGTGACTACCGTCCCGCGCCCCGAAATCGAAAAAATATCCTCAATCGGCATCGCAAACGGCTTGTCAATCTCCCGCACCGGCTGCGGCACGTTCTTGTCCACCGCTTCCATCAATTCGTCAATCGTCTTTTCCCACTTGGCGTCGCCGTTCAGCGCTTGCAGCGCCGATCCCTTGATCACCGGAATCGTGTCCCCCGGAAACTGATAGCTCTTCAGCAGTTCGCGCACTTCCAGCTCCACCAGCTCCAGCAACTCGGCGTCCTCCACCATGTCGCACTTGTTCAGGAACACCACAATCGCCGGCACACCCACCTGCCGCGCCAGCAGAATGTGCTCCCGTGTCTGCGGCATCGGCCCGTCCGTCGCCGCCACCACCAGAATCGCCCCGTCCATCTGCGCCGCGCCGGTGATCATGTTCTTGATGTAGTCGGCGTGCCCCGGACAGTCCACGTGCGCGTAGTGCCGGTTCTTCGTCTCGTATTCCACGTGCGCGATCGCAATCGTGATCCCCCGCGCCTTCTCCTCCGGCGCGTTGTCAATCGAGTCGAAGGGGCGAAACTTCACCTTCGGGTTCGCCTTCGCCAACACCTTCGTGATCGCCGCCGTCAGCGTCGTCTTCCCGTGGTCGATGTGCCCAATCGTCCCTACGTTCATGTGCGGCTTCGACCGATCAAACTTTTCCTTGGCCATGGCTGCTTCGCCTCACTCTTCAACTACAATGCCCGATCTTGGCCTTGCCGGGTTGGGACAATCCATTGTCCACGCCTAATCGCCGCTGTACACCCGGACCCACCGTTATCCCGATGGACTCATGCTGGGGAACCGATGAGCACTGAAAAAATCCGGAGCCGATGAGCGGAATTGAACCGCTGACCCCGTCCTTACCAAGGACGTGCTCTACCAACTGAGCTACATCGGCCCAGTCGCAAATCCGCGACTGAAACCCGCGCGCAGCGCAAGCTGCTTTGAATTTTTAGACCGAAATATCAAACCAAAAAATTTTTGGAGCGGGAGACGGGGATCGAACCCGCGACCAACAGCTTGGAAGGCTGTGACTCTACCACTGAGTTACTCCCGCCAACCAAAACCGATAAGCGAGGGTCGATCGGCTCAGGCCTTGAACAGTCAGCTCGCCCCAAACCCCCAATCAATGTTCTTCGGACCTGGTGGACAGGGGAGGATTCGAACCCCCGTAGCTCGCAAGGAGCGGCAGATTTACAGTCTGCTGCCTTTAGCCACTCGGCCACCTGTCCGATTCCGAGTTGCCGGGGAGAAGGCAAGGTGGGGCGCCGCTTTCTCTCGCGCCTTTTTTTTCGCTTGGTTCAGAGGGTCCTTGATTGCGACTGGCTTAACGCACTCGCCCATGCCGCGCAGCCCGCGAATGCTGCGGCGAGTTCGTGCGAATAGGACTGATAAACCTGCTCGCCCTTCCACCCCGGCGGCGTATGTTCCGACCCAGCGCCCGCGCTCCGTCACCCTGGAGCTGGCGAAGGGATTCGAACCCCCGACCCTCTGATTACAAATCAGATGCTCTACCAGCTGAGCTACGCCAGCCACCACAACCTCACAATTTTAGCCAATCGGCAGCAAAATTGCAAGGGGGAA
>WNEZ01001680.1_pt1 | contig 18656 bp, 18 predicted proteins | sample 5400521 | NCBI WGS metagenome assembly WNEZ01 (sample SAMN13153339, study PRJNA577476) | soil metagenome | isolation source: 120 cm saprolite under Douglas fir tree site 2 hole 1 replicate 1 | place: USA:California | collected 2015-04-18
TTTGGTATTGGTTCAATGGCCCATCTCTATCATACAGCAGAGATCGTAAGGCGAGTAGAAGCAGTACAAGCAGTCGTAGGGCAATCAGTGCATGTGTTTGGAGTTAGTGGTATTGAGACAATGAAATTACTGAAAGAACGCGGAATAACCTCAGTAGATTCTGCTCGTCCAATTAAGGCCGCTATCTATAACGAGATATTGTATAGTGAGCCTTACAGACGCTTCGGTATAGCGGGGAGTCACTTTCACCCGAGCGAGCGTAAATTCAGCCCTCATAAATTACTCGGCCAACTCTATGTAGAATGTCCATGTCCAGTGTGCGGACATAGCGTTAATAATGACATTTTAAAATTGGGAACCCGCAAACATCTACTCCTCCGTGCAATTCACAATTATTATCACGTCAAGAAAATGATTAGTGGTTGGCCAGATGATACAATGGAGTCATCAAAGTAGGTGGAAGATAGAGCTTAAAATAAATAGGCCTTGAGGAGCGTAGAATTCACGTGTTTTTGTTCCTAAAAGGGAGGCTCTTCCCCACTTCAAGCGCCTTGCTAGTATCTATCCCAGCCACTACGTCTTTTCTCTGCTATGACCCGCAGACTCATCGGGAACGCTTTCAATCAGCGCAGAGGCATCTACTCCAAGAGCTTTCGCCAATTTATCCAGCGTTTCTGTTGTGATGATCGCCGTGGGATTCCTATAAATACGCTTGAGCGTGTTTTCGTCGATATTGGCTACACGCGAAAGCTCGCCCTGGCTAAACCCCTTTTCCTTGGCTATTTCTTTCACCCGTAAGCGTATCATGTACTCCCCCTGCTTCTAATAGCGCCATTGTAGCAACCACCACACATTGACAGATATAGGAACGTAATAATATCATCATAAAGATATCATTATATTCATACCTTATGCATCGGCAAAAAAGGGACGAAGACAGTGTCAGACAGATATGAGCAGAATACACGAATACTCTATTGGTTGTTGTGCCGCATGAATGCTCAGTGTGATGCACATTTTGTCTTCTATACAACGTCATCGGAGGAAGCCGAGGAAAAAGCAGCGGAGATACTAGTAGAGCACAAGTTTGCATGCATCCACCTCAAACCTTGGCCCCATACATTTATGCGCCTTTTCAGAATAGAATTACCCAGGACACTACCAGAACAGACACCAACCTAACTATCTCTACCACTAAAACGCGCACTATCATGCGCTATAGAAGGGCTGTCTGGGATCCACCTTCATATACGAGACTATACTTCCCGCACCTTACAGGCTAAAAGTCCTTCTTTTTAGCCCGCGAAATATCAAAACATGCACAAGAACGTCATCAAAATTGTACCATTTCCGATTCTGTAGACTCGTCACTATTGATGTAATAAGCAGAAAAGATAGGGGGGAGTAGGGAGTTGCAGTTTGATATGAATCAGAAAATCGGGGAAGTCGAAGAACGCATACACATTCAACCATTGACGCATTGTACTAGAGAGGGAAAAGCATACCAGCGTTCTGTTGCCGTTGAATCGCAGATCGAGTCCGCACTTGCTCTGACTCCTGCTTATCTTGTAGAATTTGCCAAGTCGCCAGATCACAAATCATCTGATTATATACAAGAAGAATGCTTAGTATACCTCATCCGTGAGTATAAAGGGAAAGATCGAAATAGCGTCGTCAATGATCTTACGCGGATTTTACTTCAACGTTGTGCTAAGTTCATCAATAATAGACTAAAAATCCTCGGTCAGGACACAGTGGAAGAGGCCTTCCATGACGTAATACAGGAGATGTTTACCCAAATTTTGGACCTGAATAGCGATCGTGGAGATTTCCTACAGGTACGATTTTGGGCGGCACTCAAAGTGATAGTCATCTCCACATTTAACCGGTATAAGAAGAGGCTTGAGGAGGCAAAGAATACTGTCCCACTATCCTCGCTAGCTGGCTACGAGCGAACTGCGGACGATAGCAATACGCGAACTTTCGTGCCATTAGAAGATCTGGTTGACTCCTCACTTACAATGGAACAGCGTGTCCTTTACCAGGAGGGGCTTAATACACTTGAGGACCCATATCGAACTGCTTTCGTTCTGCGTCATTACTATGGTTGGCCAATCGAAGCTAGTGATCCTTCAGTACCAAGCATCAGCCACCATTTCAACAGGTCATCACGCACCATTCGGACGTGGTTGTCCCAAGCCGAAGAAGCCTTAGAACGCTGGCGAGGAGAGAACAATGAAACAGCACAGTGAACGAGAGACGCTAGAAGATATTCTGAACGCATATGTGGCTTCAACTTCAGCCCCAAGCCATGCCTCCCTTGCAGAGTGGATCCGCCTATACCCACAATACGAGCGGGAGCTAACGGAATTTACTGTCAGCTGGAGTGTGATAGAATCCCTTCCCCCTTCTAAAAGTGAGGATGTTGACGAGGATACTTTGGTTCTTCGTGGTATGAGTATCGTGCAGAACATCCTGCATGAGCACAAGCAAGCACAGCAATCTCGTGATAAGGCAGCTATCGATGGAATTCTCAAAGAAGGCACATTCCATGGTCTATCAATCCAACAGATTGCAGAACGCTCCCAGTTAAGCCTTGTGCTGGTGAGAAAACTGGATCGTCGCTTGATTCGCTACACCTCTATTCCCTATGAGGCAATAGAGTATCTTGCGCGAGCCATCCATCATGAATCCTCTGCCATTGCCCGCTATCTGCAAGGTAGACCAACTCTCCCACTTGGTGCAAGTTATCGCGCCGAACAAGCACCCAGAGTTGCCGAGCAGGAAGACTTCTTTGAAGCCGTGCGCAGTGATCCAACGTTAAGTAAGGAAAGACGTAATTACTGGTTGGCATTCGCATCACCCGATGCTTCATAAGGAATGCCACTCTTATGAATCACTGGGATGACATCAGAAGAAAGGCGAGAGCCCAACATGCCATTGTGTGTGCTGCAGCCAATGGCAATCCTTCAACTACAGCACTGCTAGACGCTGCGGCACATATTACCGACATTCAGAGCGTGCCAGTACCGGCCGGAGATTCCCTACTCGATGGTGGAGAAGCTGTACTTGATCGGGAGGTCGGAATTATTTGGTATAATGCGGACCTCGAATCAGAGCTTGCAGCCTTCTATATAGCACATGAATATGCGCATTTTTGGCTCGATGGTGAATACGCGACGTGTACACATTCAGATATTGGCGCCGAGACCTCCGAAGAGTGTGCGCCGATCGGCGTGCAGCGCGTAGAAGGCTATAGTCCAGAGGAGCGGAGGGAACGCGAGGCGAACGTATTCGCACGTGAGTTTCTCCTTCCTGCTGATATCCTACAGCAGTGGTATGTGACTGACGGTCTTCACGCAAGGGAGATTGCAGCACGGGTCGGCGTACTTGAAGGGATGGTACTTCATCAACTCGCCCGATCTCTACTGATTCCGGTCGTCCCCGACGGTACACAAATAGATGGCTCTGCAATGGGACTGCTGGACCTCGACCTGAGCCAGCAAGAAGCTGCATACGCCGAGCAAGGGCCACTTTTGGTAGAGGCAGGTCCTGGCACTGGAAAGACGCGAACGCTTGTGGGACGAATCGCCTTTCTCCTCGATAAGGGAATTGAGCCTTCAGCGATCCTGGCCCTTACGTTCTCGAATAGAGCAGCAGAAGAAATGCGCTCGCGCTTTGGTTTCGTCACGCCTGATGCGGCTCGGCGCATTTGGATGGGAACCTTCCACGCCTTTGGATTGGAACTCCTGCGCAAATTCGGAACGCGACTTGGACTACCGGCGAGAGTCTCCGTCATTGATCCAGTCGACGCTTTGTTTCTGCTCGAGCGTGTGCTCCCGTCGCTCCAACTAGACTATTACCAGAATCTGTATGAGCCGACGATGTACCTCCGCGACATCTTGGCAGCCATCTCGCGCGCCAAGGACGAACTCATCAGCCCTGCTGATTACACTGCACTCGCTGAGCGAATGCGTGCGAATGCGGTGACACGCGAGGAAGTGGAAGCGGCAGAAAAGGCTTTAGAGGTTGCTCGAATCTACACCCTCTACCAGGACTATCTTGATCAGAAGTACCTGCTTGATTTCGGCGATCTCATTTTTAAGGCGATAATTCTGCTGCGATCATGCACTGATATCCGCACACAGGTCCAGCGAACCCACACGCACATTCTGATCGATGAGTATCAAGATGTCAATCGTGCAAGCGGATTGCTCTTACGTGAGATTGCCGGTACTGGTGCTGGGTTGTGGGTCGTCGGTGATATACGGCAGGCTATCTACCGCTGGCGAGGTGCTGCACCAAGCAATATGCGTCTCTTCTCGAAAGACTTCGCAGGAGCCAGGGTGCAAACGCTCAGACGCAATTACCGCTCTCAATCCGTGATTGTTGACGTCTTCGCAACACTCGCCCCGCAAATGCGCGCAACACAGGGAGTATCTTTCACGTCTTGGGAGCCGTATCGCCTTGACGCTAGCGGGAAGGTGCTGCTGGAGATTGCGGAGGATTCGGCAGCCGAAGGAGCGGGCATCGCTCGAAAGATTGCGCAGCATCAAGCAGCAGGTATCCCTTATCGCGATCAGACAGTGCTCTGTCGCTCGCATACAGTTCTTGCCCGCATCGCTGCTCAGTTAGAAATAGCGGGCATACCAATACTCTATCTAGGGAACCTTTTCGAGCGACCAGAGATACGCGATCTGCTGTCGCTCCTCTCGCTCGCCTGCGAGGCCGATGGGCGTGGTCTCATCCGAGTCGCACGCTTTGTCGAGTACCAAATTCCCCTCGCAGACGTCATCGCGCTGCTGTCGCTGGCACAGGATCAAAACGTTCCATTCCCCCGTGCGCTCAAATTGGCCAAAGATGCCGAAATGATCTCACAGCGAGGAAAACGTGGATTTGCACTGCTTGATCAGCACCTCGATGGCCTCTGTTACGGTACCAGCGCATGGAGCCTGCTCGGGCGCTACCTGTTCGATCGCAGTAGGTACCTGCACACCACTTTACGCGACACCTCGGTAGCTGGACAGCAGGAGCGAATGGCAATCTTCCAGTTCCTCCAGTTCGCGCACGAGCAGGGAAAAGCGATGTCAGGAGATGGCGCTGATCCGAAGCGCGCCTTTCTTCGCTACGTGCGCAGGCTTGCGATCTTCGGCGAGGATAGGCAGTTGCGGCAGCTACCGGAGTGGGCGATGAGTCTTGACGCCGTTCGGCTTCTCACGATTCATGCCAGTAAGGGGCTAGAGTTCGATGTGGTGTATCTACCTGGTTTGAATCAGGGACACTTTCCTGCACGTCGCCAGTGGCAACCCTGTCCACCCCCAATTGGAATGCTCGCTCACAATCCACAAGACGATCATGAAGAAGAGGAGGAGTGCCTCTTCTTCGTAGCACTTTCGCGGGCGCGGAATTTCCTCTACCTGTCACATAGTCGTCGCTATGGTAGCCGGAATAGCAATGCATCATCCCTACTTTCGCTTGTTGAGAGCCAGTTTCCTCGCTCAGGAAACAATGCTACTACATGGAGTAGTGAACGGGTAGCAGCACAAGAAACACAAGGTCCTCCCGCAGTTCCCCTCCTGCCTGCTTCATCAGTATTCGACGTCGAGATGCTTGACCTCTACAATCGTTGTCCACGTCAGTATTACTACGAGTTTGTTCTAGGTTTGCATGGTAGACGGGAAGACTCAGCTTACATGCAATTTCATAGTTGTGTTTATGACGTGATACGCTGGCTGCAGCAGGAGCAAGCTCAAGGCCGTGAGGTAGATGAAGACGCCGCTCAGGCGGGTCTGACAGCGAGCTGGGAGATGAAAGGCCCACGTGATCATCCATATGAAAAGATATATCGGCAGAACGCAGAGGCGATGGTCACTCGTGCGCTCAGCCGCCTTTTACAATTGAGAGGAAAAGCAATACGGCCTAATTGGGAAATTCCGCTCAAGCATGGTCGTGTCAGATTTACACCCGATTCCGTCGAGGTCATTGAAGATAACCCAGGTCCTTCTCTCACTGTCCGACGATTGCGCACTGGACGCCCTAGTCAGAGTGAACGCGACAAGGATATCTATGCGCTCTACCAGGTAGGAGCGAAGCAAGCCTACCCTGCAGCAGAGCATAAGGTTGAACTCGTCTACCTCTCAACCGACCAAATTGATGAGATCGATTTAGGTCCGAAGAAGATCGCAACACGCCTCGAACGATATGACGCAGCCATTGCTGGTATCTTGCGACAGGAGTTTCCTGCACTACCTGATGACCGCGAGTGTCCTCGCTGCCCATACTACTTCATCTGCCCGATTGCCGATGATAGGTAAGCCCTGGGTCGGAAGAGCAGATTTCCGCTTTTTGGTCACTGCATTTATTGATGTGACAAGAGGATGAAAAAGTCACAAACATCCTCAATACTCACAACATTAATGAGCCCCTAAATGGGGAGAGGAGGATGCGGCATGGCCGATATCGACATTTTTGTCCAAGGTGAAAACATTCCCGAGATCACATTAGTACGAGTGCCTCACAATGGCACTGTGCGAGACATTTTAGAGGCTACCAGGACGCAGGGGTTGCGCTTAGCCGATGACGAGGCATCCCTCGTTATCCTGAAGGAAGACGCAGAGGAGGCCCTGGCACTTGACCTGCCGCTTGAGGCAGCCCATATTGGCCATCGAAGTCGGGTGCATATCCACCGCTGTCGGCGCCTCGAGGTCACCGTCAACTTCAACGCCGATCATAAGGCGCACTCGTTTCCTCCCTCAACGACCGTAGAGCGTATCAAACAGTGGGCTGTGGGAAGAGATGGCTTCAATCTACACGGTATTGATGCAACGGATCACCTCCTCCAAGTCTGTAACTCAACCATACGGCCCGACGAGGACACACATATCGGATCGCTGGTTCAATTCCCCGCTTGCACGCTGTGCTTTGACCTTGTCCCAAAGCAGCGGGTAGAGGGCTGATCAAGGCAATACACATGAGCCCAGACGAGCAGGTCTTCCGCATGCATATCGAGAGAGGGCCATTCCAAAGTGGAGTGGCCCGCCAGCGGTGGCGGCTTCTCTCCATTGACTGGCCTTACGTGCTCATTGGCATTAGCGCGGCGGCACGAGAGGATGCGCCGAGCGAATATACCTTTCGCTTCGAGTGCAGCAACTACCCGCAAGCCGCCCCAACGGCGCAGTTGTGGGATACTGATCGTACAGCGCCACTCGAGCATAGACGATGGCCTACCGGCCGCTCCCGTGTTCCGCTCGCTTTCAATCCGAAGTGGAAGAACGGCCAGTGCCTTTACCTGCCCTGTGATCGACTCTCTATGGAGGGTCACGAACCATGGCGTAGCCAGCATCCTTCTATGATCTGGTCTCCGGCCAATGATATTACGCTTTACTTGAGGATTGTCTATGATCTTCTCAATTCGAACGACTATACGGGGACTCTTAGCACCTAAGCAGCGCTTGAGCTGCTCATCCAAACTATGGCGGGACGGGCTCATGGAACTCAATCGGCGTGGTGGAGGGCATCGGGAGAGCGGTGCGTTTCTCTTTGGGAAGCGCTATGGGGACCGACGAGTAATTATGGACTTTGCGTTTTACGACGATCTCGATCCGCACTGCCTGGACACAGGCATCGTGGTGTTCGATGGTACCTATTACAGCCGTCTTTGGCAACTGTGCCGTGAGAGGCGACAGGAAGTCGTCGCAGATGTGCATACCCATGGAGGGCGGGCACGGCAAAGTCCAGATGATCGAGCTAACCCCATGATCGCTAAACCAGGGCATATCGCGTTGATCGTGCCGGGCTTCGCTCAGCATGCAGTTCGTGCATCTGAATTGGGTATCTACGAGTACAAGGGCGGCCATTGCTGGCACGACTATAGCGGTCAAGCGGCCAGCGCGTTCTTTTATATTGGACTATGGGGTTAAGACATGAATAGAGAGCATATGAGTGATGATCTGCATCGGGTGGTCAAGCTGGCTATGGATAGCGGCGAAGTGTCGACCTTAGATGAAGCCGAGCGGCTATTTGCAGGCTACCGGCTGGTCCTCGAGATAGGACCCGACGTTGCCTCCTCTCCTACACTGCAGGCAGCAGTATTGACTGCACTAAACACTGGTCGCCGATGTTTCCTTGGGGGTGTGCAAGTCGTGGGGAATCTAGACGTCGATTTGCGTGTACCATGGCGAAAATATCGTACGCTCGGCGAGGCAGTGCTTGACTTACAGGGAAATATCGTGAGTAGGGTCATACCTACTCTTCCCAGGATTGTCTTCGGTGATGCAGGCAGCAGCACGGATATCAGCACGTTTGCGGTACAGGCAACCTTTCATGGATGGTCAGGCGGTGTCATTCCACTGGAAGACGCACATCGCCTTCCTGAGCGGGACGAATTCACTCCTTCAGGAGTACTGGCTGGAGCACTCGCAGTGTCCGAGGCCTTCCAGTTCGTGCGAGGGGGGAATACCCAGGCGGGGCGGCGAGAGGTAGGGCTCTCTCTCTGGCATCCAGAGGCAGGTGTCTCGTGGCTGGAGGAATCTGCTTTTGGTCCACCACTGGAAAAATTGCCTTTAAAGCTCTGGTTGATTGGCCTGGGACATCTCGGGCAGGCATACCTCTGGACCCTGGGGTTCTTACCGTATACCCAGCCTGATGAGGTCCAGCTCGTGCTCCAGGATTATGATACGTTGGTACTTGCAAACGACAGTACGTCATTGTTGACATCACGAGGGATCCTGGGCGAGAAGAAAACGCGAGCAATAGCTCGCTGGTGTGAGGAACATGGGTTTCGGACAGCGATTCAGGAGCGCCGCTTCGATGCCAATTTTCAGATTGATAGCGACGAGCCGCAGGTCGCGCTGTGCGGCGTGGACAACCCCACGGCCCGTGCAGCACTCGAAGAAGTTGGGTTTCGCCGAGTCATCGAAGCCGGACTTGGACGGGGGACAAAAGAATACCTGGCCTTCCAGGTTCACACGTTGCCATCTCGACAATCAGCGCGGGAGCGGTGGGGAGGTTTTAACAAAGTACACAGAGTTGAAACCGTTGTTCACCAGCCTGCCTACCAGGCTCTGAAAAAAGACGGGTTTGACCAGTGTGGGCTGACGATGCTAGCTGGACGTTCCGTGGGAGCCTCTTTTGTCGGAGCAACAACTGCGGCAATCGCGATAGCAGAGCTTCTGCGACTTGTTGTCGGAGCACACCAATATGAGGCGATTGATGGGAACCTGCGAGCACTGATACATCGACAGGTAGTCACGAGTGATAGATTAGCTGATCCATTCAACCCTGGGTATACGCAAGCAAGCTACCCCTTGAGGTAGACAGGGGCTCTCGCTCATGTCCTTTTTTTCTCCTTCCTAATGCTACATTCATCAAATGTGATAGGTACAAAAACAAAGGGAAAATAGCATGAAATGGCTCCGCGAGGCCGCCTCTTTTCTTATTGGATTTAAGGAATGGAGCACCAACAGGCCTATCTTGTCAAAAACCCTGCATCCACAGGCAAAGCATACCCTGTGATATGCCTCGCCTCTTCCGAAGCCAGCCAAAGCACGACAGCACTGACATCTTCTGGAGCCAGCATCCCCCTATCAGCAAACAGGTTCAGTTCATTCATGCGCGCTATGACATATTCCCGATTCGCATGTGGACCAGGACCACCGGCGAAATACTCAAAAAACGCCTGGCTGTTCACCATACCAGTATCCACCGTGGTTGGACACACTGCATTGACATTCACATTGTAGGGAGCCAGCTCTATCGCCAGCGTCTTGACTAAACCGATTACCCCCTGCTTGGCTGCAACATAGTGGCCCAAGCCGGGCAGGCCTTTGAAACTGCCAGTGGAGCCAGTACAAATAATCTTTCCCCTTCGTCGCGACAACATCTGGGGGATAACGACCTTGCAGGTGATCCATACCCCTTTGAGTACCACCGCAAGCGTCTCATCCCATTGCTGCTCGGTGAGTTCCCAGGTGGGGCCAAAGGAATACACTCCAGTATTCGCGACGGCAATATCGATTGGTCCCACTTGTGCCAAGGCCATGTCGGCCACCTGCTGCATCGCATACAGGTCGGTGACATCGGCATGCATGGCTATCACTTGTCGGCCCATCGTTTCAATATCGTGAGCAACTTGCGCTAACTCTTCGGGAGCGCTCAAAGGATAAGGGACAGAGGCATACCGATGTCGTGTATCGCACAGGACCAGATGGGCTCCTTCACGAGCAAAAGCAAGGGCGTGAGCGCGTCCCTGTCCACGCGCAGCACCAGTCACCAGGACTACCTGGTCGCGAAAGCGCATCATGCTCATTCCTGCTCTGCGGAAGAACGATCAACAACCAGGAGTCCGCCCATCACCTCTTCACACCAGGATCGCCCGCCACCAAGGTTCTCCACACACCAGTTTCCCCAGAAGAGCAGCTTCTCTCGTGTGAATGCCTGTTGATGCCCATAGAGTGGTTGTACCTTCTCCTCATACGGCACCGCGATGAGGAGACGTTTGGAAGTAACCCGGAGCAGATGCGTCAGGGCAATGGGCAGTTCCTCTTCGGTCACGTGCTCCAGCAGGTGGATGGCCGTCACGGTCTCGAAATGTCCTACAGTAGGGAAGTCCGGGGCGAGCACATCTCTGAGCAGAAAGGTCACCTGATCCGCATGCGTCACCGCAGCCAGGTCGGTGGAACAGCTGATGGCATCGGGATTGTTATCACACCCCACAAGAGTGACATTGGCCATGTGTTCCGCCAGCAACACCGGCAGAAAGCCGAAACTCGATCCGACATCGAGCAGGCTCTGTCCAACCAGACGTTCCATGACCCGCTGGTAGATGGCGGCAAATGGAACGATATGGGAAACAGGCGGAGGCAATGGCTGAGGATGTTGTGCGATCAGGACCCGTAGACGAGCCAGGGTAGTGAGGCAAAAGTGACGCCAGATCAGCTGCTGGTTTCGAGGTGAGGGAAAGGTGGAAGCCATGACCGCAAAGAGCACAGCATTGTAGTCCTGTGCCGATGCAAGCAGGCCGGAGGCTGCGAGTTCCTGCTCGATGATACAGATGAGGTCGGCGTCAATCGTTGCCTGACTGAAGGTGTGCATGAGGATCGTCTTGTGCTCGGTTGGCTGGTGACAGACGACAAAATGCGGCGTTTCCTGGACCTGGTAGGCATGCACAAGCAAACGCTGTGTGAAGTGATGCAACCGTTGTCGATCGGGGGAAGCGAGCACGGTCACCTTCCCGACGCGCACTCCTTCTTGCTTCCCTCCGTTCAGGCGGGCCGTTTCTCTCCCATGCAGTTCCTGCTCAAGCTGGTTCAATGGCATCTCCTTCTCTCAAACATCTGCCAGCATCAGTTGCTGTTCGGCCTCAGCTACGAATGCCTGACACCATGTGTCCTGCGGGAAGTTCGCCAGCACGTCCTCGTGGAGGACGTGGAGAAACTCCTGTGTCAGTGCCCGTGCTTGCATGGCTGTGAGTTGGGGTAGGGTCTTTTGGGCAATCGCCAGGGTTGCTGCTCGCTCTTTTCTGCGTGCCAACGCGCATACAAGCGGGATCGCCGTGGAGACATACCGTCGTATCCACTGTGCTGGCAGTTCGTCCAACGCTTGCTGGAGTAGTGTGATCGCGAGTTCGTGTTGCCCAAGATGCAGCGCACAGATACCTGCCCACTGTAGCCAGCCGACACGGTCAAATTCTTCATGGAGGGGAGGAAGCTGCTCGAGCAACGACTCTGACGCGTGCAGTCTCGTATGTACCTCCTTCACATCGCCCAGGATCGCTGCGTTCTCAGCCCCAAAAGCGAGGAGACGCGCTCGCAACCGAATACTTTCCGTATTATCTAGCTGTGAGATCAATCGCAGTGCCGCATCCGTTGCCTGCAACGCATCGGTGTAGCGCCCAAGTGCTTTCCATCCATATGCCTGCCAACTCCGGCTCTGGGCCATGTTCCACCCATCAGCACCCTCCAGAGCGGTCATGTAGGCCTTTTCATGCGCTCGCAGTGCTTCCTGATAGCGACCCTGAAAATGATAGGTCGCTCCAATCAAGCGATAGACTCCCGAGTAAAACAGGGGTAGCACACTCGGATAGAGCACCGTATGGTGCTGCTGCACCAGATACAGTTGCGCCTGGCCTACAGCCAGGACCTGCGCTGTACCGGCTGTGTGAAAGAGCGTCCAGGCTGCAGCAATATTCTCCCCGAATGCCTGGCAGAGGTGTGAACGCTCCTCTAGCGAGAGCAGGTCACCGGTGGGAAGAGGAATGCCACGTACCATGGCCGCCGCACCCAATTGCAAGAGCTTCCGCCGTGAGATCACCGGCATTGCCTGAACCCCTTGCAGCAGCAGTTGTACCGTCTGGAGCAAGGCCTCGAGTGACCACCCAGCGTCAAACAACGGGGCGAGGTCACTCACACCGAGCGCCAACCATGCACCTATCTGTTGCTCAGGGAGTGTGCCAGCAGGTTCGCAGAAGATATCGATGGCCTGGGTAGGTACGGGCGAGGAGAGTGTATGAGGTGTATCCAATCCCGAACCTGCATCTGTTGGTCGTTTTTCGACGCTCAGTGGCTCATTGCGGATGTGTTCAGCCAATGCTCGTGTAGCTCTCGTTGGTTGTGTGCTGAGTTCCTCTCGTAGCACAGTGACGGTGCGTTGATAGCAACGGAGGGCTTCCTGGCGTCTCCCCTGCTGCGCCAGGAATGTCATCAGGCGGCAGAGCACATCTTCATCGGTTGGTTCCTCAACATGGAGGGTTTGCAGGACTGCTTCAGCTTTGTCTAGCATGGTTCGTTGAAGATAGAGGTCAGCTAAGCGATGGGTCAAGCGGCAGCGAGCGGCATGAATGGTGTGCCGTCGTGTCTGTGCCCAGTCACTATAGCAGTTCTCCTCTAAAAAGGTGCCTTGCGCCAGGTGCTGCGCTGCCTCCAACAACGGTAACGGATCTCGTCCATGGCTTTCGGCTTGGGCAGCGTCGGCCAGCAAGGCCTCAAAGGCGTCCGCATCCACCCACAAGCGCCGCTGAGGAGGCAATGCGAATATGGTTACATCACCCGCATGGGTGGTGAGCAGCAAGCTCTCATTGCCATGCGTGCGGAGCACGCCACGCAAGATCGAGGCAGCCGTATTGAGAGAGTGGCTAGCACGCAGCGCATCGACTCCCGGCCACAGTAGCTCCAGGAGTTCGTCCTTGGAAGCTCGTCGGCGGGTACGACAGAGCAGGACTTTGAGCAGGGAACATGCTGCCATTCGCCGATGCCACGCTGCTTTGGCCACAGGTGCATACTGTGGTGCTTGTCCTTCTGAAGCAGATGGATGGATGAGGCGCTCCAGAGAGAAGCCTCCAAAGGTGTAGACACGGTATTCTGGGTGGGCCTGACCTTGCTCGGCCATCTGATACCTCTCCTGACAGCTCACACGACACTATGGTCCCGGCATGCAGTAGGACAGCCACATTGTACCATACATTGTTCTGTGCTCAGCACCTTTACACCCATCGAGCACATTCAGGCGATGCGTAAACGTGTGTGATCCGTGTGTAAGAGTGGTGTGCGAGGCATGGAGTATCCTTCTTGTCAGGGTATGACTTGAGCAAGGAAAGGAAGGCTCTCCATATGAACAGCACTGAGCATGGAAGCGAAGTGGCGCGTCTCCTGCGGCAGATTGATCAGGAATGTGAGGCGGCGCAGCGCGGGCTGAGCGGACTCGCATTGGGAACCGCCAGGCACGACTTTATCACGACCCGCCTGGAACGCATCGTCGCCTGTCAAGAACAGTTGGCGACCCATGTTGGCGAGGAGGAGGCGGCTCGGCTCCTGGTTGAACACTATGTGCAGGCTATTGGGTAATACACAAAGGCCATTAGAGCCATTGAGGTGAGCATTATGAGCATGCTAGCCGACGTATCACAGCGCGAAAACACCTACGTCATTGATATCGAAAGCGGAGCAGAAACGGCACGCTTGATGCATCAGCATCGCCTTGTCACCGCTGGGATGGGCGGTGTGTTTCCTGAGCCACTCGATGTCTCGCAGGTGCAACACATCCTCGATATCGCCTGCGGCCCCGGCGATTGGGCGCTTGATGTGGCCTTCGAGTATCCCGAGATCGAGGTGATGGGCATCGACCTCAGTCGAACGATGGTCGAGTATGCACGCGCTCGGGCAGGGGCGCAAGGGTTGGACAATGCCAGGTTCTGCGTGATGGATGCACTCCAACCGCTTGCGTTTCCCGATGACTCCTTTGATCTGGTCAATGCCCGTTTTCTCTGTGGCTGCATGCCCACCACTGCCAGGCCCGCGCTGATCAAGGAATATGTACGTGTCACCCGTCCTGGTGGTATCATCTGCTTGACCGAAGCAGAGAACGGCATCAGCACCAGTCCCGCCTGCGAGCAGATCAGCGCCCTCTGTGCTCGCGCCATGCAGGTTGCTGGACATAGCTTCTCCCCTGATGGGCGACATCTCGGCGTTACCGCTCTGTTGGGGCATTTTCTCCGCCAGGCAGGCTGCCAGCATATCCAGCAGCAGGCGCACGTGATCGACTATTCGGTAGATACCGACGTTCACAGGAGCATGTTCACCAATTGCAATGTCCTCGTGGAGTTGCTGAAACCATTTCTCATGAGGATAGCAGTGATCACCGAGGACGAACTTGAATGCCTACACCGTGAGGCGACCATCGAGATGCTCTCCGACGATTTCTGCGGTGTGTGGTTCTTGTTGAGCGCGTGGGGTACGAAACACCATCAGTTTCATCCGCTGGTTCGCTGAGTATGCGTTACCGCACAATTGCTCGTTGTCGGCTCAGACACTGATCAAGAGGTATGAGGGAGGAGGCCATACTAGTATAGATCGTCCGCTGCCTGCGCGCTCTTCGCTTTCCATTCCATACAAATGGGGTGGGGTCCTGGTTCTAGCCCTCAACGGTTTGTTCCAACGTAAATTTGGCCAAAGCGTCATGCCCCTTCGGGGCATCACCAGGGATGAAAGAGGATATACCGGAGCAGAAAATAGCCAGGCAGAGAACGACCACCTCATATATGGACGCGAACGTGAGGCCCAAGCTGTCTCCGGATGGCTATTTGAACCGCAAATTGTCGCTCGTCAGAGGAAGCACGTAGAGGGGGCCCCGACATTTTTCCCCGCAGAATCTACGCTAAGCGGAGGGGAATACATACAGAAAGTGTAAGAAAAGCAACATCCAATGGAAATCTCTTCAGAATGTTGGGATTAGTCACCCGCTGAAGAGTATACCGCTTCTTTCTCATTCGTTGGGGACCCAAACATTGCATCAAAAACATCTTCTCTAAATAAAAAGCTTCTAATATCTGCTACATTTCTCGTTGCTTAACGTGGATTCTACGGGGACAAATGCCGGAACCCTGCGTATCAGAGGAGCCTCTTCCCCGAAATAATCCAGGAGCGGCTCTATGCTCATTACATCAGATTCAGCCATGAGGAGGACCTTAGCGAGAAGGAAGTGGACCAAGAGCGAGCAGATATTCATCTTGAACAGTGAGCACTGCCCAGCGTTATGTGTGGTCCAGTCCTGTGACGAAGGGTATATCTTCACGACCGATTTGAACAGAAATGACAAGCAGGTTTGAGCAGAAAAGGAGGATACCCCATGAACCTGTTGTTGTTCTACCTTATGGTGTGCGGGATCGCGTTCTACTTCGGTGGTGAGTCTGGCATAGTCCTCGCTCTCATTATCGTGACCATCTGGTGCAGCATCAATGCGCTCTCGCATGTGGATAATCGGCACCAGACATCGCTTGCAGACCATGAGCAGCACCGTACCGATGGGATGAATCACATCTATTATGTGCAGGATGGCCAAGCCTTCCATGAAAGTGATGATTGCTCACACTGTACCGATTTGTACAGAGATCAGTTGCTCCAGCAAGAAGGTGTTACCAGCATTAATATTCTGTACCAGGATGGCAGAAGCGTCAAAGTCAAATAAGAACTCATGGGGTGTAGGTATGAGCAGCTACTATATCAAGGAAAACTGCAAGAAGAACAGTGTGAAGTGTCATTGAGATCTAGTATATCAAGTGAAGAAGCGTACCTGATAAATCTTCTTGGAGTTGCGCAACCCGTGGGCATATAGACTTTTGATTAGGGAGGAACGTGAGGAAGGATATCTTTCGCTATCAAGCCTCGAATGCCAATATCGGATGGCTCCTCTCATCGTCATCGGGAAATCATCAAACATAATATGGGTGGCGAACCTCACTTATAAGCTCATCTTAAAAAGGAAAACAAGCTCGGTACTGGACCCGCTCAGAAATGGTGGTAAGACGATGCAATTCATTCCCTACCACTACTTATAGATCTTGGGAATACCCTTACGAAGTCGTCAGCCACTTGCGCAAGGTAGTTGTTACCTCCCATAGAGAGTCTACAACAGCATGCGCGGCGCTGGTAATTGGCATTGGTTCCTCAATGCAGACACGAATCACATGCATTTCAAGCGCGAGTGCGGGTTGGACATCATTATGTTCTGAGTTACCAATCATCACGCATTCGCTAGCAGAGCAGCGGATCGCTGACAAGGCCGCCTGGAAGATTGCGGGATGGGGTTTGCGATAGCCTGCATCGACCGATGAAATGAATGCATCTACACAATGGGATACCCCCGAATCTTCAAAGTCACTCCGATAGTTTTCACCGCTCCGCCAGGTCGCATTCGTCACGACTGCGCAGGAGAGCCCGAGCGCTCTGATGCTCTTTAGCAAGTCGGATGCCCCAGGGAACAGTTCGAAGCGCCCCTGCGCATGCACGCACAGCGCCTCACGGAGTGCTAGAAATTCCTGTGCATTAAGGTCGAGATCGAAATCCCGGAGCGCCTCACGGAGGAAACCGTTTGAATCCTGTACAAGCGCATCATGACGCTCTACCTCGTCCCGACGCAGCCTGTTAAGGAGAGCCAAGATAAGATCGAGAGTGAGCTTAGGCAGAGTAGCCCGGATTTGGGTGAGGCGGATCTTATCATCCTCCCGCAATGGTGGCCAGCGATCAGGCCACAGTGTACCACCAACGTCGAGTAATACGCCCCGCATTACAGTGGAATCATCTGTCGTGCCATACTTCACTTCTCCTACTGTACAATCAAGCTTCTCAGACTTTGACGATCTTTTACAGTGCTGAGTTATTTGGATGAAGCCTCTGTCTACCTGTTGGTCGAGGTTTATGCAGGTCTTGACATTGGCTCAACATTACGTAGCAGCACCAATTTGGTTGGATCTATTGGTTATATGTTGTAGTGCTGAGGGTGTAGTTATCTTAACATATAGCGTTTTGCTTGTTTTTGCAAGCACTCTTCACCGCTAACACTAGAATATCAGCAAGGAAATTCCCATGCAAGACCCCTATCTTTTGATCAGGTGCGTTCGCGAGCGTATAAGTAGATAGAATAGCTTGACCCTGTATGGAGGTATATTATAAGCTGTGGTTATGAGGTCATTAGCGATTGCTCTGATTCGCGTCTGTAGACATATCTCGGTGAGTGGCTGTTCCCCTCGCCTCCCACTAATTCGAAGGTGGTGTTATGAAAGACTTCCGTGCCTGTTTGCTAGATCTTGATGGTGTTATCTATCGTGGCGACCAACTGTTGCCAGGCGCGCGTGATTTCGTTCATTGGTTGGACGTGACGGGTCGACAGGTGCTCTTTGTCTCCAACAACTCGTTAGCTACGCCGATTGAAGTAGCGGAGAAACTTGCACACCTTGGCGTGCCGAGCCCTGAGGGACGGGTGATCACAGCTGGTCATGCTGCGGCTCGTGTGCTAGCATCACGTTTTCCTGGAGGTCGGATATACGTGCTTGGTACACCTGCTATAGAGCGGATGGTGGAAGAAGTAGGACTGCATCCCGTCTGGCGGGAACGCCCCGATGGGGATATTCCTGAAGCTGTACTCGTCGGGATAGATCGAACGCTGACATATGATCGCTTGAGTCGAGCAGTACATGCCCTTTTATCTGGCGCTGCATTCTTCGCCATCAATCGTGATCCACTGATCCCAGCTCAGCATGGCTTCGTGCCGGGAGCGGGCTCTCTTGTCGCCGCTTTGGAATCTGCGACTGGACGGCAGGCAGAGAATATTGGCAAACCTGCACCTGACATTCTCCTTCAAGCGATGCGTCAGCTTAGCGTTACGCCTGATCAGACCCTAATGGTGGGCGATGGACTAGATCCTGATGTCGTGGCTGGGCGTGCTGCGGGTGTAACGACAGCCCTGGTTCTTACAGGCTTAACCACTCTTGAGCAGGCCTTGGCTGCTATCGACGACCGCAGCCCCGATCTGATCTTCCCAGATTTGGAGATGCTCCTCGAGGAAGTACGAAGTGCGACGGAGGGTGAGGATCGTGCGTAAACAACATAACTTTACGATACCTCAGGAGTAGATGACAAAGATCATGATCAAAACTGCTCTTGGCCTATATAGTAGTTCAGAGTTGAGCTCGAACGAGAAAATGATAAGGCTCCTGATCCCAGGATATTCCGTGATAAGAAGTTTTGTAGTCGTGAATGCAGTCTAGCGCGCGTTTGTCTATTGGTTACTAGATGGTACCAGAGACAAGTAGGGAGGACGAGATATGAGCATTCATCAACCTCCTCTTGAGGATCTCGAAGCATGGCGCACTTTCTGGCAGGCACAAG
>WNEZ01007921.1_pt1 | contig 18654 bp, 17 predicted proteins | sample 5400521 | NCBI WGS metagenome assembly WNEZ01 (sample SAMN13153339, study PRJNA577476) | soil metagenome | isolation source: 120 cm saprolite under Douglas fir tree site 2 hole 1 replicate 1 | place: USA:California | collected 2015-04-18
GTTAGTCCGTCTGCTTGGTAATGTTCAGCAGCACTCCCACGCAGGCCAGCGTCACAAACAATGAAGAACCTCCGTAGGATACGAAGGGCAAGGGGATGCCCTTGGTCGGCATCAGGCCCAGCACCACGCTGATGTTGATGAAAGCTTGCACGACCACCATGCAGGTGATGCCCACGGCCAGCAAACGGCCAAACGTGTCCTGAGTACGCAGCGCGGTGCGGACTCCACGCCACAGGAAAATTCCGAACAGCAGCAAGACCACCAGGGAACCGAGCAGGCCAAGCTCCTCCGCGGTCACGGCGAAGATGAAATCAGTGTGGGGCTCGGGCAGGTAAAAGAGCTTCTGCTTCCCTTCCATAAAACCCAGGCCGGTGATGCCTCCGGTGCTCACCGCGATGAGTGATTGAATGATGTGAAACCCTTTGCCCTGGGGGTCCGAATAAGGATTGAGAAACGCCTTGATGCGGTCCCAGCGCCAGGCGACACGGAAAATAAGAAAATACAGGGGAAGCATCGCCGCCACGCAGGCGTATCCCAGGTAGCGCAGTTGCACGCCGGCCACGAACATGATGCAGGCGGTGATCGCGGCGCACGCGATCGCTGTGCCCAGGTCTGGCTGAAGAACAATAAGAGCCAGAAACATCAGGGTTGGCAGAATCGCGGGCAACAGCGTATTCCGCCAGTCGTGCATGGAGCCGATGCGATTCTCCAGAAAATATGCGAGGAACAGGATCACGGCAACCTTGGCTACTTCCGAAGGCTGAAAAGAAAATCCTCCGAAGTGAATCCAGCGGTGAGTGTTGTGAGCGCGGTCCAGGAAGAAAACTGAGATCAGCAGCAGCGTGGTGACGCCCAAAACCGAGAACACGACTCCGGGATGCTTGTAGCGCCGGTAGTCGATCTTCATGGCCACGACCATGGCCGCGATCCCTGTGGCCGCCCATCCTACCTGCCGAAACAGGAAGAAGTAGCCGGAGCCGTAGCGCTCTTTGGCCATGACCGCGGAGGCGCTGAATACCATCACTAATCCCAGAAATACCAGGATCAGGGTGACGGTAAAGAGCCAGCCATCGACGCTGACGCGCTTTGCCATGGGAGGTTATTTCACCACGGCGGCGTGGAGACACGGAGAAGAATGTCTGTGGATTTCAGGAGCGGTGTGTAACTATCTTGGTTCGGACTGTGCTTCCGCGGCCAACGCTCGCACTACTTCCTTGAACACCCGTCCGCGGTGCTCGTAATTCTGGAATTGATCGAAGCTGGCGCACGCAGGGGCGAGCAGCACGATATCCCCGGCGTCGGCAGTCGCCGCCGCATGCTTCAAAGCGGTTTCCAGGGTTTCCGCATGATCGACCTCTACACCCTTAATCTGGGACTCGATCTTTTCCGCTGCCGAACCGATAGTGTAGACGCGCTTGACCCGCTGCCGTAACAGATCGTTGAGCAGTGTGTAGTCACTGTCTTTATCTTTGCCGCCAAGAATGAGGTGGACATTCGACGGGAAGGACTCCAGCGCCTTGATGGTGGCGTCGACGTTAGTGGCCTTGGAATCGTTGTAGTATTCGACACCGCGAATCGTGGCCACATGTTCCAGCCGGTGTTCCACCGCCTTGAAATTGCGCACGGCTTCGCGGATACGCCCGGTCTCGCAACCCATGAGCGCGCCCACACAGGCTGCTGCCAGCGTGTTTTCGACATTGTGGGCGCCCTTGAGCGGAATTTCAGAAACCAGCATCACCTCGCGCTGTCCAGCTCTATCGCGAAACATCACGCGGCCATCGCGAACATACGCGCCTTGCTTGACCTCATCCTTCCGGCTGAACCAGAAAACTTGCGCTCGCGTATGGGCCGCCAGTCCTGCGCTGGCCGCATCGTCAGCGTTCAGCACCGCAAAATCCACCGCCTGCTGATTCTCGAAGATGCGTGCCTTGGCATCGACGTAGGCCGCGAAGGTTCGGTGCCGGTCAAGGTGGTCAGGGGTGATGTTGAGCACAACCGCAACTTTCGGGCGGAACGTCTGGATTGTCTCCAGCTGAAAGCTCGATACCTCGAGCACCACGACGGGTGAGATTGCCGGCGTGCCGATATTTCCTCCCACAACCGTCGAGAAGCCGCCCGCCGCCACAATTTCGCCCGCCAGAGTCGTAGTCGTGGTCTTCCCGTTGGAACCGGTAATGGCGATGATATTCTTCGGCAAAAATTGGGAAGCCAGCTCGATTTCCCCGATCACCGGCTCGCCCAAAGCGCGGGCCTGCACCAGCGGCGGCGAATCCACAGGGACGCCGGGACTGACCACGATGAGATCCTGTCCGCGGAAAGTGCGCTCGCCGTGCCCGCCGGTCTCGACCGCAATGCCATGGTCGAGGAGCGTGGGGATATCTTCGCCAAGCTGGTCTTGCGGCTTCGCATCTGAGACGGTGACGTGAGCGCCCCGGGCTCGCAAGAACAAAGCGGACGCGACGCCCGACTTGCCCAGGCCTACGACGAGCACGCGTTTATTCTTGAGATCCATGAGGCTTATCTCTTCACCACGGAGACACCGAGACGCGGAGCAAAGACAGGATAAAGGAAAAATTCAACGAGCACACAGCGGAGATCCCCCGGCGAAAGATAAACCTGTTCTTCTATGTGGCTCGGTGTCTCCGTGGTGAAGACTATCGCAGCTTCAGCGTGGTGAGCGCGAACAATGCGAATACCAGGGAGGCGATCCAGAAGCGCACGATGATCTTTGACTCCGACCAGCCCAATAGCTCGAAGTGATGGTGCAGCGGGGCCATCTTGAAGATACGCTTCTTCCGTAATTTGTATGATGTGACCTGCAGGATCACCGATACCGCCTCAATCACGAATATTCCACCGATGAAGGGCAGCAGCAACTCCTGCTTGATCATCACCGCAACCGTGCCGATGGCGCCGCCCAGGGCCAGAGAGCCGACGTCTCCCATGAAGACTTCGGCGGGATGGGCGTTGTACCACAAGAATCCGATAGCAGATCCGACCATGGCGCCGCAGAAAATCGTCAGTTCGCCGGTCAGCGGCATGTGCTCCAGCCCGAGGTAGGTGGAAAAAGTGGCGTGGCCGCTTACGTAAGTCAGGACCGCCAGCGCGCCGGCGGCAATCACGGTGCAGCCGATGGCCAGTCCGTCCAGACCGTCAGTCAGATTTACGGCGTTGCTCGAGCCCACGATCACCAGCACCACAAAAGCGATAAACGGCAGAAAGGCGAGAGGCCAAAGCGCGGGATGGTTTACCAGTCTTTCAATGACCAGATCGGGGTGAAACTGTTTTAGGAAAGGCACCATCAGGCGGGTGGAGTACAGATCCCGGGTCTGCATGGCGATCAGCGCCACCGCAATCAGGATGCTGGTTGCGACCTGCAAGCCCAGTTTGGCCTTCGAAGTGAGGCCCAGATTCCTCCGGTTCACAACCTTGATGTAGTCATCGGTAAACCCGATGGCGGCAAAAGCACAAGTCGAGAGTACCGCGATCCAAATGAAGCGATTGCTCAGGTCGGCCCACAACAAGGTTGGAACCACAATCGATATGGCGATCAGCAGACCGCCCATGGTCGGCGTGCCAGCCTTTTTTTGATGCGCTTTGGGGCCTTCCTCGCGGATGAACTGGCCAATCTGAAACTCACGCAAGCGGTTGATGACGAGCGGGCCGATAATGAGCGCGGTGAACAGGGCAGTAAGGCTGGCGAACGCTGTACGAAAAGTCAGGTACCGGAAAATACGGAACGGCGGAAAGTAGTGAAACAGTTTCAGGTACAGCAGCCAATAGAGCAATGCGCCTCCGTTCAGTCGTCGGTCTTCAGTCGTCAGGATCCGTGGTCAGGATTGGCCTTCAGCCGTCTTTGATTTGCCGACGACTGAAGACCGACGACTGACGACTATTTCCAGCGCTCGTTCCAGCTTTACCCCGCGTGACGCTTTCAGCAGCACCACGTCGCCGTCGCGAGTTTCTCGCGCCAGCCATTCGCCGGCTTCTTCCGGCGTGGCCACGAACTCTGCCCGCACACCGGCCTTGCCAGCGGCTTCGACCATTTGCTGCGCCAGGCCCCGCACTCCGACCAGCACGTCGATTTTCTTTTCCGCCAAGTGCTGGCCAACGCGGCGATGCAGTTCCTCTCCGGCCGGACCGAGTTCCAGCATCTCTCCCGCCACCACGATTCGGCGCTGCGCCGGCATGGTGGCCAGCGCGTCCACCATCGCATCCAAAGCCGTTGGATTGGAATTGTAGCAATCGTTGATGATGGTGATGTTGCCCAGTTGGACGACCGCCCCTCGTTTATCGGCGGGGGCCAGGGTGGCGAGAGCACCCGCCGCCTCCGACGGGCTCAACCCCCGTTGCAGTCCTACCGCCACGGCGGCCAGTGCGTTGTAGATGTTGTGGGTGCCCACCAGGTGCAGCGTCGCGGGTTCGCGGCAACCGTCCACCACTACATCGAACACCGAGCCCGCTGCGCCACGCTGCTCGATGTTCTCCCCGCGAACATCTGCGGTCGAATGAAGACCATACAGAATTACATTGCCGCGAAAGTCGCGGCCGAATTGTGAAACATATTCGTCGTCAGCGTTGAGTATGGCGGTCCCCCCTGCGGGCAGAGACTCGATCAGTTCGTACTTTGCTCTGGCAATGTCAGCCACCGATTTGAAAAACTCCAGATGGACCGGGGCCACGTTGGTCACGACACCAATCTCAGGCTGCGCGATTTTAGCCAGCGCGGCAATCTCCCCGCGATGCGACATGCCCATTTCGATGACGGCAGCCTCGTGCCCAGGTTCGACTTTCAGCAGCATCAGCGGCAATCCAAAATGATTGTTGAAGTTGCCTTCAGACTTCAGCACTCGAAAGCGCGAAGCGAGCACGTGGGCAATGGCTTCCTTGGTCGTGGTCTTTCCTGCGGATCCGGTCACTCCTACCAGCGTCTTCCCCCACAGGCGGCGAACCGCTGCAGCCAGCGTCTGGAGAGCGACCAGAGTGTCGTCTACCGCCAGCAGCCGGTCTTTCACTGGATAACGCGGCAACTGGTCCTTACGCACGATCGCGGCTACGGCGCCTTTTTCCAGCGCCTGCTGGACGAAGTCGTGCCCATCCATGCGCTCGCCCTTCACTGCGAAGAAAAGCTCGCCGGGCTGGATGGTGCGCGAATCGATCGAATAAGCCTGGGCAACGGCTTTGTGATCGAACTCGCCGGTCCCCGACAGGAACTCGGCGACTCTCGAAAGCGGGAGCTTCATCGACGCTTCCCGGCGGCTGCGTTAGAGGACTTACAATCGTAACCAGTTTCCCGCAAAATCTTTTGCGCGACTTCTACATCGTCAAAATTGACCGATCCAGCGCGACTTACTTGCACCTTTTCGTGACCTTTGCCGGCGATGAGAACAATATCTCCCGCCCTCGCCTCGCAGACGGCCAGGGTGATGGCGGCTTTCCGGTCGGGCTCGGTTTTGTATTTCGCGCCGGCGCGTTGCAGCCCCACCATGGCGTCGTTGATGATGGCCAGCGGGTCTTCGCTGCGTGGATTGTCTGAGGTCAAGACCACGAAATCGCTGCCTCGTCCGGCAGCTTCGCCCATCAGCGGGCGCTTGGCACGATCCCGATCGCCGCCACAACCGAAAACGGTGATCACCCGGCCCTTGTGCCCCGCGTGTTGCACAAATTCCCGCGCCAGCGCTGTCAAATTCCGCAAGGCGTCGTCGGTGTGCGCATAGTCGACCACCACGGTGAACGGCTGCTGGCAGTCCACGCGTTCGAAGCGGCCGGGAACCCGGGCCAGAGCCGTCACTCCCTGCGCAATCACCTCAGCCGGGCAGTTTCGCGCGTAAGCCGCACCAGCCGCCGCCAGCATGTTGTACACATTTACCTTCCCGATCAAGGGAGAAAAAAGCGGAATGGTTTCTTTGGGCGTGACTAGGTCGAATCTGGTTCCTCGCGGCGTGATCTCGACTTTGTCGGCGTGAAAGTCGCCCTTGCCCAGACCGTAAGTCAAAACTTCGGAACTGCGCTTCTGGCTGATCTTCATCAGTTTCTGGCCATACTCGTCGTCGGTGTTGAGCACGGCGGCGCGTGGTGGCTCGGTCCCGCAGCCTTCAAACAATATCTGCTTGGAGGCAAAGTATTCGTCCATGGTGCGGTGATAGTCGAGATGGTCGCGGGTCAGGTTGGTGAAGACAGCGACGTCGAAGGGAATTCCATACACTCGCTGCTGCTCGAGCCCGTGCGAAGAAACCTCCATCACCACTTCGGTTGCGCCCTGGCCCAGCGCCTGGTTCAGAATGCGATTCAGTTCCAGGGCTTCGGGCGTGGTGTGCGGCGCAGGCAGAATTTTCCCCGCCACGTGATATTCGATAGTCCCGACCAGCGCGCTCTTGCGACCGGCCGCACTCAGGATGGATTCCAGCAGAAAGGCGGTTGTGCTCTTCCCATTGGTGCCCGTAATGCCGGTGATGGCCAGCCGTTCGGCAGGTTTTTTGTAGAAGTTGGCGCTTAACCGGGCCAGCGCCCGCCGTCCGTGGGGCACTTGCGCCCAGGCCACGTTGGGGCGGGGCTTCTCAGTCGCGGAGTCTGTAACAATGGCGACCGCACCCGCGGAGATCGCCTGATCGATGAATTTGTTCCCATCACTCGATTCGCCCTGCATGGCGACAAACACGTCGCCCGGCTTGATCCGCCGCGAGTCGTAATCCAATCCACTGATGCCGGGGTTGCCGTTTTGGGCAAGTACTTCCGCGCCGTACAAGAGCTCAAGGAAAGTCATTGATTGGATTCTAGTGCACCGCACCCCTTAGACAAGTGTCATCCGAAGAGCAAAGTGTCATCCTGAGCGGAGCTGGGCGTTTCGCTCGCGAAACGTTGCTCAACGCCCAAACTTCACCGTCACCTGCGATCCCGACGCAACGTGCGACCCGGGCGCGGGAGCTTGTTCCCGGGCCAGGCCGCTGCCAACCGCGTCCAGATCCAGACCGCTGTCCTGGGCCGTCTCAATGGCGGCTCGGACGCTCTTGCCAAGGAATGACGGGACCACAATTCCACCCTGCTCGACCTCCAGCACGACGGTGCCACTGGATGGAAGGCGAGCCGGAGTCGGCGTAGCGTCCGGGTGCTTCGCTTCTGTAGCTGTGGGCATCGCTCCCTTCTGTTTTTGCTCGGAAGCCGCGGGCGCGGAGGGATCCCTCTCCCGCAGGGCTGCCGGTACCACTGCACTGGCGGCCACGTCGGGCGAGGGTTTCACGAAAGGTGTTACCGGGGGAGTTGCGTCTGGAGGCGAAAAATCGGCGGCCTCAAGACTGTCCCCCAAGCGGTCGGGCGATCCCTCTTCCGCATCCTGTTCCTTGACTCGCCGCTCCGCCAGAAGCACTTGCCGGCTGGGCGGTAGTTCAACGTCGTGCGGCGTGTGCAGGTATTCCAGCACTTGCTGTGTGACCCGCTGGAACACGGGCGCAGATACTTGTCCACCTTGATGCAAACCCACCGCGGAATCGAGAATGACCGCCACGGTGACCGCGGGATCGTTGATGGGAGCAAATCCGGCGAACGAGGCCACATACTTGCTCCGCGAATACGTTTTGGTGGCGGGATCGACTTTTTGCGCCGTGCCGGTTTTCCCCGCCGAGCTGTAGCCTTCAAGAATTGCTTTTTTCCCTGTGCCGTGCAGCACGACGCCTTGCATCATCTGCTTCATCTGGGCGGCCGTCAGCGGCGAAATCACCCGCCGCTGCACACCGGGATGAAAGGCGACCGTCTGCGGTGTGCCTTGCGGCTCGGTGGTTCCCGTGATGATTCGCGGCGCCACCCAAACCCCGTCATTGGCGATGGTGGAAACCATGGCCGTCAGTTGTAACGGAGTGACTCCGATCTCCTGGCCCATCGAGATCGCGCCAATGGAAACTTTTGACCAGCGATTTAACGGCTTGGCCAGGCCGCGCGTCTCGCCCGGCAATTCGATTCCCGTCTGCTGCCCGAATCCAAAGGCGCGAATGTACTTGTAAAAGCGCTCTTCTCCCAGGCGAAAGGCGATCTTGATGGCCCCTACGTCGCTGGACTCGGCCAGAATTCCTGAGACTGACAACAAGCCATGGGGTTTGCTGTCGCGAATGCGCATGCCATTGAACACGATCGATCCCATCTGGCAGTCGAACACTTCATCGGGACGGGTAAGTTTTTCTTCCAGTGCCGCCGCGATTGTGACCAGCTTGAAGGTCGAACCGGGCTCGTACACATCACTCACCGCGTGGTCTTTCAATTTTTGCGGGGTGATCTCGCGGGCGAGGTTGGGATTGAAGGTAGGGCGGTTGGCCAGGGCCAGGATTTCTCCGGTATGCGGATTCTCCACCACGATGGTGCCCGACTCGGCGTGGGTCTGATGCATCGCCGCTTCGAGTTCCCGTTCGGCGATGTACTGGATTTTTTCGTCGATGGTTAGGACGACGTTTTCTCCTGGATCGGGTTGCTTCTCGACGCTGCCAAACCATTTGCGGCGGGCGTCCACCGAGATCAGCAAGCGGCCGGGCTTGCCGCGTAGTTCGTCATCATTGGCGCGCTCGATCCCACTCAGGCCTTCGTCATCCATGCCTACGTACCCCAGCACCTGCGCGGACAGTTCACGCTTGGGATAGAAGCGTTTGGATTCTTTCTGGAAATAGATGCCACGCAGATTCATGGACCGGATGCGGTCCGCGGTTTCAGCGTCCGCCTTGCGCGCGACCCAGCAGAAGGTGCGCGCCGCTTTGCATTTGGCCAACAGCTCGCGAGGGTCGGCCTTGGTAATGCGCGCCACCAGGGAGATGGTTCCGGCAAGGTCGGGCATTTCCGCAGGCACGGCGAACACAGAATCCACCGCAACCGACATCGCCAGTTCGCGTCCGGCGCGGTCGTAGATGATTCCCCGCTTCGCGGCAACTTCGGTAGTGCGTTGCTGCTGGTGCTGGGCTCTCTGCTCGAAGTCGCCGTAACGGAAGATCTGCAGATAGACCAGGCGCAGGCAAATGGCTCCGGCCCAGAGCACAAGCACTGTGCCCAGCAGGTAAAGCCGTTTGTTCGCGTAGTTGCGGGGTGCGCTCGCCGCCACCGTTTGGCCCCTTAGACAAGCACGGCGGCCCGCAATAAAGGGAGCCGCCAGAAAAGCTTTTGTAGCGCCGGCGTTCCTTCGACTACGCTCAGGACAGGCTCGCCGGCTGCCTGGCGGGCGTCCCACCCATCGAGCCGGCCGGAAGCCGAGGCACTACACTATCGCGCCGAATCCATCGTCACCGCGGTCACGCTCGCCAGAACCGGCGTTGCCGAGTCCGGCACAGCGCTATCCATGTGCATGACCTGGCCAGCCTGCGGAGACTGAAGCCCCAGCTTCCGCGCCAGGGTATCGATCCGCTCGGGATCGCGCAGCGAGGCTTCTTCCAGCCGCAGGGCCCGGTTCACTTCGATCAAGCCGTCGCGTTGCACCCGAAGCGTCTCGATCTTGTAGCCGTACTCGATGGCTTTGAAGTGTTGCCAGGCGAAGGTCATGACCAGCAAGAACAGGCAGGCCAGAGCAACTCCAAACTGCTTCATCTCGCGGCTCCGCTGCGGATCTTCTACTTTCACCACTCGGGAGTTATCGATCGGCCTCGAGAAATAAATTTCCGGAGTTCCCGTCCAGGTTTTACGCCGCATTGCCGGAGACGCGCTCTGTGCCGCCGCCATTTATGCCACCCCGGCCAGACTGGAGTCGAGGTGCGCTACTTCCTGCTGCGCCACCGCGTACCAGTAGGCAATCTTCTCTTCCTGCGAACGCTCGTCGGCCTGTAAGCGCGCATCGGCGCGGGCTTCGGTTCGCTCTACCGTGGCAATCAATTCGTCGATCAAGGTTCCTGTGTACGTTGTTCCTCGGTACTTCGTTTCTCTGTGCATCCGTGGCCTCCGTTCTACCTTCCCGTCTCTCCGGGACGGCATCGAGAGAAGGTAGAGAGTTGTGTTTCGCCCTTGTTGTGAGAGGACGATGCCGTCCCGGAAACTTTTATCCCGGCCCATCCGTCAACGGCTGTGGCCGGGTCCCTGGCTGGTTTTCCAGGGGTGAACTTTGTAACGCCACGAATCACGTGGGGACGGGTCTCTGACCCGTCCGGGCGGGTCATAGACCCGCCTCGCTTAGACTCTTTCCGCCGCTCGCATCTTCGCGCTGCGTGCCCGCGGATTGCGATCAATCTCTTCTTCCCCGGCGGTCACTGGCTTTTTCGTCAGCAACTTGTAGTGACCCTGCTTCGCTCCTTCGCGGAAGGCATCTTTCACGATGCGGTCCTCCAGCGAGTGGAAACTGATGATCACGATCCTTCCGCCCGGTTTCAGCACCCGCGGGGCCGCTTTCAGCAGCTCCCGCAAGTCGTCTAGTTCATGGTTTACGAAGATTCGGAGTGCCTGAAAGGTTCGCGTCGCGGGATGAATTCTTCTTTCGGCCTGATTCATTGGCCGGGCCGCGGCCGATACCACATCTGCAAGTTCCGCAGTTGTACGTATTGGCCGCGACCGGACAATGGCTCTGGCGATTCTCCGCGACCTCCTTTCCTCACCGAATTCGTAAATCAGATTCGCGAGTGTGACCTCGTCCGTCTGATTTACCACTTGTTCGGCGGTGGGCCCGGCTTGCGTATTCATTCGCATGTCGAGCGCTCCTTCCGCCTGAAAACTGAAGCCCCGCGATGGTGTGTCTAACTGCAAGCTGCTTACGCCGAGATCTGCCAGCAGTCCGTCGGCTGACGCCGCTTCGAACCGCTCTCCGATCTCCGCAAACGAACCGTGCAGAAGAGTTAGCTCAGGCCAACTCTCCCCCCCGGAAGAAGTCAGCCTGATGCGGGCCTCATCCAGCGCCGCAGGATCTTTATCGAGCCCAATCAAATGTCCCGGTGCGCCGAGGCGTTTTGCGATTTCTAAACTGTGCCCGCCCAGGCCCACCGTGGCGTCGATATACGTCCCGCCACGCTTGATAGCTAAAAAGTCGATCGCTTCTTTTAAAAGAACCGGGACATGGCCAGTCTTGCTTCCACCATGTCCACCCCGCTCGGGGGTGTTTGTTAAACCCTCGTCCACTAGATGCCCAGATCGTCGAGCGTCTTCTCATCCTCAGGTGTGAACGGTTGCTCCTCGATCTCGGTGCGGTACGCCTCCAGGTTGCGAACTACGAGATGAGTAAGATTGCCGGTCACGGCAACTTCGCCTTTGAGTTGCGCCGCTTCCCGCAATAACTGCGGTAGCAGCAACCGCCCCTGACCGTCCATCTCGACCATCTGCCCGTAGTAGTTCACCCGGTCCAGAAACTTTTTCTTCGTAGGATTGAAGGTGGAGAGCCCGGCCAGCCATCCAGGCTGGTGATGTAAAATTGCACGTTGTACTTCTCGTCGATCACCCGTTTGAACTCCGCGGGGACTTTGAGCCGTCCCTTTTCGTCCACGCGGGTTGGGTGATTGCCGCGAAACATAAGCTCTGCCCCTTAGGGCGGAAAACCTTTTGAGTACGAGTGCTGCCACAGCGAGGGAGGTAAAAGCGGTCAAAATGCCGGTCATTCCTGGTTCGTTCGGGCTGTTTTTCAGGGGGTCAGCCGAAAAATCCACTGGCACCTCTCAAAGTTTCACTATCGCCCACGACCACTACCGTCTCGACCACTTTCTACCACATTTGTCCACATCCTACGCCTAAAGCTTTTGTTGTCAATGGGAAAGTTATTGGTCACTAGGCGGAGGTAATCTCGATTTTGGAAAGCGCGACATCTTGTGGATAACTGAATAGATGACCACAAGTGGTGGGGTTTGGAGACTTGGTTCTCCCACGATTACCTGATTGAATCCACCGGTGGCACTTCTGGCATCCGTGCAAATCCTGTGGAAAACCTAGTGGGCGTCTACCTGAGCGCGAGCGGTTTGATGACACATCGTGTCCGCTTCGAGCAATGGGTGCCGGTTCCAATTGAACAGGTCTTTCTCTTCTTCGCCAATCCTGGCAACCTGCCCCGGATCATGCCGCCGGGGACCAGGACCGAACTCGTCCGGTTGAAGGTCGTGCCGCCTCCAGGTAGTCCAGCAGTCCGGGAGAGCATTACCGATCGCGATCCTTTGGCTGGAGTCGGCTCCGAGATCGTAACCTCGTTTCGCGTGGTTCCCTTTCTTCCCTTCCGCGCCCAGTGGATCGCGTTGATTACCGAGTTCGAGTGGAACCACCATTTTGCCGACGTGCAAAAGAAAGGGCCGTTCAAGAGCTTCCACCATCGTCACGAACTTATTGCGGAGAGGCGTGACGGAGTGAATGGTACCGTGGTGCGCGATGTGATCGAGTACGACGTGGGATTCGGCTGGCTGGGGAAACTGGCGCAAAGGATCTTCGTGAGCCGCCAGTTGAGCCGGACATTCGAATATCGGCAGAAAGCGCTGGAGAAGCTGTTGGGTTAGCCACGGTCTTTGTGGATACGGATCTCTGACCCACCACAGCCCGTGTAGGGACGGGTCTCTGACCCGTCCGGGCCGAGTAGGCTCGGCAGGCCTTTCTGATCATAAAGCTGGGATGGACGCAACAGGGTTGTTCATCTGAGAAAACTGCCGAGCTGCGCTCGGCCTGGACCCGGTCAGAGACCCGTCCCTAAACGGGTTGTGCGGGGGCGGAGACCATTCCTTGTATAAGCCCGTGAAAAACTCACCTGCTGGGCTCGACCACTACCGCCGTCCCGTAGGCCAGCACTTCGGTTACGCCTTGCATCACTTCGGTCGCATCGTATCGGGCGCCAACCACGGCATTTCCACCCAGTTCAGCCGCGTGCTGCAGCATCAGGTCGAAGGCCTCGGCGCGGGTTTTCTCGCATAGATTGGTCAGGAGGGTAATGTTGCCGCCGAGAATGGTTTGCAGGCTGGCGCCGATGGTTCCGAAAATCGACCGCGAGCGTACCACGATGCCGCGCACCACTCCCAGAGTGCGAGTTACGCGAAATCCGTCGAGTTCGAATTGTGTGGTTACCATGTTGTGGGCAACCATTCGTCCGGGTGCGCTGTAACCTGTGGCCATCGAGTTCATCCTCTCCTCGAACCTGGTGTTACTTCTTCGGAGCTACTATACCTATTCCAACTGTGCCGTAATCACAAATTCCTGTTCCAGCGGATCGTAGCGGACACGGAGCACATTCGGTTTGCAGCACACCTGGCAATCTTCAACATAAGATTGAGTGCGACCGGCGGACTCGTCCACTACTGTCTGGTTCCACTCGCCGCAGCCGGCACATTGGAATCCAGTTTCCATTACGGCTTCATTTTCAATTTTTCACTGCCGGTTGCCAATTGGAAACCGGAGTCCCGTAGCCGAGGCCCTATGAAAACCCCCTATAATGACGACTCCCGGATCGCCTGGAGGATCCATGTTTTCAAGACGCCGCTTTCTGCAGGCTGGTACGCTCGCCACTGGCGCGAGCTTCGCCGCATTTTCACCTCCACTCAGCGCGGAAGACGCGTGCGCGCCCCTTCCGCCCTCGATCGCGAGTCTGAAATCCATGAGAGATCAGGCCAGGCCCATCACGGTGGAGGAACGGACCGCGCGCCAGGAGAAAGCGCAGCAACTCATGAAGGCAAATCGTCTCGATGCGCTGCTGCTCATGGAAGGAACCTCGCTTCGATACTTCACCGGAGTGGAATGGTGGGGAGGAGAGCGCCTGTTCGCCGTAGTGCTGACGGCCAAAGGACGCGCCCTCTGCGTGTGCCCGGCGTTTGAGGAAGGACGAGCCCGCGAGTTGCTGGCAAATTCTCCCGAGGGCAAGAGTGCCGATGTGCGCACCTGGCAAGAGGACCAGAATCCATACCAACTGTTGGCGCAGGGCTTGAAGGACCTTGGCATCTCCAGCGGCAGTTTGGGTATGGAAGAAGCAGTTCGCTTCGTATTCAGCAGCGAAATCGCCAAGGCTGCGCCCCAGCTAAAAATCATGAGCGGAACAGCGGTGACTGCGGGTTGCCGCATGGTCAAGAGCGAACACGAACTTGAGTTGATGAGTCTGGCAAACAAGGTCACCATCACTGCATATCAGGCGGCGTACCACGCGCTGCAGGAAGGCATGACCCAGCCGCAAGTCGAACAACTGATTGTGAAGGCGAACGAGCGACTCGGTTTTCCTGGCGAGGTGGACATCGATATTGGCGAGAATTCCTCGTTCCCGCATGGCTCGATCGTTCCGCAAGTCATTCGCGAAGGTATGCTGGTGCTGATCGACGGTGGCGGCCCGGTCGAAGGATATCAATCCGACATCAGCCGCACCTTTGTTTTCGGCAAACCGTCCGACAAGATGAAAGGCGTTTTCGACATCGTGCATCGCGCGCAGTCCGCTGCGCTGAAGACGGCGCGGCCCGGTGTGGAATGCCAGGCCGTCGATGGAGCCGCTCGCAAAGTGATTACTGACGCCGGCTATGGCCCGGACTACAAATTCTTCACCCACAGAGTTGGTCACGGAATCGGAATGGATGGCCACGAGTGGCCCTACCTGGTGCGAGGCAACACTACGCTGCTTGCCCGTAATATGACATTCAGCGACGAACCGGGTATCTACATTGCAGGCGAATTCGGCGTGCGCCTGGAAGATGACATGCACATCACGGAGAATGGAGCGGAATTGTTCACGCCGCAGAGTCCGTCGCTGGAGGACCCGTTCGGGACGGGATAGCGCTTGTCATCCTGAGCGGGAACACCCTGTCACCCTAAACCTCAAACCGTGTCATCCTGAGCGGAGCTTGTCCATTCGCTTGCGAATGGATAGGCGCAGTCGAAGGACCTCTACCACCCAGAAGCCCTTTGACGTAAGTGAATTTCCTGCGACGAAGCGAGAAATGCTCGCGCGCCAGCCTTATCTATAAGTAGGGGTCCTTCGACTGCGTAGCTGCTTCGCTCAGGATGACAAATGTTGGCAGCGGAGAACTAGGCTTCGGGCACGGGCGGACATCCGTTGAAGCTGAGCAGATATGTGTTCCCGACGTAGCCGAGATACTTGATTCCAATCTGGCTGGTGAAAAAACCGTCGACGGTCATCTCGCGGAGGAGAGCAAAGAACTCCACCCCCGGGGTCAGGCTTGCATCTTTCTCAGCATTCTTGCTGTAGGCAATCAGGTCGAGAATTTCCTTCTGTTGTTCTGGAGCGCAGTCGAGATAGGTCTTGCCATATCGATCGCTGCATTCCGCATCGAGCCACATCAGGCCGCCACCGAGCTTCAGCTGATATTTAGGATTCTCGCTGGTGAGCAGATCGATAAATTCCGGGGCGCCCGCCTCCAGCGCACCGCCGGAATCAGCGTCGGCGGGAATAATGGTTTGGCAGAGGGCCAGGAGGGTTTTGTACTGCCGCGGAAGAAAGAATTTTGGAGCGTAACTGCCGGCCGGGGTCGCGGCTTTCTCGGCAGCCACCATGTGATGCGCATATTCGGCTGCCTCTAAAGGGATCACCCGCAGCACCGAACTCGCCATCGCTCCCATGGTTAGCGACTTCAGAATGTTGCGGCGCGAGATTGATTTGGTCGTCATGATTCCTCTCTACAGGCTTCCCTGTTTGGCCTGATCGAGCAGATACTCGGAGGCTCGCCACGACAGCGCCATGATGGTAAGCGTCGGATTCTTGTCCGGGTTGGTGACGAAGGCGGCCGCGTCCGTGACGAATATGTTCTTGACGTCGTGCGCCTGGCAGTATTTGTTCAACGCCGAAGTTTTCGGATTGCTTCCCATTCGCACGGTGCCAAGTTCGTGGATGATGACGCCGCCATCCGCGATGCCATAGGGCCGGGGGCCGTCCGGCTTCGCCTTACTGAGGAACGTTCCGCCTGCCGTCTCCACGATCGAACGAAACGTCTCCTGCATGTCCTTCGCCATTTTGATTTCGTTGTCGCTCCAGTGCCAGTGGAAGCGCAGCACCGGGATGCCCCACTGGTCGACGGTGTCGGGATCGAGATCGCAATAGCTTTTTTCGTTGGGGATCATCTCGCCGCGGCCGGCAAAGCCGATGTGGGTACCGTACATGGTCCGGCATCGCTGTTTGAGCGAAGCGCCATAGCCTTCGTATCTCTCGCAAATTCCATCAAATTCGCCCACGTCAGGCATGCTACGGCCGCCGCCGAACTCGATGTGGTATCCGCGGAGAAAGTCGTTCTTGCGGTCGAATTTCCACCACGGCATGTACATGTGCATGCCGCCGATGCCATCGTGATTGTGTGGCGGCATTTTCTCCAGTTGCGGAAAATAACCGCCAGCATCGCTGCCGACCGAGTCGGTCAGGTAGCGCCCAACCACGCCGGAAGAATTCGCGAGGCCGTCGGGAAACAAGGTGGAGCGCGAATTGAGTAGCAGGCGTGCAGATTCACAGGCGCTGGCAGCCACCATGAAGGCCCTGGCGTGCACGCGTTGCTCGGAGCGCGTGGCTTTGTCGATGTAAGCGACGGCTTCGGCCTTGCCGTCTTTTCCGACAACAATCTCGCGCGCCATGGCGCCCGTGATCAGGGTGAAGCGGCCGGTAGCCTGCGCCGGAGGAATCATTACCTGGCTGGAACTGAAGTTGGACGCCGTGAGGCAACCGCGTCCGCACTGGCCGCAGTAGTGGCACGCGGCGCGCCCGTTCAGCGGCTTGGTCAACATCGCCATTCGCGAAGGGATGCAGACGATATTTAATTTGTCGCAGGCCTTCTTGACGATGGTTTCCGTGCATCGTGGCGGAGGAGGCGGAAGAAAAACACCGTCGGGAGCGCTGGAAATGTTTTCTTTGGTCCCGAAGACTCCGATGTAGGACTCTACCTTGTCGTAGTAAGGCGCGACTTCCTCATAGGTGAGGGGCCAGTCGTCGCCCATGCCGTCGGTGGAGCGGGACCGGAAATCCACCGGGGCGAAGCGCAGCGCGATGCGTCCCCAGTGATTGGTGCGGCCGCCTACGATGCGGGAGCGGAACCAGCGGAATTGCGATCCCGGAGCCGAGGTGTAGGGTTCGCCGTCGATCTCCCAGGCGCCGTTGGGAGCCATGAATTCATCGCCAACTTCGTGTTTTAGTTTGCCGCCAATGCCGCCGCCGCGATGTGGGATTTGATAGGGCCAGACGTGCTCTTTGAAGTCTTTCTCCGGATTCAGCGCCGGGCCCGCTTCCAGCATGACCACACTCAGTCCGCCCTCGGCCAGCACTTTCGCGGCGGTGCCGCCTGCAGCACCCGATCCGATGATGCAGACGTCATAGACTTTAGGTGACCGAACCACTTGAGGCATTACATTCTCCCGGAGTCGAAGAAGCCCTTCCCGACGCCGCAATCGCCACGAGTTTGGCTAGAACTGTACCTTGGCCAAATACTCGTAGCTGGTCTTGATGCTTTCAAACGGAGCCTGGGGATGGTCATGCTCCACGAAATAATGCTTGATCCCGGCTTGTTCTGACTGCGCGAAGATTTTCTTCCACTCGATAATCCCGCTGCCCACTTCCGTCATCTCGGGAAGCGAGTCGCCGAAGTTCTGTCCCCCGGACGCGTCCACTTTCGGAATCTTAGTCAGGTCCTTAACGTGAACCAGCGGGAAACGGCCGGGATATTTTTTGAAGTACTTGAGCGGATCCTGGCCACCCACTTCAATCCAGCACAGGTCCATTTCCATCTTCACCAGTTTGGGGTCGCATTCTTCCAGCAGAATGTCATAAGGAAGTTTGCCGTTGACCGGCGCGAATTCGAACCAGTGATTATGATAGGCGAATTGGATTCCCGCCTTCTGGCTCGCTTCTCCGGCGCGGTTGAAGGTTTCCGCGGCCCGCTTCCAGCCATCTGGCCCCTTGCGAACGTCGTCGTCAATGTACGGATTGACCAGATATTTGTGACCGATCACGTGAGCGGCATCGAGAACGCTCGGAAACTCGGTGCCCAGGCTTTTGTATGGTATGTGCGCAGACGGACCGGTGAGACCATGCCGGTCGAGCATGGCTCGCACTTCCTTGGGAGTGTGGCCGTCGTATCCGGCAAACTCGACTTCGCGGTAGCCGATCTCGGAAACCTTGGCGAGTTTGCCCTCGAAGTCCTGCTGCATCACGCTGCGGACGGTATAGAGTTGCACGCCGACTTTTTCTATTTTGTGCTCCTCGGCTGCCCAGGCAAACTGGCGGGCCAGCACGGTTGCGGCAGTCATCGTACCCAGAAAAGTTCGTCGGTTCATATTTAGAGTTCTCCTCGCTTCATCTGATCAACAGCGTAATCGCAGGCCCGCGCGGTAAGGGCCATGTAGGTGAGAGATGGGTTTACGCAAGATGACGACGTCATGCAAGCGCCGTCGGTTACAAAAAGGTTCTTGGCATCGTGCGCCTGATTGTGGGCGTTGAGCACCGAGGTTTTGGGATCGCGTCCCATGCGCGCCGTGCCCATTTCGTGAATGGTGAGCCCGGGAGCGTTATCTTCAAGAACGGGTTCTATGTCTCTCGCGCCCGCCGCGGAAAGCATTTCCGCCGCGGTAATCGACATGTCCTTTAACAGGGCCCGCTCGTTTTCCCGCCACATGCAACTTACTCTGAGCACGGGGACGCCCCACGCATCCACCTGCCCTTTGTCGATGGCGATAAAGTTGTCGTGATTGGGAAGGCATTCACCGAATCCGTAGAAGCTCATCCGCCAGGGTCCAGGACGGCTGAGCGTGTGCTTGAAGTTTGCTCCGAAGCCGCGC